>OGCN01000199.1_pt1 | contig 105881 bp, 91 predicted proteins | sample 1570181 | NCBI WGS metagenome assembly OGCN01 (sample SAMEA4370584, study PRJEB24528) | human gut metagenome | reverse complement strand
CAGATGAGAGCGCCCATAATAAGAGCAAAAAAGCAAAAAATCTTAGATATCCTTAACAATCGAAACAGTGCACCAAAAGGAAAGATCAAATAGAAATGGGAATGCATTCATTGGGATATGACGCAGTGATAACATTCCAATGATAGGATTTGGCAGGACATAGGATGAATTTTTGTATAGATGAAAAGACAGAATGGGAGGAAGAAAAGATGCGTGTAGGTATGGGATATGATGTGCATAGATTAGTAGAGGATAGGGAACTAATCTTAGGTGGTGTAACGATACCGTATGAGAAAGGACTGCTCGGTCATTCCGATGCAGATGTGCTTTTACATGCGATCATGGATGCATTGCTTGGAGCAGCGGCACTTGGAGATATCGGGAAGCATTTTCCGGATACCGATGATCAGTATAAGGGGATTTCCAGTATTGCTTTATTAGAAAAGGTTGCTAAGCTTTTGGAAAAAGAATGCTATATGATTGAAAACATTGATGCGACGATCATTGCACAACAGCCAAAGATGCGTCCTTATATTGAGCAGATGGAAGAAAATATTGCCAATGCACTTGGAATTGAAAAGAATCGTGTGAACGTGAAGGCAACGACAGAAGAAGGCCTTGGTTTTACCGGTCAGAAAGAAGGAATATCTTCACAGGCAATCTGTTCGATCTCATCAATGTATGAGCATATGTCATCAGATATGGCAGCACCACAGACCGGATGCAATGGCTGTAGTGGCTGCCGGAGAGTGTAATACATTATAGCTTGATTCCCTGTAATAATTTTGCGAAGGGACTTTCATCGTGCGATTCTTTGGAATCGGCACTGTATTCTTCCGGAATATCGAAAGTCTCTTCTTCTGTGTCCGGTTCGTCTTCTTTTAATGCTTTGATGCTTAAAGAAATACGGTCACCTTCGATCTTTAAAATCTTTGCTTTGACTTTTTCACCCATTTTTAAGACTTCTTTTGGAGACTTGATAAATTTGTTCGTGATCTGTGAAATGTGACATAGGCCGGAAATATCTTCTCCGAGTGCGATAAAGACACCATAGGATTCCATTCGTTCAATCGTACCTTCTACGATATCACCAACCATCAGTCTGCCAATACGCAGGTTCTTCTCGGCTAATGCTTGTTCTTTTGCGATTGCTTTTGCTGATAGAACAAGCTTTTTATGTTCCGGTTCTACAGTTAAAATGACAGCTTCCACGGTCATGCCTACATAGCTGTCTGTATCCTCAACATAATTTAAGGCAAGTTTAGAAGCCGGAATAAAGGCACGTATCCCTTTTACAAAGCCGACAACACCTGCAGGGACTGCCTCAGTGATCTTTACAGAAAAGACTGTATGATCTTCAAAATCTTTTTGCAATTCATCCCAGACTAATTCATCATTGGCTGCTTTCATTGATAAGACGACATTGCCACTTGCACTTTCTGCATCAATAACCATTACTTTTACAATATCTCCGATATTCAGATCATTTTTGATCGAGAAGGAAGGATCGTGGCTGCATTCTTCCAGAGGAATCACGCCCTCTGTATAATATTGCAAGTCGACGGTTGCTTCTGTATCTGATATACCGATGATCGGTGCTTCTAAAATGTCGCCCTCTTTTAATACTTTAAAAGAACGGTTGATCTCGTCTTCAAAATCTTTCATGTTTTCTTCTGCCATAAGAACCTCCTTGTGTATAATATGTACTTTCGGTATCTTCTAAAAATGAATCCTTTTGGACGGATTTTTCTCGGAAGATTTCGAGAGGACAGGGATTTGTTATTTATTGTAAGCTTTTTTCTGTAGGAAAGCAATAACAGAACGGAATGGTAAGAAAGCATTTTTCTTTAATATAAAAAGGATACTGTAGGGGATCAATGCTTGATTGAATGCATGAGAAGGTGGCTGCTACACACTTATTTCATAGAAAGGGTAAGGTAAAAAACAGGAAAAAGTATTTTATCGACAAAAGGCAGGGTTTATGATATCATCTATAGATGTAGGCTTATTTGCGGCAGCACAGGAGAAGAAAACCGGCGTTGCTATAGACGAATGTAAATGATTGGAGGAAAATGAGAATGGCTAAAATTCAGATGACGACACCTTTGGTAGAGATGGATGGAGATGAGATGACAAGAATCCTTTGGAAAATGATCAAGGATGAGCTGTTACTTCCGTTTGTTGATTTAAAGACAGAATATTATGATTTGGGATTAGAGCATCGTAATGAAACAGATGATCAGGTTACAATAGATTCGGCAGAGGCAACGAAGAAATATGGTGTAGCTGTTAAATGTGCAACGATCACACCAAACGCCGCAAGAATGACAGAATACAATTTAAAAGAAATGTGGAAGTCACCAAATGGCACGATCCGTGCTGCATTAGACGGAACAGTATTTCGTGCACCGATTCAGGTTAAGGGAATCGAACCTTGTGTAAAAAACTGGGAAAAACCGATCACATTAGCAAGACATGCCTATGGCGATGTTTATAAAAACACAGAGATCAAAGTTCCGGGTGCGGGAAAAGCAGAGTTAGTCTTTACAGCGGAAGATGGAACAGAAGTGCGTAAGACAATTCAGGAGTTTGACGGACCGGGTATCATTCAGGGCATACATAATACAGATAAATCAATTGCAAGCTTTGCAAGAGCATGCTTTGGTTATGCATTAGATACAAAGCAGGATTTATGGTTTGCAACAAAAGATACGATCTCAAAGATCTATGACCATAATTTTAAAGATATTTTCCAGGATATCTATGATAAAGAATACAAAGAGAAATTCGAAGCAGCAGGTATCGAGTATTTCTATACTTTGATCGATGATGCGGTAGCTCGTGTTATGAAAGCAAAAGGTGGCTTTATCTGGGCTTGTAAGAATTACGATGGTGATGTTATGAGCGATATGGTATCTTCTGCATGCGGATCACTTGCTATGATGACATCTGTTCTGGTATCGCCAAGTGGTGTTTATGAATATGAAGCAGCACATGGAACTGTTCAGAGACATTATTACAAGCATCTGAAAGGCGAAGAGACATCTACAAACTCTGTAGCAACGATCTTTGCTTGGTCAGGAGCCCTCCGCAAGCGTGGTGAAATGGATCAGATCCCTGCACTTTGCGATTTTGCCGATAAGCTTGAGAAAGCAACATTAGGTACGATCGAATCAGGAAAGATGACAAAAGATCTGGCACTGATCACAAGCATGGAAAATGTTACGGTATTAAACAGCGAAAACTTTATCAAAGCAATTCGTGAGAATTTAGAGAAAATGATGTAATTATCCCGATAAAGCGAACACAGAATGGGTTATAAACGAGTGATTGCTTCATGTGGATAAGGAATAGCATTCATAATAAAGCAGAAATATATTGTACAAAGGATCCGGAAGTGTTGCACACAAAGTAACGTTTCTGGATCTTTGTTACATGATCATTTTGTTTTTGCCCAAGCAGTTGGCTTTACATTCTATGGCGGTTTAACAAGAAAGGAAAAAGATGAGTAAATATAATATGCAAAATCTACCGGATAAAGGATTTACACATGGTGGAAAATTTCATTCGGATGATGTGTTAGCAACAGCATTTCTTCGGATTCTGAATCCTAAGATCACAATAGAAAGAGGGTTTGATGTCCCGGAGAATTTTGATGGGATCGTATATGATATCGGAAGAGGTGAGTTTGACCATCACCAGCAGGACAAAGAATATCGTGAAAACGGCTGCCCTTACGCAGCTTTCGGATTGATATGGCGTGCATTCGGAGCGGATTTTATCGGTGAAGAGGAAGCGGTTCATTTTGATGAGAAGTTTATTCAGCCGTTAGATGAATCCGATAATACCGGATGTGATAATATGCTTGCAAAAGTGATTGGTGAGTTTAATCCGGGATGGGACAGCACGGAATCCTATGACGACTGTTTCTGGAAAGCCGAGGCAATGGCGGAGGTGATCCTGCGTAACCATTTTGAATCTGTGGAAGGAGCGAAGAGGGGCAGTGCGCTTGTCAAAGAAGCAATGGAACGGTCAGATGGCAAGATTTTGATTCTGCCAAGGTTTGCCCCATGGAAGAAAGAAGTGACAGGAAGCAGTTATCTTTTTACAATCTATCCGTCTAACCGTGGCGGATATAGCGTTCAGGCAGTTCCGGTCAGCAATGAAGATACTACTTTGGTTTGTCCGTTCCCGGATGCATGGTGCGGTAAGACAAAAGAAGAATTAGTTGCGCTTACCGGGATCGCATCTTTGCGATTTTGTCATCCGAACGGTTTTTTATGTGCGGCAGAAAAATTAGAAGATGCTGTCTGCGTAGCAAAAAAAGCGATGGAATTAAAAAAGAAAGACTGATTCGGATGATCTGTAAATCTGATTTTATATATTGTCTACCTGTTAATAATACGATATAGTTTACATTAGAAACTATATAATTTGTATAAAAAGCGTACAAATGAAGGGAAACGAGGCAGATATATGTCAATAGGAAAAGGCATGAAAAAGGGGCAGAGAACAAAGACCGGAGTGCCTTCCTGGTTACTGCTGATGGAAGTGTCGTAGCACACAATAATAAAGATTATCTTCCTAAAGAAAGCGGAAATACAACGATCACAAAGGTTTTACCGGAATTGAACCTCAAAGGTTTCAAAAATGGAAATGGCAGAACGGAAGATCATGCAGATTACGGATAATATTGATGATATCAGTACTTTGATTGGCACGTAAAAAGTCTTAGTGTGGAGTGCAAAGCGTTGGCTTTGCACTTTTTTAATGGAATGGGAAACTGCTCGTACAGTAGTGGTGCATCAACAAGAATTGCTTTAGCAATTCTTGGAGTGCAAAGCGCTGGCTTTGCACTTTTTTTAATGGAATGGGAAACTGCTCGTACAGTAGTGGTGCATCAACAAGAATATATATATATCCTATTGACAAAGTAGGAATATAAGAGTATGATAGCAGTTGTTATCCGAAGTGCATAAGATATAAGTATAGAAAGCACGAAAACAAGATAGGAGGTGACTGCATTGAATTGGGATTTTATTATGCGATATCTGCCCATGTATCAGAAAGCAGCCATATTGACTGTAAAGATCGGTGCTTTAGGTATTGTATTTGCAATTATAGTTGGTCTTATCTGTGCAACGATCCAATATTACAAAGTTCCGGTATTAAGAACGATCGTTGCAGTTTATATCGAATTAAGTAGAAACACACCTTTGTTGGTACAATTATTCTTCATTTATTATGGATTACCAAAGGTCGGCATTTCGATCGACGCAAACACCTGTGGTGTGGCAGGTTTGGCGTTCCTTGGCGGAAGTTATATGGCAGAAGCCTTCCGAAGCGGTCTTGAAACGATCGAGCCGATTCAGGAAGAAAGTGCATTAAGCCTTGGAATGAGTAATTATCAGGCAATGCGTTATGTGATCCTGCCACAGGCGGTATCGATCAGTATACCGGCATTTATGGCAAATGTGATCTTCTTGCTGAAAGAAACCAGCGTGTTTAGTGCGATCAGTCTGATGGATCTGATGTTTACCGCAAAAGATCTGATCGGAGTATATTATAAGACAACAGAAAGCTTATTCCTTCTGGTTGTATTTTATCTTATCATTCTGCTTCCGGTATCGATCCTTGGCAGTCTGTTAGAAAGGAGGCTGCGCTATGCTGGATTTGGGGCTTGATGTCTTATTAAAAGGTAATAATATGATCCGTCTGTTACAGGGACTCTGGGTGGCACTCTGGATCAGTCTGGTATCGGTTATTATCAGTATGCCGCTTGGTATCCTTCTTGGTATTGTGATGACATGGAAAAATAAGGTCACAAAAGCAATCCTTAGGATCTACCTTGAATTTATCAGGATCATGCCGCAGCTTGTCTTACTTTTTATCGTATATTTCGGAACGACAAGAATTTTTGGCTGGGAGTTGTCCGGTGAGACTGCTTCGATCATTGTCTTTGTACTTTGGGGAACAGCCGAAATGAGTGATCTGGTCCGTGGTGCATTGGTATCGATCCCGAAGCACCAATATGAATGCAGTGAAGCACTTGGAATGAGTATGGCACAGACATACCGCTATATCATTATTCCACAGGCAGTCAGACGTTTGATCCCACTGTCGATCAATCTGATCACACGAATGATCAAAACAACGAGTCTGATCTTAATGATCGGTGTTGTGGAAGTGTTAAAGGTATCACAGCAGATCATCGAAGCCAATCGAATGTCGAGTCCAAATGCTGCATTTGGTATCTATCTGACGGTATTTATCTTATATTTTATCGCCTGCTGGCCGATCAGTATGCTGGCACGTTATCTGGAAAAGAAATGGAGGTAAGCTGCATTGGAAAAAGAATTATTAACAATAGAGCATTTGAAAAAGAGTTTTGGAGACAATGTGATATTGGATGATGTGAACCTGACGGTAAAGCAGGGAGAAGTCATTGTGATCATTGGACCGAGTGGGTGCGGTAAAAGTACCCTGCTTCGTTGTATCAATGCACTTGAGCCGATCCAGGAAGGTCAGATCCTTTTGGATGGGGAAAAGATCGAGCCAAAGAGCAAGAATCTGACGCAGCTTCGCCAGAAGATCGGAATGGTTTTCCAAAGCTATGAGCTGTTCCCGCATCTGTCCGTCTTAGATAATATTATGTTAGCACCGACCAAAGTGCAGAAAAGACCAAAAGACGAAGTCAAAGAAGAAGCACTTGCTTTACTCGAAAGAGTTGGTTTGGCAGAGAAAGCAAAGAGTTATCCAAGAGAGCTTTCCGGTGGACAAAAGCAGCGTGTTGCGATTGTAAGGGCACTTTGTATGCACCCGGAGATCCTGCTATTTGATGAAGTAACAGCCGCACTTGATCCTGAAATGGTAAGAGAAGTTTTAGATGTTATGTTAAACCTTGCCGCACAGGGACGCACGATGCTGATCGTAACCCATGAGATGCAATTTGCAAAAGCCGTTGCGGACCGCGTGATCTTTCTTGACAACGGAAATATTGTGGAGGATGCTACACCGGATGAATTCTTTAATCATCCTAAGACTTCGCGTGCAAAGCAGTTCTTAAATATGTTTGCTTTTGATGATGTAAAGCCGCATGAGAAAGCATAATAACGTTATCTTTGGAACAAAATTTGTGAAGTATGCAGTTTAAAGAAACATTTCAGACTATAGAAATTGCGAAGGATAGCGGTTCAAAGAAACATTTCAGGCTATAGAAATTGCGAAGGATAGCGGTTCAAAGAAATATTTCAGGCTATAGAAATGGCTTTGAAACAGAACTATATTTTTAGTAAAAGTGTTATTTTAGTGACAAAAAACAGTCACTTCAATATAAAGATCAGAATGTTAAAACAGTATGCTATTAGAAAAAAGGCATGAAAATCTGATCGCATTATGAAAGAAAAGGAGATATAGAATTATGAAGACATGGAAAAAACTTTTATCGCTTGTATTAGTTGGTGCATTGGCATTTTCTTTTACAGCTTGTGGAAATGCAAAGAAGAGCGATTCCGGTAGCAAAGGAAAAGAAGCATTCCGTACACTCGATCAGATCAAAAAGAGCGGTACGATCAACATTGGTGTCTTTTCTGATAAAAATCCATTTGGATATGTGGATGAAAACGGTGAGTATCAGGGATATGACATTTATCTTGCAAACCGTTTAGGAAAAGATCTTGGTGTCAAAGTAAACTTCGTATCAACAGAAGCTGCTAACCGTATTGAGTATCTGCAAACAGGAAAAGTAGATGTGATCCTTGCAAACTTCACGGTAACAGATGAAAGAAAAGAAGAAGTAGACTTTGCACTCCCATATATGAATGTAGCATTAGGTGTGGTATCACCTTCTGATAAAGTTGTAAAGAGCCTGGATAACTGGAATGCAAAAGACCAGCTTATCGTTATCTCAGGAACAACAGCAGAACCATATCTGATGGAAAACTATCCTGACATCCCATTACAGAAGTATGATTCTTATGCAACAGCAAAGAACGCACTCGAAAATGGAAACGGTGTCGCATGGGTAAATGACAACACAGAAGTAATCGCTTTTGCAAAGCAGAACAAAGATTATACAGTCGGTATCTCTAAACTTGGTGATAACGATACGATTGCTCCTGCAGTAACAAAAGGCAACAAGACTGTATTAAAATGGTTAAATGATGAGATCAAGAGCCTTGGTGACGAGAAGTTCTTCCACAAAGATTATGAAGAAACGCTGGTTGACACATATGGTACAGAATACGAAGAGGAACTTGTTATCGAAGGTGGCCAGACAAAATAAAAAGTGATCCGATAAAGACGTTTCGACAGTTTTTCCGGTAGGAAAAGTTGTATGTATCAAAGGATTTTAAAATTAAAATACCGGCTTGCAAGGATTTGGCAAGCCGGTATTTTTGGTTGTGCTGTCATGGTTCTTTTACATCGTGTTTTTACCGTGCTGTCACGGTTCTTTTGCATTATGTTTTTTCTGTACTGTCACAGCCCTTTTATATTGTGTTTTTTATTTTACTTTTACGATCGTTTTTGCACGTTTTTTTCCTGCTTTTACGGTAATGATTGCTTTTCCTTTTTTGCGTGCTTTGACTTTCACGGAAATCTTTTTAGCAGCATTTGTGGTCTTTTTGATGGTTACAATCTTTTTCTTTGAAGAGGTAACGGTGACCTTATCGGTAGTCTTTTTCGAGGCAACCGTATTCGTTACCGGGAAAGTAAGTGTCTTTGAACTGCCTTTTTTGATCGTTATATTTTTTTTCGCTGATTTGATCTTTTTACAAGGATTTTTTACGGCTTTTGCTGACGGAGCTGTCGTTGGTTTTGCGGATACGGCTGGTGTATCTGCAGATGTCGTTGGTTTTGCGGATACGGCTGGTATATCTGCAGATGGCGTTGTTGATGGAGCGGGAGTGTCGATCACAGGTGCTTTTTCAACTTTTTTACAATGGATCACATAGGTTGTAATACTGTTTGCTTTTAAGGTTGTGCTGATCTTTCCGGCAGATGGATTCCATGTGCTGACCGTGGTGGATGAATCAGTTGTTTCAGAAGTTACGTCTGCCCAGTTTTCTCCGTTTGCAAGATCTCCGCTGGTACGAATGACTTCCATCGTAGATTGTGCAAAAGAACCGGTATATTTTTGTGTATCTACAGTAGAAAAGTCAATTGCGGACAGATCAATTTCTGTGTTCTGTGCTTCGCCATTTAAGTTGGTGACAACAATCACAGTATCTCCGCTTGTGGCATCAAATGCTGCTGTACTATATAATTTTTTAGAAGACAAAGAAGTGCTGCCAAGCAAAGTATAACCCGGCTTAATATAGCGGGAATATTGTCCCATTCCATAGTATTTTTTGGTTAATACGATCTTTTCCTGATTATGATCCGCTACGGCAATTCCCCAGAAGCCATTTTTATCAAGATCCTTATATTCTTCAGCAGATTTACTGTCAGCATCGTATTTGTTATTGGCATCGACATGAATGTCAATTGCATCCCAAAGAACCCAGGCAGAAGGCATCAGGTAATTTAACTGTCCTGTCATATTTTTTGATAAACCTAAGGCAGCACTCATCTCCTGTGCGTTGGTTCCTTCACTATAAGAACCATCTACTTCTGACATCCAAAGATTGACTCCTAAATCCTGTGCAGCCTGTCTGGTATAAGCGGCACTGGATTTGTTATAGGTATAACAATGGATATCCATTCGGTCTAACATGCTTTGGGAGGTACTGTCTATTTTGGAAAAGAATGCATTGGTATCTGTTGTGCTTGAGTAGTCACATCCTGCAAGGACCATATCATTTAATCCGTTTGTGAGCATGGCGTTTTTCACAACTGGCAATAAAGCAGAAATGGAATCCGGCTCTATTTTACAGCCCTCCTGTTTGGAATTTAAAGCTGTCCAACCACCGGAAGGCTCGTTCATCGGTTCTAAACTTGATAATGAATAGCCCTCTTCTTTCAAATGTTTTGTGACATCCGTTAAATATTTTGCAAATGCAACATGACAATCACTTCTGAGATTTTCAGCAGAATTGACTCCTCCGGAAGAGCAGCCGCTGTTTGTCATAAAGTATGGAGGGGAATTGGAAAAAGCTTCTCCAAGGAAATTTTCTCCTGCTTTTTTGGCTGCCTTCATTAACACATTTAACTGGTTCTTGTCGGCATTCCAGTCATAATTCCAAGCATAACCGGCAGTCAGATCGTATTGATCAAACTGTTCCCCTTCTTCTTTGGTTGTGATCTTCGTTGGATTTACGGCATATCCGGGAATTTTGGAATCAGAACGTGTAATATGATCATGAGAAGGATCATCTCCGCCACCGATATTGTATCTGCCGATCGTCATTCCCAGCCCCTTTTCTTTATCGTAGAAAGCATCAGTTGCCTGCTCAGAGAGAGTGTTGCTATAGCCTACACGGTTTGCCCACCAGCAAAGGCTTGTACCAAACCCCTGAAATTCGCCATAACTGTTATGATTTGTATCATGAAATGTAGAACGATTCGTCGGATCAACAGAAATTACTGTTTTTTCCGCTGCCTTTACTTTTCCGTTGTTAGTGTTACAAGTTGTATGCACATTGCATAGGACAGAAAGTGTCAGACTTCCTATTAGTGTCGTGGCGATTACTTTTCGAAATCGTGTTTTGCTCAAATTCTTTCACCTTTCCTTTCTTTTTTATTGTGTCTAGCATATCTAAAATACACTTGATGAATATAGAAATTATTTGCAAATAGTTTCCTATAGAGTTATTTTATAATATCGTATATAATTATCCTATACACAATTTACTCTTTGGTTTGTCTTATTTCTACTTTTTGTTGAAACAGGAATATTTCTGTGACAATAGCAGATCAAACCATTTTTTGTGATTATGTTGCTTTTACAATGTCTTAGAATGTTAGAAAAAGGAGAGAGAATATGCATCCACCAGAGAAAACATTTTTTCAACAGAATATTTATTTTTCGGCTGATATGAAGCATTTACCGGAGATTGTTTTGATCGATGATGTAACCATCTCATCACCCTATGTACATTATCGGAGAAAACCGGAAGAATACATCCTTTATTATATTTATGATGGTGAAATGTATCTTACAGAAGGTGATACAGCCTATGTATTGACAAAAGGAGACATTCTGCTCTTAGATCCGAAGCGTGTTCATTATGGAAGAAAGACATCGACTTGTCATTATCTGTATTTGCATTTTCGGTGGGATGATCTGAAAGAGGAGAGTATTCAGGCAGATCATCTATTGCATTTTCGTAAAAGTCTGAGGGAGCAGAATTCATTATTTGATGCTGCCAATGCAGGTGGTGACCGGCTTATCCTGCCTAAATACCGGAAGGTACCGAAACGTTCGGATGGAAAGATCAGGTTTCTACTCGAACAGATGCAAAGCCAGTTTCACAATGGCATGGAATACCGTCAGGAGATGACAGCAGCATTGTGTCTTCAATTCTTTATAGAATATGCCAGAATTTTGAATGATCAATATAGTGAGAATACAACTAAAAATATGGACCAGACGATCAGCAACATTATTACATATATCTACCGGTATTACCCGGATGAAATCACAAGCCGGGACATTTCTCGTAGAATGCATGGTAACTATAATTATATCAATCGGAAATTTAAGGAATACACTGGAAGGACGATCATGAATTTCCTGAACGAATATCGTGTCTACAGAAGCAGAGAATTGCTGGCAACCGGATTATATACTCATAAACAGATTGCAGCCGAAGTGGGATTTTGCAATGAATTTTACTTTTCACGCGTATTTAAAAAGGTAATAGGGATCAGTCCAAGTGTGTATGCAAAAGGTGTAAATAGAAAGGAAACCATCTAGTGGATTGGAATGAAAGGAAAAAGTGTGCGCTGTATTGACAGTAAATAACAGATGAAATATCATAATAGATAAAGATTTTTGCAAAGCAGAAAGAAAAGTTTTGCAAGAATGGGTTTATGAGTTTAAAGCAGAATTCATGAACGGCAAAATTCTAAAAATTAGAAAAAGATGCAGAAAATTGCATGACCGAGATCGGATAAAAAAGAAACGGAGTTGTTTAAAAGATGAAAAAAATGGGAAAGTATATCGGCATGATCGCACTTCTTTTCGTGGTTTGTATGGCAAAGAACAGCCAGACAGCAAAGGCAGCGGATACGATGACCATGACGGAATTGTATAATAGTAAAAACTATGAAGAAGCAAGAGCGAATGAGAGAACGATCACCGTATCGAGTCTTGGTGAATTTACAATGTTTCAAAAGGCGGCAGCGGAAGATGCGAAGGGGCTTAAAGGATTGTCTTTTGTGCAGACGCAGGATATTGTAGCAAGTGAATGCACATTTTCCTATGACAAAGACGAAAGTATGATCATAATCTGGCAGGATGGATCCATATATGGTTATATTGATGAATATTATAATGTTTACGACAAACAGAAGCAGAAAACGACATACGATGCGCTAGGATTAGAGGATGCGTTATCTTATGATCGGGGAACGAAACCGGTAACGATATATGGAAATTATGATGGCAATAATCATTTGCTAAAAGGTTTTTTTATTGGAAATGTAGGAAAAACAACACAGCAATATGGCGGTCTTTTTGCAAATACCAGTTCTAAAATAAAGAATCTTCATATCACGGATTGCTGTGTTCTTGGAAGTTACGGTACCGTTGCAAATGTTGCATATTCAGGCAGTATCAGTAACGTTTTGGTAGAACGGTGTTATAGTGTCGGATATAATGCTGCCTGTCTGGTAGGCTGGGTTTTTACATATACTGTTGTATCTAATTGCGTTGCAAGAGACAGCATGGTGATTCTGAATGATCATATTACAACAGAATATTCTCTGGGAGGAATTGCAACAAAAATCAATGGTGGAACTATTCAAAATTGTGTCGCATGGGATGTAGAGATTTATAGCAAAAATATGGTGGATGATCCTGCAGGCGGGATTGTCGGATTAGCATCTTCTGCAACCGGATCAAAAATTATTAATTGTGTTTCTAACTGCACGATCGACAATTTTATGAAGTCGGGAGGAATTATCGGAGAAACTCTGGATGAGGTTTCCGTACAGATCATGAATTGCACCAGTCTTGGTACTATTGGGGAAAATATTGTTACAGAAGGAATGAGTGGAGGTCTGCTCGGTGCAGTATATGGCAAGAATACAGTAGATATTATAAATTCTGCCAGTTTAATGAAGATAAAAAGTAAGGAATATAGTGGCGGAATTGTAGGAAGAGTGCTAAATGACAATGCTGTTGTGAATGTCGAGAATTGTCTTTTTGCAGGAAGTGTTTCATCGGAAATGAAGATAGGGGGCATTTCTGCACGGTTTAAAAATAATAAAGCAACCAAATGTTATGCTGTTCAAACAGCAGGAGATCTTTTCGGTGATTCGGATGGAGAGATAAAAGAGTGCTACTCTATCAGTGACAAACAGCTTTTGGGAACTGAGACAGAAAATGTGATTACTGCTACAGGTGAATATCAGGGCAAATATTCTGTTATTGATATGTTAAACCAATATATTCTTGAAACAGATCAAGTATCTTTAACGGAATGGACGGCATTATCAAATGGTATCCCGGTTCCAAGGAGTAGTCAGAAACAGATTGCTAAAATTTTAAATGGATCTACGGATGATAATGGAAGTGATGACACACCGGTTATTTCACCAACAGCAGTACCAAGTGCTACACCGATTATATCACCGACAACCGTTCCAAACGGTGATAAGACAGATAACACAAAGGACGATACATCATCTGACCAGTCAGGGATAGGTAGTAATACATCCAATGGCAATACTGCTCTGGCATCAAATACTTCGTTGGACACTACGCAGAGAAAAACAGTTTCTGTCAGTCGTGCCAAGGCAGAAGCATTATCGAATAAAGTAGTGAAGTTTACTTGGGACAAAAAGAGTAACTTTTCTAAAATGATCTTATATTATTCGACCGATGGCAGGAAATATAAGAAAATAACGACTTGCAATTCTAAGAAACATGCATATACATGGAAGGCAGGAAAGCCCGGAAAGAAATATTATTTCCGATTTGTTACTTATCAGCTGCAAGACGGCAGACAGGTCAAAGGCAAAACCGTCACCAAAAAGCTGTTACTTCCAACGTTAAAAACACCAACCTATCAGTTGAGCATTGGAAAAAGCGGAAAGCAAAAATATATGCAGATCAAGCTGAAGAGATATCAGGGCAGATATGTGGAAATCTCTTTGAAAAAAGGCAATGCGACTTTCAAGAAAGCACCAATGGTATCTGATAAGATTGCCTATTATCATGGAAAAATTCTCTTTACCTATAAAAAGGGTGGGGTGACTTATTCTTGCAAACTGCGTACGTATTTGATCAAAAATGGACGGAAAAAATATAGTGCGTATTCTAAAGTAAAAAAAATCAGGATTTAATTCTGAACGACGAAAAAGTATGTCTTGTTCTTTCAGGCATTTGAGAGGGAAAGCAGAACAATAAAAAGTATGTATTATTCTTTTTGGCATTTGAGAGGGAAAAGCAGAACGACAAAAAATATTTGCTGCTTTGATTAGCATTTTGCAGTGAAAACGGTAAGAAAATGAAAATCTCTATGACAAATATATGATAATCTGTCACAGAAAGTATCAATACATACCAAATGGAAAGATTATATTGTTATAGGACAACAGAGATTAGAAGGAGAAGAGTGTTATGGAAGGCACCGGATATTGCATGGGATGTATGCACGAGCTTGACTGGGATGGCAGGTGCCACTATTGCGGTTTTGATGAAAGAAATTATAAAAAAGATCAGCAGCTTGGATTGCATACGCGATTAAAAAATGGTGAATATATGATCGGCAGGCAGCTCGGACAGGGTGGATTTGGCATTACCTATATCGGCATGGATACGACTCTCCTGCAGACAGTAGCGATTAAGGAATACTTTCCGTTTGGTGCAGTCAGGAGAAATGATAGGAATGAAATCGAATTAAATGATGAAAAATACCGTAAAGATTATGAAAAAGGGCTGGAATCTTTTTTATGTGAAGGACGTATTTTAGCACGATTTAGCAATCTGACTGCCGTGGTTGGAGTGAAGAACTTTTTTCATGAAAATAATACGGCATATCTTGTGATGGATTATGTAGAGGGTCTTAGCGTGCGGGAATATGTGAAACGCTACGGTGTGCTGTCTCCTGACAGGACGCTTTTTCTGGTACAGCAAGTGATCGCAGATATGCAAATGATCCATCATAAGCAGGTTTTACATCGGGATGTCAGTGCGGATAATCTGATCATTACACATAATGGCAGCCTGAAACTGATTGATTTCGGAGCAACCAGACAGGAATTTACGAAAAATCAATATACTGGAACGATTCTTTGTAAGCAGGGATATTCTGCGATCGAACAATACAGTACCGGTAGAAATCAGGGCCCTTGGACGGATATCTACGGACTTTGTGCATCCATTTATTTTATGCTGACAGGAGTTGTTCCGGATAGTGCACCGGACAGAATTCAGAATGACTGCGTGAGATCATTGGTGCAAATGGATGAGATTGCTATGCCGAAAGTACAAAAAGAAGCAATCATGAAAGGCCTGGCGGTAGAAGTAGAACACAGATATCATACGATGGCAGAATTATATGTGGCATTATATGGTGAAAAATTAGAAGATATTTCCGGCTATTATGAAAGAGAAAATAATGAATCGGCGTTGAGGAAAAAGGAAAGCCCGGCTCATCATGCGCTAGAACAGAAAAGCGTTTCCCGTACCAAAATGAAAAGAGCATTACAGGATATTGAAGAAGACAGAGAAAAGGGGAAAAAGAGAAAAAGACGGCTGTTTATTTATGCTATTGTTGTAATATGCCTGTTGTTCGCAGTGGGGGTTGGCAGGCAGTTTGTTAAAAACGGTGCTACGAATGGATCAGACAAAGAAAATGACCGGAAAATAGAAAAAAAGGAACCATCAACATCAGACCAGCCGACAGCAAGCAGCAATGATACTGCACAAAATAAAAACGCAGCGAGTCATGAGGATGAAAATAATAACGTGACAGATCAGAGCACAGAGCCGAAAAGTGCTGATTCGGCAGAGCAGGGCACGAAGAGTATAGGTGTGAAAAACTCTAACTCTGCAACACAAAGCAAGAAAGCAAGTGCAAGTACGAAAAACTCTAACTCTGCAACACAAAGCAAAAAGAAAGCAAGTACGAAAAATTCCAGCTCGACAGCACAAAGCAGTAAGAAAGCAAGTGCAAAAAATTCCAGCTCTACAACAAAAAACAAGAAGAGTACCAGCACAAAGAACTCTACAGCGCAAAGTAAGAAGAGTACAAGTAAGAAAAGCACGTCCAAGCAACAGACGACAAGCAAAAAAGCAAATTCATTAGAAAATATTGAAAAATCGTCAAAAGATGACAGCAATGTGGCCGGTGATCTGGGGGAATAATGTTACACAATCGGTCTATAGCGAAAGATGGCAGGAAGGGATTGAAAAAATATTGACAAAAGATAGAAAAGATCTGGAAAGAACACACGCAATCGTGACAAGAAATCTAAAAACATTAAATACACCCGGAAAATATTATAATTTCAGTGATTTTTTGATCGAACACTGGCTTACAGACAAAGAACGACAGGAATATAAAGAAGAACCCGAAGAAAAGGAAACTTATCGTGAGATCGCATATAAGCATTGCCACGACAAAGTGCAAAAAAGCGGTGCCGTGTCAAGACCAACACTTCGACACTGGTTTGGCTTTGGAAAGGCAGATACGAATAAATCACCAAGAAGATCACAGATTATTGCATTTGCGTTTGCGACAGATCTGTCACAGCAGGAAATGGAAGAATATCTGGTAGAAGGCATGTTAGAACCGGAACTCCAGGTCAATGATTATACAGAGATCATTTATGATTATGGATTACGTCATCATCTGAAATATGATACTTGTAATGATATGATCCTTCTTTTCGAACGAGAAGTGAACAAAGACATTGTGATCGCACAAAAGACACATACAGCAGAACTTACCAGAGAATATCATCTTGTCTGGGATAAAAGCAAGGAAGAGTTTTTGGTATGGATGTGTAAAAATGCATCCTATTTTAAAGGATATAGTAAAGTTGCTTTAAACTGGTTTGTAAAATTAAAGCATGAAATATTGGATTATATCAGACAGGACTCTGCCCATCTGCTTGCCGAAGCATTGGATCATACAAAATACAGCACATGGGAAAAAGAAAACAGGATGGAAGGAGAAAAAGAGGGAGATGCCATTTTACGTTTTCTGCATAATGTATCCCGAAGAGTGGGTGATACAAGTATATCAGAAGCACTAAAAAAAGAGATTACATATTTTGTATGGGTTGTATATGGATCCAGAGACCAAAACAGAGATCTTCTTGCGGAAATCTATTCTTCTGCAGTAGGACAGAATGGAAGAATAGAGAACTATAAAAAATTCCGAAACAAAAAAGTGAGTCTGCCGGAAAGTGTATATCTTATGACAGACAAGTATTTGTCACAACTGATCGGAGTTGCTGTTAATAAAGAAAAAGATATCCGGCTTTCCCGGGCACTTCATTGTCTGGAAAATGAGAAAGATCAGGAACCTTGTCCGGACTGGATCGTTAAATGTCTGGCAGAATACCGGATCGCGCCGGCAGATGCTACTATTGCAAAAGCAAGAAAAGAGATTGAAAAAGAACTTAAAAAGCAAAAGCATCGCTGGAGAAGAGTAAGCCGGTCGGATCTTTTGCCATTGATCCATTATGTGGCACAAAAAAGATATGCAAAGCAGATTATGAAGGATGAAAATTATGATCAGGAAGAAGCCTGCAGATTCTTTGAAGAATTTGCAAACGAAGTCTTTAGTGACTGCCATATGGCACCGCTGAATGAAAAGTACCAGCTCGACTGTTTCTTTCTGCTGCTGTTTGATCAGGAGAATATGTATACATTGTCAGAACTGATCGAAGTAGTGAAGCAGGAAGAGTAGGGGAGTTTATAAAACCAACAGAACTGTCTGTAGTAGATGGTGCTGTTGTTTGTTTTCTTTCTATGAAAGAAAAAATGAAAGATTACGTTATCAAAAGAAAATGAAAATAACAGTGACGGTTCAAGGTTATGCTGATAGATAAGCAGCATAACTTTTTTTGTGGGCTGGAAAAATGCTCGTATAGGAGTGGTGTGCCGACAAGAATGGCTGAAGCAATTTTTGCAAAGTGTAATGTACCATTAAACTTTTGACAAAGCACTGGCTTTGCACTTTTTGTTTTGTGCGAAAAATAGTGTGCTTTTCACAGAAGAATTATACATAGCTATTCTTTACAATTATTCACAAGGGAGGTGAGTTTGTGGTTCGGAATGAGGTAAACGAGAAGAACTCACATTACTACGGAATATATTCCGAGATTGAAAAAGTAATTGGATCTGATAAAATGAAGGATTTTTATGAAATTGTAAAAGGACAGCAAATTGTATTTCCGATGAAGCTGTATTCCAAAGAATACATTGTAGCAATCGCCCAAAGTGGAGAACGAAGCATAAACGAACTCGCAAAGGAATTTGGATATTCGGAACGTTATTTCCGAAGGATGATTGCGGAAAATGCCGGAAACAAGGAAAGCAACGAGAGGTAACATTTCCGGTATGGCAGCCAATTAGTAAAAGAATCGTGTTATGGCATATAAGGTGAAATGCAATGAAAAAATGAGAAAGAAATTGAAAATGCCAGAGACAGACTGCAGTTACAATAAATATGAAAGGGGTGATGAAAAGATACAAATATATAAAACAAATGGAAAATGGAGGTGACTTGTTGGTGTGAATAAAGATATTGAGTAAAAGATAATTGTGAAAAATATATTAAACCAAGAAATATGAAAAATGATAGGAGGAAAAGTGATATGCCAGGAATGATTGAATATATGTGTAGCTATTGCGGTAGAAAGGAAAGAAAAACTGTAAACAGTGGTAAACCACAACCGGGAACTTGTACTAAAAAAGGAAAGACAAGAGATGGTCGTACACGACCGCATACATGGGTGAAAAATAGAACATATTAAAATCTTTTTGATTTTGTCAATATATAGTTGGATAAAGAATTTGATATTACAAAATATAAAGACGAAATGCAAACAAACAACAGATAACATAGAGGAGCAACTTTACATATGGATAGACAATCTTAAAAATATATGTTGCTCCTCATACACGAAAAATTGTTCAAAATATGTGGAGTGTAAAAACGAAAGAAAGTAAGTGAGATATAAAAATGAGAGGAATATTTGATGATTATAAAGATGCATTGCATGATTTGGGAAAATCGGTAAATGATTTGATATGTGATTTTTCTATGGAAAATCGTGTGATAGAGAAACAAAGAAAGTATGAAAGTTATAGAAAAAAATGTATCAGTAGTTGTCTGGTAGTTACAGGGATTTGTATTTGTATTTTAATTTGGCATTTTTGGAGGTGAATGAATGGGAAAGATAGAGAATGGTTTAAATGCTGTAGAAAATTTTTTGTCTACAACACAAGAAATGCAAGATACAGCACAGGAAATATATGATGCCGCAAGAGATACATATGATACAGTTCAGAATACAACAAATACATTTAATCATGTTGTTGATTACAATACTTCAGAAGACTGGAAAGCAGAGATGACTAAATATGATCGTCTTATAGAGCGATGCAAAAAAATAACTATTACTCTTTGCACTTTATTTATTGTAGCTACGATATTGATATGCATATTTGTATGAACTTGAGTATTCGTTATAGGTTAATATTGGGCAGAATAGTCAATTAACATAGAAAGGAAAGGTACTTGCGATGTTTTTTAAAAAATTTGAAAATGATGATAGAGGTTTTGTTCAAAGAGAGTATGATATCAGAGATGATGAAATTAAGCCTTCAAATAATAAAAAAAATATGTATTGTACGAAATGCAAGACAATTCAGCGATATGGCGTGAAATGTAAAAAATGTGAAAATTGGTTAGTGGAAATATGAGTACGTGTTAAAAATATATTTCTTTTATATTGAAGGAGGAAGTAGCGATGAAATTTTTGGATGTGGTTACTGAGATACATAATTATGCACTTAAAGAGAAAAAAAGACAGGATGCAAGGGTAAAACAAGCAAAAGATAGGGCAGAGCGTTTAACAAGGAATAAATCCAATAAGCAGGTATATGAAATGTATAAAGCTGCATCAGGACTTGAAAAGGCAGCCCTGATGGAAATATATAAAAACAGATGTGAAAGTGAAAATAAGAGATAAGATTGCATAAAAAAGAAGTTATTGGAATTGTTGCGAACAAATATAAAATTGTTATGGTATGGCTGATGAAAATTATATGATGCAGATATTATGTATGACTAGATTGTGAAATTATGTTAGCTACGCTGAAACGATGGTAAATTTAAAAGGGAGGTATTTATGTTTAATTTTGTATCTGAAAGAAATAAAGCCAGTATGAGACACTGTGCTTTCTGTCAAAACTGGTATGATCCAACCAATTCTGTTGTTCGCCCCAAAAATGGAATTGGAAACTGGGAATATGAACATTGCATAAAAAAGAAATGTAAATTACGAGGTGTTGACACACCTTCAAACTATGCTTGTAATGACTTTATTCAGAAAATACTATAATTTAATTGGAGAACGATACAAATGATTCTGGCTGTTATAATTGAAATATACATTCTTGGCATAATTGGTACTTTATGGGATGAGGAAATTGTTCTATATGAACATCAAAAAAGAAAATACAAATTAATAAAGGCATTTCTATTTTTAATTACAGGTATTATTTCTTTTTTCTTAGGAAATATTTTTGGAAAGATCATTTATTTATATTCTTTCCTTGCAGCAATATGCTTTGTTGGAGAATGCTTTTCTGTAATCAATGCTAATTTGCGTGAAATATATACATATACTTTGGCCTATATCGTAGGAATTTTTGCTTCTTTGCAATATTTGCATGGTGGTTTTTGTATTGTGGCTATTTTGTTTTGTGCATTAGGCATTATTCAAGTTTGGAAAGAAAGTATTGAAAATATGATGTATCATATTGATCCTGATGTTAGGGATTATGAAGAAGCACAACGTAAAAAGTTTTATAAAAGCGTCAAAACTGCTTTCAAACTTATAAAAAAAATACGATTTTTAAAATAAAACAGAGTTTGCTTGCCTAACGTTATTAATAGGAAATATATTGCAAAATAAACTGTGTAAAAGGATGATTTCATAGTCATCCTTTTATTTTTGGGTGTAGAGATTTGAGACTGTTTCAAATTTTGTGTAAACTCAAAAAAATGACATGTGATTTTTTTGATAGTTATACTAAGAGCAGAGACTAGATAAGTCCTCTGCTCTTAGTTACATTATAGTGGTGTAAGTGCAAAGGCCAAATAGAATTTCTTAGGCTTTTGCGTCTTCTATTAAATCGTTCCATACATCTATTATGTCCTGCTGTTTGCAATAAATTACAGTTGTTTTTGCTCCCAAAAAGCTATATACTGCTTTACATTTCTGGGCAAATCTATAATCCATTGTAAGTAGAATATCTGCTTCCGTTGCGTATATTGCATGAGATATATCATGTGTACCGGAGATAGCCTTTCGCTGTTCCTTTTCATAATTATATCCAATATAATTTAAGAGATTAAACAACATTTCTATTGTATATTCTAATTGATTGTGTTTTTTTGTAGTTTATTATAATTACCTTTTTGAAAGCAAAAGTCATCTGGTAATGTTTTATCAATTCCACGAAGTGATAACGCAACAACATCCTCGGATTTATTATACTGTACTATTAGTTTTTTGATATTGTCATTCCAATTATCAATGATTTCTTTTACCAACTCATTGTCCCATATTTTCTCTGGTTCAATATTAGGAATTGAAGAATAATGTTTATTTTTCTCCACCAATGCCTTATAATGTTTTCGATCCCTGTTTAATTTTGCCAAACTATCATTTACAACCCTTTCTCTGGTATCCTCTCTTTTTACCCGTAAATAACAAATTGCTGGGGGCTCTTTTTTTATCTGCAAGCCTGTATTGCTTGGCAAAACTTCAAAATCTGAAGAAACAGCACTTACAAGACGTTTCAATTTTTTCATTTTTGAGTGGTATTTCGAAGTTTTATCTGTGTCTACTCTGTAAATTTCTTCCATATGGGCAGGGCTATACAAACATTGCAATTTTTCTTTAGGTTTTACAAGCAAATTTTTCAATTTTTTATTTTCCAATGCCTCTATGTATATATTGTGGTCTAAGTATACATACATTTTATTCAACCTCCTGCTTGTATTTAAGTAATAAAATAATGTGATCATAATAGGTTTTAAGGATTATGTCATGAAATCTGATTCGAACTTAAAAATATGCTCTTACAGGGCTTTGTTTCTTTTTGATACGCAGTAAAAATTGTTCGTTAATTTGCCCTAAAAAGCAAATGCTAACTTTGCTGTCACTTGCTTTTCTTTTAGGTTCATTATATCATAAATTCGCAAAACAGAATAGCATACTTTTTTGTGCAGAATTTATGAATTTATGAACGACAAAATCGTCAAACACGAAGTGCGTCAAGCGTGTAACACTTGAATTTTGGAGTTATTATATTACATTATTTAAAAATGAATGGTATTTATATCAAATGATAGGAGATACACTTACGATGACAGCTTTATTATATAGGATTTACCATTTGTGTTCGTTTCATTGGTATAGAATCGGACAGATGAAATATTAAACAGTAAAAAGTCAGATATATGTTGTGCTTTTGGAAAGGTATGGATCTAATACAGTTAGAGAAATACGGAGAAGAAGGGGTGGTGTTATGGAAGGCAGCGTAAAGGATCTGTCAATGTATAGGTTGGCAGTAGAAAAGTATTTAACAGAAAATAGTAGAGACTGAGTTGTTGAGAAAAGTAAACAATATTATTACGATAAAATCTATAGCAGTTGCAGTAAGCAGGTGAGAATATGAAAAAGCCGATCAGTATCGGAATACAAGGGTTTTCTGATTTGAGAGAGAAAGAGTGTTTTTTTGTTGACAAAACAAATTTTATAAAAGAGTGGTGGGACAATCAGTCTAGTGTAACTTTGATCACACGTTCGCGACGTTTTGTTTAAGTCGTATTTTAGAAATCGACATGGATGGATTCGAATTTTTCAAAACACAAAACACGGAAAAGCACAGACATCCTGCCTGCTGCATAAGATATAGAGATATCATGTAGAGGTGTCGCAAATGCAGTCTTTTCCAAAGCCACTTAGTGCGAAAGAAGAAAAGGAATGCATCGCAAGGTGCCGGCAGGGAGATCAAAAGGCAAGACAATGTCTGATAGAGAAAAATTTGCGGCTTGTTGCCTATATAGCGAAGAAATATAATGTCGGAGATAAAGATATGGATGATCTGATATCGATCGGGACGATTGGTTTGATCAAAGGGATTGATACATTTGATGAAACAAAGAATATCCGCTTAGCGACATACGCTGCAAGATGCATCGACAATGAATTGCTTATGATGTTACGTGCAGAGAAAAAGAAAGCAAAAGATGTCTATTTATACGATTCGATCGGCTCGGATAAGGAAGGCAATGAGATCAATCTTTTTGACATTATAGAATATAAAGATGAAGATGTCGTAGAAAGGCTGATGGTAAATGAACGTGTTGGAAGACTCGGAAAGATCATGGAAGAAACATTGAGTGGCAGAGAAAAGACAATTCTGATCATGCGGTATGGGCTTGATGGAAAAAAAGAAAAAACACAGCGGGAAATTGCTAAGTTATACGGCATTTCCCGCTCTTATGTTTCCCGGATCGAAAAAAGGGCATTGGGAAAGCTTCGTAAGAAATACGAAGAGATCGAAAATGCCTCTGCTAAAAGAAAATAGAATACAAAGAGATTGAGAATGCCTCTGCCAAAAGAAAATAGAATACAAAGAGATCGAGAATGCATTTGCCGTTATGAGTAGCGGAAAATATGTATTTTTCTGAGAAGCCGGTATCTTGTATGGCTTTTGTAAATATGTTAAGATAAAATAGTATGAAAATAATTGGGAGAGTGGTTTTCATATGGCAACAGAAGAGAGCATTTCTTGCCGGAAGTAAGGAGTGTGATCGAAAAGAAAGCGCAATTTTTGACGGAAATTAAGAAGTGTGATCGAAAAGAAAGCGCAGCAGAAAGGAGTTTCGCACATAGCGGGAAGAATATGACATATATAGAAGAATATAAAGAAGGAAATAAATTTTTTGGTATTTATTTATGCAAATCAAAACAGGTTTTAAAGACAAAAGCAGGTAAGACATATTATTCTCTTTTGCTACAGGATAAAACCGGTGTGATCGATGCAAAAGTCTGGGAATTGAATAACGGCATTGCGGATTTTGATGCAATGGATTTTATTATGACAGATGGTTCGGTGACCTCTTTTCAGGGAAGCCGTCAGGTCAATGTGACACGGATCCGTAAGGCGCAGGAAGGGGAATATGATCCGGCAGAATATATTCCTGCATCCAAATATGACCGTGAAGAAATGTATCAGGAATTAGTCGGATATATCAACACGATTCAGGAGCCGCATTTGAAACAGCTTACTTGTAAATATTTTGTAGAAGATGCAGAGTTTATCAAGGAGTTTAAGCAGCATTCGGCAGCAAAATCCGTTCATCATGGATTTGTAGGCGGGCTGTTACAGCATACACTTGCAGTTACGAGAATGTGTGATTTCTTTGCTAAGAATTATCCGATCCTTGATCGCGATCTTTTAATCACGGCAGCTATTTTTCATGATATCGGAAAGATCTGGGAATTATCGGATTTTCCATCGAATGACTATACCGATGAAGGCCAGTTACTCGGACATATTTTCCTTGGTGCAGAGCTGATCGGCAGAGAAGCCGAAAAGATTCCGGGCTTCCCGGAAGTGCTTGCAAGAGAACTTAGACATTGTATTCTGGCACATCATGGAGAACTGGAATATGGATCACCTAAGAAGCCTGCAATGGCAGAGGCAATGGCTTTGAATTTTGCCGATAATGCAGATGCAAAGTTAGAGACCATGACCGAAGTATATGACAAAGCAGAGCCGACAACAGAATGGCTTGGCTATAACCGTTTATTAGAGTCGAATGTAAGACAAAGCTCAGGGTACATACAAAAAAGAAAATAACGCAATAGAATAGAACGCAGGAAGCACCTTGAAAGCGATTCAGGGTGCTTTTTAATGGAATAGGAAACTGCTCGTACAATAGTGGTATATTAGCAAGAACTGCTTTAGCAATTCTTGGAGTGCAAAGCACTGGCTTTGCACTTATTTAGGGAATAGGAAATTGCTCGTGTAATAGTGGTATATTAACAAGAACTGCTTTAGCAATTCTTGGAGTGCAAAGCACTGGCTTTGCACTTATTTAGGGAATAGGAAACTGTTCGTGCAATAGTGGTATATTACCAAGAATTGCTTTAGCAATTCTTGGAGTGCAAAGCACTGGCTTTGCACTTATTATCATGGAAAGGAGGTTGTTATGGCAAAAAAGAATAGGAAGAGTAAAGACATTGTCTGTCAGAAAAACGATGAGTTGGAAGTAGATATGATTGATATGGGAACCGAAGGAGAGGGCATTGGAAAAGTAAAAGGGTATCCTCTCTTTGTAAAGGATGCCGTGATCGGTGACCGGGTTCGTGTAGTTGTTATGAAGACAAAGAAGAATTATGGATATGCCAGACTTTTAAAGATTGTGAAAGCATCTCCATCCCGTGTGGAACCGAAATGCCCTGTGGCAAGACAATGCGGTGGCTGCCAGTTACAGCATTGTTCTTATGAAAAGCAGATAGAATGGAAAGAGCAGAAAGTGAAAAACTGCCTTGAGCGGATCGGTGGATTTTCGTTGGAAGGCTCTACGATCGAGGTAGAGCCGATCCTGCGGATGGACGAACCATATCATTATCGTAATAAAGCACAATTTCCTGTCGGCACAGATAAAGAGGGAAATCCGGTGGCTGGTTTTTATGCAGGAAGATCGCATTCGATCATTGCAAATACGGATTGTAACATTCAACATCCGTGTAACAAAGAAATTGTGGATACCATCTTGCAATTTATGAAAGATTATGGAATCCCGGCGTATAATGAAGGAACACATACCGGGCTTGTCCGCCATATCCTGACCAGAGTAGGTGCTGTGACCGGAGAAGTGATGATCTGTCTTGTGATCAATGGAAAGAAAATGCCACACGACCAAGAACTTGTTGACAGATTGCTAAATTGTTCATGGAATAACAAGACTGCTGTAAACGCAACTGTTGCCACGAATATTGCAGGCGATACAACTACAGCTCCTGCCACGAATATTGCAGGCGATACAAACACAACACTTACGATCAAAAGCATCTGCCTGAATTATAATGAAGAAAAGACAAATGTCATTCTCGGACAAGACATTCAGGTGCTTTATGGTGAAAAATATATTGAAGATTATATTGGTGATATCAAATACCGTATTTCACCGCTTTCTTTCTATCAGGTCAATCCGGTACAGACCAGACGATTGTATCAGACAGCATTGGAATATGCCGATTTGAAAGGTGGCGAAGTGGTATGGGATCTATATTGCGGAATCGGAACGATCTCGCTTTTTCTGGCACAAAAGGCAGCTCATGTCTGCGGTGTTGAGATCGTGCCACAGGCGGTTGAAGATGCGAAAGAGAATGCACGACTGAATCATTTTGAAAATGCAGAGTTCTTCGTGGGGGCAGCGGAAGATGTTGTTACAAAGCAGTACCGGCAGAGCAACGGAAGCCTGAAAGCGGATGTTGTAACATTAGATCCGCCACGCAAAGGCTGTGACGAAAAGCTTTTAGAAACTGTGATCGCTATGGAACCAAAGCGAATTGTATATGTAAGCTGTGATCCGGCAACGCTCGCCAGAGATCTGCGTTTCCTGTGCGACAGGGGTTATGAACTCAAAAAAGTGCGTCCGTGTGATATGTTCGGACACAGCTATCATGTGGAGACAGTCTGTTTGCTGTCAAGAAAAGATAAATAAGGGCTGAAAAGCGGTTTGTTTCCGGGCTTTTTGTAAGGCTGGTATCATCAGAGAAACCTTGCGGAAAGCTCGGTTGTGATTGCTTTAAGATATATGCTTAGCTTGCATTTATAGTTAAAAAGTTGTAAATAACTGCATCACTTTAACACATCATTACGTTATATAGAGTAGAACACTTTATAAAAAAGCGTGTGAAAAAATAAAGATGTGCATTGAAAAAGGAAGAGAATGGAGGAAAGAGAACGTTTCGGCTGAGTTTGATCTATCCTGATTGTTCGTATACATTTTTCATCAAGAGTGTACCGGACAACACTTATAAATACATCAATTTGCAAAGTTCCTTTCCTGTGGCGGTTTCAAAAATATGACCAAGTGCTTGCTTTGCAGAGCTTTTTGGAAGATTATCTTCATATTGATTGACAAGATAATCTGCTTCTAGCAGAATGCGGTAATCGATGCCGTTAACATCCGTATATGTGTGGTGATGACCGACAAGGTAGCATACACGGTCAATGACAGTGGTATCAAAATTAAGGCGTTCTAATAGTTGTCTCGCGATTGCGGGACCTTCCAGTTCCTGTAGTTTTCCATTACATTTTCCGTATTTTTCTTCGGCGGATTTGATTCCGATATCATGTACAAGAGCGGCAGCTTCTAAGGTAAAAAGAGTATCAGAGGTTAGTCCCTCCTGCGTACCGATATATTTTGCATAGGCATGTACTTTAGTAAAATGCTGTATCCTTTTTGGGTCATTATGATAATAACGCATCATTTCTAAATTTAAAGAAGATAATAGATCCATGGTCATAGCCATCCTTTCTTATCGAAACATCAAATAAAACAGTTATAATAATTTTTCAATCGAATATGAAGAATAGTAATAATGCTATGCTGCATATAAAATAATTATAACGTGGTCAATGGTATTTGAAAAGGATCGATTTACATTATCAAATTTAGTTAAAGTCTTTACACTGTCAAAAATGGCTCATACTTTACACTATCAAATTTAGTAAAAGTCTTTACTTCCGGACATAAATATGATATAAATTAAAAGATACGCAGAAAATCGGATAAAAGCAAAAGCAGATCGTAGTGATAAAACCGTTCCTTCTATGTGGCAGGAACGGTTTTTCCATGGGAAAAAGCAGATTGGCCGGTCGAGACCGGACGAGCAGATATTGTCAGGGGTTGCATTGTCACAAGTTGTTAGAGTAGAAATGAGGAAATATATGAATTTTGAAGAGTTGAATTTAGATCCGAAGATTATGAGAGCAGTTACCGAGATGGGGTTTGAACAGGCAAGTCCGATTCAGGCAAAGTCGATTCCAATCGCAATGGAAGGAAAAGACATGATCGGTCAGGCACAGACCGGAACCGGTAAAACGGCCGCATTTGGAATCCCTGTATTACAAAGAGTCGATCCGCATAAGAAGAAATTGCAAACAATCGTTCTTTGTCCGACAAGAGAGCTTGCTATCCAGTCTGCAAATGAGATTCGTAAGTTAAGCAAATTTATGCATGGTGTCAAAGTGCTTCCTATTTATGGCGGTCAGGAGATTTCTAAACAGATCCGTTCTTTAAAAGGCGGTGTACAGGTTGTGATCGGAACACCGGGACGAGTGATCGATCATATCCGTCGTCATACTTTAAAATTGGGCGAATTAGAAACGATTGTATTAGATGAAGCTGATGAAATGTTAAACATGGGATTTCGTGAAGACATTGAGACCATTTTACAGCAGATTCCGACAAAACATCAGACGCTTCTTTTTTCGGCAACCATGGCAAAACCGATTATGGATATTGCAAAAACATATCTGACAGAGCCCGAGATCGTAAAAGTTGTGAAAAAAGAACTGACCGTACCAAAGATCGACCAGTATTATTATGAGGTAAATCCGCGCAAAAAGAATGAAGTGCTATCACGTTTATTAGATCTGTATGATCCGGAGCTTTCTCTTGTGTTTTGTAACACAAAACGTAAAGTAGACGAGTTAGTAGAAGATCTCAAAGGCAGAGGCTATTTTGCGGAAGGGCTTCATGGAGACATGAAACAGTCACAGCGTGACAGGGTTATGAATGGTTTTCGAAACGGAAAGACCGACATTCTTGTGGCAACCGATGTAGCAGCACGTGGTATTGATGTGGATGATGTCGAAGCCGTATTTAATTATGATGTGCCACAGGATGATGAATATTATGTGCATCGTATCGGACGTACCGGCCGTGCCGGAAGAAGCGGACGTGCTTTTACTTTGGTAGTGGGACGTGAAATATATAAACTCAAAGATATCATGCGCTATTGTAAGACGAAGATCAAACGTCAGCCTATTCCGTCTGTAGATGATATTACAGAGATCAAAGCAGAAAAGATTTTAGAAAAGGCGAGCAGCTATATTGATCATGGAAATCTTCCTGAGATGATGGATATTTTAGAGGAGCATCTGGATGATAAAGAGTATTCGGCATTGGAAATGGCAGCAGCATTTTTGATGATGGAACTTGGGGAGATCCAGAATCCGGAGCTTAGACAGGATGATTTTGGTGATACCGGAGCAGAACCGGGCATGGTTCGTCTGTTTATCAATATCGGAAAGAAGCAAAGAGTACGCATCGGTGATATTTTAGGTGCGATCGCAGGTGAATCCGGTATGGAAGGTAAATTAGTCGGAGCAATCGATATGTTTGACAGTTATACTTTTGTTGAAGTACCGAGAGAATATGCATCGGAAGTGATCGAGGCGATGAAACATGCAAAGATCAAGGGAAAAAATGTTAATGTAGAGCCGGCAAACCGTAAATAAAGATAAGACAGGCATAGCATTGTTTGCAAGAAAGCAACGAAATGATTCCGCAGAATGGAATGATAGCGGTACAAGTGTGCTCATACGCAGAATGGAATGATAGCGGTACAAGTTGACAATTGAAAAATATTATGCTATGATAAAAAGTGCTGTAGAGATACAGCAGTAACAAGTTCATAAAAGAAACTCTTATTCAGAGTGGTGGAGAGTGAAGGCTCAGTGAAACCACGGCAACCCCTTGAAAAAGGAAGGTGCCAATCTCAGCGAGAAATCGATCAATAAGATGCATATACAAAATTCAGGCGTTCATCTTAGGGATCATAAGATGAACGTTTTTTTACGGAATAGGAAATGATAAGTAACCTATGCCGTAAAATGTTACGCAAAGTTGAAGTGGGGCTGCCCATTTTGTTCTTGGAAAAGTTGAATAAAAGTTTCGCCAGGATACAGGTAAATAAACGAAAAGAGAAAAAGGAGGATACCGATGGATAAGAGATTATTTACATCAGAATCAGTTACAGAAGGACATCCGGATAAAATCTGTGATAATATTTCCGATGCCATTTTGGATGCATTAATGGCACAGGATCCAATGAGTCGTGTGGCATGTGAGACCGTCATTACAACAGACTATGTCATGGTAATGGGTGAGATCACAACAAAAGCAAAAGTAGATTATGAAAAAATCGTTCGTGATACGATCCGTGAGATCGGTTACGATGCTGATGAAAAAGGATTTAATTGTGATACTTGTGAAGTGAAGATTTTACTTGACAGCCAGTCAGCCGATATTGCAATGGGTGTTGATAAGGCATTAGAAGCCAAAGAAAATCAAATGTCTGACGAGGAATTGGAAGCAATCGGCGCAGGAGATCAGGGTATGATGTTTGGTTATGCGACAGATGAAACCGAGGAGTTTATGCCATATCCGATCGCACTTGCTCATAACCTTTCAAAGAAGCTGACAGAAGTTCGTAAAAACGGTACATTAGATTATCTCCGTGCAGATGGTAAGAGTCAGGTAACAGTAGAATATGATGAGAATGAAAAACCAATTCATATCAATGCGGTTGTTATATCATCCCAGCATGCAGCGGATGTAACACAGGAACAGATTCATGAAGATATCCGTAGAGAAGTCATTGACAAAGTGCTTCCAAAAGAATTAGTAGATGATAAGACAAAAATCTATATCAATCCAACCGGTCGTTTTGTGATTGGCGGACCAAATGGTGACAGTGGTCTGACAGGACGTAAGATAATTGTAGATACCTATGGTGGATATGCACGTCACGGTGGTGGAGCATTTTCCGGCAAAGATTGTACAAAGGTTGATCGCAGTGCAGCTTATGCAGCACGTTATGTCGCAAAGAACATTGTGGCAGCAGGACTTGCAAAACGCTGTGAGATCCAGCTATCCTATGCAATCGGTGTTGCACAGCCAACTTCTGTCATGGTCGATACTTTTGGCACCGGTAAGCTTTCGGATGAAAAGCTTGTCGAGATCATCCGTGAAAACTTTGATCTCCGCCCGGCAGGAATCATCAAGATGTTAGATCTTCGCCGCCCAATCTATAAGCAGACAGCAGCTTATGGTCATTTCGGACGTCTGGAACTGAACCTTCCATGGGAAAAGACAGACAAAGCAGATATCTTAAAGAAATACCTGTAAGCAGACAGTATGCAATAAAATAATAGAATCAAAAGCTTTCGGATCAGAATGCAAAACGGATCCGGAGGCTTTTTTTTCTGCTACCCTGAATAGTCAGAAGAAGATATTGCCGAAGAATTGCTATATAAAGTTGATCTATAACATGGATATATCTGTATAAAAATGGGGAGAAACCCCTTTTGTAGTGATCAGACTTCGAAAAAAGTGCGTGAAATGCAGAACACGCAAGTGTTTTGCAACAAAAAACTTGTTACACTATAGTATAGTGTAACAAACAATATCCCCAAAAAATATTTAGAAAGGCAAAGGTAGAAAATGAATCACTACAAAAAATCAGTAAAAAAATCAGTAAAAAAATGGATTGCGATAGCAATCAGCATGGCAATGGTTCTGACTTCGGTATTGACAGGTAATGTTACGACCGGAAGTGCAGCAAGTGCACCAAAGTTAAACTTTTCTAAGAAAACTGTGACAGCAGGTAGAAAAGTAACTTTAAAGGTAAAGAAAAAACCGGCAGGATCAAAGATTCTTTCGACAAAATGGAAGAGCAGCAATAAAAAAGTTGCTACGGTAACAAAAAAAGGTGTCGTAAAAGCAAAAAAAGCAGGTAAGACAAAGATTACGGCTACTGTTCGTTACAAAAAAGGTAAGACAAAAAAGACAAAGAAGCTTTCTTGTACGATTACCGTGAAAGCAAAAAAGAGTACAACAAAGCAGGAAGATCAGATTGTAGTAACACCGGCACCGGGCAATGTTGTGACAATAACTCCAAATGAAACAAAGACACCTGATGCGTTAAAAACAGAGAAACCGGTGCAGCCTGGTGCAACATCAGATGTAATACCGTCAGTATCAGCAAGTGTCAGTGCAAAACCAAGTGCAATACCGTCAGCATCAGCAAGTGCTAGCACAAAACCAAGCGCAACACCGTCAGCGTCAGCAAGTGTTAGCACAAAACCAAGTGCAACACCGGCAGCGTCGGCAAGTGTTAGCACAAAACCAAGTACTACAAAGCCAACGACAGCACCGATAGTAACACCGGGAAGTCATCTGTCTGCAAATGGTATAGCTACGATTGATGATGGTGTCATGCGTTCTGATATAGATGCATATGATATCGTACATGATATGGGCATCGGTATCAATCTTGGAAATACATTAGATGCAGTAGCAGGCTGGCTCAATGGTGGCGGTACGGTAGAAGATTATGAAACAGCATGGGGTGCACCGGTTACAACACAGGAAATGATCACAGGTATGAAGAAAGCAGGTTTTCATTCTATCCGTATCCCGGTAGCATGGTCAAACCTGATGAAAGATGACGGTACTTATACGATCAATGAAGATTATTTCAACCGTGTAGAAACGGTTATGAATTATGCATTCAATGCAGGCATGTATGCAATCGTCAATATTCATTATGATGGCGGATGGTGGGCACGCTTTGGCTCAAAGACCGAATCAGAGCGTACACAGGCGATGGTCAAATACAAAGCAATGTGGACACAGATTGCAAAGCGCTTCAATGAATATTCGGATCATCTTATCTTTGAAGCTGCAAATGAAGAGTTAGGAGAGCGTTTGAATTCAACAGATGACTATGCAGGTTCCGGTTATTTTACCAATACCGATGACCTTTATAAACAGGTTACGGCGATCAATCAGGCATTTGTTGATACCGTGCGCGGTACCGGTGGAAATAATGCAAGTCGTTTTCTTTTGATCGCAGGATATAATACCGATATTGCAAAGACTTGCGATGAAAGATATGTCATGCCGACAGATACGATAGACGGTCATATGATGATCTCAGTCCATTATTATTCTCCGGCAACTTATTGTACGGTAGATGATCCTGATAATTCATGGGGCTATAGAGACTCATGGGGAACAGAAGATGACATTGCAGAAATGAAAGATACATTAAACCTGATGCGTATCAATTATGTTAATAAAGGGATACCGGTTATTATTGGTGAGTACGGTGTTATTGCAGGAAAAAATTCGGATGGTACGACACATCGCAAAGACGGAAGAGATGTCTTTATTTCAACAATCTGTGAATATGCATTAACCCATGGTATGTGTCCTGTGCTCTGGGATATCAATGAAATCTATTCAAGAGCCAGCAATACCATAGTACATTCGACCGAAGCAGCAAACTATAAGAAGTTTGAACAGCAGGCATTAGAAAGCGAAACATATCGTCCGGCTTCTAAATCGACTACATTGACATACACAGGAAGTATCGGTTATTCCGGCTGGACGCCTTCTACAGTAACAGCAGAAGGTGATGTTGATTTTTCTGTTACAAACCAAGGCGGAACTTTTATGATCTCGGATGTAAACTGGTCAGATTATACCAATCCAAAGATTACCATGACAATGCAAGGTGCAACCGGAAATGTTACCTGTCGTTTTGCAAAGACAGCTTCTGGCGGAAATCAGTATTATCAGTCGATAGAAGATTCTGATGTCTTGAAAAGTACATCATGGAATTTTTCTAAAACACTTACGCAGTCGTTATCAGATTGTGATTTGACAGGAAAGGCAGATCTGTATTTTGATATGGGAGGACTTGAAGCGTTTTCAGGAAAGATCACGATTACGATTTCTGATGCACAGTAATACAAATGTTATAAAATGCAGCAAACATACATAGCTGCAGTGAAAGACTGCAAAGCATTTTCTGTAACAAACATATAAAGCACAGACGGAAATATTTCCTGTCTCTGGCAGTTTGAGAATCTTTACTGCAGCTTTTGGAAAAAGTTGCAAGCTTATTCAGAATCCGTTATACTAAAATATAACGGATTTTGTGTTATCGCACATAAAACACGAAGCAGGATAACGGAAAAATATGTGCAGAAATGAGGATGATCATGGATATAAAGCTTCCAAAGGCGGTAGAATATATTATTGACACTTTGGAAAAAGCGGGTTATGAAGGTTTTGCAGTTGGTGGCTGTGTACGGGATACACTTCTTGGACGTGATCCACAGGACTGGGATATTACAACTTCTGCAAAGCCGGAGACAGTCAAAAAGCTTTTTCGCAAGACAATCGATACAGGGATTGAGCATGGAACGGTAACCGTCATGATTGACCATGTCGGATATGAAGTAACAACCTATCGTATTGATGGAGAGTATGAAGACAGTCGTCATCCTAAGAATGTAGAATTTACAACCAAATTAAATCTGGATCTGGAGCGAAGAGATTTTACGATCAATGCCATGGCATATAATCATAGCAGAGGGCTGGTGGATGAGTTTGAAGGAATACAGGATTTAGAACGTAAGATCATACGATGTGTCGGTGATGCAGGGGAACGTTTCGACGAGGATGCACTGCGAATGTTACGAGCTGTACGTTTCTCGGGGCAGCTTGGCTTTCAGATAGAAGAAGCAACCAGACAGGCAATATGCGAGCGTGCAAAGAATTTACAAAAGATCAGTGCGGAGCGGATCCGGGTAGAACTGACAAAGCTGTTGATATCAAAAGATGCAGGACAAATCCGGGAAGCATATCATACCGGTATCCTAAAAGTGATCCTGCCGGATATCGATCGTATGATGGCGATCGATCAGAAAAATCCACATCATATCTATACGATCGGAGAACATTCCATACGAAGCGTCGAGGTGATGAATGCACTTTGGGGACGATATGAGTCTAAGAAAAATCTGCCGGATATACCCGATCAGGTCTATGTGTATGCGAAAGAACTGACAGGAATGCTTACACCAAAGCAACATTCTATTCTTTGCATTACCATGCTGTTTCATGATATAGGAAAACCGGATAAGATGACGATTGATGAAAACGGGATCGGCCATTTTTATGGACATCATGAAAATGGTGAGAAAATGTCAGGCACCATATTAAAGAAGTTGACCTTTGATAACGAAACCGTAAGTGCCGTCAGACATCTGATCCGCTGGCATGATTATCAATACGGCACAACAGAAAAGTCAATTCGCAAAGCAGTTGCCAAAATAGGAAGAGACTATATGCCGATGCTTTTTTTGGTGCAATTTAGTGATATTTTATCTCAAAATCCGTCTACTTTTGAGGGAAAACTGAATACAATTTATCAGGCGATCGAATATTGGAAAAAGATAATCCGATCAAAAGCAGCGCTTGAATTAAAAGATTTAGAGATCAGCGGCAAAGATCTGATCAGGCTTGGAGTCAGACCCGGACCGGCAATCGGAGCGTTATTAAAGCAGCTTTTAGAGGAAGTGCTTGATGAGCCGGCATATAATCGGAAAGACCGGCTTTTAGAAAGAGCACAGACACTTATGCATTCTTTCAATGGAAATGAAAAAGAATAAAGCAGATAACAGGACAAACCGAATGGAGGAAAAAGATGGATTTAAATGTGCATATGTACCAGATGTCAAAAGCGATGAAAACGCAGTTATATCTTGACAATCTGACAATGATCTTTAATCCGCAGGCACTTTTTAGTGATGGAACAGAGCGATACCGTATTCCGGCAGAGCCAAAAGAAAATGATTATGTAAAGATCCGTTTCCGGGCAGGCAGAGAAAATATTGATCAAGTCTTTCTGATCACAAATGATGTCCGTCAGAAAATGGAAAAGATATCAAATGACAGATTGTTTGATTACTATGAAGCTGGAATGCAATTAGATACACAAAGAGTAGAATATTACTTTGAAGTGCATTGCGGACCGTTAGTCTGTTATTACAATGCAACAGGTGTAGCAGATCATGTTGATCCACAGTATCATTTTTGGATCAAGCCGGGATTTTCTACTCCTTCATGGGCAAAAGGAGCTGTTTTTTACCAGATTTATGTGGATCGTTTTTTCAATGGAGATACCTCTAATGATGTAGAAACCGATGAATATTTCTATATCGGTGAGGGAACGGAAAAAGTAGAAGACTGGAACAAATATCCGGCACAGATGGGTGTCAGAGAGTTTTATGGTGGAGATATTGCCGGTGTCTGGCAAAAACTTGATTATTTACAGGATCTTGGTGTAGAAGTTATTTATTTCAACCCGATTTTTGTATCGCCATCCAATCATAAGTATGATATTCAGGATTATGATTATATCGATCCGCATATTGGTAAGATCGTAAAAGATGAAGGAGAGCTTTTAAAGCGTTCGGAACAGGGAAATCTGATGTGCGATCCTGAGCATCCGAACAAAAATGCGTCACGTTATATCTGCCGTGTTACGGATAAAGAAAATCTTGAAGCAAGCAATCAATTTTTTGCTGATTTTGTAGAAGAAGCACATAAAAGAGGAATGAAGGTAATCTTAGACGGTGTATTTAACCATTGTGGTTCGTTTAATAAATGGCTTGACCGTGAATGCATTTATGAAGATGCACCGGGATATGAAAAAGGTGCATTTGTATCGCAGGATAGTCCATATCGTTCGTATTTTAAATTCTGGGAAGAAATCTGGCCATATAACACGTATTACGATGGCTGGTGGGGACATGATACATTACCAAAGCTTAACTATGAAGAATCCGATGAGTTATTCCAATATGTAATGCATATTGCACGTAAATGGGTGTCTCCTCCTTATAATGTAGATGGCTGGAGACTTGATGTGGCAGCAGATCTTGGACATTCCGCTGAATATAATCATTTCTTTTGGAGGGAATTTCGCAGAAATGTAAAAGAAGCAAATCCGAATGCGATTATTTTAGCAGAGCATTATGGAGATCCGAAAGACTGGCTTAGCGGGGATCAATGGGATACGGTTATGAACTATGATGCGTTCATGGAGCCGATCACATGGTTTTTGACCGGAGTAGAGAAGCATAGTGATGAATTCCGTGGTGATATGAAGGGAAATGCCGATGCGTTTTTTAATTCCATGCGCCATTTTATGACACGTTTTAATACGCAGTCTCTCCAGATAGCGATGAATGAACTGTCAAACCATGATCATTCACGTTTCTTAACCAGAACAAACAGTCAGGTCGGACGTACCAATACCCGTGGACCGGAAGCCGCAAACCAGGGAATTGACAAGGCTGTTTTCCGTCAGGCTGTTATGATCCAGATGACCTGGCCGGGAGCACCGACACTTTATTATGGTGATGAAGCCGGATTGTGTGGATGGACGGATCCCGATAACCGACGTGCTTATCCATGGGGAAACGAAGATAAAGATTTGATCGAGTATCATAAAGTATTGATCAGTCTGCATAAAGAATGCCAGGCGTTAAAGACCGGTTCGATCATGTTTCTGCACGGCGGGTATAACCTGATCTGTTATGGACGTTTTGATGAGAAAGACAAAGTAGTGGTGATCATCAACCGGGATGAAGCAGAGCGTGAGATTCATATCCCGGTATGGCGTCTGGGAATCAAATACCAATCCCGTATGGCTAGAATCTTTCGGACAGATCGGGAAGGCTTCTTTGATGAAACACAGATGTATGTGGTAGATAATGGTTATATTCATGTAAACTGTCCGGGCGTATCCGGTATTATTTTAAAGAATATGGAAGATACTGCATATTAGTACAAGAATGGGAGTTAGAATACCATGAGAAAGTTTAGAGAGTGGATGCATACTACAGGAAGAAATAAAGTGATCGCTGTTGTTTTTTTGATTGCGATCGCTATCGTATTGCATTATTTTATCGTAGAAAGAGATTGTTATATCGGGTCGGGTAAGCCAAACCCGACCGTCTCCCCAAAGTCAGCGAAAGAAGAGATCATTGGTGGAGATTCCATTGGCAGTGTCGATCCTGACACAACCATGATTCCGGGCGATGCAATTCATCCGAGCACGACACCGAAAGTCGGTAACAGTTCCAAACAGAAGGGATCTGAGCAAAAACAAAGCAAAGAATAACTCCAGAATCCAAGCATTACATGCTTGCCGCACTTCGTGCTTAATGCTTCAACGAACAAACATTTCTGCGAAGCAGAAAGAAAAGCTCTGTAAGAGCGTGTTTGTGAGTTTGATGTAAAATTCATGATAGAAGATAAAAATTATATAAGCAAAAAGAGAAAAAAAAGCAAGGCTATTGACATTTTCATAAAAGAGTATAGAATATAATGCGTATTATGATAGTAGGGATTGCTTTACATAGTTGCTTTTTTTATAACAGATTGCATAGCAAGACAAGTTGTATTGCAAAGCGTTGTATGATCTGTACAGTAGAATAAATAGAGCATGTGGGGTGAATCCTAAAATTTATAAAGGATATCCTAGTAAACAGATAGGAACAATACCAATGCAGTACAATGTTAAAAATATGCTTGAAAATGTACATACAGATAGCGAAAGGTTATTTGTTCTTATATAATAAAATAGCACAAAAGTGTGCAGGAATGGAGTGATACGATGAGTAAGTTGATTTATTTAGACAATGCAGCTACTACCGCAGTCAGACCGGAGGTATTGGATGCGATGATGCCATATTTAAAAGAAGAATATGCGAATCCTTCCAGTATTTATACATTTGCACAAAAGTCAAAAAAAGTAGTGGATGAGTCACGACGCACGATCGCAGAACTTTTAGGTGCAAAAGAACGTGAAATATACTTTACAAGCGGCGGAAGTGAAGGCGATAACTGGGCGTTAAAAGGAACGGCTGAAGCATTAAAAGCAAAAGGAAAGCATATTATCACTTCTAAGATTGAACATCATGCCATTCTTCATACCTGTGAATATTTAGAACGTCAGGGTTATGAAGTGACTTATCTTGATGTCGATGAAAATGGTCTGGTCTCACCGGAAGCAGTAGAAGCTGCGATTCGCCCGGATACGATTCTGATCAGTATTATGTTTGCAAACAATGAGATCGGTACGATCGAACCGATCAAAGAAATCGGTGAGATCGCAAAGAAACATGATATTTTCTTCCATACAGATGCGGTACAGGCATTTGGCCATATTGCGATCAATGTAGATGAGATGCATATTGATATGTTAAGTGCGAGCGGTCATAAGTTCCACGGACCAAAAGGAATCGGTTTCTTCTATATGAGAGATACTGTAAAGATAGGACCTTTGATCCATGGCGGTGCACAGGAACGTTCCCGCAGAGCCGGAACACATAATGTACCGGGGATTGTAGGTATTGCAACCGCTGCAAAATCAGCCTATGAAGATCTGGATCAGAAGATGAAACAGCAGGCAGAAATTCGTGATTATGCGATCGATCGTATTTTAAAAGAAGTTCCATATTGTCGTTTAAATGGTGACAGAGTAAAACGTTTACCAAACAATATCAATGTCTGTTTTCGTTTCGTAGAAGGTGAGTCAATGCTGATCATGCTCGATCAGAAAGGAATCTGCGGTTCAAGCGGATCTGCATGTACATCCGGTTCTCTTGATCCTTCTCATGTCCTTTTGGCAATCGGTCTGCCACATGAGATCGCACATGGTTCTCTTCGTATGACACTTTCAGAAGAAACAACCAAAGAGGACATGGATTATGTAGTTGATAATATTAAAGCAATCATTGAGCGTTTAAGAAGCATGTCACCTTTGTATGAGGATTTTGTTAAGAAAAATAAATAAAATGATGCAAAGGGCAAAAGCAGATAGCAAAGTATATTTCTAATATAGATTGTTGACCAGAAGATGGAGGATAATAAGTATGTATAGCGAAAAAGTAATGGATCATTTTACAAATCCACGTAACGTTGGCGAGATTGAAGATGCCAGTGGAGTAGGTACTGTTGGAAATGCAAAATGTGGTGATATCATGCGTATCTATCTTGATGTAGATGAAGATACAAAAGTGATCAAAGATTGTAAGTTTAAGACATTTGGCTGTGGTGCAGCAGTAGCAACAAGCAGCATGGCAACAGAAATGGTTATGGGAAAGACGATCTATGAAGCATTACAGGTTACAAATAAGGCGGTAATGGAAGCATTAGACGGACTCCCACCGGTAAAAGTACATTGTTCTTTATTAGCGGAAGAAGCCATTCATGCTGCATTATGGGATTATGCACAGAAACACAACATTGAGATTGAAGGTTTAAAACCACCAAAGGCGGATATTAATGATGAAGAATAAGAAGGTAGTTGTGGGGATGTCCGGTGGCGTAGATTCTTCTGTGGCGGCATATTTGCTGAAAAAGGAAGGATATGATGTCATTGGTGTTACAATGGAAATCTGGAAGAAAGATGCTACGGAAGTAGTAGAAAATGAGGGTGGATGCTGTGGAATTACTGCCGTGGATGATGCCAGACGTGTGGCACAGAAGCTTGGTATTCCACATTATGTCATGAATTTTCGTGATATTTTCCAGGAAAAAGTCATTGACTATTTTGTAAAAGAGTATCAGCTTGGGCATACACCAAATCCATGTATTGCCTGTAATCGTTATGTGAAATGGGAGGCTCTTTTACAAAGAAGTTTAGAAATCGGTGCAGATTATATAGCAACCGGTCATTATGCCAGAATCGCACAGCTTGAAAATGGCAGATATGCGATACAGAATTCTGTTACAGCCAGAAAAGACCAGACCTATGCTTTGTATAACCTGACACAATGGCAGTTAGAACATACTTTAATGCCGGTTGGTGCCTATCACAAAGAAGAAATCCGAAAGATCGCTGCAAGGGAAGGGCTTTTTGTGGCAAATAAACCGGACAGTCAGGAAATCTGCTTTATACCGGATAATAATTACAAGCGTTTCTTGGAAGAAGAAACCGGTAAGAAGAGTGTTCCGGGAAACTTTGTGGATGCATCGGGTAAAGTGCTTGGACAGCATAAAGGAATTACACATTATACGATCGGGCAGAGAAAAGGACTCGGAATTGCGTTCGGTCATCCGGTCTTTGTCAGCGAGATCCGTCCCGAATCAAATGAAGTGGTACTCGGAAACAGTGAAGAAGTCTTTTTTGATCGTTTGATCGCAACGGATATCAATTATATGGCAGCAGACAAATTTACAGTAGGACAGCGTATGCTTGCCAAGATCCGTTATGCGGATCTTGGACAGATGTGTACAGTAGAAGATGTCAGGGATGATCAGATCACGATCGCTTTCGATCAGAAAGCCAGAGCAGTGACACCGGGACAGGCAGTTGTCTTTTATGAAGACGGCTATGTGCTTGGCGGTGCTACGATACAAAAAGGAATCAAATAAAAACATGGTATAGAATCGTATAAGATATGCATTCAGATTACTGAATACATAGACAACGTTTCTATACCATGTTTTTTATGCAGAAATTTTAAAATATTTTCTACAATAAAGTATTTGCTTTTGGTCTTTTCACGATCACTTTACATTTTGCTGACTTTCCATTGGCAAGTGTAGCATACACATAAGTGGTTCCTGATTTTTTGCCCTTAATCATACCTTTTTTATTAACCGATACAATTTTTTTTCGAAGGGAACTAAAGACCGGCTTTTCTGTGGAGATACTTGGACGTATCGTATAAGAAAGTTTACTGCTTTGTCCCACAGTGATCGTTCTTGTTGATTTACGAAAAACAATGCTGACTGCTTTTGGAGCGACATTGATCGAGGCAGTCAGTTCTTGTACATTATCAAAGAAAAGGAAGCCCGGTGTAGAGATTTTGATCTGGATCTTTGCATTTCCATATCCCATGCCGGAGTATTCACAGGCAGTATTGGAAATCTGTTTTACCGTAAGAACGGAAGTATTGTTACTGCTAAAAGAAACGGTTGCATTAGCAGGAAGATTGATCAGGTCAAGTTGTTTTGTTTCCCCCTGCAGGATTTTCTTTTTACATTTTAAAATTTTGACCGATTCGCGTGGCGAAGCAGAAGACGATCTTTTTGCTGCATCATTACGATAGCTGATTTGCTGGCGTATTGATGCTTTTTTTTGCTGTGGTTTCAAAAAAGTTTTGGTCGTTGAAACAGAGGAATTGCTTTCACTGCTTGCGGCCATTGTATCTGCTTTTGCGTTCGTAGCACAAACAACACCGGAAAATAAAAGACAAAGTCCTGCTATCCAAAAAATATCTGTTGTTTTTTTAATCATGAATCTTATAAAGGAACATTTTTTCAAATTACCACCTCATTTCTTCGTATATAGAAATCCTTTTATTTCACTTTTGAATAAAATATTATCGGAATAGTAAAATAGATTTTTATTGATTACATCATCATTGTAGTATGTCATAGTGGCATTTTAATGTCAAAATGATTCTTTTTTTTGACATATTTACATGATAAACTATATGTAGTTGAGAGGATGAAAGCAGTGAAAGGTCTGCATTATGTGAAAAATGGGACTTTTGACATTCTGATCCTTAGAAAGAAAAGCATATGTTCCGGGTACAGTCGATGAACAGAGAGAAATTTCCGGCTAGACGCAGAAGGATCTCTTTGTACCGGATAAAACGTTACGAAAGAAAGAGAAGGGAGTCAAAAATCATGAAGAATATTTTAATAGCGGATGACAATAAGGATATTACGGATATTCTTGCGGCATATGTAAAAAAAGAAGGTTATCATCCGGTAATTGCAAAGGATGGTGGAGAAGCAGAACGATTATTTGAAAGCGAAAATCCTGTTGCACTTTTATTGGATGTTATGATGCCGGTCAAAGATGGTTATGAAGTGTGTAAGGATATTCGCAAAAGATCTAGCGTTCCTATTATTTTGATCACAGCCCGAGGCGAAGATTTTGATAAGATCATGGGTTTAGACATTGGTGCTGATGATTATATTGTAAAACCGTTCAGCCCGAATGAAGTGATGGCGCGTCTGCGTGCTGTTCTGCGTCGGCTGCAAAAGCCGGAAGATATGATAAACAATGAAAATATAATACATATCAGTAACATGACGGTGAATCTGGAAGAATACACATTTAAAGTCAATGGAGAAAGAATTCCGTTGACTAAGAAAGAGATTGAAACAATGTGGACTCTGGCGTCGAACCCGAACAAAGTATTTACCAGAGATAATCTCCTCGACAGTTTGTGGGGATATGATTACTATGGAGACAGCCGTACCGTGGATTCGCATATTAAACGACTGCGTGCAAAACTGGATTCTGTGGAACACCCGGACTGGACGATCAAAACAATCTGGGGAGTCGGATATAAGTTTGAAATCAGTGAAGAGAACTTCTGATCAAAGAGGAAAATATGAGGAGTAAGGAACGTGAAAAAGGAAAAGAAAAGTCCGGTAAAACGAATATGGCGTATGGTGCAGCGCAATGATGTTGTTCTTAGGATTTATACATCCTTTGCATTTATTTTGGTATTGACCGGAATTTTAACCGGCATGATCTTCAATCAACTGTATCGGACAAACTATATCCGTTCTTATACAAAACTGCTTACAAGGCAGGGGAAGATTATTGCAAAGAAAGTTTCTGACTTTAATGAGAAGAAAAAAGAAACACAATTCCAAAGATATAACAAATATATTGATGAGATCGAGCGGGCAGAAAATACCGATGTCTGGATCATGGCAAACAGCAATGCAAAGAATCCGTTATCGGAAGAGTTTATTAATGCACAGGCAGATGAACAGGAATTTTCAAAAGATATAGAGTCTGTCTTAAAAAAAGGATACCAGGGCAAAATTGCATCTAATTCCAGTTATGACGATGTCTATGGAATGACAACATTAAGTGTTGCCATTCCGGTGCTCCGTCAGGATGGACAGGAAGTAGGTGGTGTGATCCTGATGGTATCTATGATCGATCGTCAGACGATGGGATTGCGGGAAGGAAGGTATTTAATCACATTAAGCGTTCTGGTATCTGTATTTATTTCTTATTTTGTAGCTGCCTTTTTTTCACGGTATCTGTCAAGACCATTGGCTAAGATCAGTAAGAACATCAGCAAACTGGCAAACGGAGATTATAGCGGTATTGAAGTAAAGAAACCATATTCTCAGATCGGTATTTTAGAAAGTTCACTCGATTACCTGTCCGGGGAACTCAGAGAAGCAGAAAAAGAGCGTGAGGAATTAGAGCAGGTGCGCAGGGATTTCTTTGCTAATGTATCGCATGAACTGCGTACGCCGATCACGGTGCTTCGTGGATATACAGAGACGCTTATTGATGGAGTGATAGAAGAAGAAGAGCAGGTGCATGAGCTGTATAAGAGGATTCTTTCGGAATGTCAGGGAATGGAAAGACTTGTAGAAGATCTGTTCATTTTATCGAAAATGCAAAATCCTGATTTTGAAATAGATAAAGAGCCGGTCAGTCTGATACAGGTTTTCCAGGATGTGATCAGAAGCGGTAAAATGGTAGGTAAAGAGAAAAACATGACATTTACGATTGAAGCACCGGCAGAAGATCCATGTCTTGTTCTTGGAGATTATGGAAGGCTTCGCCAGCTTTTTATGATCATTGTGGACAATGCGGTGAAATTTTCGCATGACAATGGGAAAATTGATATTCGGATCAGAAGACAGCAGGAGAAATTCGAGGTTGCTATACGGGACTACGGAGTCGGTATCAAAAAAGAAAAACAGGCATTTATTTTTGAAAAATTCTATACTTCTAAGATGCGACAGAATGAGAAAGGAACCGGTCTTGGTCTGATGATTGCAAAGCAGATTGTTTTACGCCATCAGGGCGAGATTCGTGTGGAGAGTGAAGAGAAGAAAGGAACCTGTTTTTACATCACATTTGATGAATGTACAGATGTCGATCAATACTAAAATGTAATGGGAAAAAATGGATGTACATTTCAAAAAAAATTCATAGATAGCAGTTGTATTTTTGCTATGCAATGAGTATACTATTACTAAGGAAGAAGCCTGGGGTGTTCGATACTCTTGTTATTTTGAACCTACACTTTATGATTGGGATTCCTACATTCTTGCATGGAAGTCAAGCCACCATTGCAGTGGAAGACGGAAGTGCATATGCGGTTGCCCACCTAGCGATTGCTAGGACTCAAAATGCAGGAAACGGCATCGTGGGTTTCTTTGCTATTTAATAGCGCAATAAAAAGGACAATGTACCGTACTACATTGTCCTTTTTTGCTGTTAATTATAAAGTTTTTCGTTTTAATTCGTTTTTATATGCTGTTAATTATAAAGTTTTTCGTTTTAATTCGTTTTTATATGTTGTCAATTATGAAGCTTTTGGGTTCTGATTGTCTTCAAAAATCGGAATCGTGATCGTTACTTCATAATAGCCGTTTTCGGCAATCTGCAGATAAGTTCCGAAGTATTTTGTGACTGTCTGTGCTATATTTTCCGTGCCGTAGCCATGATAGAGATTTTGAGTATCCTTCTTTTTCGTGTCTTTTTGTTGTTCGATCATGCTGTTTTTGATATAGATAATAAATTCTTTTGACGTTGTCAGCAAATGTACGGAAATTTTCTTTTCCTGTTTGGAAGAAATCTTCTGGCAGGCATGGATACTATTATCAAAAAGGTTGCCAAGGATGATACATAAGTCATAGTCGCTGGTTGGAATCAGATTGGGAAGAATATTCAGATCGGTTTCTAACCGGATGTGTTCTTCTTTTGCCAGGGAAAGGTAGTTGTTTAATAGTGAGTCAACGACAAGATGACCGGTATTGATCGTGTTATAACTGTTTTCTAAGTCATTGATCGCTTCGGTTAAATAGTTTTGAATCGGCAGATACTGTTCTTTCTGTATACAATCCTGCATAAAGAAATAGTGCTTTTTGACATCATGTACAATTCGACGGGTGTCACGGTAAGCGGCTGCAATCTGCTGGTATTTGGAAGCCTGAAACTCAATCTGCTGCTGCAGTTTTTGCTTTTGGTATTCTGTTTGCAATAATTGCATATTTTTCTCAATCAGGTAAAAATTTCCGACATTCAGTATCAAAAGGCAAGCACATGTTGTTGAATATAAAATAGACTGGTACAATTCGGATGCGATCGGATATGCGATCGTGATTAAAATAACGATAGAAAGAATCGGTGTCAGCAGGAGTAACAGACTGTATTGCAAATTATAGTATAATTCTTTGCGCCGCCATACTAACATTGTTCCGGCTGCAAGAAGCAGAAGGATAAACTTGGAGATCAAAAGCAGGATCAGATCGCCGATCTCCGGCATGCTTTGAAGCTGATTCGATAAGAAATAAGTAAAGAGACCTCCGGAAACAAGTTCGGCGATACAGCTGTATGCCTGAAAGCATAAAGTGACGATAATACTGTAGCGAAGAGAACTTTCATAAAGAAATGTTAATCCCAAGGTTGTCAAAATACTGCTTCCTAACTGTATTGTGATCCGTAACGGACCGGACAGATCCGAAGCAAAAAGCGTGACAAGATATAGCAGGATTTCTGTTCCGATAAAAGCGGCATATACCCCTATTCGTGAGATTGTTTCTTTTTTTTGATGGAACATTCCACGAAAATATGTATATAAAATCTGAATGTCTAAAACAGCACATAAAAACATGATGGCGTTCATCAGCATAGTCATCTTCCTCCCTAAATCATTTGTAATGTAAAAAATCAGTTCGTAAAAATATCCTGTTTATAACAGTTTGCATCGTATTATTTATCAACTGCTTTTTGTATTATGTATGGACTGGATAAAAAAAGCAATGGAAACATTCAGTACAGACAGCAGACCACAAAAAAATAAAATATTACAAAACTTATAGTGTCCGTTAAAATAGAAAAAGAATTGTAACAGGATCATCAATATACAACAAATGATACATATTTTTTTATTCCTTTTACGATATTGGTCGGTCATTTTCTTTGAGGAACTGTCAATTGGTGCCATCAGGCAGATCGTAAAGCATTCCAGAAAGAAAAACGCCGGGTGGGACAGAATAGAAAATCCGATATTAGTATTACAAAAAAGCATCGTAATAAAATAACTCAGATAAGAAAGAACAACACACAGACCGGATGCGGGAGCATGCAGACCTCCGGCAAAAGTTCGAAATGGGATCATGACCAGTAAGAAGATCAGAGTTTCTTTCAGATTATGTAATAAGGCACCGAATAAAATAATAGATGCGATATAAACAATGTTTTCAAAAAGAAATTCATAACAATACGAATAGATATCATGTTCTTCTTTTTTTATGATATTAGCTTCTATCATTGTGTTTGTCAGAGCTTCGCTCATTTTTTGAGGCAATTTCATGTTTTCTCTCCTTTTTCATTTTTCGATATTGATATCCTTAATACGACAAAAATATCTTTATTACTATTATACATGAATTTTTGGTGAAAAACCAAAAAGGGGGACGAAATGACAAAAATGGGGGATGAACGGTAAAATTTTTTAAAAAATTACCGTTCATCCCCCATTTTTGTCATTTCGTCCCTGCTTTTGGTTTTTTTGATTTAAAGTATGATATACTTATACTGTGAATTCGGAATACACAGAAACATACTTTTTGTGTTATGAATTCATGAGCGACAAGATCATAAAGCATCAGTACTTGAAGCATGCATTGCTTTGATTTTGGAGCCCGTTATGTAATTTGGAGTGTGCAAAGGATTGCACGCAGAACCGGCAGGCGCACACAATACCGGTTTTGTACATAGTAAGTGTGTAGAAATGGAGGATTCTTATGAAGAATTTAGTGAAAAACTTTATTGTAAAGCACAGTAAACTTCTGTGCTCATTGATGGTAGTCTCTGCATATGCATCATTGACTTCCTGCCGTTTTCTCTATTTTCAGCCGGAAGTACCGGAAGGCCTTGACAAAATTGTAAAGTAATAAGAGAAAAGGCATTTACAAAAGAATCCAAAAGCACATAAGAATCTAAAATACATATGAATCCAAAAGCACGAAGGCGTTCCTATAGCAGTAGAAGAATGACAGCATGAGAGCATTTCAAGGCAGTAATGGAACGAAAAACACAAAAGTATTCCAAATCAATAAAAGAATAGCAACACACAGGTATTCCAAAACGATAATGGAACGAAAAGTACAAAAGCAGATAAATTTACATAAGAGAGTACAGTAAAATGATCGTGCGGAATGTCATGAAGCTTTTGTGGCATTCTGCATTTTTTGTGGAACAATATTCATATCGAAATGGTATAACGATAAGGGTTGCTGTGTGTTCCTTTGGATTAGCACTATGTTCGTAGGTCTCTTTGTTATTTATATGATGGTTTATCAGAAAAATGCAAATGATAAGAGCATTTTTAGATAATTTGCATTTTTGTATTTGAAGTATCGCCAACAAAGGGAACTAGCGATTGTGAAATGGGAATATATACTGCATCAATAAATTTTTTGGGAGTATGGTCAGGAGCGGATTTTATTAAAAATGTTTCATCTGTTGATAATAGTAAGACGAAATATACAACAAAAAGTAATACAGATGGAATTTATTTTAGAGATTGGGCAGGACAAAGATGGAAAGGGAGCTTTAAAGTGAGTTGGTAGAGGTGACAAAATGATAATTGATATATCTAGAGAATTATTTTGTATCTTATTTTTTGTGATTTCAGTAATAGGATATATTTTTTATAAAAAAAGAAATGCTACAATACAGTATTGGATCATACCGGTGTTTATAATTTATCTTTTATATTTATTAAAGGTGACTCTGTTTCCGATATTTATATTTGATCAGGAAACATTAGAAAAGGTCAAAGAAGGAGTAGAAAATTATCAGGTTTTTTATCAATTAAAGCCGTTTGCTTCTATTGTAAATTATTTCAGAGAGGGAGCAATGATACAGTTGATTGGTAATGTAATCTTATTGTCACCGATGGTTGTATTTGGTGAGATTGTTACAAGAGGAAAATGGAGAATCACAAGAATGATCCTGCTGGTTTCTTCCGTTTCTCTTTTGATCGAGTTGCTTCAGCTGGTCATTAACTATAGCACCGGGTATCCTTACCGAGTAGCAGATGTCGATGATCTGATCTTAAATGTGACAGGAGTTATCATTACAATGCTTGTCCTGCGGGCAGCGGAAAAAGCAGTAAGCCGTAAAGAGGAGTCGTGTTTAAAGATAAGAGCATTGTTATATAAGGAATAATCCTCTCTCCCCTTTTTCTTGCATTCCATAAGGGATTACTGTATAATTATGCAGAAGGTGGAAAAGAAAAGCTCAGATTGCATCTGTAGTTACAGATTTGCCTTTTTCCCATGTCTTTAGAATATTGAAGTTTTATTTTAACAATGGGAATTATTTTACATTACATACAAGAATTGGAGGAAGAAAAATGGCGCAAAAAGGTGATTTATTATCATTTCGCCCAGACATTAAAGTTCTGGATGCAACGATTCGTGATGGAGGTCTTGTAAATGACTTTTATTTTACTGACGACTTCATTAAAAATTTATATAAGGCAAATGTAAAAGCAGGTGTAGACTATATGGAGTTCGGCTATCGTGCAGATAAAGAAATGTTCGATGTCGATCAGTTTGGAAAATGGAAATTTGCTACGGACGAGCATATCCGTGAGATCGTCGGTGACAATGATACAGACTTAAAGCTTTCGATCATGGCAGATGTCGGAAGATGTGATTATAAAAATGATATTCATGACAGAAGTGACAGCCCGGTAGATCTGATCCGTGTAGCAACTTATGTAAATACGATGCCGGCTGCAATCGCAATGATAGAAGATGCGAACCGCAAAGGTTATGAGACAACCTGTAATATTATGGCAATTTCAAATGCGAAAGAGTCCGATATTGAAAAAGCGTTAGAGATGCTTGGTAAGAGTTGTGTCGATGGCATTTACGTTGTAGACAGCTTTGGATCTCTGTTCCCGGAACAGATCCGTAGAATTTCTGATCAGTATATGGAAATTGCCGATAAATATGGAAAATATATCGGAATGCATGCACATAATAACCAGCAGCTTGCATTTGCCAATACGATCGAAGCCTGTGCACAGGGTGTATCTTATCTGGATGCAACCATGAGCGGTATGGGACGTGGCGCTGGAAACTGTCAGATGGAACTGTTGCTTGGTTTTTTAAAGAATCCGAAGTACAAATTATTCCCGGTATTAAAATTCATTGAGGAAAATATTGAGTCGTTAAAACAGGCTGGCGTAGAATGGGGCTTTGATATCCCATATATGCTGACAGGACAGCTCAACCAGCATCCGCGTGCAGCAATCGCAGCAATGAAAGAAGGACGTAAGGATTATACCGGTTTCTTTAAGGAATTAGTAGAAAAAGATTGATGAAATTTCTGAAAGAAGTACAGGTATCCAATCATATTGTAATGCGATGGATAGGAAATCCGAAATATAAAATAGAATCATATCATATATACGACAAGCGTAGAATAACGCTTGTCGTAGCATTTTGGAGGCATTATGGAGATTAAATTGAAAAAAGATGCACCGATCGGTGTTTTTGACTCCGGGGTAGGCGGCATTAGTGTTCTGCGTGAACTTGTACATATCATGCCAAATGAAAATTATCTGTATTTTGGAGATTCTCTTCATGCTCCATATGGAACAAAAACATTAGAAGAAGTACGTAAGTTGACGATCGCAAATATTGAAAAACTGTTAAATGATGGTGCAAAAGGGATTGTAGTAGCTTGTAATACGGCAACCAGTGCAGCGGTAGCGATCCTTCGTAAAATGTATCCGTCCGTTCCGTTAGTCGGCATTGAACCTGCGATCAAACCGGCTGTGTTACAAAAGCCCGGTTCGCGTATTGTTGTAATGGCAACGCCTATGACATTAAAGCAGGAGAAGTTTCAAAAGCTGATGAAGCAATACGAAAAGGATGCACAGATCATTTCTCTGCCCTGTCCGGGCCTGATGGAATTTGTAGAACGCGGTGATCTGGATGGAGATGATCTGAAGAAATATCTGACAGAACTTTTCTGGTCGGTGCAGGAAGAAAAGATTGATTCGATCGTGCTTGGCTGTACACATTATCCTTTTGCTAAAAAGGCGATTGAGCAGATCGTAGGAAAAGAGGTTGCTATTTTTGACGGTGGCAATGGTACGGCACGCGAGATGCAGCGCAGATTAATGGAAGCCGGTTTGTGCACAGATGCGACACAAAAAGGTACAGTGCAATTTTTAAACAGCAGAGATACAAAAGAAGAAAAAGACCTTTGTGAGTTTTTATTAAACCGATAAAAATGTATAGAAAAGGTCCTTTGCGAGTTTTTATTAAACCGCTAAAGAAGGTATAGAAAAGGAGCTTTGTATTTTATTGGTAAAATGGTAAAGAATGTAGAGTCGGTAGGAAAAAACAGTAAAAAGCTGCGTTGATTTCTAACGCAGCTTTTTCAGATATCGTTTTTGTTCTTCTGTGATCCGGTAGCTTTCAATGGCTTTCCGGATCGTTTTTTTGTGTACCCAGTCAGAAAGCAGATGGTTTTCAAGATAGGGAATCGTGCTGTCCCATTGCTTGGCAAGAGCGGTTGCGAGATACCAAGCGATCATCATATTGACGTAGTATTCTTCTGACTGAATGGCAGTTACCCGGCTAAGATATTCCGGTTTGAAATCCTCATCCAGATAAAGTCTCATAAGCAGACCGATCCCATAGCGGATCGTATAAGGAGCAGTTGCATGGATCCACTCCTGAATTTCCGAAGGCAGTTCGTCTTTGTGTTTTGCAAAACATTTTGGGATCGGCAGATCACAGGTTGCCCAGTTATTGATATAAGGGACAAATCGCTTAGTCTCATCAAGACAGAGGTTGAAATCTTTGATCATTGCAATCAACATCATATGCAAATTATTTTCTTCATAATACACATGGGGAAGTTCTTGCAGGAATGCGTCTTTCTTTGCACTCTTTTCGAAGTCTTTTGCGAATTTCCGAAGGATCGGTGTACGAATACCAATGATCGTTTCTTTGTCGATTCCCGGAAGTAATTTTGCGTGAAAATCGCGATATTTTAAATCCTGTAATTCAAATAATTGTTTCTGTAAAGTTGTCATAGTGTGTCTCCTGATTTTATAAAAACGTTATTAGATTTTATCCTGAAAAGTAACAAAAAATGTAAACTCCCATACTTATGCATAACAGCGGAGCATGGGCGATCCTTTTTCACCGATTAGCTGCAAAAATATAGCAAATTGTAATATATCAGATGTGAGTCAGGAGTAGTATGTTTTCAGTCAGGTGATATGTTTTTTGCGATATTCATTCGGTGAAAGAGATACATATTTTCGAAAAACACGCGAAAAATGTCCGGGTGAGGAAAAACCGAGATAAACACTGATCGCAGTTAAGGATTTGTTCGTGTAATGGAGGAGGTATTTGGCCTCCTTTATTTTTTTGTTCAGTATAAAATCTGTGAGAGTCATATTGCTCTCAGCTTTAAAACGCTTTGAAAGATATGATCTGCTCATAAAAAATTCTTTTGACATAGCTTCTACAGTGATTGACTCTGACATATGATGAATAATATAGTTTGATACATCGGAAACAAGTTGCGAATCCAGAGCTCCTTCATGCATTTCGTACACGCATTTTGCAAAGTCTATGATCATTAGATGGCGAAGATTGATAATTTCATAATAGTCATTTGTTGATTCACATTTCTGGATGTAATTGTCACTTAGTGGAAAGGCATCATCAGGACTCATTCCTCCGTGGATAGCGGAACGGGATGCAAGTGTAGCTGTCACAATAAATGTATCTTTTAATTGTCGAAGATGGTTATCAGACATTGTACCAATTTTTAATGCAGGCATATTGTTAAGCAGTTGTGATAAAGAGGTATACTCTCCCCTTCGGATCATGTTCATCACATGTTGTTCCAAATCATAAGTGTTGCGAAGGTTTGGATTCAGTCCGGAAGGTTCTTTGGAAAAAAGCCTGTCAGCAGTAAGAGTGTTTATTGATCTTATAAACTGCTTCTGTAAGGAGTCGTTGATAAAAACATCATGAAGGGAACATTTTTCGTTGTTCAGTATGTAATTTAAAAAGCACAAAATCTGCATAAGACTTTCTAATGGCATATGAATGATCTCTTGCATAGCATTTATAAAATCATCAACATCTGTTTGTGCAACATTTAATTGAAAAGCCAGTTCCCGAAGTATCGGAATAGAATTGGGAACCTGACTTGTTGGGCCGATTACGATCTTATAGTCTTTGGAATTGAGAATACCAAAGTAGTTGAACCGTGTGGTTAAAAAATAATTGATCTGTTCAGATATTTTTAAAATATCTGACTCATAGATGGAGATGGGATCTTTAATCAGGTTAACTGTGGAGTGATAAAATATAAGACTATTATTTTTATAAATATGTATAGGAACACCAAAAAGGTTGCCTATCATAGTTCCTATATAATTGTAATCAATGGATCGCATGTGATAACCTCCTCATACTTATAGACACAATTATACCGATATGGACACATATATGCAAGAAGTGTGAAAAAAATAATGGTAGAATCTCGGAGAATAAAAAATTAAGAAAGGAACCTATGAATGATGTACAAAAACGAAGGAAAAAAGAAAATTGAAAATTTGAAGTTACAGGAAAGACTATCTTATGGATACAAAAAAGTAATTATTTTGATGCTTATTTCAGGGCTGCTTTCCATATTGGTGATAGCTACGTTGTTTGGCAGTCTTATAAATTATGTTGATAAGATTAATGCTACAGATATAGCGGTGAAAATGTGCAGAGTAGATGTAAATGCTGCAGCAAGAAATGTAAGAGAGATGGCATTGAATGATGACACATCCAGTTATGATACTTATCAAAATACCATAACAAAATTGCTTGCAGATGCTGATTCTCAATTAAAAATAATAAAAGAAACAGGTGTTGTTTCAAAAAAAGAGTATAAAGAATATGCAACAGCCTTATCTGATTGGAAGGATATAAGTTCTTCTATTTTAGAAGAAATCAGAGCGGGAAAGCAACAACAGGGTGTTGAAGATATTTTGACAAAGTGTACACCGGCATTAAATAAATTGGTAAATATAGTACAAAAGCTTGATGATATTACAGACGTAGAAAGTAATAAGGCGGTAAAAAATACTATAGTATGTGCGATATCTGGGTTTGTTTTCATTATCTTCTTTTTAAGCTTGGCATGGATAAATTCAAGAAAAACCAGTAAAAGAGTGCTTGCCAGTATTCTGGAGCCACTGCATGCCATTGAGGATGTTGCAAAGGAATTAACAGAAGGAAACTTACATAGTACATTGGATTATCGTTCGGAAGACGAGATTGGACGATTGGCACATAGTATGCGTAAATCCATTCGTATTTTAGGCTCTTACGTGGATGATATAGACCGCGCAATGAAGTTGTTTTCAGAAGGGGATTTCGATGTAAAGCCTAACGTAGAGTGGAAGGGCGATTTTGTTGGAATTTTAAATTCATTTATGACTTTTGAAAAAAGCATGGCAGATATTGTAAAAGGAATACAGATGGTTTCAGATCAGGTGTCTGGTGGTGCAGAGCAGGTATCATCAGGAGCAACTGAGCTGGCGGATGGAGCCACGAATCAGGCCGCAGCAGTAGAGGAATTAACTGCAACAGTTGAGGAAGTTTCAGGTCAGATGAAACAAAATTCAAAAGCAACAAATGAAATAAGTACAAAAGTAGTTGACCTTGGAAATGATATCCTGGATAACAATAGTAAAATGCATGAGATGGTGGCATCTATGCTTGAAATTAAAGATGCATCCATGCAGATAGACAAAATTATTGAAACGATTAACGATATTGCATCTCAGACAAATCTGCTTGCATTAAATGCATCTATTGAAGCAGCAAGAGCCGGAGAAGCGGGAAAAGGATTTGCGGTTGTAGCTAATCAGGTGAATCAGTTAGCTGACCAGAGCGCAGCGGCAGCAAAGGAATCGGATGTTTTGATCAAGACATCTGTTACTGCAGTCGGAAAAGGAGTCTTGCTTGCTGAAGAGACAGCACGTCAGTTGGAAATAATTGCGGGTAACTCAAAGACGATCACTGAAGAAGTATCTGGTATTGCAGAGACACTGGAAAATCAGGCACTAGAAATACAGCAGATCAATGATGGAATAGAACAGATCAATGATGTTGTGCAGACCAATTCAGCGACATCTGAGGAGTGCGCTGCGGCGAGTCTTGAAATGAATAGTGAAGCAGAGCATTTGCATAATATGATACGTGAGCTCAAGGTAGCTAAATTTGATGAATAGGAAAGAAAACCATGTGAAAAGAGTACATTTCTGGATATTTTTTCTGATCCTAAGCAAGCTTGTTGATGTTATAAAAGATCAAACAGAAGATGTTGTAGCGAGATGGGCTGTGATAAAATAAAGCCGATAGATCATAGTTGAGAAGATGCAAATTATAGGAGAAATGTAATATGTCAAAAGATGAATATTTGATCACGGATCCTCCCCTTAAAGCATTGACTGTTTTTGCAATGCCTATGATCCTTGGTAGCTTTTTCCAACAAGTATATAACATGGCTGATTCCATTATTGTCGGTCAGTTTGTCGGATCTTCTGCGCTTGCGGCTGTCGGGGCTTGTGCTGCGCTGACGAATGTTTTTATTTGTGTGGCACTCGGTGCCGGTGTCGGTGCCGGTGTGCTTGTGAGCCGCTATTTTGGGGCTGGAAATTATAGAAAAATGAAAACAATTGTATCAACATCATTGATCAGCTTTTTGATTCTAAGCATACTTCTGGGTGTGTTCGGTTTCGGCTTTTCCCATTCAATGATGTGTTTATTACAAACTCCTGCAGATATACTGAAGGAAGCAGTACTGTATCTGCATGTTTATTTTGTTGGATTTCCGTTTCTGTTTATGTACAACATTTTATCAACAATGTTTACCTCGATCGGTGAGTCAAAGATCCCGTTGGGACTTTTGATATTTTCTTCTGTCTTAAATATTTTCATGGATCTTTGGATGGTAGCTGTCCTTGGTCTTGGTGTGTTCGGTGCAGCTCTTGCAACTCTCATTGCACAGGGGATTTCCGCAGTGCTCTCGCTTTTGATCTTCTTGCGCCGGATGCGGCGATATAAAAGTCAATTTGACTGGTTTGACAAGCAGGAGTTACATTCTATGCTTCGGATTGCTGTACCTTCGGTTCTTCAGCAGTCCACAGTGTCAATTGGTATGATGATCGTACAGGCGGTTGTAAATCCCTTTGGTACACAGGCACTTGCAGGTTATGCGGCAACGATGAGAGTAGAAAATGTTTTTTCGCTGATATTTGTATCCATTGGTAATGCGGTCTCACCATATGTTGCCCAGAATCTTGGAGCAAAGAAAAACCAGCGTATTAAAAAAGGATATTATGCTGCCCTGGTGTTAGATCTATGTTTTGCATTGCTTGCTTTTATAGTCATTGAAACACTGCATACTCAGATTTCTTCACTATTTCTGGGAAAAGATGGAACTGCTTTCGCTTATCAGGTGTCCGGGGATTATATGAAATGGCTTGGTTATTTTTTCATTTTTATGGGTATCAAGATGGCAACCGATGGAGTCCTTCGCGGACTTGGTATTATGCGTCCGTTTCTCATTGCAAATATGGTAAACCTTGCGATCCGCTTGTCAGTAGCTTTGATTTTTGCCCCGTGTTTTGGTATTGCATTTGTCTGGCTGGCTGTACCGGCAGGCTGGTTCGCCAATTTTCTGATCTCATACTTGGCACTCAGGAAATCATGGCCGGTGATAAAGTAACAAAGGAAGACGAGTAGTCAAGGATATTATCCGGTTGCTGCATATCAGGATGTAAGTGCATTCAAATTATACTACAGCGATATGGGTAAATAGGATCCGATTTATGCAATTAGGATTTCGACAAGAAATTTTGGAATGATAAATGGAATAAAATCAGTGCCATTATATAGCATGTTTTGTATTTAGCAAGACAGTCTATGATTTTTGCTGATCATTACTTAATATCACACGGACAAGGTTTTTTGCGTAAGCACTAAATAAAATAGTATTGTTGATAAAAAATGCAATCTACGAGAACTCTCGCAAGATTGCATTTTTATCGTATATTTACGTAGAAAACAGATCCGCAGAAAAGAGCAGTCAATGATGAGCATACGGTTGTAAGAAGAAGTGGAGAAATCCTTTCAGATATTGGATTTGAAAAAAATCTTAAAAAATTAGCACTCACCTCTTGACAGTGCTAACAAATGGTGCTATAACATAATCAGATCGAGGGAAAGAGATAAAGGAATCCGGAAAGGATCCACCGGATCCGATAAAAATTCCCTTGATGATCACAACACTTCGGTTTCTCCGAAGGTGCATGTAACAGAATAATGACAAGATAATTGACAAAGACCAAAACTTTTAGCACCCTGACCGGATAGCAAAGCAAAGAATTTGTCAGTTACCCTGACATCGCAGTTTAACAGTAGTATGAAAGGGGAATGACTTATGATGATGCCTAGTATTTTTGGAGAAAATTTATTTGATGACTTTATGAATGATGATCTGTTTGATATGAACTGGATGATGTCTAAGAAAAGTCCATTCTATGATATTGACAAAACATTGTATGGAAAACACGCAGCAAGGATTATGAAAACAGATGTAAAAGACAGCGGAGACAGCTACGAAGTAGATATTGACCTTCCGGGCTTTAAGAAAGATGACATTCAGGCGGAGCTTGAAAATGGTTATCTGACGATCAAAGCAGAAAAGAAGCTGGATAAAGAGGAAGGCAAAAAGGATGATAAAAAAGAAAAGAATTACATCCGCAAGGAACGTTATTCCGGCAGCATGAGCAGAAGCTTTTATGTTGGTGATGAAGTAACGCAGGATGAGATTCAGGCAAAATACGAAGATGGTATTCTTCGCCTGAACATTCCAAAGAAAGAAAAAGCCGCTGTAGAACAAAAGAAATATGTTGCTATTGAGGGATAATTTTGAACGTTGATCTCAATACTTACAGTAACGAAGGATTGTAACAGTGTCGAAAAGAAAGACAGATCAACCGATCCGGTGCATCAGAATAAAAGGAATGTAAGTTACATTTTAGCATTTGATGTGGCAAAGAGACAGATGTTATGATCGGATAGAAAAGCAAAGTAGGCACAGAGTTTACTTTGCTTTTCTTAATTGACAGGGGAAGGCGAAAGGAGGAACGAAAATGAACATTAGCAGATTTACACAAAAGTCACAGGAAGTAATACAGCTTTGTGAGAAGACAGCAATGGATTACGGACATCAGGAGATCGCACAGGAGCATTTACTGTATTCTATGATGAATGTAGATGAAAGCTTGATCCGTAAGCTGATCGAGAAAATGGGAATCGAACCGGATGTGTTTACTACACAGGTAGAAAGCCTTTTGCAAAAAAGACCAAAGGTAACCGGTGGAGAGCTTCATATTGACCAAAAATTAAATGAGACATTGATCTATGCAGAGGATGAGGCAAAAAGAATGGGAGACGAATATGTTTCCGTAGAGCATTTGTTTTTGAGCCTCCTTGCCCATCCAAGCAAAGAGATCAAGGCATTGATGAAAGATTGCAATATTGACAGAAACCGTTTCTTGCAGGTGCTTTCAGAAGTACGTGGTAACCAGAGAGTTACGAGTGACAATCCGGAAGCAACGTATGATACTTTGGAAAAATACGGTTCAGATCTCGTAGAGCGTGCCAAAGACGGAAAGCTTGATCCTGTTATCGGCCGTGATGAAGAGATCCGAAATGTGATCCGTATTCTTTCCCGTAAGACAAAGAATAATCCGGTATTGATCGGTGAACCCGGTGTCGGTAAGACCGCAGCCGTAGAAGGACTTGCACATCGTATTGTAAAGGGTGATGTACCCGAAGGATTGAAGAATAAAAAGATTTTTGCACTTGATATGGGTGCATTGGTAGCCGGTGCAAAATATCGTGGAGAATTTGAGGAACGACTTAAAGCGGTACTGGAAGAAGTAAAGAAAAGCGATGGTCAGATCATTCTGTTCATTGATGAACTCCATACGATCGTCGGTGCCGGTAAGACCGATGGGGCGATGGATGCCGGAAATATGTTAAAGCCAATGCTTGCGCGTGGTGAATTACATTGTATCGGTGCCACGACACTGGACGAATATCGTATGTATATTGAAAAAGATCCTGCTTTGGAGCGTCGTTTCCAGCCGGTTATGGTGGATGAACCGACCGTAGAAGATACAATTTCTATTCTGCGTGGTTTGAAAGACCGCTATGAAGTATTCCATGGCGTAAAGATCACGGATGCTTCTCTGGTTGCGGCAGCAACCTTGTCAAACCGCTATATTACGGATCGTTTCCTGCCAGACAAAGCGATCGACTTAGTCGATGAAGCCTGTGCAATGATCAAGACCGAGTTAGACAGTATGCCGGCAGAGCTTGATGAAATGCGTCGAAAGATCATGCAGCTTGAGATTGAGGAGGCAGCACTCAAAAAAGAGACCGATCATTTGTCTAAGGAACGTCTGGAAAATTTGCAAAAAGAGCTTGCGGAGCTTAGAGACAACTTTAACAGCCAGAAGGCAAAATGGGATAGCGAGAAAGCTTCTGTCGATGAAGTCAACAAGATCAAAGAGCAGATTGATGAATTGCATACACAGATGGATGCCGCCAAGAGAGAATATAATTTAGATAAACTTGCAGAATTGCAATATGGTAAGTTACCGGATCTGGAGCGTCATCTTGCAGCAGCAGAAGAAAAAGCAAAAGGTGAGAACCGTACTTTGGTACAGGAAAGTGTAACAGAAGATGAGATTGCGAAGATCATTTCACGCTGGACCGGAATTCCGGTTGCGAAACTTTCCGAAGGAGAAAGAGAAAAGACATTGCATCTGGAAGAAGAACTTCACAAACGTGTGATCGGTCAGGAAGAAGGCGTAGAACTGGTATCAGAAGCGATCCTTCGTTCCAAAGCCGGAATCAAAGATCCGACTAAGCCGATCGGTTCTTTCCTGTTCCTTGGTCCAACCGGTGTTGGTAAGACGGAGCTTGCAAAGACACTTGCTGCGAGTCTGTTTGATGATGAGAACAACATGGTCCGTATCGATATGAGCGAATATATGGAGAAAGTCAGTGTGGCACGACTGATCGGTGCACCTCCGGGATATGTCGGTTACGAAGAGGGTGGTCAGCTGACAGAAGCCGTTCGTCGTAAACCATATTCGGTGGTATTGTTTGATGAGATTGAGAAAGCACATCCGGATGTCTTTAACGTGCTTTTGCAGGTTCTGGATGATGGACGCATCACCGATTCGCAGGGACGTACGGTAGACTTTAAGAATACGATCATTATTCTGACATCAAACATCGGATCGTCTTATCTGTTAAACGGAATAGATGAACAGGGAAATATCAGCGACGAAGCAAGAGAAAATACGATGGCAGACCTTCGTGCAAGCTTCCGTCCGGAATTCCTGAACCGTTTGGATGAGATCATTTTGTTTAAGCCATTAACAAAAGATAATATCTCCGGTATTATTTCCCTTCTGATCGATGAGCTGAATGCCCGCTTGAAAGAAAAAGAACTTCGTGTCGAATTGACACCAAAGGCAATGCAATTTATTGCGGATGCAGCGTATGAGCCGGCGTTTGGTGCCCGTCCGTTAAAGCGTTATTTGCAAAAGAATGTAGAAACTCTTTTGGCAAAGAAGATTTTGAGTGATGAAGTGCATATGGGCGAAACGATTACGATTGATGAAGTTGATGGCAAGCTACAGGCATAAAAGAAAAGAGGAAGGCAGTGCGATGACAAGCACTGCCTTTTTTGTCCTTTACATCACAAAATGACTGTGCTAAACTGTAAAATTGTCAGTGAACTGTGAACGGGCAGTTTGAAAAGGGAACACAGTGAGAATCTGTGGCAGCCCCCGCTACTGTAAAAAGGAGTTTTATCTGATTTTTACTTTATATAATATGGGTAGAAAAGCCACTGTGAACGGATTCATGGGAAGGCAGATAAAATGTTGAGTTTGAGCCAGGAGACCTGCTGACGATCGGAACACAAAAAGTATAGTTGGACTTCGGTGGGAAGTTCAGAAAGGAAGGAAACATGAAGACAAAGAAGTTATGGAGTGCGATACTGGCATTTGCATTAGTTGTCAGCAGCACAGCGAGCGGAGCATGGAACAGTTCTGCAGCGAAAGCAGCCGAAACCAAAGCAAAGGTTTTAGCGTATGTAGCAGTAGAAAATGATGCAGCCACAGGATCTGCGATCAAGATTGACAAGACACCTGTTTTGTTGGATGAAGGATCGACAGCACTGGATGCATTACAGCAGGTATTGGATGCAAATGGTTATAAAGATAAGTATAAAGTCAAATCGGAATCTTATGGTGACACGATTGATGAGATCGATGGTATGGGAACTGTAGCAATTGATCCTGCAACTTATACTTATGTATATTGGAGCTTTGGTGTCAATGGTGAGGCTGCAAGTGTAGTAGCCGGAAACTATACATTAAAGAACAATGACCGGATCAGTTATGTATATACATCTGATTATACAAATGTAGAATGTGACAGCTTCAAGGATGATAATAGCAAGGATCCTGACGAAAAGAAGGCAGAAGCACTTGTCAACACAGCAAAGGAAAAAGAACAGGCACTTGCCGGTACTATTTACAAGACACAGTTTGAAAGCGGAAAAGTGGTACCCGGTTTAGATGATATCAACAGCTTATATACTGTATTTTCTCTTGCAAGAGCAAATTACGGTAAAGATGATGCCGATGTACAGGCATTTTATGATGCAGTTTATACAAAGATCGAGAAACAGTTTGCAGCGATCAAAGCCGGTAAGAAAGTTTACGATACACAGGGAAAAGAAATTTCTTTCGACCAGATTATTGCAGGTGGTTATGCATCTACTTTTTATGCCAAAGCAGCACTTTGCGTCGAAGCACTTGGAAAAGATCCAAAAGATGTAGGCGGTGTTAATCTGATTGAAAAATTAGCTGACCGTTCGATTTATGAAGGTTCCAACAGTTATATTACAGTAAGAGCACCAATGGTACTTTTTGCATTCGATGCGATGGATGCAGAAATTCCGGAAGGTGATGCATATATTACAAGAGAAGAGCTTGTAAAAGAACTCTTAGATCAGGTAGATGCACAGATCGCACTGTCGATCACATGGAAATCATGGGATAGTGCAGCAATGACCATTCAGGCACTTGCACCATATGTAGGAACCGGAATCGGAGAGGTATCCGGTGATGATGTAGATACAGCCGTAGATAAAGTTCTTGGCTTACTTGCAACCATGCAGGAAAGTGATGGAAAATTTGGAACAGATTCATGGAATCCAAATGGTAATGTATTGACATTGGCGCAGATTATGATCACAATGGGCTGCTTTGATATTGCACCGATCACACAGGATGAAGATACGGTATATGATTTTATTAAGAACGGTAAGACCGTCTTTGACGCAGCAGCTTCTTTCGTTGATGAAAAGACCGGTGCAGTAGATTCCGGTCTGATGGGATTTCAGCCGGAACAGCTTTTACGCGGTTTAACAGCATGCATCCGTACAGAAAACAGTGAAAGCGGACTTTTTGATCTTGTAGATGATACAGCATATACAGCAAAAGAAAGCACAAAGACAGAATTAACTGCCGATATGATCAGTCCGATCGCTGACCAGACATATATCGGAGAAGCTTGTACACCGGATGTTGTCGTAACAGCAAATGGCAAGACTTTAGTAAAAGATACGGATTACCGTGTGACATATTTTGAAAACATTGCAGCAGGAGATAAGACAGCATATGCAGTTGTACAGGGTATCGGCGACTATTATATGAACCAGAGAGTAAACTTCTCTATCATTAAGAAAGAAGAGCCAACGAACACTCCTGCAGTAACAACAGCACCAAACAATACGCCGGTAACACCGACAAAAGCACCGGTACCGACGAAGAAGCCTTCTAAACAGACAAAGAAGACTACATTAAGCAAGCCTGTGATCAAGAAAGTAAAAGCAGGTAAGAAGACATTAACCGTACAGTTTGCTAAGGTGAAAAATGCGAAGAAATATGTTGTAGAAGTTTCTACAAACAAGAAATTCAAGAAAAATGTTTCGAAAAAGACTGTGAAAAAAGGAACGAAAGCAGTATTTAAGAAATTAAGATCAAAGAAAACATATTATGTACGTGTGCGTGCTTTGAATGGCAAGAACAAGAGTGCATACAGCAAAGTAAAAAGCAAAAAAGTAAAATAATACAGAAAACTTATTACTTAGAATCATCTAAAGACAGCTCTTTTGTAAAAGAAAAATTTCTTAATAGAAAGAATTCTTTTCAACAGGGCTGTTTTTGCATTTTCACGGAAAGATATCAAAATTGTATTTTGCCTTGGATATAGTATGCCGGGACTTTTTATTGTACGTCGTGCTTGCGCTTTTATGAAAGATTTCAAAAGAATCTTCTGTCATAGCTATAGTATGTTGGAACTTTTCATTGTGTGTCATTATTGGATTTTTATCGTATCCGATAATCGCATTTTGGTGCTTTTTATAGTTGACAAATATGTTGTATTGAAGTAAAATGAAAAACGTTTTCAAATCATGAAATAAAAAAGAAGATAATGCCATAACGCAAATCATGAAATAAAAAAAGAAAATGCGGATAGGGAAAGGAACGTTATTATGAAAGCGAAGAAAATGGTATGTTTCATTGTGCTATGCAGCCTTTTATGCACTACATTTACAGGCTGTAGCAGCGTTGTTGATACAAAAAAGAAGGATGGGCGATTAAAAGTAGTTGCGACCGTATTTGCAGAATATGATTTCTTACGTCATATTGCCGGAGATAAGATTAACCTGAGCATGCTGATGTTGCCGGGAGCCGATCTTCATGCATTTGATCCGACACCAAAAGATGTTGCAAGTGTACAGTCAGCAGATCTGTTTGTAACGATCGGCGGGGAATCCGATGCATGGTCTGAAAAGATCATGGAATCCGTAGATAATAAGAATTTACAGACAATCAAATTGATGGATTGCGTTAGCAATGTTGTGGAAGAAGAAGTTGTAGAAGGTATGCAAACAGAGGAAGAAGGACAGGGAGACAAGGAAAAAGAATTTGACGAACACGTATGGACTTCTCCGAAAAATGCGATCCAGATCGTGGAACATCTTCGGGATAAGTTATGTAAGATGGATGCAAAGAATGCAAAGACATACCAAAAGAATGCCGCCTCTTACATTGAGAAGCTGCAGGATCTTGATGCACAATTTACCGATGTGGTTCAGAATGCAAAAAGAAAAGAAATCATCGTGGCAGACCGTTTTCCGTTTCGATATTTTGCCGATGCCTATGGACTGACCTACTATGCAGCATATCCGGGCTGCTCAACACAGACCGGTGCGAGTGCCGAAACGATTTCCTTTCTGATCGATAAAGTCAAAGAAGATCATATTCCGGTTGTTTTTCATATGGAATTATCCAGTGATAAAATGGCAGATACGATCTGTAAAGAAACCGGTGCAAAAAAAGCACAGCTTAACGCTGTGCATAATGTCAGTAAGACGGATTTTGATAAAGGATGTGGTTATTTAGAATTGATGCAGGATAATGTATCTGTTCTGAAAGAAGCACTTAACTAAGTGCCGGATGTGTTTTACAGCATTTCATTTAGTGATTCGGTTCCCGGAAGAACGAAACGTCCATTCTGTATCAGACAGATTACTTCTCCGTCAGCACAATGAATGCAAATATCGCCCAATTCGTCATATGGGATCGTGATATCCGTGTGACAATTAAAATAAGCTTTTGTCACATCGGTATGACGCAAAACGGAATAATCATTTTCTTTTGCGATCATCTGCTTTCCATCCGGGTTGTATGTGACAAGATCTTCTTCATGAGAAAAACAGGTATCTCCGATTGCAAAGTGAGGACCTGTTTTTTCTGCGATCAGGATAGGAAGCAGATGGGAAATGTTATATTTTTTGCCCATCGCATAAGCGGTTGTATTAGTCCCAATCGCAAATTCGCCCATAGGAAGCGTATCATGGTGGAACAGAATATTGTCATGAATATATTTTTTATTCTTTTCTTTGGAATTAAAGTTACTACAGCTGTAGTCTTTAACAACACCATCTTCAAAAACGAGTGACAGATCATGATATTCCAGATCATTTAAAAAGACTTTTGTAACATGAAGTGTTCCGTTTGTACCGGATAATTTTGGTGAAGTAAAGACCTCACCTAATGGAATATTGACATCTGCAAGACAATTCTCAAAGCGTGTCTCTTTCGCAGGATCGCTAAGCGGTGTCAGTGCAATGGTCAGATCGGTCTTATTCTTTTTGCGTCCTGTAACCGTAACATAGTCGGCACGATCCAAAGCATCAATGATCTTACTCTGGATAGTGAGATATTTTTCCTGATCCAATGTATTCACCGAAATTGTATCAGCAAAAATGTCCTGATACTGTTTTCCGATCTCCGGTAAAGGATAAGCAATGATAGAAAAGCTTGTCTGGTCTCCGGGGATAAAACGGTTGACTAATGTCCCATTAGCTGCCTGGTATTCGACTTTTCGTTTTTGCTGTTTCGCACTATATTGGAGAGCTTCTTTTTTCTCAACAGGGTTAAACGGTGTCTCTCCGAAAGTCTCGATCAGGGCAGGACCGGCAAAGTCCATACAAAGATCTTCGATGGATTTTAATGCGAGTTCCTGCTCCTGTAATCTGCGGTCTGCATAAGCTTTGTCATAAAAAAGTGCATCATCCATACGATGGTCATATTCATATTGTTTGTTTGGAGAAGCACCATAATAACCGACTTTGCCACGCAGGTTTCTGCGGCTGATACTGACAGCGGCACGATAAATACAAGGCTGTAAGCCCAATTCCTGAAATTGTGCAATGACTTCCCGTATCAGACGTTCAAAGCCAAGATGGTAACGGATATTGACTGTCTTTTTGACAGAAAGATCAATGTCATATAATGCAAAGCCTCTGCGATAGCCGTCGGTGAATGTAAAAGCCATATCATGGATCTGTTTGTCTGACAGCGTATTCAGATATTTTGCTGTTTCCAGCTCATTTTCAGAAATATATTCACCAAAATAATATAGGTATCGTAAATCTTCTAAATCACAATGACAAATGATATCGGTTGCAAAATTTCTTGACGGATCAAAGGAATCATGTAAGCTGTCGGCAACGGTGATATCCGCATAATCAAAGAAGTAATAGTATAATGCAGAACGGATCTCTTTTGCACCGGTATCTTCCTGCTCTAACAGATTATAGATCTCGATAAATAATTCAAAGGAAGTAGTCAGAAAGAAAAGGCGGTCTTCAAAAGCATATACAATATTACCGCGGAGTTCGGTATAAACAGCACTAAGCACCTGCCCATAATCCTGTCCTAACCTTTCACAGGCATAGGCAGGATTTGCAAAGCTTTTTTCGTAATTGGTATCCAGGACATCCTCGTAAAGATCACGGTTTAAACTCTGCCATTCCTGTAAAGAAAGGTCGGAAAGCTCACCATTCATTTTCTTTTGATAGAAAGAACAGATCTTTAAAAGAAAAGAAGATACACAATAGCTGTATTGCATAAAAGCTTCTCCGCGTGTTGCAATAGCCGGAGCTGTTTTTTCGGTTATAGCCGGATCGTTAAAAGACTCTTTAGAAGAGCTGTTACATTCTTCCCGAATCTGTCTGATCCTGTCTGTTGCTAATTGAAAACGTTCCTGATATTGTTCTTTTTCTTCTAAAAAATTCATAAGTTATCCTCATTTCTATTACAAAATATTTGCTAATTGTGGATGTAAAATGGTATTTTCATAAACATTGTGAAAGAAGCATTGTGACCGCCCATGCATTTTCGCTAAATTGTGTGTATGATTCTTGCGATTTCGATTTCATGTTAAAACGAATCACAAGAATTGCTTATACTTTTTATGGGAGTATTGCAAAGTTGTTTTATTGCTGAATAATCTGCATGATCTGTCGTATTCGCTGTTCATAAGTATGGTCTTTTTGTATTGCCTCCCATCCGGTAAGAGCAATCTTTTGGCGTAATGTATCGTGACGAAGATAAAAATCAACTTTTGCGGTCAGATCTTCTTTGCTTTCAAAGATAGCAAAATGTTTTCCGGGTGTAAAGTGTTCACACAATTCCGACTGATAGTTTGTCAGAAGAAAAGACTGACTGCCTAAGATATCCCAGACACGAAGCGGAATACCGCTTTTGATGTTTGGAATCGTCATATTCAGATTGATTCCGCTTTGGTAAAAGATCTGAGGCATTTGCGACAGGTAATCTACAGACGGATGGATTGTTACACCAACTAAGGGATCGGTTGTACTATCGGTAAAAAGATGCACTTTGCTGCCGGATAGCGAAAGTGCATTCAGATTGCGTATCCGTTCCATGGATGCTGTCTTAAAGCCGAGAACGGTTGTTGCAAAGAGCATTCGGATATCGGCAAAAGAATCGTCACTTTGCCTGTAATCTGTAATTTCTTCTAACCGGTCACAGATCTCATCGGTTAAAAGCAGATCAAAAAGATTGCCATCCGATACCGCAAGCTGTGCATTCATTGCACATTCCAGATAACCTGCAAGATAATCCGGGAGTTTTGCAGCAATACGGTCATAAGAGTTCTTTTCATACAATCTGCCAATGAAGCTGACCGGATACAGCATTTCTTTTGTTTTGTCGATCTGTGTGTTTAACCTTTTTGCTGCTGCCGCAAGCGGAAGATGAAATACATTTTTAACGCCGAGAGCGTGCATTTCTTCTACATTGGTACGATCAAATGTAAAAATGAAATTCGTCGGATAAAAAACAGCTTGATGATACATCGCTAGCAAAGGACTGTCACAATTCCAGCAGACATAGAGCGTTGCACTTTCATGACAGGCGGTTGCCAGCACCGGGAAAAAATTAATTGAGAAAACAATGTCAAAAGAAGCTTTTTTCAAAGAGTCAGCAAGCCAGTCTGTATAGGTATCATCTTTTTCGATATGCGGTATCGGTTTGTCAAGCATGACAACTTCATGCCCCAAAGCAGATAAGGTTTCTTTGATATCATATAAATTATATGCATTCCATTGATAAAATAAAATTCTCACAATTTTCTCCTGTGTCTTATTCAGATGCCTTTATCGGTTCATTGCCTGCCATATATTCTTTTAACGCATCTTTCCAGTCTTTCATCCGGTAATCACCAAGTGCATGAAGATGTGCATTTTCCAATACCGAATAGGCAGGTCTTTTGGCAATCGCTGCCGGATACTCTTCGGTTGAAACCGGTTTGACCTGAATGGAAACAGAAGCCTGCTTAAAGATCTCTCTTGCAAAATCATACCAGCTCGTAATTCCTTCACAAGTGGCATGGTAAATGCCGTAGTCTTTTTTGCCAATGATATATAAGATCATGCGGGCAAGCTCTAACGCAGAAGTCGGTGATCCGAACTGGTCATTGACAACAGTCAGCATGTCATGATCTTTTGCCAGGCGAAGCATTGTGCGGACAAAGTTTTTGCCATCGCCATAAAGCCATGCTGTACGTACGATGTAATATTTCTCCATACTTTCCATAACGTTCTTTTCACCGGCAAGCTTGGAACTTCCATAGACGCTTTGCGGGCATGGTGTATCGGTTTCGAGATATGGTCTGGAAGATGTGCCGTCAAAGACATAATCTGTTGATACATGAACGAGTTCCGCATCAATTTCTTTTGCTGCCATAGCCAGATATTTTGGACCGTTGGCATTGATCGCATAAGCATTTTCTTTGTCTGATTCACAAAGATCAACCGCAGTATGTGCTGCTGCATTGATGATCAGGTCAGGGTTGCACGTTTGTACGAATGCATGAACTGCTTTTTCATCACGGATATCTAAGTCTTTTGATGTTGTATATGTGACATCAGCATCGCTGTTTTGCAACAATTGGTGCAAAGCACGGCCGAGCTGTCCGTTACTGCCGGTTACTAAAATCTTTTTCATAGGCGGCCTCCTTTTTGTTATAAGAAAATGCCAAAGCTACTGTGTGAGTAGAATGGCATTTTACGGTGTGATTATTTTTTAGTCGTAAGAACAAATTTTGTTTTTATATCATGTTCTTTTCTTATGTTGCGATATTACTAATACTTTTAAGAACAGAAATCTTATAAATAAATATCGGATGAGAAATTTGGATGTTTCGTATCCTTTTCCGAAATGATCGGAGTTTCTCCTTCCGGTATTGGCCAGTCAATCCGGATCGTCGGATCGTTCCACATAATTCCGGCTTCGGAAGACGGATCATAAAAGTCTGTACATTTATACAAAAACTCTGCTGTGTCCGATAAAACATAAAAACCATGTGCAAATCCTTCCGGTACATACATCATATTTTTTTCCTCGGCAGAAAGAGTAGCGCCATACCACTGACCATATGTTTTTGAATCTTTGCGGATATCAACAACAACATCATAGACTTTACCGCTGATCACACGGACAAGCTTGCCCTGTGTATGTTCTTTCTGGTAGTGCATACCACGCAGAACGCCTTTTGTTGATTTTGACTGATTATCCTGTACAAAGACCATATCCAGTCCCAGTTCTTTGAATTCATTATAGTTATATGTTTCCATAAAATAGCCACGATTATCCCCAAAGACTGTTGGCTGGATCAAATATAACCCCTCGATCTGTCCACATTGTTCAATTTGAAATTTTCCCATTTCCTGCCTCCAAATTTAGAATCGGAGAAATCGTTTCCAAAAGAAATGTTCAAACATTTTTTTAGAAATAATTTCTAAAACGACTCTTTTTTCTATATTGTATGAGCGAAGACATACTATTTATACTATAGCATTATTAGCGAGACTTAGCAAATAATTTTTTGTGCCTTTTGGACTTGGCAGATGCTTCTTTTCGTGACTTTGCTGCGGGGATCGGATTTTCACAACTCGATGCGGTTTCGGCAAGATCTTCCCGTACCTCTGACAGGATTTTGTTTAACAGGGTAATCTGTTGTTCCTGCAGATCCTGCCGCTGTCGCGAAAGGTAATGGATCTCTTTTAACAGTCGTGTACTGACTTCTTCACAGATTTCTTCTTTTGTATCACCGATACAGTCTGTCAATGCAGAAGAGATCATTTGATGCAAAATATTCTCAAATTGCTGTAATTTATCAGAGGAATCCACAGCTTTTGGCATATCATTGGAATACGAAGCATCTAATGAGGTGGCATGAGGATGAAGCGGCATCACCTGTGCACTATGTTCCATGGAATGCGACATGCTTTCTTCTAAGACACGATTATTTAACTCCTCGCGGAGCCGGTATAATTTCTGCGTATCATAAGTACATACTGTTTTAATGTCCGGCAAAAGAAGTTTGATCGCTTTCAGTTGGAAGCCTTTTTCTTTTAATTCTTTGATATTTTGTAAAAGAGCAAGGTCAGAGTTGACATAAAAACGATGCCCTTTGGCATTGCGGTGAATCTGTAGATCCAATTCATCTTCCCAGTAACGTAGAACGTGCGGTTCAACCGATAGTTGTCTGGCTGTATCCGAAATAGTATGAAATTTTTCCATGATGGTAATGTCCTCCTAGAGATATTCTTTGATAATTTCTTCGATCAGTTGCATTTTTTCTTTCGTTGCGGCAGTAGCAGTGTTTTCCTGCTCGATCTGCTGAATGTCTTTTGCGAGTTTTTCTTCCTGCACCAGAGAATCGATCAATTCCCGCATTTCTTTGCTAAAGGTACTTTTCGGCTTTTCTTCCCGTTCTTTTTGATTCATTTTTTCTAATTGCACCATATGATCCAGGCGATCCTGTCCTTCTAAGCTTGATGTAATATCAAAGTATGCATTTTGGTACGCTTTTTGTAATTCCGGGTGAAGATATTGATTTTCAAGCTTGGACTGGATTGTATTTTCAAGATAATCTAACAGTTGCAGTTTAAGACATCTTTTTTTGTGACGGATCCTAAAAAGCATTTCACTTAATCCGATCAAAGACAGTAAAAAGAGTGGAATAAGAATCTGTAAGAGAAGCTGTCTCATCGGCTGTCTGCCGGCTATTCCCTGGATCAGAGCCAGCAGGGAAGTACTGATCAGGAGTGCTGCGGCAAAAAGATCGGTATTTTCTAATGTATAAAGAGACAGCTTAAATACATGGTACCGTTCTAAATGCCGGCTTACAAAACAATCCGGGTCATTGATGGATATTCGGATCTTATAACTTGCCTCGTATTTTGTAAGCATAGCACGAAGCCATTTGTTTTTCGTTGTCTGAAGCTGTCGTGAGTCGTGTAACAGCTTATGGTATATTATTGCACAAATGCATTTTAACAGGATGGAAGCTGCAGTGCATATTACCATCCCCAGCAGTAAACGTCGATCTTCGCATAAATCTTTCAAAATAGTTATAACCTCCTTTGATTTATTAATGTACTCTCGAAAATTTTTACTCAGAAGATTCCGGGAATGCATTATTACAGTGGCTGTTTCTATGATACCTCGTCTGGCAGCAGACAAAAGGAGTGTTCGTATGTCAAATTTTCGCTTTCTTCGACAATTGTGCCGGAACAGAGCGGGATTTTTACATTGCAGAAGTGATATAAAAGGGGGAATGTTAAGCTTTTATTATGGTAAATATACTGGAATAAAAAGAGGCGTTTTGTTATGATACACAAAAGGAATGGTAGAAGAGATTTTGTAATAGATACAAAAAGAAAATGTTACAAAGAAACACAAAAGAAGCAATAACGGAAGGGAAAGGTGAAAACATGATCTATCAGGAAATTGTTTCAGTGTTAAAACGATATGACTATCGGGATATCCGGTTAAACATACCGGGCGTTTATATGGCTTTAAGGCAGGAAGGACAGAACGGATATGTCGTTGTGACAGTAGATGAAACAGTTGGAAATACATTGAGCCGGGAACAGTTTTTGCATATTGCAGAGCAGATCCGGGATTTTTTAAGAAAGAAGGACTGCTTTTACAGTCGTTTCCTCTATCTGTTAGTCAGTGAAGAGGAAGAAAGTGTACATCGTCTGTTTCAGGGGCAGGACTGTTTTTGGAGAATCATTCCGTCAAGGCGTTGTCTTATGGTTTTTGAAACCTCTGACCAAAGTTTTCTGGAACTTCGCAAACCATTAGAACAGATTTTTCCGGGAATTTCTAACTCGAATGATCGGTATGGACAGCAGCAAGGCAATGAAAACCGGCAGAACAATGGAAATTGGCAACAGCAAAATAACGGAAGCTGGCAGAATACACAAAGATATCGCTCGAATTTTAATTGGAATGCATTGAAAACGCAAAAACTCCCATGGTGCAACATTATAATCATTGTATTAAACGTTCTTGTTTTTTTGTATACGGATCTTTTTGCGTATAGTCAAAATGATGCGATTGTCAATGCCGGTGCTTTAAGCTGGTATGCCGTGTTAGAGCAGGGGCAATGGTACCGCCTTTTGACTTGTATGTTTTTGCATAGCAATCTGGAACATATTTTTAATAATATGCTGATCCTTGGTTATGTCGGTTCCTGTCTGGAAGAGAAGATAGGAAGCATCCGTTACGGTATTCTGTATCTGGCATCGGGAATCCTTGCAGGCTGTGCGTCAATGGGGTATAATATGCTGCAGAATGATAACGTGGTATCCATAGGTGCTTCCGGTGCGATCTTTGGTGTGATCGGGGCAATGCTTTTTGTTGTTCTGGCAAGACGGAATGAGGAAGACCGCTATACGGTCAGACAGATCGCTGTTATGGCTGTACTTAGTTTATATGGTGGTCTGACCAGCCAGGGTGTTGATAATGCAGCTCATTTTGGCGGCTTTATTGCCGGCTTTATTTTGGCATGGATACTTACGATGCTACAAAAAAGGCGAGGTGTGTCATGAAAGTAAATATCTATTATGGTGGACGAGGTCTGATCGACGATCCGGCAATCTATGTTATGGATAAGGTCAGCAAAGTATTAGATGAATTAAATGTGAAAGTACAAAGATATAATCTGTATGAAGATAAAAGAGGAATTTCGATGCTTCCCAAAACATTAAAAGAAGCCGATGCGATTGTTCTGGCAGCCTCGGTAGAATGGATGGGGATCGGTGGTCTTTTGTGGCAGTTTCTGGATGCCTGCTGGTTATATGGTGACAAAGAAAAGATCAAATCACTTTATATGATGCCGGTTGTTCTCTCCACCACATATGGAGAAAAAGAGGCACAATTTACAATGGTAAAAGCATGGGAAATGCTTGGTGGTATTCCCTGTAATGGTATTTGTGCATATGTCAACGACACGGCAACCTTTGAAACAAGTACCGAGTATTCGTATCTGATCGAAAAAAGTATTGAAAACTTCTATCGTGTTTTTTCAAAGAAAATGAGCTCTTTACCATCCAGCAGTATGGCAGTCAGGGAAAATGTCATGCAGCCAAAAGCGATTCGTCTGACACCACAGGAAAGCGAGCAGCTATCTGAATTTGTATCGGATGAATCGTATGTGCGCCAGCAAAAAGAAGATATCCAGGAACTTTCACAGATGTTTAAAGCGATGCTTGGTGACGATGCCGGGCAAAAAGAGGAAGAACCCTATATACAGGAATTTAAAGAGGCATTTCAGCCAATCCCGAACGTTGCCCTGTCTTTCCAATGGGAACTGACCGATATTCAAAAGAAACTTGTATTTGAAATTGATAATGGTGTGTTAAACTGCTATTATGGAGAGAAAGAGGATGCAGATGTAGAGATCCGTTCTACAAAGCAGATCCTTGAAAAAGTAATCCATGGTGAAGCACCGCTTCAGACAGCATTTATGGGTGGAGAACTGACAGCAAAAGGAAACTTTCGTGTACTTCATACATTTGACTCACTGTTTCGTTTTCGATAAAGTTGTTGGTAAGCTGTAAAGTTTGGCAGTCTGAAAACATTCGTTTTCATCTGAGATAAAAATAAAGAGACATCCGTTTGTGATGCAGAAAGGAAGAGAAGAAAGTATGGAAAAAACAGTAAAGGACGATTGTATTTTTTGTAAAATAGCCAATGGTGAGATTTCATCGAATACGATTTATGAGGATGAACATTTTCGTGTGATCATGGACATCAATCCGGCATCAAAAGGACATTGTATCATTTTGCCGAAGACACATGCAGCCAATCTGTATGAACTCCCGGATGACTGGTGTAAAGAGGTAATGCCGGTTGCGAAAAAATGTGCTGCGGTGTTAAAGGATGTTCTTGGCTGTGAAGGCGTTAATGTGTTACAAAACAATGGTGCACTTGCAGGACAGACGGTATTTCATCTGCATGTTCATCTGATCCCGCGTTATCAGGATGATACCGTAGAGATCCAATGGAAACCGACACAGAGAACGGATACCGAAGAGCTTGCTAAAAAGATCCGTGAAGCATTTGCAGACTAAGAAGATAAAAAAACATCAAAATGAATGGAGGAACAAGTAAATGTTAAGTTTAATTCCCGTATTGGGAGCATTAGATCCTGTAGCATTATTCAGGGCATTGCCGGGTAGTGTTTCACAGGGATTGATCTGGGGTATTATGTCGATCGGTGTATATATTACTTTTAAGATTCTGGATTTTGCCGATCTGACCGTGGATGGAACCTTGGCAACAGGTGGTGCGGTAACAGCTATGATGATCCTGAATGGATATTCACCGGTCGTATCATTAGTTGTTGCATTTATAGCAGGCATGGCAGCAGGATTTATTACCGGTGTTTTACATACTGTATTTGGAATCCCTGATATATTAGCAGGTATTCTGACGCAGATCGCATTGTATTCCGTTAATCTGAATATCACCGGGGGAAAAGCAAATCAGGCGATAAGTGTAGACCAGTTTCCATTGATCGTAACATTGCGTGAGATTTCACATACGATTCTGGTTACGGCAATCATTACGATTGCTGTGATCGCTGTTTTATATTGGTTCTTTGGAACAGAGATGGGATTTACGATCCGTGCAACCGGATGCAATCCTAATATGTCAAGAGCGCAGGGTATCAATACTTCTGTCGCAAAAGTTATCGCACTTGTCTTTTCAAATGGTCTGGTAGGATTTGCAGGCGGAATCTTAGCACAGTATCAGGGTAACTGTGATGTGAATATGGGACGAGGTTCGATCGTTATCGGTCTTGCATCTGTTATCATTGGTGAAGTGCTTGGAGAGGCATTATTTGGAAAGAAGTTAAACTTCTGCGGAAGACTTCTTTTTGTAGCGATCGGAAGTATTATTTACTATATCGTTATCAGTTTTGTATGCTGGCTTGGTCTGCCATCGATCGATATGAAACTGTTCTCAGCGATCGTAGTAGCTGTTTTCCTTGCTGTGCCATACATGCGTGGTAAGATGAAAAACTCATATCGAAAAGCAGCGAAGGGAGGCAGTAAGGCATGTTAGAATTAGTCAATATCCATAAAACTTTTAATCTTGGAACGATCAATGAAAAGAAAGCACTGGATGGTGTAAATCTACAATTAAATGAAGGTGATTTCGTAACAGTGATCGGTGGCAATGGTGCCGGTAAATCAACCGTTCTGAATGCGATCGCAGGTGTCTGGCCGATCGACACCGGAAATATCATTATTGACGGACAGGACGTAACAGGTCTTCCGGAGCATAAAAGAGCAGCTTTCTTAGGACGTGTTTTTCAAGATCCAATGAATGGTACGACAGCAACAATGGAGATTGAAGAAAATCTTGCATTGGCTGCCAGACGTGGAAAAAGACGTGGATTAAGCTGGGGTATCACAAAGAAAGAAAAAGAAGAATACAAAGAGTTACTAAAGATGTTAGATCTCGGACTTGAAGATCGCATGACATCCAAAGTCGGTCTTTTGTCAGGTGGCCAAAGACAGGCATTGACTCTTTTGATGGCAACCTTAAAGAAACCAAAGCTTCTTTTGCTCGATGAGCATACCGCTGCCCTTGATCCCAAGACAGCAGCCAAAGTGCTTGCATTATCCGATAAGATGATTGAAGAAAACAATCTGACAGCAATGATGGTTACACATAATATGCGTGATGCGATCGTGCATGGCAACCGGCTGATCATGATGAATGAAGGAAAAGTCATCTTAGATATCAAGGGAGAAGAAAAGAAGAAACTGACCGTAGAAGATCTTCTTCATAAGTTTGAAGAGATCAGTGGGGAAGAGTTTGCAAATGATAAGGCGCTGCTCAGTAAATAAACTGCGTAGATAGTATATTTTGTGCGACGATAAAAAAGCTCTGCTACATGGATTAGATGTGGCAGAGCTTTTTTGTTTTCCACTTTCGGAAATTAATTCAACTCATCTAAAGTCAGCTCATAGGCCGGCAGAAATTCTTTTACAAAGATATCGGCTTCTTCACAGTGCAATTCTGTGATCGCTTTTGCAATAGTCTGTTTTGCACTTTTAAACTCGGCATTACCTGCTTTTTCCTCTTCAATACATTTGATATAAGCAGAAAGCTTGTCGGCAGCTTTTACGATAAGCTTTTCATATGCATCAAGGCTGCTTTCTGTAAAATAGCTTTCGTAAGAGGTTCGAAGATCGTCCGGCAGCATATTAAGAAGCCGGAAAGCAGCAGTTTTTTCAATCTGTTTATAGGCATCCTGAATCGTTGGGTTTTCGTATTTGATCGGTGTAGGCATGTCTCCGGTGATGATCTCGGTACAGTCATGGTAAACACCGAGCATGGCGATCCGGTCGGCATTCAGGTCTTTGCTTAGACGGGTGTTGCCAATGAAAGCCAAAGCGTGAGAAAGAATGGCTACTTCCAAAGAATGCTCGCTGATATTTTCTTCCTCTGCATTGCGCATCAATGCCCAGCGTTTGATGTATTTCATACGTGCTAACATAGCATAAAATGTATTTTTCTTTTGCATTATTCTTTATCCTTTTCTAACATCTTTTTGATATAGGCTCCGGTATAGGACTTCTTGCATTTTGCAACCTGCTCAGGTGTTCCTGTTGCAACAACCGTACCACCACGGCTTCCGCCTTCCGGTCCGATATCAATGATATAATCCGCTGTTTTGATTACATCAAGATTATGCTCTATCACGACTACGGTATTGCCGCTTTCTGACAGACGGTGCAAAATCTCGATCAGCTTGTGGACATCGGCAAAATGTAAGCCGGTTGTTGGTTCGTCTAAGATATAGAACGTTTTTCCGGTAGCACGTTTACTTAGTTCTGTAGCAAGTTTGATACGCTGTGCTTCCCCGCCGGAAAGAGTAGTGGATGGCTGGCCTAACTTGATATAAGAAAGCCCGACATCGTTTAAGGTTTCGATCTTACGCCGGATCTTTGGCAATGCATCAAAGAAATGAACCGCTTCGTCAACAGTCATATCCAGTACATCTGCAATCGTCTTTCCTTTGTATTTGACATCCAGTGTATCACGATTGTAGCGTTTACCACCACAGACTTCGCAAGGAATATAAATATCAGGCAGGAAATTCATTTCGATCTTGTTGATACCGTCACCACCACAGGCTTCACATCGTCCGCCTTTGGCATTGAAGCTGAAACGTCCTTTTTTATAGCCGCGTGCTTTCGCATCCGGTGTGCTTGCAAAAAGATCACGGATCAGATCAAAAACACCGGTATAGGTTGCGGGATTTGAGCGTGGTGTCCGTCCGATCGGAGACTGATCGATCGCAATGACTTTATCAAGCTGTTCTAATCCTTGGATTTCTTTATGTTTTCCGGGGATACAGCGTGCACGGTTCAGGTTCTTTGCAAGACTCTTATATAAGATTTCATTGACTAAAGAGCTTTTACCCGAACCGGATACACCGGTAACACAGGTCATGACCCCAAGTGGAAATTCGACGTTGATATTTTTTAAATTGTTTTCCTGTGCGCCGATCACTTTGATCGAACCGCTCGGTTTCCTGCGTTTCTTCGGGATCGGAATCTTGATTCTGCCGCTCAGGTATGCGCCTGTGATCGAGTTTTCATTTTGCATGATCTCTTTGGCTGTACCGGTTGCAACGATCTCTCCGCCATGTACACCGGCTCCCGGACCGACATCAACAATATAGTCGGCAGCAAGCATCGTATCTTCATCGTGCTCTACAACGATCAGGGTATTTCCAAGATCTTTTAGATGGATCAGTGTTCTTAATAATTTATCATTATCTCTCTGGTGTAAACCGATACTTGGCTCATCCAGGATATAAGCAACACCGACTAAGCCCGAGCCGATCTGCGTCGCAAGACGGATTCTCTGGGCTTCACCACCTGAAAGTGTACCGGCATTACGGGATAATGTCAGATAATCAAGACCGACATCCATTAAGAAACCAAGACGTGCATGGATCTCTTTTAGGACAAGTTCTCCGATTGCAAGCTGACGTGGTGTTAATTGTAAATGATCCATAAAATCGGTCAGATCACCGATCGACATATCGGTCAGCGCACTGATATTCTTATCACCGATCGTAACGGCAAGAGGACCGGGTTTCAAACGCTTTCCTTTGCACGCAGTACATGGAATGATCTCCATGAAAGTTTCATATTCTTTTTTTACAGTATCGGATGCTGTTTCGCGATAACGCCGCTCGACATTCTTGATCACACCTTCAAATGGGATATCATAAATGCCTGTACCGCGCTGACCGGTATATTTAACACGGACGGTCTTTCCTTTGGTACCATGCATGATCAGATCTCTTGCTTCTTCGGAAAGATCCTGATATGGCGTGTTGATATCGAAACCATAATCTCTGGCGATCGCATCAAGGATTGTGCGTCCGTAGCTTGTCTCGGAAGTTGCCGACTGCCAGCCGGGTACGGCAAGTGCACCTTCGGGGATGCTCAGAGTCGGATCAGGCACGATCAAGGATTCTGAAAATTCCATACTGTAACCGATACCATGACAAGTTTCACAAGCACCGAAAGGATTATTAAAAGAGAAGTTTCTCGGTTCGAGCTCATCAATGCTGATATTACAATCCGGGCAGGAAAAGCTTTGGCTGAAATGAATCTGTCCTTTGTTTGGAATATCGACAGTCATTAATCCGTCAGAAAGCTTTAATACACTTTCAATCGAATCAGACAGTCTTTTTTGAATGCCGTCACGGACAACCAGACGATCGACCATGATATCAATATTATGCTTTTTATTCTTTTCGAGCTGGATTTCTTCGGAAAGGTCATAAAGATGCCCGTCGATCACAACACGGATATAACCGCTTTTACGTGCGGATTCGAGAATCTTGACATGTTCTCCCTTGCGTCCGCGCACGACAGGGGCTAAAAGCTGTAGTCGTGTTCCTTCTTCATAGGTCATGATTTCATCAACCATCTGGTCAACGGACTGTTTTTTGATCTCTTTTCCACATTTTGGACAATGAGGAATGCCGGCTCTTGCAAAAAGAAGACGGAAATAATCATAGATTTCCGTAACAGTTCCGACTGTAGAACGTGGGTTGCGGTTTGTGGATTTCTGATCGATCGAAATAGCCGGCGAAAGCCCTTCAATGCTTTCTACATTTGGTTTTTCCATACGCCCGAGGAACATGCGAGCGTAAGAAGAGAGTGATTCCATATATCTGCGCTGCCCTTCCGCATAGATCGTATCAAAAGCAAGTGAAGATTTTCCGGAACCGGAAAGACCGGTAAATACCACAAATGCTTCTCTTGGAATATCAAGAGATACATTTTTTAAATTATGTTCCTGTGCTCCGCGGATGCGGATATATTTTTTGGCTTCCTGATGTTTTGCCATTGTATTCTCCGTTTCCAACGATATGATCAGAAAATCTCTTTATGATTCCTACAGGCAGATTCTTTTGATCCATATCGTTTTATTATTATTGTTTGCAAATTGTAAAGAAAGATGCTTAAGAGTTTTCTTTACAGCTGATTTATAGTAAAAATCAAAACAGGATATGCTAAAGATAGTAGCACGAAATAAAAAAGAAAGCAAGTACATATGTTCGGAAAAGATGATGCGTGGCGGGCTTTTTTTGAATGTTTTCCGGCAGGAACATTATGTGGCAGTAAAAAAATATTTTTGACGGAGAATATGCACAATAAAGTGCACATAAAAAAGCAGAAAAAAAGGAATTTAGATGAAAAAAATTCTTGAAGAGGATGTCTGGTTGAAGTATAATAGCATAAGGAGACTTATTTCGTACAAGGGGGTAAAGAATTATGCTAAAGTCGGGAGCAAAGGTTATTGCTGTTTGTTCAGCAGGAATTAATTCGGACTATAATGATTCTTTATGGGGTGCCTTTCATTCGTTAGCAAATCTTTTTGATTTTAAAATATTATTTTTTAATTCATTTAGTGATCTATATTCTTATGAGAAGCATGACATAGGTGAGAGCAACATCTTCCAGCTTATGAATTATGAGATTTTAGATGGTGTCATTATTCTTTCCGAGACAATTAAATATAAAAAAGTATGTTACGATATTATTGAGAAGGCAAATGCTTATAATATCCCTGTAGTATCAATGGATGCAACATTAGACGGCTGTTATAGTGTGAATTTTGAATATGCACATGCAATGGAAGAAATTATTGAACATCTGATCAATGTACATCATTATACAAAGATCAATTTTATCGCGGGCATCAAAGGTAATCTGTACTCAGAGGAACGTTTGGAAACGTATCGGCGTGTGTTGGAGCGGCATAATATTCCGGTAGAAGAAGAACGTATCGGTTATGGTGATTTCTGGTCACAGCCTACGAAGAAAGTGATCGATCAGTTCATCGCATCGGACCTTCCTTTTCCGGAAGCGATCGTATGTGCAAATGATGGAATGGCGATTGCTGCATTTAAGTATTTACAGCAGTCAGGATATGAAGTGCCAAAGGATGTTGCACTTACCGGTATGGATGGCATTCGCGAAGCGATGGAGCATGCACCGATGATCACAACATCGCATCATGATTATTACAATGCTGTCATTACGGCATTTAAAGTGTTAGAAAGTCTCTTGAAAGGCGAAAGACCACCGAAACAGAGCTGGGTAAGCTCTAAGGTGCTTCTTGGCGGTACTTGCGGCTGTCAGGAAAGAGAGCATAAATCCTACAATACCTTGGCAAGAGAATTGTAGGAGCAGATTGACGATTATAACCATTTTAATGAGATTCAGATCGCATTGGCTGCAGATCTGACCGATAATGATTCGTTCTGGGGTGTTTTTGATAACCTTACAAAGTATGCGGATAATTTCTGCTCTGATCGTTTTTGGCTGTGTATTGTAGATGATTTTCTTAGTGAAAAAGAAGTTTTGGCAGATATTATAGAAGAATCTTCATTCAAGCGTATCGGATATTCAACAAGAATGGATATCATGCTTTCAAGAGAGAACGGAGAATGGCAAGGAATCACGGATTTTGATACCTCAGTATTGCTTCCGAAGTTAGAGGAAGTATTAGAAGAAGAGAATAACGTAATGTTTTTACCGCTGCATGTATTAGAGCAGACGATCGGATATGTTGCATTGGTATTTGATCCCGATATCATGCGTATGAATTATGTATACCAATTTTTTATGAATATCAGTAATGCGTTAGAGACAACGAAGACACACCAGCGTCAGCAGGCAATCATCAATAATTTAGAGATAAAATATATTCATGATCCAATGACCGGTCTGTTTAACAGAAGAGGCTTTTATCAGAGACTGGAGCCTGTATATAATATATGCGCAAAAGAAAGCTGCAAAGTATTGGTTATGTCAGTTGATCTGAACGGATTAAAGCAGATCAATGACACATATGGTCATGCAGATGGTGATATTGCGATTACAACAATTGGTAAAGCATTATCATATGTAGCAAGTGACAAGCACACCTGTGCACGGTTTGGTGGCGATGAGTTTGTTGTAGCAGGTCCTGTGGAAAACGATGAAGAGGGAGAAGAATTCTATAAAGAAGTGCTTGCCTATTTGGATCGCTTCAATGAAAAATCCAACCGGCCATACCAAGTAAGTGCAAGTATCGGCTATGTGACCGGAACACCGGACAATGGTATCACATTGGATGAATTTATCAAAGCGGCAGATGAAAAAATGTATCAGGAAAAGGTACGTTATCATTCGCGTCAGGGAAGATAAAAGAGTAGAAAAATGAACCGCCCTTATCATGTCAGATGACAGATCTAACAGCGAAAGGACGGTTTCTTTTTTCGGTAAAAAAATAGAAATAAAGCAGATGATTCTGAAAAATCAAAATACAGACTTTTGGGTCTGGTCATGAGATGGATCATCATTAGAAATGAGGAAGATAATGCAGGAAGAATATGAAATTTATGGTGGTTTTGCTTCTGTCTATGATGAGTTCATGGATAATATTCCCTATGATGCATGGTATGAATATTTGCATGGTTTATTAAAAGAATATGGTATATCGGATGGAATTGTAGTTGACATAGCCTGTGGAACAGGAGAAATCACCAGACGGCTGTCACAGGATGGCTATGATATGATCGGGATAGATATTTCGAAAGATATGTTAAATATTGCCAGACAAAAATGTGATCCGGATGTACTTTTACTTTGTCAGGACATGCGGCAGATGGATCTGTACGGAACAGCAAAAGCGATGGTGTGTCTTTGTGATGGAATGAATTATCTGTGCAGGAAAGAAGATCTGTTACAGGCATTACAAAGAGTAAGACTTTTCATGGATCATGGCGGGATTTTTATTTTTGATATGAAGACACCGTATTTCTATCAGGATATCTTAGGAGACCGTACGATCACCGACAATCGGGAAGATGCAAGTTATATCTGGGAAAATTTCTATGATCGGGACACAAGGATCAATGAATATCTTTTAACCGTTTATGAACTGGCAGATGAAGAAAGAGACCTTTTTGTCAGGACAGATGAAGTGCATCGGCAAAAAGCATATATGGAAGAAGAAGTTAAAAAAGCCATTGAAGAAAGCGGGATGCAATGTATGGCAGTATATAACGCATTTACCAAAGATGCACCGGATGAACAGACACAGAGGATGTATTTCGTAGTTCGTAAAGAATAGATGGATTATTCAAAGAGAATGGTATATACTGCAAAAGAATATAGGAATACGCAAAAGAAAAGATGTATTCTATAAAAGTCAGGCAGGATAAAAAATGCATTCCGTAAAAATCAGGCAGAATACAAAAAGGATGTTATCCTATATAAAATAGAAAAAGCAGAGAAAAGAAAATAAAAAATAAGAAATGAGGAATAAAAATGAGTCAGGATTATATTGTAAGAGCAACCGCAGCACAGCAGCAATTACGTGTATTTGCGATCACTTCAAGAGATTTAGTGGAGCAGGGAAGAAAGATTCATAATACAAGCCCGGTCGCAACAGCGGCACTGGGACGTCTTCTTACGGCAGGTGCGATGATGGGCAGCATGATGAAGGGGAATAAAGATGTTTTGACACTTCAGATCGAATGCGGTGGCCCGATTGGTGGAGTTACCGTGACAGCGGATGCTAATGCAAATGTAAAAGGTTATGTCAACCAGCCGAATGTGATCATACCGGCAAATAAGGATGGAAAGTTGGATGTATCCGGTGCGATCGGACCGGGCTTTTTGAATGTGATTCGTGATATCGGTATGAAAGAGCCTTATAATGGTCAGGTTCATCTCGTTTCGGGAGAGATTGCCGAGGATTTGACATATTATTATGCTACATCTGAACAGATCCCTTCTTCTGTAGGACTGGGCGTTTTGCTTGACAAAGAAAATTTTGTAAAACAGGCAGGTGGTTTTATTATTCAGGTAATGCCTTTCGCAGAAGATGAAGTCATTGATAAAGTAGAGGAATCCTTAAAGCATATTCATTCCGTGACTTCTCTGTTAGAGCAGGGAATGACACCGGAGGATATGCTGCATCATCTTTTAGGTGATCTGGATCTGGAAATCTTAGACCGCATGCCTGCTCAATATGCATGCAACTGTTCGAAGGAGCGTGTTGCAAAAGCAATTGCAAGTATCGGCAAGGCAGACTTAGAGGATATGATACAGGCTGGCGAAACGATCGAAACAAATTGTCAGTTTTGTGGTTCCCATTACTACTTCACAACAGAAGAGCTTAAATCATTTTTAAAATAGGAAAAATGGAAACAGCAGAGGGATACAGGATAACATACAGGCATTGCATTTTTAGTAAGACAGAACAGATAAGGAGAGTGGAAAGAGTGAAACATAAGAAAAAGTTATTTGGATTGGGAATTGGTATGGCAGCCGCAATCGCATTAGGCAGTGCACCGGCAAAACAGGCAAGTGCTGCAGCAGTCGGATATATCAATATTACGAAGATTACATATTTGTATAACGGTGCAGGAACCAGTACAGGTGTCGTTGTATCGAATAAGAAGAAAGTACGTCTGACAAATTACAAGAAAGTTTCCGTCATCGGTAAAAAAGGAGACTGGTATCATATCAAATATACACAGAATAAAGTGGTATATAAAGGATATGCAAAGAAAAATCAAGTCTCCGTACTGAGCGGTCAGGTGAAAACTGCCGTATATGGCAGGATTAATGTAAACAGCACGAAGATCTGGAAGAGTGCTGACAGCAGTTCGAAAACATTGCAATCGGGCAAGAAGAATATTACATTAAAAAGAACGAACAAAGTGCAGATCGTTTCAGAAAAGCTTGTTAAAAATGTAAAGTGGTATAAAGTATCTTTTTCGTTAAGCGGTACAGCTTATAAGGGTTACATCAAATCCAAAAATGTCTATCTGCTTGCCGAAAAAGGTCTTCCGGCAATTATGAAAACAACAAAGTCGATTCCGTTATATAAGAAAGCAGGTAAAAAGACAGTTGTCCGTTCCAAAGGGAAAAAAGTATCCATTCCGAAAAAACTGGAATTAACGATCACAGGCCAGAAACTTGCAGCCGGTAAGAAATATATAGCTGTCAAGATGGTGTATAACAAAAAGACGGTTAAAGGCTATGTGGCAGATAAAAACATTGCCTTTCAGATTGTTACAGATGAAAATATTGCGACCGCAACCGATCTGTCAACGCTTTCTGATCCACAGTTTCGTGCAGCTATGTTAGAAGCAGGTTTTCCGAGCAGTTACATCGGAGCACTTGCACAGCTTCATCAGGCATATCCGAAATGGAGCTTTTCACCTTATATTACCGGTTTAGACTGGAATACCGTCATTTCTAAAGAGAGCAAGGTTGGTCTGAATCTGATCAGCAATGCCAAATCAGCAGAGTGGAAATCCAAAGCGGCAGGTGCATACAATGCAACGACCGGCAAATATATCCCATTTGATGGAAGTACATGGGTAACGGCATCAGAAGCAGCTGTAAGATATTATATGGATCCAAGAAATTTCCTGGATGGAAGAGGAATCTTCCAGTTTGAAAGTTTGGCATATAATAAAATATCCCATACACAGTCCGGTGTCGAAAGCATTTTGAAAAACACACCGATGCATAATAAGACATTCTCTTATCCGGACGATGTAACGAATACAACAAAAAGCATGAAATATTCGCAGGCATTTATGGCAGCAGCTGATACATCCGGTGTAAGTCCATATCATCTTGCATCAAGAGTAAAGCAGGAAGTTGTGATCAGTCCGACGACGATGAGTGATTCTGTGTCTGGAACCCGTTCAGGTTATACAGGAATCTATAATTTCTATAATATAGGTGCAACGAATACAACATCGGGAAGTGCTGTCAACAATGGTTTGAAATGGGCAAGTACGGGAACTTCCTATCTGCGTCCATGGAATTCCAGATATCGCTCGATCGTTGGAGGTGCGATCTATATCGGAGAAAGGTATATTAATGTGGGACAAAATACTTCTTATCTGCAAAAATTTAATGTAACAGAAAAGAATCGTTATAATCATCAATATATGTCTAATATTGAAGCACCAAATAGCGAAGCGACTAAGACAGCAAGTGCCTATAGTGCAACATTAAATGAAATGACATTGGTATTCTCTATTCCGGTTTATACGAATATGCCGGAAGAAGTCAGTCCGATTCCAACGAAGTAAGATCTCTCAGAGAAAAACGTTTTGAGCGGATGAAACGATAAATTTACCGGTGGAAAATATCTAATGTTATAGGTTGATTTCAGTGCTTACATAATTTACAATAGATACATATTATATGCGGAAAGCATAACGGAACATGGAGGCACTTATGTGGAAAGACAGCAGAAAGACAAAAAGACAAAAGACAGTGATCCGAAAAAGGACAAGTCGGGGATTTTTGTTCTTTCTGCTTTTTTGTACCATCCTTTTGAACGGGCTGTCCGGTAAGAATGCACAGGCAGCAAGTGCTTCGATTACGATCGATACCAGCAAAAAGCAGGTTGTCAAAGGAGATACGGTGTATGTTGTGATCACAGTCAGTTCATCTGAGAGTATCAAGAGCTTTAATGGTTATTTTTCATATGATAACCGCTATCTTCAATTTGTAAACGGTGGCAGTGTGGTACATGGAAATGATGATAAGTTTTTAGTAGATGATATTAATCGTACCGGCAGTGCGACAAAGTTAAAGTATTCCATCAAATTCAAAGCACGTAAGAAAGGAAGTACCACGATCGCATTACAAAAGCCATATAAAGTGTGTGCAGATGACAGTTCTTCCGGTGAGATGTCGGTTTCTTACAATGCGTTAAATATTGCTGTTTTGTCAAAGAAAGAGGCTATTGCAAGCAGTCAGCCACAGCAGAGTAATACAGAAGCACTTCCAAATGCTACAGATCATCCACAGACAGAAGTATCCGGCAAACCTGAGACATCACCGGATAGAGCCAATGCAAAAAATCAACCGGGTACGTCAAAAGATCCCAAGGCTTCGGCAACACCGGAAGTCACAAGAGGGCCGGATGATATTGCGGGTTCTTCCAGACTTCGTAAACTTTCGATTACAGATGCCCAGATCGCACCGGAATTTCAGCCATCAATTCGAAAGTACAGCGGATTTGTAACAACCAATCAGGATACGCTTGACATTTCCTATGAAGCAGAAGACAGCAAGGCATCTGTTACGGTAAAAGGAAATAAAAATCTAAAAGAAGGAAAACATACGATTAAAATTGTTGTAACTTCTGTCAACCATAAAAAGACCGTATATCGTTTCCAATTAAATGTTGCGAAGCAGGATCAGACAAAAGATGGAGCAAATTCGATACAGGTGACGCAGACCAATGGAAAGACCTATCTGAGTGGCGGATTGCAAATAGAATTGTTAGAGTTGGAAGATGAAAGCCTGCTTCCTGATGGTTTTTCAAAGACAACGATAGAGATAGCCGGAAATGAGCTTACAGCATTTACATTAGATAGTAGCACGGATTACAATTATGTGTTACTCTATGGAAAGGGTGATGCAGAGGGATTTTTCCTATATGATAAGCAGGAAGGAGCACTTTATCCGTATGAAAAAGTAAAGCAATGGTATCGCAGTCAGGCAAAAGACAGTCAGGACAGTACACAGACGCAGACGATCAGAAGTTATCAATATATCATTGCGATCATGGCTGTTTTGTGTGTATTGATGTTAGTGATCACGGTTGCGTTTGGAATGCATCGCAATTATCAAAAAGAAATATGGGAACAGGAAATAGAAGAAATAGATGATGAGATGAAGGAGGATAGATAGATCATGCAGAGACATTATACAAAAAGTGCCTTAAATGTATTAAATAATACAGCAAAAGAAGCGGAAGCATTAGGGCATAATTATATTGGAACAGAACATCTTTTACTGGCATTGATCCATACAAAAGGTGTAGCTAGTGAAGTGCTCCGGGAAAACAGGGTAGATTATGAAAAGATTGCTGATCTGATCGAAGAAAATCTTGCAATGGATGGAAGCGTTGCTTTGGTACAGAAAGCACAGCAGACACCGCGAATGAAAAGAGTGGTCGAAAATGCATTATCGGAAGCAGAACGACTGGGAGCCGCAGGAGCCGGAACAGAGCATTTGTTGATCGCGCTGTTAAAGGAACAGGATTGCATTGCACTTCATTTGTTACATGCAATCGGAGTCAATGTACAAAAGCTTTATATTGATACATTAACAGCAACCGGTCAGGATATGGCAAGTGCAAAAAATGAATATATGATGCAAAAAAGCCGTAAGAACAAGTCCACAACACCGACATTAAACCAATACAGCCGTGATCTGACAGAATATGCAAAAGACGGAAAGTTAGATCCTGTGATCGGAAGAGAAACTGAGATTCAGAGACTTGTACAGATATTAAGTCGCAGAACGAAGAATAATCCGTGTCTGGTTGGTGAACCGGGTGTTGGTAAGACAGCAGTCGTCGAAGGTCTGGCACAAAAGATCATACAGGGAGATATACCTGAAGTGATCCAGAATAAAAGAGTGCTTGTATTGGATCTGTCCGGTATGGTTGCAGGATCAAAATATCGCGGAGAGTTTGAAGAGAGGATCAAAAAGGCGTTAAGGGAAGTATCGGCAGCCGGTAATATTCTTCTTTTCATTGATGAGATCCATACGATCATTGGTGCAGGTGGTGCAGAAGGTGCGATCGATGCAGCAAATATTTTAAAACCTGCATTAGCAAGAGGAGAGATCCAGTTGATCGGTGCTACGACCAGAGAAGAATACCGCAAATATATTGAAAAAGATGCTGCTTTAGAACGAAGATTCCAGCCGGTTGATGTAGAAGAACCAAATGAAGAAGAAAGCATTGCTATATTAAAAGGGCTTAGAAGCCGCTATGAAGAGCACCATCATGTAACGATCACGGATAGTGCGATCGTAGCAGCAGTTAAAATGTCAGAACGCTATGTCAATGACCGTTATCTGCCGGATAAAGCGATTGATGCGATCGATGAAGCGGCAGCGCGCACCAGTCTGACAAAGTATCTGCCATCACCAAAGCTTCGTTTTTTAGAAGAAGAACAGATAGCGTTGGAAAAAGAAAAAGAGAATGCGGTATTTGATCAGGATTTTGAACGCGCAGGACAGATAAAAAGAAAGCAGGAAGCAGGCAGACTTGAGATAGAAAAGCTGCAGGCAGAAATGGAAAGAGAGCGGGAAGAAGTTTCGCTGGAAGTAACAGAAGCAGAAGTTGCAGATGTGATTGCTGAATGGACCAAGATTCCGGTACAAAAGTTACAGGAAGAAGAGTCTGAACGTCTTCGTCATTTAGAAGAAGAGCTTCATAAGCGTGTGATCGGACAGGATGAAGCCGTTCATGCGGTAGCAAAGGCAATCCGTAGAGGCAGAGTCGGCTTAAAAGATCCAAACCGTCCGATCGGTTCATTCTTATTCCTTGGACCAACCGGTGTTGGTAAGACTGAGCTTTCCAAAGCACTTGCACAGGCTGTCTTTGGTAAAGAAGAAGATATTATCCGCGTTGATATGTCAGAGTATATGGAAAAGCACAGCGTGTCTAAGATGATCGGATCACCACCGGGATATGTCGGATATGAAGATGGAGGTCAGCTTAGTGAGAAAGTACGTCGTCATCCATATTCCGTCATCCTTTTTGATGAGATTGAGAAAGCCCATAGTGATGTTTTTAATATTCTTCTTCAGATCTTAGAAGACGGACACATTACAGATGCACAGGGACGCAGAGTCAGCTTTAAAAACACAGTGATCATTATGACTTCAAATGCCGGAGCGCAAAGGATTATTGCACCGAAACATCTTGGGTTCGGGACAAAAGAGGATGCCGAGGCTGATTACAAGCAGATGAAAGAAAGTGTTTTAGAAGAAGTCAAAAAGCTGTTCAAACCGGAATTTATCAATCGAATTGATGAATTACTTGTCTTTCATGTATTGACACAGCAGGATATCGAAAAGATTGCCGGTGTCTTTATTGATAAGCTTGCTAAGCGTTTACAGGCACAGATGAGCATTACGTTTACCGTGACACAAAAAGCATTGGCACATATTGCAAAGAGCGGTTTTGATAAAAATTACGGTGCACGTCCGGTACGTCGTGCGATCCAGACACAGATCGAGGATGCATTAGCCGATAAAATGCTTGCAAAAGAAATTCAGCCGGGTGACTGTATCGAAGCAGATGCAGACGAAGAAAAGATCATATTTTGCAAACGGTAATAGTAGAAAAAAAGAATGAGATATGATATGATAAACATATTCTAAAAGGAACGAAATGAAGATGGATGTCATAGGAAAAACATCCAAAAGATAAAAAGAAAATTACAAAATACGGGAGGAAAAATCATGGCAGTAATTAAGGAGTTAATCCGCAAAGAAAGTAACGGAACATTAAGTTTTGGTAACTATGAGCTTGACAGCAAGCAGAAGTTATCTGATTTCGAATTTGAAGGAGATCTTTACAAGGTAAAAACATTCAAAGAGATTACAAAGCTCGAAAAGAACGGTATGTTTGTCTATGAATCTGTTCCGGGAACTGTAGTTACAAACTTAAAGGTAACAGATAAGGAGACTTCTTTTGCAGTAGAAGGTTTAGAAGATGTATCAATCACATTAGAAATGGAACCGGAATCAGACTATGTCGTATATGTGGATGGTACAAATGTCGGAAAGATGAAGACAAATCTTGCAGGTAAACTGATCCTCAGTCTGGAGATCACACCGGGACAGGTATCGGAGATTCGTGTCGTAAGAGGTTAATGCAGAATATATGGCTAAAGCAAAGAAAAAATCTATATTTTTCTGCAAAGAGTGTGGATTTGAAAGTGCAAAGTGGCTTGGACAGTGTCCGGGCTGTAAAGAATGGAATTCATTTGTTGAAGAACCGGTGATCAAGAACACAGCAGGAAAAGAAGTTCATGCTGCGGAAAAGAAAGAACCTTCACGTTTATCAGAAGTCAGCGTGGAGAAAGAAGAAAGAGTATTAACCGGTATTGGTGAACTGGATAGAGTATTAGGCGGTGGGATTGTGACCGGTTCTCTTGTTTTGGTAGGTGGAGATCCCGGTATCGGAAAGTCTACACTTTTATTGCAAATGTGCCGGAAACTTTCTACAGCCTCTAAAAAAGTGCTGTATGTTTCAGGAGAAGAGTCTGTAAAGCAGATCAAGATGCGTGCGGACCGGATCGGTACATTTGAAAAAGAAATGCTTTTACTGAGTGAGACAGATCTTGATATTGTTGTTGAGACTATTTTAAGACAACAGCCTGATATCGTGATCATTGATTCGATCCAGACAATGTACAGGGAAGAGATTGGTTCGGCACCCGGAAGTGTCAGTCAGGTGCGTGAGACAACAAGTGTTTTGATGCGTCTTGCAAAAGAGCAGGGCATCACGATCTTTGTAGTCGGACACGTTACAAAGGAAGGTGTTGTTGCCGGACCGCGTGTCTTAGAGCATATGGTGGATACCGTGCTTTATTTCGAAGGGGATGGCTGCATGCCATACCGTTTTCTGCGTGGTGTGAAGAACCGTTTTGGCTCAACGAATGAGATTGGCGTATTTGAAATGCGCGGAAGTGGGTTGGCAGAAGTGACAAACCCATCCGAATATATGCTTCAGGGCAAACCCGAAAATGAACCGGGTTCGATCGTTACCTGTTCGATGGAAGGAACCAGACCGATCTTAGTAGAAGTACAGGCTTTAGTATGTCAGACAAGTTTTAATCTTCCAAGACGTACAGCAGCCGGTACCGATTATAATCGTATCAATCTTTTGATGGCGGTGATCGAAAAGCGTCTGGGCATACGAATGGGTGACTGTGATGCTTATATCAATGTAGCAGGTGGTATGCGTATCAATGAACCGGCACTGGATCTGGGTATTGTTGCGGCATTATTATCCAGTTACAAAAATATAACATTTGACAGCAGCACGATCTGCTTTGGAGAAGTAGGACTGGTGGGGGAGATTCGTGCAATCAATATGGCAGAACAGAGAGTGCTCGAAGCTGCGAAACTTGGCTTTCGTACCTGTATTCTTCCACAGGCGAATAAGAGCCGCCTGGATATTTCAAAAGATATGCTAAACGGAATGGAACTTATCGGTTTAAGTACGATACATGAATTGCTGGGGGTGATGTAATGGAAATCAATGAGACAGAGGATTCGACAGAAAATGTCTTGAGTCGTATGGAAAATTCATTAAATGCATTAGAGCAGATGTCATTGGATTCCATCAATATTACAGATAAACTTGTTAATGGCATCTCAGATCTTCAAAAATGTATTGAAGAATTACGGGAAAGCCCACAGCAGGATAAGGAACTGATCTATGAGATGATCGTAGAATTGTTACGGGAACTTTTGGATACGGCATTTACCGTCAATAATGTTTCACATGAACTGGAAACAGAAATGGTACTACAAAGAGACATGGTAGATAATGTTCGCCAGATTGTGGATTATTTGTATGGGATGCAAAAAAATTTTGAAGATCCGGATTGTTTTTTAGAATGAAGCGCATTGGAATAAAATGTAAAAAAGGAGAACGATATGAAAAGATCGTTCTCCTTTTTCGTACCGTATAGGAGCATTTTTTAATCCAAACAGCATACATTGAAACCTTATCATTTATCCATTCAAAACACTTATGCAGCAGTTCTGAATGGATGAAACAGTTTATATTTTATGAAGCAGTTGTAGTTCCTAATGGTTGTTTTCTTCTCTTTTTTCTCTGCGTGGTGGCTTTGGACCGAGGTATTGATAAAAATAGGTACGCATCATACCGTTGTAGATCTTTCGGTTTTTGTCGGCCTTCTTACCGATATACCGCTGTGCATCTTCGTAAGCCGTGATAAGATACATCGACCAGCTATCTAAGTTTTTATAAGCAGTTCCGATATCACGATATAATTCCGGCATTTCTTCGGGACTGTCAAGACGCTGTCCATATGGTGGATTCGTAATGATAAAACCGTATTTTTTGCGATGGCTTAGATCCTGTAAGGCTCTTTGCTGAAAATGGATCAGATGATCAACTTCAGCAAGACGGGCATTTTCCATCGAAGCTTTTATCGCATCATGACTGATATCATAACCCTGAATATCCATTTCGCAGTCACGGATAATATTGTCTTCTGCTTCTGTGATCGCATCATACCATTCCTTTTTCGGGATCAGATGCGTCCACTTCTCAGAGGTAAAAGAACGGTTCATGCCGGGAGCGATATTTGCTCCGATCATAGCCGCTTCAATCGGAAAAGTACCACTTCCACAGAAAGGATCGACTAAGATTCGGTTCCTATTCCATGGGGTTAAAAGGATCAATGCAGCAGCAAGTGTTTCCGTGATCGGTGCTTTCACGGTAGCCTGACGATAGCCTCTTTTATGAAGAGAAGCACCGGTCGTATCCAGTCCGACCACAACTTCGTCTTTCATCAAGGTTACACGTACCGGAAAGTCAGCACCATCTTCCTGAAACCAGTTAATATGATATTTTTCTTTCAAACGTTCCACCATTGCTTTTTTCATGATCGACTGGATGTCAGACGGGCTAAAAAGCTTACTTTTGATCGAAGTCGCTTTTGTTACCCAGAAACGTCCGTTCTGCGGAATATAATTTTCCCATGGCAGCTTCTTAGTACCCTCAAAAAGCTCATCAAATGTGGTAGCATGAAAGCTACCGATTTTTAACAAAATACGTTCGGTTGTCCTCAAAAATATATTTGCACGACAGATCGCATCGCTGTCACCGGTAAAAGTGATCTTACCGTCTTCTACTTTTATGATCTCATATCCTAAACGCAGGATTTCTTTCTTCAATACAGCTTCCAGTCCAAAATGACAGGGAGCAATAAATTCATATTTAGCCAAATTGTTTCTCCTTCCATACATAGAGCTGTACCGCCATCGCCCATCCCATTTGCATCCCATTATAGAGCTGTACAAAATGTTTTTACTGCGTCAGTCTGTAAATGTTTCATTCGTGATTCAATTTATTTTGACTTTTGGGGCACTGTTTCGCCTTCTAAGGATATCTATGATTTTTTGACTTTTTTGCTTTTATTATGGGCGCTCTCATCTGATATAGGGGCAGGGCCAGTCCTGATGTACATTGCTGTTTGGGAATCTCAAAGACCGTCGCCACTTGCGCTGCAAAAAGAGTATTTGCTTTTTGCAGTGCTATGTGTGCGCTACGTGGCTTTGCGAAGCGGGAGCGTGTCCCAAACAACAATGCTACTCAGGCTGAGTCGCCCCTATAGTTATGACCCGCGCCCAATAGCAAAAAAGTCTTAAAAAATCAGATATCCTAAGAAGCCGTCGTGTCAACCCAAAAGGCAAAAATAAATTGAAACCACGAAAAGAAAGTCTTTGAACTGACGCAGTAAAAGCATTTTTCAGCCTGTGAAAGTATGGAAAATGCAAATGGGATCTGCGATGGCTTGTCAGGGTGGATGTTGTGGCCCTGACATTCTCTGATTGTTATTAGTATATTATAGAGAAAAACAGATAAGATGGCAAATATGTAATAGTGAACCATTTTTAACAAAAAATCAGAATAGATTTTGTATGTTTTTTACTTAATGAAGTATGTTAAAATAGTAGATACGCCGGTGGGCTTCCGGCATTGTTTAAATATAGAAGAAAGCAAGACGGTTTTGTGTGGCTGCTTTGTATGGAGGGGAAGATGAAGAGTTTACTTCAATATTTAAAAGGATATAAAAAAGAATGTATTTTAGGACCGCTTTTTAAAATGCTCGAAGCGTGTTTTGATCTGACGGTACCATATGTGACTGCATTAATGATCGATCAGGGTATTGCGAATCATGATACAGGGAGGATCGGAAGGTATAGTGTTATGTTGATCCTGCTTGCAATGATCGGTCTGTCGTGTTCGATCACCGCACAGTTTTTTGCAGCAAAGGCGGCAGTCGGTTTTGCAACGAAATTGCGTCATGCACTGTTTTCCCATATAGAAACACTGTCTTTTGATAAAGTGGATCAGGTGGGAACGTCGACTTTGATCACACGAATGACAAGTGATATCAACCAGTTGCAAAATGGTGTCAACATGGCGATCCGATTGTTTTTACGTTCACCGTTTATTGTATTTGGCGCAGTGATCTGTGCGTTAATGATTGATCTGAAAGCTGCGTTGGTTTTCGTTGCGGTAATCCCGCTTCTGGCAGTCGTAGTATTTGGCATTATGGGAATCAGTATGCCACTTTATAAGAAAGTACAGCAGGCATTGGATAAAGTCTTAGAAAGCACAAGAGAAAATCTGACCGGGGTCAGAGTGATCCGGGCTTTTCACAGAGAGGAAGAAGAAAAACAGCAATATGGAAAGAAAAATGATACTTTAGCATCCGCACAGCTTTTTGTAGGACGAATTGCCGCACTGACTAATCCGGTTACTTATGTGATGATCAATCTTGCGTTGGTCGTTTTGTTGCAGGTCAGTGGTCTTCGTGTGAATGTAGGAGCATTGACGCAAGGTGAAGTGGTTGCATTAGTCAACTATCTGTCACAGATCTTAGTAGAGCTGATCAAGCTTGCAAATGTCATTGTTGTAGAAAACAAGGCATTAGCCTGTGCAGCCAGAATTGAATCTGTATTAAAGAAAAAGTCATCATTGGATATTATTGAGGATAAAGAGACAGAACAGACAGCAAACCATGTAATTCCGAAAGTTTCTTTTGAAAATGTATCGCTTTGTTACAACGAATCGGCAGAGCCTTCGATCGAAAATGTGAATTTTGAAGCAATGGCTGGAGAAACGATCGGCATTATCGGTGGTACAGGATCGGGGAAAAGTTCTTTGATCCATATGATACCAAGATTTTATGATGCTACCAAAGGAACGGTTCGTATTGATGGAAAAGATGTCAGAACGATGCCGGTAGAAACAGTAAGACAAAAGATAGGAATTGCACTACAAAAAGCCGTATTGTTTAAGGGTACGATCAAAGAAAATCTTTTGTGGGGAAATGAAAATGCAACACAGCAGGAGCTTGACGAAGCGATAGAAGCTTCGCAGGCATTAGAATTTATTGACAAGAAAGAAAATGGACTGGAATCAGTTGTTGAGCAGGGCGGACGCAATCTGTCAGGCGGACAAAAGCAGCGTTTGACGGTCGCAAGAGCATTGGTTCGCCGTCCTGAGATCCTGATCCTTGATGATAGTACATCGGCATTGGACTATGCGACAGATGCAAAGCTTCGCAGTGCGATCAAACATTTAAGCTATCATCCTACTGTTTTTATGGTTTCGCAAAGAACATCATCGATTCGCCATGCAGATAAGATCCTTGTTTTGGATGATGGACAAGTAGTAGGAATCGGAACCCATGATGAGCTTCTAAAGAATTGTGAAGTATATCAGGAGATACATTATTCACAATATCAAAAAGAAGAAAAAAGGGCATAAAGACAGCATTAATTTGAGCTTTGGCGTACATGGTACAGCAAAGAGTACGCAGAAATGAGGATGAACATGGCAGAAGAAAAAAAGACATTAAAAAAAGTGCTGCGTTATATTCGAAAGTATTTATGGCTGATGATACTTTCTATGATCTTAGCAGCAGTTACGGTTATTTTTACATTATATCTTCCTATTTTGACAGGACAGGCAGTTGATATGATGATGGACAAAGGAAGAGTACGTTTTACTGATCTTCATGGCATATTAATGAAGATGGTAATAGCGATTGCAATTACCGGAGTAGCACAATGGCTGATGAATATTTTAAACAACCGTGTGACATATCTGGTTGTCCGTGATATCCGAAAGGATGCATTTGAAAAGATCCAGAAACTTCCGTTAAAATATCTGGATGCGCATCCTTCGGGTGATATTGTAAGCCGCATCATAGCAGATGTAGACCAGTTTGCAGATGGTCTTTTACTGGGATTTACACAGGCATTTACCGGTGTGCTTACGATCGTTGGAACATTGCTTTTTATGTTGCGGATCAACGTATGGATCACGTTGGTGGTTGTTTTGGTAACGCCATTGTCTTTCTTTGTGGCGGCCTTTATCGCTAAAAAGACACATATTATGTTTCAAAAGCAGTCAGAAACCCGTGGAGAACAGACCGGACTGATTAATGAAATGGTAGAAAACCTGTCTGTAGTACAGGCATTTGGCTATGAGGAAAAAGCTTTACAGCGTTTTGATGTGATCAATGATCGTTTAGAGAAATATTCACTTCGTGCGATTTTCTTTTCTTCGATCACAAATCCATCCACGCGATTTGTCAACAACTTAGTATATGCCGGTGTAGGTATTACCGGAGCATTGTTTGCAATACACGGAAGATTAAGTGTCGGTAAACTGACAACATTTTTAAGTTATGCGAACCAGTATACGAAGCCGTTTAATGAAATATCCGGTGTGATCACGGAATTACAAAATGCATTGACTTGTGCCGGACGTGTTTTTGATCTGATGGAACAGGAAGAAGAGATACCCGAAGATTCCAAAGAGCATATCGATCAATGTGTTGGTAATGTGACGATCGATCATGTCGACTTCTCTTATGTGGAAGATAAACCATTGATTCAGGATCTGCATCTGTCTGTAAAATCAGGGCAGAGAGTTGCAATCGTCGGACCGACCGGTTGTGGAAAGACGACGATCATTAATCTTTTGATGCGTTTTTACGATGTTAATAAGGGTGCGATCTATATTGATGGAAAGGATATCAGAGAACTTTCACGCAAAAATCTCCGCAGCCAGTATGGTATGGTGTTGCAGGAAACCTGGTTAAAGGATGCAAGCGTGCTTGAAAATATTTTATTTGGGCGTGAAGATGCTACCAGAGAGGAAGCGATTGCAGCAGCAAAGATGTCTCATGCACATTCGTTTATTAAAAGACTGCCGGAAGGATATGATACGATCCTGAGTGAAAACGGAGAAAATCTGTCACAGGGACAAAGACAGCTTTTAAGTATTACGCGCGTGATCCTATGCAAACCATCTATTCTGATCTTAGACGAAGCAACATCTTCGATCGATACGAGAACAGAAATTAAGATTCAGAATGCGTTTGCCAAGATGATGGAAGGAAAGACAAGCTTTATTGTTGCCCACAGATTGTCTACGATACAAAATGCGGACATCATTCTGGTGATGAAAGACGGTAAGATCATTGAACAGGGCAATCATGAAGAACTTCTGGAAAAGAAAGGCTTTTATTCTGAATTGTATATGAGCCAGTTTGCCGTTGACTAAGCCAATCATGGAAGGAATAAGAAAGAAAAGAATCAATTAGAAACTAAATGGAGGTTATCATGAAAAAGATACTTGTATTAGATTTAGATGGAACATTGACAAATCATAAAAAAGAGATTACACCTAAGACAAAGGCTGCGATCATGGAGATGCAAAAGCAGGGACATACTGTTGTGCTTGCATCTGGCAGACCGACAAGAGGCGTGGATCCGATCCGCAAAGAATTAGAACTGGATCGTTATGACGGATATACATTGGCTTTTAATGGTGCTCGTATTACAAGATGCAGCACGAATGAAGTAATCTACCAGCAGACACTTCCTGAAGAGATTGTGCCGGAATTGTTTGCCATGGCAAAACAGGAAGGGATTGGAATGATGACATATGATGAACAGGGGATTATTGCAAATAGGCATGAAGATGAGTTTATGGATATCGAAGCAATGATCAATCAGGTTCAGATCCGTCATTTCGATGATCCGACAGCACATCTGACACAGCCGGTCAATAAATGTCTGGGAACAGCTCCGGTTGATATCGCACCGGCAATTGAAAAGAAGTTTTATGATCGTTTCTCTGACAGGATCAATGTCAGCCGTTCGGAAGCATTTTTTATTGAATTAGTGCCAAAGGGAGTAGATAAAGCGGCTTCACTTGCCAAACTATGTGAAATCCTTGGAAGATCCAGAGACGATATGATCGCATGCGGAGATGGGTTTAATGATATTTCCATGATCGAATTTGCCGGCCTTGGTGTTGCAATGGAAAATGCACAGGAACCGGTCAAAAAAGTCGCAGATTATATCACAAGGTCCAATGAAGAAGATGGTGTTGCACATGTGATCCATAAATATATTCTGGCATCATAAACGCTTTCTGACAGAAAAATACTTTCTTGCAAATGATCGTAAAAGCGGATTTAAAAGCGGATTGACAGAATAAAATATTTTCATTACAAATGCTCATAAATATAGTATGACATCAAAAAAAGGAGCTTGTTTCATAGTTGATTATGAAACAAGCTCCTTACATTATCAAGAGTATCTGTTTCGCTGTAAAGCTATCTTGTAATGCTTTTATATCAAGTAAATTTATTTTGCTACGAAGACATCCTGTAATGTTTCCATATCCAACGTGTCTTTTGGATCAAAGGCATCCGATGTCAGATAAGTGAGTAATGATTTTGTGAATTGTTTTACCTCAACACGATTTGCAATCTCGCTAAGGCGGCTTGTACAGATCATCAAACGACCATCTCCGACTTTCCCCTCAAAGAGAATACCTAACTTATGATTACGTTCGAAGTTATCGACCATCTGGATGATCGGGCGGAATGTTTTATCCGTAGCATTGTCAAGAATAGCACAGTCTGCATGGCTGACAATCTGATACCATTGCGGAGTTGCATAGCTGTGTGTCGGGAATGCGTCAAAGACAGGATGTTTCTTCTGAATGCAAAGTCCCATTGTTCCGACTGCAACCGGCTTTTTCATCCATTCGCAGATATCACGAAACATAGGATAGCACCAGAAATCCGTACAATAAAAGCCTTCGATATTTTGTGCAACTTCGTTTGGAAGATATAATACGCGTTTGCCCTGATTTAATAAAGTCTTTGCTTCTTCAAAATTCTGTGTCAGGAAAAGATGTGTTCCATTTTCATTGATGTTAGATACCGCAGAAAGTGGAAGAGCACTCTTGTTTGAAGGATAGCTGTACAGTTCATAAGCATTCTTCATCTTTGTTCCCGGAACGGTAAGTGTTAATGTATAGACTTTTGCGTCAGCACTTTCAGGAAGTGTGATCGCAGCATCTCCAAGGGCAACAAGATCAAAAGCGTTGTCCGGGATGGCAAGACTGCCGGAATCTACGACCTGTCCTTTTTCGCTGACTTCCCAGTGAAGTTCTTTGCCAATCAGCTTTTCAGGGTTATAATAACGCAATGCCATGGCAGCGTTAAAGGTTTCTCCATTTGTATGGATATAGGATTCGAATTGTGCAAGTAAGATACCGTCCGAACAGAATCCTGCCCATTCTTCCGGTGTCACATGTCCTTTGTTATCCATAAATGCATCTAAAATACCGACTAAAGCAGTACCCTGACCGGAAAAGTCCTGAATATCAAGAATCTGGTATCCGGCAAGCCGTTTGGTACGTGCAGCAGCTTCTAATTCTTCTTTATAACATTGAACGGAAAGTTTTCCTGATGTATAGAAGAAATCATCTGCCCAGTCAAGCATACCGGTTTCTTTTAAACGGTCACGGAATACTTCAAAGTTGCGGGCCTTTAACACACCGGTATATTTTTCAATCTCATGGAAGTTTGGATATACTTCGTATTGACCGATCTCATGAGACACGACCGGAATATGAGGGATCAAAACACCCTCGCCTTTAGCAGCTTTTACTTTCTTTACACCTGTTCCGTACTGAATCTCGATCTCGTCAGTGCCATCATTGCTGCTGCTTTCTGTATTTGTCGGATAGATCTCTTCGTCATAATTATGCATCGTAGACGGTTCATCCCATTGTACATGACCAAGCGGTGCATCACACATGCCATAAGAACCACGGATCAGACGGTTCTTGCTGAAACGTACGCCAACATAGAAATCATCTTCCGGTAAAAGAACCGGTGTATGCTGGAAGTTATTCGATCCCTGTGTGTAGAGATGACGTGTATCGACTTTTTTGTAATTGCGGATGATCTCTGCCATTCTTTCTTTGCTGCCCCAAAGTTCATTACCGAGAGACATCATACAATAAGATGCATGGTTGCCAAAAGTATCCATCATGCGATAGCCTTCTGTGATCAGATAATCCTGCTCTGCGGCATTATGATTTTCATCATCCGGTGCGGTAAGTGTACCCCAGAACGGAAGCTGAGGTTCCATATAAATTCCAAGATAATCTGCTGCCGTAAATGCTGCATCGGGAGGGCAGCAGGTATGGAAACGATAGTGATTGATGCCATATGATTTTGAAATCTTCATGACACGGATCCATTCATCCACGGTAGCCGGAACAGCTCCGGTAAGAGGAAAGATCAGTCCGTCGTGCTTTCCTCGCAGGAACGTTGGTGTTCCATTGATCAGAAATTCTGTTTCGGTTGTAGTAAAGTCACGAAGACCAAAGGTAGTGATAGTCTTATCGTTGTTTTCCGTGATCATCATTTCGAAGCGGTATACAACCGGCGTATATTCACTCCAAAAAGCAGCATCCGTACCCAAAGCATAAGTGATCTCGTTAGCGTGTGTTCCAACCGGAAATGTAACTTCTTGTGTTGCTGCGGCAGAAGATATACCGGTGTCACCACTGATATCCGTTAAAAATGCCTGTGTCTGAAGCGTTAATTCATGCTCTTCCTTTGTGGTATTTACCGTATCAAATGTCACGCGGACCGTCCTCGTTTTAGTATCAGGGAAAGTCTTAACATTTTTGATATAGCATTGATCAAAAATATGTAATGCGATTTCACCGATGATTCCGTTCCAGTTTGTCTGCGTATCCGGTGATGTAAGATGACCGCCCTTTGTCGGATAATCGACATTTGATACCAGAATGGTCAAACGAAAATGTGTCTGTTTGAGATAGGGAGTCAGATCATATTCATGAGGTGTGTTCAGACTGTCAAAATCACCGACGAGCTGATCGTCTACCCATACCTTAGTCATACGGGTACGCTCCAAATATAAAATAATATTTTTGTCAAGATCGGTTTGGTCAAGGTCGATCTCTTTTGCATACCATGCATATCCTTCAAAAAGATAAGGATCGGTCAAAAAGCCGGTTTCCTTAACGTCAGAAGGTGTTCCCTTTTGCGCCATTGAAATCGTTCCGGGTAATGGAATATTGTCCGAAAATTCTTTTGAATAAATGTGTTCGTCTATTCCTTTTTTCTCAGGATCCATAGCAAAATCCCATGTTCCTGCCAAATTCAATTTTTTAATCATGTGATACCTCTTTTAAATTCCAGCCTTTTGGCTTTCAAATTCTGTATGTCAGCAATGCATTAGTATTGTGCTGTACTTATTTTCAAGTGTCTGTTTTATTATACTATGAAAAGGTTGGGCTTTCAATCATAATGTAGCACGCAAAAGTGCATTTTAGTTGCATTCAAAATAGGATTAAGGTATACTTTGATAGGGAAAAGTTTGTCACAACAAACACAAAAATCAGCAAACCAAAGAAAAAATAACAGGAGAAAGCACAAATGAACGAAAAGGAATGGAAAAAACTTCTGATACAGGGTATAACACTATTGTGTATTGTGCTGCTTTGCTGTGTATACTTTGATAAAGGCAGTTGCAAGAAAGAAATTAATGCAGCTGCAAAAGACAAGAACCCCAATATCGAGAAGGGAGCAGCAGCGGTTTCGACAGTTCCTTCTATTTCTGTAGAAAGCCAGCCGAAAGTAATTGTATTAGATGCCGGACATGGCGGTATGGATGAAGGTGCTTCATCTGCGAACAGAAAAGTGCAAGAAAAGAAATACACTTTACTTTTAGCCAGGAAAGTAAAATATTTATTAGAACAAAAAGGAATCATAGTATGTATGACACGTACACAGGATGCTGATGTGACAAAAGCATGCAGAGTGCAATTAGCCAATACAGCAGGTGCAAATCTTTTTGTCAGTATACATTGCAATACATCGGATGCGTGGGATACCAGTGCAAACGGCTTGGAATGTCTTTATGCAACGAATAAAAAAGCACTTGCTGCGAAAAACAAAAAATTAGCAAAAACAATTTTACATTCACTTACCAAGACGACAAGGTTAAAAAAACGTGGTGTGATCAAAAGAAACGGTTTATATATTTTGCGAAAAGCAAAGATACCATCTACCATTGTAGAAGTAGGTTATCTGTCAAATAAAAAAGATTTAAAAACGATCATAAAAGAAAGCGGGCAGAATGCGATCGCACAAGGAATCAGTGATGGCATTATACAAGCGTTGGAGGGAAATAGATAAATGGATGCGAATAGAAAAATTATCGTAGCAACAGGAAATGAAGGCAAGATGAAAGAGATTCGTCAGATACTTGGCAATGAAAACATCACATTTTCTTCTTTGAAAGACGAAAAGCTTCAGGATGTAGAGATCATCGAGAACGGAAAAACATTTGAAGAAAATGCAATCATTAAAGCACGAACGATCAGCGACCTGACCGGTAAAATGGTGCTCGCAGATGATTCCGGTCTGGAGGTAGATTATCTGGATAAAGCACCGGGAGTATATTCGGCAAGATATCTTGGCGTCGACACGCCATATCATATTAAAAATCAACATATTATCGAGCTTCTCGACGGCGTCAAAGACGAAAAAAGAACAGCACGCTTTGTCTGTGCGATTGCCTGTGCCTTTCCTGACGGCCGCACGATCACAACACGCGGCACAATCGAGGGACGTATCGGTTACGAAGAAAAAGGCACCAATGGATTTGGATATGATCCTATCTTTTATGTGCCGGAGTTTGGTTGTACCACGTCAGAACTTTCACCGGAAGAAAAGAACAAAGTCAGTCACCGTGGAAAAGCATTGGTGGCAATGTACGAAGAATTAAAACGTGAAAACGTCTTATAGGGAAGAAAAGAAGTACAAAAAAGCAATATCAGCCGGAAAAGATCATTGCAGGACAGAGGAGTGAAAAGGATGGCATATAAAATGGGTAGAAAGATCTTAGTAGTCAGTGATTCGCATGGCAGAATGGATTATTTGCGAAAAGCAATCGAAGCTTTTGGACCAAGAGGACGTGATCTTGAGATGATGATCCATTTAGGAGACATCCAGTGTCCGGTAGAACAGATCACCGGAATGGTAGATTGTCCGGTTGAGATTGTCAGAGGAAACAATGATTTTAATCCGGAACTTCCGGGAACCAAATTGGTCGAGATCGGTGACGAAGTTGCCATGATCACACACGGACACCGTTATGGCTGTTATCATGGAACAGAAGAGATGAAAGAACTGGCAGCCGCAAACGGCGCCGGCATGGTTCTTTTTGGACATACACATAAACCGCTTTTAGAACTGGATGGAGAGGTCAAAGCCATGAATCCGGGAAGCATTTCCCTGCCAAGACAGGAAGGGTATTGTCCGACGTATTTGGTCATCACGATCGAAGAAGATGGAAGAATGAATTTTTCGATTGTGGAGATGTAAGAAGAGTCACAAAGTAAAAGAAATTATAAAAAGGAGAGATCAGATGAAAGATCTCTCCTTTTGTTTTGGAGTTATCGTATCATGGATTCGCAACAAAAGAAAATTTGTTTTTTGTGCAGAATTCATGAACGACAATATTTTTTTGCCTGTTGTTATGAATAAATTCATTAGTCAAATAATGTTTCGTTCTTCTTTTTCTTTTCTGTGATCGTCAGTTCCGGATTACGGACACTGACGCGGGAAGCGGCAGGAACGGAAGAAGTAATAAAGGCATTACCGCCAATTACAACACCTTTTCCGATTACGGTTTCACCACCGAGAATAGAAGCACTGGAATAAATTGTCACATCATCTTCAATCGTAGGATGTCTCTTAACATCACGCAGAAGCTGACCGCTGCGCGTGGATAATGCACCCAGAGTAACACCCTGGTAGATTTTTACATTATTGCCGATAATCGTGGTTTCTCCAATGACAACACCTGTTCCGTGGTCAATAAAGAAATATTCTCCGATCGTCGCACCGGGGTTGATATCAATTCCGCTATGACTGTGTGCATATTCTGTCATAATACGTGGAATGAACGGTACCTTCATTCGATATAACTCATGTGCCATACGGTATACAAAAATTGCAAAAAGTCCCGGATAGCAAAAGATGATCTCTTCTTTGGAATGAGCGGCCGGATCACCATCGAAAGCAGCCTGCACATCTTTCATCAACATTTTTTGGAGATCAGGAAGAGATCTAAAAAATGCAGAACAGATCTCGTTTGCTTTTTTTGATGCCTCTTCATCGGAAACGCATTTTTTGCAATTTTGCATCAAAGCAGCCTGAATCTGACCGGATAAACTGTTATATAACTTACTGATCGTATGCCCGATAAAATAAGAAGGAAGGGAACAGCACAGATGCTCTTTATCAAAATATCCCGGAAACATGATCTGACGGAGTCCAAGTGTAATATGTATGATCGTATTACGGTTTGGCATGGTATGGCCTTCCGGAATATAAAAGAGCTCCTCGTTTTTATAGTTATCATTGATCTGTTCTACGATCCGATGTAATTCTTTGTCTGAAAACATAAATTCCTCCTGTATTTTTTAATGTACCATCAGTATCTTCTCAAAACGAATTCTTTGGACAATATATCGTAAATTTATCTCAAAAATTTTCGTTTAGAAGATTCCTCTTATACATTTTATAATATATAGGCGTTTGCGAAACGCCACGCGCCGCATAAATACAGCATTTTTTGCTACTAAA
>OGCN01000197.1_pt1 | contig 106221 bp, 89 predicted proteins | sample 1570181 | NCBI WGS metagenome assembly OGCN01 (sample SAMEA4370584, study PRJEB24528) | human gut metagenome | reverse complement strand
GAAAACGGTTTTTACAGGTTACAATTCCTTTGCAGGCAAAACAGCCCAGAAAGCAGCTGGTATATCAAATGCTGCGAATCGCGCAAGTGCGACTTATACAAACAATGGTACATATTCGAAAAAAGATTCCTCTCTAACGTCAAGTAAGATAGATAAGGAAGTATAGGAATATTGTATGAGTGACTAATTTAAGTAAATGTATATCACTAATTAGTAAACATGAAAGTGAATAGGCGATTAGCAAATCTGGCGGGATATGTTGTATGTCAGCAGACAAACGACAGTTCTAAATTCTTTCAAACAACTAATATGAAGAAGAATACAGCAGAACAAAAAGAATATATAGATACTGCGGTATCTATGATTGAGAAAGCACAAAAAATATTTGGACGCATGCGTGGATTTGTATGCATGATTCAGACAATGAAATTGTTAATTCGCAAGCAAATATGAAAAAGGCGAACCAATATTCTTTATGGCATGAAGTGTATGAGACAACAGGGTATGAATTTTATTCTAATAGATGGTTGGAATATGCTAAGAATGCTGCATACATGATGCAGTTAAGAAATGTATTGCCCAAATACAGAAAGGGAACTATAATGATGCTGTGAATAATAATCTAAATGACAGACAAAGAACAGGTACAATATCAAGAAAAGATTACAGGGATATATTTCTGTATCTTTGTGGGTTTATGATTAGGAGATATTTATCCGATTTTAGCAGATAACTGGTTAATCACAAAATATGAATATTGGGAGCTTATGTTATGAATAAATTTATAAAATTATTTAAGAAAGACAAAGACGAGTTCGGATATCTTACAGACGAGCCGTTTGACATAAGAAAAATCATTCCTGTTGCGGCATTGCTTGCAGTGGCAATAATTGCAGTTGTTATAGTTGTTGTGATAAATTCCGGCAAAAAGAATAAGACAGCCGGAACGGTTGATGTTGTAACAGAGACTACAACTGCACAGAGTGTGACGCAGACAGGCAGTGCTTCTGATACGGCAACACTTTCTTCTGATGAAGAAAAGCAGGAAGACCCTCAGTATGAGGCCGACATGGGAATGTCAGATGAAGGAAGCGGTGCTTCGGTCACTCTTTCGGCAGGAGGCAATGAAACGGCAGATACGACAATCGGCATAGATGTTTCTAAATATCAGGGAACTATAGACTGGGCGGAAGTAGCATCATCCGGCGTTGATTTTGCAATGATACGAGTCGGTTACAGAACACAGAAAACCGGTGTAATATATGCTGATACTAATGCAAAATATAACATGCAGCAGGCAGCAGCCAACGGAATAAAAGTCGGAGTATATTTTTTCTCATCAGCGGTAAATGAGAGTGAAGCAATTGAAGAAGCTGGCTGGGTTGCAGATTATATTGCAAATTATAATATAACTTATCCTGTGGCATTTGATTGTGAGGGTTTTGACTCGGCGGACAGCAGGCAGAATGGTATGTCTAATGATGACAGGACTAATGTTGCAGATGCATTTTTACAGGAAATATATTCAAGAGGTTACACGCCAATGTTTTATGCTTCAGCATCGCATCTTACAGGAAACAGCAGATGGAATACATCAACACTTGAAAATAATTATAAAATGTGGGTTGCACAATATCCGTCAGTTCCTTATCCGGATACATCCTCAACATCTTATTCAGGAGCATGTGCAATGTGGCAGTATACAAGTAATGGAAATGTAAGCGGAATAAGCACAAATGTTGATATAAATGTTGCATATTTCGGATACAGCCAGAGTGCGGGAACGATGAGCGGTGAGACGGCTGCGGCTGCAAGTGCAGATGTTGAAGCAAACATGAATTTTACATCGGTAAATGATACTGTTACAGCAAAAGAATATGTAAGATTAAGAAATAAACCTAGTCAGGACACTGATTCAACAATAATTGCGACATTAAATAACGGTGAGACGGTGACAAGAACAGGAATCAGTGACAGCGGCTGGTCAAGGCTTAACTATAACGGTCAGAATGTTTATGCTGTATCAAGCTATCTTACAACCGACTTGTCCGCACCGACGCAGACAGAAACACAGCAGTTTATGACTCAGTTTATAAGCTGCAATGATGAGGTAACTCCGAAAGATGAAGTTAATCTGAGGTCGAAGCCAAGTTATACGGATTCGGATTCGGTTGTTGTTGCGTCGGTTAAAAATGGAACGGTTCTTACAAGGACAGGTTATAACAATGAAGTTGGCTGGTCGCGTGTTGTATACAATGGACAGACGCTTTATTGCATTACAAGTTATCTGATTGTGAAATAAAAATATTGATATTTCTGCCAAAACAGCTCGAAATATAGTATAATATTAGAATATCAGTAAAAAACAGATTGGAGATAAAAGGTATGATTAAACACGTAATTTTATGGAAATTAAAAGATGAACTTGGTAAAGAAGAAAAAGAAAGTGTAAAAAAAGGTATAAAGGAAGGACTTGAGGGACTTGCAGGTCAGATTCCGGGACTTATTGATGTTCATGTAAATATTAACGGGCTTGAGTCATCGACAGCTGATGTAATGCTTGATACAACATTTGAGAGTGTTGATGCATTAAAAGCATATGCTGTTAATCCTAAGCATGTTGCGGTTGCAGACGGTAAAGTAAGACCATATACAGCAATAAGATCATGCCTTGATTACGAAGTTTAAAAAAATGCAGATATATTTAAAACCTATAATATCAGCGTGTTATGTTTTTCCGGTTCTTGCATTGCTTTTTACAATACCATATATTTTGTATGAATATCACAAATATGGTTCTATACTTGTGTTGAGAACCGGAATTATATATACGTTTATATTTTATATGCTGACGTCATATTTTATGACAATACTGCCGCTCCCACCGCTTGATTCTGTATCACCTGACTCAGCGTGCATGCTGCTTGTGCCGTTTGATGCGGTTAAAAGAGTGATTGTAAATTCACGTATTAATTTTAAAAGTCCGGCAACATATATTAATATATTCAGCTGTGCTGATTTCTGGCAGATAATATTTAATATACTTTTATTACTGCCATTTGGAGTGTATCTGAGATATTATTTCAGAAGAAAATGGTGGCAGGTGCTTATAATGTCATTTGCGTACAGCCTCTTTTTTGAGCTTACACAGTTATCTGGTCTGTATGGAGTATATAGATATCCATACAGATTTTTTGAGATTGATGACCTTATATGTAATACTCTTGGTGGAATGACTGGATATTTAATCACGCCGCTTTTTGTATTTTTTATACCAAAAAGAGAAAGATTGGATGAGATGGCATACAGTCGTGGTGAGATTGTATCAGAATTCAGAAGAATTGTTGCGTGGATTATTGATATTGCATTGATAATTGCACCAGTTGTGGGCTTTTTTGTATTTAACAAAGAAATAATTATTAATATAATATATGATTCACGTTATATCATGTGCATTTCGGCGTATGTAACAATTGTGTTTACTGTTGTTACAGCTGCATCAAAAGGCCGGACTGTTGGAAAAGCACTTGTTAATATAAGGCTTGTGAATGGCACAAATGAAAATATTATGGCTGACCGCACCAATTTTAAAGAAGCCGGAATTTTCAGGTTGTTTTTCAGATACATCATATTATATATGATAGAGCTTCCTTCACTTATATATGCATATGGCTTATATAAACTGACAGAAACAGCCACCGGCTGGGAATATGTGTTTTATGGCATCGGATGCGGGATATTTATAATAATAGCGGCATATTTTGTCGTTGATCTGGTATTATGCCTTTTCAGCGATACCAGAAATATGATTTACGACAGAATCACGGGAATAACGCACATGAATATGGTAAAAAAATAAAAACAATGTAACCTTTTTTAATCGTTTCCGTCTTTATATATGAAAGCACAGAAAAAAGAAAAGAGGTTTTGTATGGAAGATGAACAAATTGTAAAAATGTATCTTCACAGGGATGATAAATGAATTTTTAGAGATACTTTACAAAAATAAACGTATAATTTTTGTAAAAAATATAACGGCAGACAGAATGTTTCTGCATATTAATATTGAATATGATGACGACAGATATCCGTTAATTGCTCTACCAGTTGTGAAATCATTTTGACAAAGTTGTTTATGTCAAGAATATTGACAGCGTTCAGGTGCAGGGGTGAAAGTGGATTAGAAAGATAAGCAAGGGAAAAATATGAATGTAGAAATAGTTAATGAAATAAAACAAGGTTTTGAAACAGCATATATTGATGGAACGGTTGTATCAAATTTGGAATATAAACCTAGTTTTATATCAAATAATCCAAGTGATGGTAAAAAAGTAATATCTTCAATTGATGAAGAATTATTAAGATGTGAAAAATTCCAAATTAGTGTAGCTTTTATAACAATGGGGGGATTAACGCCTCTTTTACAAACATTAAAAGAACTTGAACAAAGACAAATTCCAGGTGAGATTCTTACAACAAATTATCTTAATTTTAGTGAACCTATGGCGTTGGAAAAGTTAAATCAATTAAATAATATTAAAATAAAAATGTACGATGTTGAATCATCTATTGATGGCTTTCATACAAAAGGTTACATATTTAAAAAATCTGAAATTTATAGAATTATTCTTGGAAGTTCAAATATTACAGGAGCTGCACTTACAAGCAATATTGAATGGAATGCAAAAATTATTTCTACAGAGAATGGAGAAATTGCAAATCAAATTGTAAATGAATTTAATGATTTATGGAATTCTAAGTATTCGTTAGAATTTGACGAATTTTATGAAATTTACAAGGCACGTTATGAGATTATAAAACATCAGCGTGAAGAAGCAAAAAAGGATTTGATACCATCGTTTGAAAAATATACGTTAAAACCAAATTCTATGCAAGAAGAATTCATTGTAAATCTTCGTAAAATAATGGAAAAAGGTGAAAAAAGGGCATTATTAATATCTGCAACTGGAACTGGTAAAACATATGCTTCAGCATTTGCAATGCGAGAGTTAGGATTCAAAAGAGTATTATTTATTGTTCACAGAGCACAGTTGGCAAAACAGGCAAAGAAATCATTTGAAAAAGTTTTTAATAAATCTATTTCAATGGGAATAGTTGGTGATGGAAAACATGAATATGACAGAGACTTTGTTTTTGCAATGGTTGAAACATTAAATAGAGATGAGCATTTATTTAAATATGAAAAGAATACATTTGACTGTATTATTTTGGATGAAGCACATCATAGTCCGGCTAATACATATCAGAGGATAATGGAATATTTTAAACCAAAATTATTTTTGGGAATGACAGCAACTCCAGATAAAAGAGATGATAATATTGCAGGTAAAAATGTTTATGAATTATTCAATCATCAGATAGCTCATGAAATTCGTTTGCAAAAAGCTATGGAGGATAATCTTCTATGTCCGTTTCACTATTTTGGAATTAGTGATGTTGCTTTATTAGATGATAAAACATTTAAACGTCGGATACTTACAGATAAAGATTTTAATAAATTAACAAGTGAAAATCGTGTAAAACACATTATTGAGCAAGCAAGATATTATGGATATAGTGGTGAACGAGTAAAAGGACTTGTTTTTTGTAGTAGAACTAAGGAATGTAATGTGTTATCTAATATGTTTAATGAGAGAGGTTATAGAACGTTGGCTCTTAGCAATGAAACACCACAAAAAATTCGAGAAACAGCATTTGAAAGACTTGCAATGAATGAAGAAGAAGCAATAATGGATTTGCAACCATTAGATTATATTTTTTCTGTTGATATTTTGAATGAAGGTGTTGATATTGTTGAAGTTAATCAGATTATTATGTTGCGTCCGACACAGTCTCCGATTATATTTATACAGCAATTGGGAAGAGGGCTTCGCAAGGTAGAAGGCAAGGAGTATGTTGTTATATTAGATTTTATTGGGAATTATAATAATAATTTTATGATACCAGTTGCATTATCCGGAGATCGTACTTATAATGCGGATGTGATTAGAAAATACGTAATAAGTGGAAATAGTACAATTCCGGGAGCATCAACTATTCATTTTGATGAAATATCAAAAGAAAAAATCTTTAAGGCTATTGACAATATTAAGCAGAGTACGTTTAAAGAATTGATAAAAGAAGGGTATGTTAATTTAAAAAATAGACTTGGAAGAATACCTATGTTTATAGACTTTTATGAAAATGATGAAATAGATCCACTGGTAATTGTTAGAGAGTATAAAACATACTATTCATTTGTTGAACAAATGGAAAAAACAGGTGAAATTTTTAATTTGACAGAACAGGAAAAATTAACGTTAGAATATTTATCAAAAACAATATTAAGTGGGGTAAGGCCTGGCGAATTAGAAATATTAAGATTGTTATTAACAAAAACACACATTGCATATTCGGAGATAATTAATAATTGTAATGAACGGTATGGTTATAAAATAACAAATAAAAAAATTGATTTGGCTTGCAATGTACTTAAAGGAAGATTTGTTGTAAATAAGACAGAATATGAAAAGTTCCTTAATATTGACATATTAAATACAGATGGTAAAAAATATTTAGATAGATATTGTAGTTATTCAGAACGGTTAATGCATAATGATTTTTATAAACAAATAAAAGATATTATTGCGGTTGGTCTTGCAAGGTATAAAGATAAATATGCTATGCCGTATAATGTTAATAGTCCATTTGTTCTTTATGAGAAATATTCTCGAAGAGATGTCAGTCTTCTTATGGATGCAGGCAAAGATTTATCATCAACAATGTATGGAATGTCAAAAATTGGTGATGATGTATTTATTTTTGTTACATATAACAAGGGAGAAAATAAAGATGAAGAAAAACAGTACATTGATGGAAAGCCCGATTATGCAGATGAATTTTTGGATAATGTTATTTTTAGATGGGATTCTCAGATAGATAAGAAACTTGATGGTGCATATATGGATAAAGTTTTAAATACGCCTAGAAAACATCTTTTAATTCAAAAAACAGATGCAGAAAACAATTTTTTCTATATGGGAGAATTTGATGTTATTGATGCGTATGAAGATAAAAAAAAGAATAATAGAGGAATATATAAACCTATATGTAAATTAAAATTTAAAATGCATACAGCTGTTAGAGAAGATTTGCTCAGATATTTACAATGTGGAAATATGTTGGAGGAAGAAATTATATGAAAATTGTACGAGTAGTGGCAGCAGTAATTCATAATATTGATGAAAATGGAAAAATAACTGTTTTTGCAACTCAGCGTGGATATGGAGAATTTGAAGGAGGTTGGGAATTCCCAGGTGGAAAAATTGAGATAGGAGAAACGCCACAGAATGCGTTAATACGTGAAATTAAAGAAGAACTTGATACGGATATTAGAGTTGGGAAATTAATAAAAACGATAGAATATGATTATTCAACATTTCATTTGTCTATGGATTGCTTTTGGGCAGAAATTGTATCAGGTAAGCTTATTTTAAATGAAGCAAAAGCTGCAAAATGGTTGACAAAAGAAGAACTTTATTCTTTAGATTGGCTTCCGGCAGATGTTTGTGTGGTAGATGAAATTAATGAACAAATTGAAGGTATTAATTTTAAATAAGACTATTATAATATGTATGCTTTTATTGTGAATCAGAACTATCGGCTTAGCCGATGGTTCTGATTTTGCAATACATCATTATAATAAAGTTGAATTTTTATTGAAATGAAGTAATTAAAAAGAAGTTGAAGATGTAATATTTAAAAATTTCACACATAAGTTATAATTAATATTTGAAATTATTGTATCTTCCTCCTATTTTTCAGCACATATAAGATTTTTGTAAAATCTGACAGCTCCAGGGAGACAATTATATTCAATATTTTCATTAAGGCCATGCATGCCTTTCATCTGCTCAGGACCATAAATTACAGGAGCGAAACGAATACAGTTTTTGCATATTGGCTGATAAAACTGTGCATCGGTTGCACCAGTCATAACATATGGGCTTGAAGGAAGTCCAGGAAACGTTTTGTTTATAGTCTCCTCAACGAGTTTGAAAGCATTGCCTTTGATATCTACAGGTGGCGTAAAATCGTTTGAGTGTATGATTTCAGTTTCGATGTCATATTTTCTGGCGATATTTTTGACAATCTCAAGGCTTTCTTTTTCGCCCTGATGAGGAATAAAACGCATGTTGGCACCGAGAGTGGATTCCTGTGGGATTACATTGTATGCGTCTGCTCCTGACTGCATTGTAAATGCAATTGTTGTCTTTAACATGGCACCGGCCTGTGCACTTATTTTTGGAAGTACTGCTTTAAGAAGCGGTTTGAAAAGCCAGAGATTTCCGAATATAAGTTTCATGCCAAATGAGGCATAAGGAGCGAGTGTGGAAAACATTGCCGAAACTTCAGGAAGCAATTTCTTCTTAAATGGTGAGTGATGTTCCATTTCATAAACGAATGATGAAAGCCGGGCAATAGGGGTATTAGACGCAGGGGCACTTGCGTGTCCGCCGTTGCTTCTGGCTGTGAATTTTACATCGGCTTTTCCTTTTTCAAATACGCCAACCATTGCAAAGTTTCCGTGAATTCCACCAATTGGTTCAGTGATAATTCCGCCGCCTTCGTCGCATACAAGGAAAAGTTCAACACCACGACGTTTTAATTCATTGACAATTTTAGGTGCACCATCGCCAGCCCATTCTTCAGTGCATGATGAAGCAAGATATACATCTGTTGGCGGAGTATATCCTTCCGATAAAAGTTCTTCTACAGCTTCAAAAAAAGCCATTACAGAACATTTTGTATCAGATGCACCACGTCCCCATACTTTGCCATCAGCAATGTCACCTGAAAAGGGTTCGTGAATCCATTCACCTTCTGCAGGAACAACATCCTGGTGGCTCATAAGAAGAATTGGATTCTTATTGGTTTTACCTTTCCAGTAATAAAGCAAATTTCCATCAATTTCAGTCTTTTCAAGATTTTTATGTACAAGCGGAAAAAGTTCTTCCAGAACTTTATGAAAACCTAAAAATTTTTCATGTTCATCTATACCGGCATGTGAAGTTGTGTCATATTTAATCATTGTTGAGAGTTTTTCTGCAAGATGCATTGATTCTTTTTCATCTTCGTCTGCTTTGTAATCAGACTTTTTTGATGGCATTAAAAGTGTTCTTATAACTGCAATTAGGAGCAGCAGAAGAATAACAGCAAGTAATGCTGGAATAATCAGTAAAAATTTCATTTTGAACCACCCTTTCTTTTTTTATAAAATAAATATGCAATTCCGATTGCAATTGCACCCGACGGTACAATCATAAAACTTGTTGAACCGATAAGTGATGGAACAAGTGTAAAAAGCAGACTCATAATAATGAGCGGGAAAAGAGCAATATTCATGTTTTTGCGATAATATTTGTATGCCATTGCACCGAAGAGAGCAGGAACAACATTTTCAAAGGCAGGCTGTAAAACAGGGCTTTGAAGAACCGGCTGCAAAGGAACCATGAGCAGGACTCCGATTGCCAGAACAATAATTGTAACAAGTGATGATGTCGCAATAGATATTGTTGATATAATTTCATTTTCCGGAGTTCCGATTTTTGCATCAACCATATCCCGTGCTGTCATTGCACATGGGATTTTCATATTAATAAGATTACCTGTTATAAATGCCAGATATCCGCCACCGGAGCCAAGCATTGGTGTGTAAATAAGAAATTCGGCAATACTGCTTATTAACCATACAATTCCTACAGAGAAAAATCCATTTGCAACTGCTTTAAGATTAGGATAGGCACCAAGATATTTTCCGATTAGGAATGGTGCTCCAAGCAGAAGAATAAGTGTAATTATGCTTACTGTGCGGCCGATTATATGTGTTTTTCTGCTGTATGAATCCCATGAAATATTTGTATATTTATTTGAAGATTCATTATTCATTACAAAGTCCTCCTTTTATAGTAATCCGACAATAACTGCAGCAGCCATGCCTATTATCATGCTGCCTGCGATTGAAAAGCTGTCAAGCCATGCAAGCTTCTTCTTTTCTGACAGAAAGATAAAAAGTGCCATAACTGCAGCAGAAACAATTATTACAACAAGTGGAATATAATCTCCGGTAAACGTAAAAAGACCATTTTCTGAGATAAAACCGCCCAAATAACGTCCTATATATGTACTTACAAGTCCTATAAACATGGCTGTCATTGCAATATTTCCAAAACCGTCCGATGACGAATTCTTTGATGATGTGAGTTTCTGCGTATATTTTTTATTAAGAAAAATAGAAAGAACAATGCCCCATATAATACAAAGACTCATAAGAAGTGCGATTGTTGAAAAAGCCTCAGGAGTCATCTCAGCAGCTGATAGTGTTGTCATTCCGACTCTCTCAGCGGCAGCCTGTGCTATCTGCGTCTCGTAGTGCAATGCTCCGATTACTGATAATCTGAGCCATGGCCATGGAGTACCAAGACTTCCGGAAAGTGCGATAACTCCGAGAAGAATTCCAACACTAGGAAGAATTGAGAAGGTGGCACTTGAAATTATCGTGTGTTTCAGCTTTGAAGTATCCATACCGATTGCCTTTCCGGCTCTGTATGCACGTACTAAAAATATGACACATAAAAGAGCAATAAATGCAATAGTTGTTCCACATATCACATACATGGGAACACTGTTTAATTTGTTTAATATTGACAATAAAAACACCCCATTTCTTTCAAAAAAATTCCATTTTTTTTAAAAATTAAGCTAAAATATTAAGTGTATTTTATCATGGTAACGTATTGAATTCAATGAATTTTACAAATATAAAAATATTGTATCATAAAATAATAAGTTATAATATAACATTAACAGATAATATAAAATTTTGTTAAAACAAAAAGATAGTGTAAAAAGGTGGTAAATCACAGGGAGACCAGCTATGAAAATTCAATGCAGGTAAGCGGAATTATCAGTACAATTATGATATAACAGCACACGTACAAATCTTCTTTCACTTAATGCATCTATTGAAGCGGCAGGAGGCGGAGAAGATGGATTTGCAGTTGTAGTTACACAGGTTGGAGAACTTGCTTCACAGAGTGCTGAGGCTGCAAAGAATTCAGATGAACTTATTGTTCATGCACTCAGTGCAGTTGGGGAAGGAAAACGTCTTGTAGATGAAGCAGCAAAGAAACTTATGGAATCTGTAGAAAAGACTAATGAACTTGTTGGAAATATTGGTGAAATTTCAGAGGCATCAGAACAGCTTTCAGAAGCTGCTAATCAGATAGCAGCCGTTGTTGAGAAAAATATAGCGATGGGAGAGGAAAGTTCAGCCGGAAGCGAAGAACTTGAATCCCAGGCTGACAGATTAAAATAGCTTGTTGGTGCATTCAAGCTTCAGCAGTAATATAAATAGTAATATGAGAAACCGGCTTTTGTGGTTTCCTCATATTTTTTGCTAATGTTACCTTTTAAATTTAATATTTATATGTTATCATTATGTAAATTATTTTTAATAGGGAGAAAAACTAATGAACGAGAAAAATCAAGAAGTTGTTCGTGATGCTCGACAGCTCGGAATTCCGAAAATGCTGATTCTTGGAATACAGCATATGTTTGCCATGTTCGGAGCTACTATTCTGGTACCTATTCTTGTAGCAGGATATTTTCAGAATGCATGTGGCGAACCAATAACAAGAGGTCTTACAGTATCTGTTACACTGTTTTGTGCCGGTATTGGAACATTAATTTTCCATGTCTGCTCAAAATTTAAAATTCCTGCATTTCTTGGCTCATCATTCGCATTTCTTGGTGGATTTTATACAGTAGCCAATCTCAATACAGGAATTTATGCCGATATGGGTGCTAACGAGAAAGCTGCATATGCATGTGGCGGTATCGTTGTAGCAGGTCTGTTATATCTTGTTGTAGCTTTAATTTTTAAGCTTGTCGGTGTGAACAGAGTTATGAGATTCCTTCCACCGGTAGTTACAGGACCAATTATTATTTGTATTGGTCTTTCACTTGCTTCATCAGCAATATCTAATGCTTCAACTAACTGGCTTCTTGCCGTAGTTGCACTTGCTGTAATAATAATATTTAATATCTGGGGCAAGGGAATGTTTAAGATTATTCCTATCCTTATGGGTGTAATCATTTCATATGCTTTTGCATTGATTCTTAATGCGTTTGGAGTTACAAATCCTGATGGTTCAGCAATACTTAATTTTGCATCTGTTTCATCAGCAAGCTGGATTGGTTTTCCAAAATTCCAGATTTGCAAGTTTGATATTACAGCAATTCTTGTAATGGCACCTATCGCTATTGCAACAATGATGGAACATGTTGGAGATATGTCAGCTATATCAGCTACTGTTGATGAGAATTTTATAGCAGATCCGGGTCTTCACAGAACAATAATGGGTGATGGACTTGCTACAGCGTTTGCAGGTCTTATTGGTGGACCGGCTAATACTACATATGGAGAAAACACAGGTGTCCTTGAACTTTCAAAGGTATATGACCCAAGAGTAATAAGAATTGCTGCAGGTCTTGCAGTGATACTTTCATTTATACCTAAGTTTTCAGAGATTATTTCTACAATGCCGGCAGCCATAATCGGTGGTGTATCATTTATGCTTTATGGTATGATTTCAGCTATTGGTGTAAGAAATGTTGTTGAAAATAAGGTAGACCTTACAAAGTCACGTAACCTTATAATTGCCGGTGTAATCTTTGTATGCGGTCTTGGTTTTTCAAAGGGACTTACATTCACAATAGGTGAAACGCATATTACACTCACAGCACTTGCTATCGCAGCTATTGCAGGTATTATCCTCAATGCTGTTTTACCGGGTAATGATTACAGGTTTGGTGTAAATCCAAGCGGAGACCAAAGCCATGGTGTATATGTAAGCAACACAGATGATGAAAAATAATTAAAAAGCAAATAATACATCTATATAGATGGAAAAACAGAGGTTAAGTTATGATGAATTTTAAAGAAGAAAAAAATATTACAATTTTTGAACATCCGTTGATTCAGCACAAAATTTCAATTTTGAGAGATAAGAGAACAGGAACTAATGAATTCAGAAAGCTTGTAGAAGAGATTGCCATGCTTGAAGGTTTTGAGGCAATGGGAGATCTTGAACTTGAAGATGTAGAGATTGAAACTCCAATTGAAAAATGCATGACTCCTATGATTTCTGGACGTAAACTTGCAGTTGTTCCGATTCTTAGAGCTGGTCTTGGTATGGTTTCAGGTATTCTTGCCCTTGTACCGACTGCAAAAGTAGGTCATATCGGTATGTATAGAGATGAGGAAACTCATGAACCACATGAATATTATTGCAAACTTCCAAGCCCTATTGAAGAAAGGCTTATTATTGTAACAGACCCAATGCTTGCAACAGGCGGCTCAGCAGTAGATGCAATTGATCAGATTAAAAAGCATGGTGGTAAAAAGATTAAGTTTATGTGTATTATAGCTGCACCGGAAGGTCTTGAGAAGCTTCATAAGGCTCATCCGGATGTTCAGATTTATGTAGGACATCTTGACAGACAGCTCAATGAAAATGCATATATATGTCCGGGTCTTGGTGATGCCGGCGACAGAATTTTTGGTACAAAATAATAATAGACTTGTTTTCTAAATAAATAAAAAATGGCTTTATGTCGGAAATCTTTATTGAAAATTAATATTGATTTCCGGCTTTTTTGTGTTATCATTATTAATATGAAATATATTAGACGTGTAAAATTTGGTAGGTAATGCGTATGGATAAATCATTGAGTATTGATACAGGGCATCATGAAAAGCTATATCAGGAAAGAATGAACTTTTTGCTGACGGGAGAAAAGGATAGGGTTTGTTCTATATATATAGATGTTACGGATAATAAGATGCTTGCTCTTATAACACGTAAGCATAAGTATAATGACAATGAATTAAATAATATTTCTGTGAGATGCTGGCTTAATAAATACATATATCCTAATATTTCTGATGGATATAATCTGGAAGAGTTTAAGAACGGTTTCACCAGAAAAGCTCTGTTGGAAGAATTTGAAAAAGGTGAACGTAATATACAATTTTATCATAGTTATTATGATGAAAATGGCAATTTGAAATTATACAAAGTGCGTGTCAGCCTTATAGAAAATCCGTACAACGGTCATATAGAAGCATATGCGGTCTGGAAAGACAGAACATTAAAATATATTGACAAAGAGATAAGTAGAATACTGTATAACAATGATTATATAGGAATCGGAATTATAGACAGCTGTAAAGGAAATCTGTATATGCGTGCTGCTCATTTTGAGGGCATGGAAGTTGAAGAACAGAAGTCATATGTATATGATGATATAGTAAAGCAGATGAGTGAGATAAGAATTGCCAATGAAAGTAAAGAGCAGTTCTTAAAATGTACGTCACTTGATTACCTTAATGATAACATGAATATAGCTGGAGTGTATTCATTTAATGTTTATAATATAAAAAATAAAGTTGAAAGATACAGCTATCACTGGTTTGATAAGAAAAAAGGTATTATTCTTGTTGTTATTGAAGATATGACAAAAGAACTTGAGACGGATAGTGTTACGGGTGCATTAAACCGTGAAGGATTTGTTCATAAAGCAGAAAATATAATTAAAAATAATCCTGACAAAGATTTTGCACTTTTATATTTTAATATTCAGAAGTTTAAGGCGATTAATGATTTATATGGTTATGCAGCAGGAGATACGGTATTACATCAGGCTGTTAATATTTTACAGATTTCTTTTTTGAAACCGCTTGCAATATCAAGGATAGAAGCAGACCGATTTGTTGTGCTGGTTGATAAGAACAATCTGGATTTTGAAAAGCTCACATCAATACTTCATCGTGTTTATGATAAAGATGGGATGAAAGTAGATATATATGTAAGATGCGGCATTTATTATATACCGAAAGACACGGATTTGAGTGTTTCTGATATGTGTGACAGGGCAAAGCTTGCAAAATTATATATACCTAATCAGTATGTACAGCCGTATGCTATATTTAATGAAGACATGAAATATGATTATGAGCAAAGAAGTCTTGCTCTGATTCAGCTGGATGATGCTATAAAAAATAGTGAGATAAAAGTGTTTTATCAGCCTATATATGATGCAAAAACGAAGCAGATAACATCGGCGGAAGCTCTTGTACGCTGGGTTTCACCCAAAGGCGTAATACTACCGGGTAAATTTATTCCTGCACTTGAAGAAAGCGGACACATAACAAAGCTTGATACATATGTACATAAAAGTGTCCGTAGATTTATGGAAAATAGATATAAAAACGGAAAAAAGATTGTTCGTGTCGCAGTCAATTTATCAAGAATGGACTTGATGGATGATGAAATCATGGATTTGATTATTGATGATGTAAAAGATGAACACTATTCAAAACAGATGGTTAATTATGAAGTAACTGAGTCGGCATATGCAAATGTTTCCGGTAAAGGTACCAATTTTCTTATGCAGCTTCACGATAACGGTGTAAAGCTTCTTATTGATGATTTCGGAAGTGGTATGTCATCATTCAGCACATTAAGAGATTACGATTTTGATGTTATAAAGCTTGATATGGGGTTTGTGCAAAAACTTGGTGAAAATAAAAAATATAATAATATAGTAATGTCAATTATTGAACTCGCACACAGACTTGATATGAAAGTGGTCGCAGAAGGAGTGGAGACAAAAGAGCAGGCAGACTATCTTAAAGAATATGGATGCGATTATCTTCAGGGATTTTATTTTTCAAAACCGCTGCCTGAAGAAGAATTCGCAAAGCTTCTTGATTAATAATAATTATATTTGATGTGATAATTTTAATGAGTAAAATACATATGTCAGATGAGTAATATAATTTACCATTTGACATATGTATATTTTTTTGTTTATAATGCCAATAGTTAGCTGTGACTAATACAACTTAGATATGCATAACAATATTATAAATGAAAGGTATTATAATTATAAATGAAAAATATTATAAAAAATCCAATTAAAATTCTTTGGCTTGCAGCGGCATTTATCTCAATGGCACTTGGTGCGATTGGTGTTATTCTGCCGGTATTGCCAACTACGCCGTTTCTTTTACTTGCTTCCTTTTGTTTTGCAAAAGGGTCAGAGCGTTTTCATAAGTGGTTTACAAAAACAAAGCTTTATAAAAAGCATTTGGATAGTTTTGTGAAAAACCGTGCAATGACGCTTAAAACAAAGCTTTGTATATTGATACCTGCATCATGTATGCTTGTTCTTGCAATGATTGCAATGTCGAACATATATGGAAGAGTGTTTATTGTATTTCTTATAATATTCAAATATGTATATTTCTTTACAAAGATACAGACAATACCATATTCAGCAAAAATAGAAACCGAATAGGGCAGAAAGTCCATTGTTTTTGCTGGAATTATCTGACATGGTTATCTTTTCTGACTCTTTCTTCAAGTCTAGCCATAGCATTTTTAAGCATTTCTTTTGTAACTTTGTATGGGTAGTGTGCTACATCTGACATGTCCGGTATTCTGTCAGTGCTTTCTTCCCATTGTTCTTTGCTGATTTCGATTTCGTCGAGTGATACAGGAAGAGAAATTGATTTGTTAAGCTGATATATTTTTTCAAATTCTTCGTCTTGTTCATCAACAAGAAGGGCTAAAAGTACGCCGAAACCGACAACCTCACCGTGCAGATGATTTTTTTCGATTACAGGATATGATGTCAGTGCGTAAAATATTGCATGTGCGAGACCACTGTTGTAATCGGGCGTGTAATCCTTTGTCAGGAAAATAGACGCAATGCCTGTGGTTACGACAATGGCAAGTATTACCTGTTCAACTTCATATGTACATAATCCTTTTTTGTGGTCTTCATATGCTTTTGCACCATATTCAAGGAGCGGTTTCTGGCACATAACACTTATAGAAACACCAAGTGCCGTAAAATGTTCAAGACGTTCGTCCCTTGATGAAATACAAGCTTCGTAATATTTGGCATATGTGTCACCGATACCTGCCCACATATAGCGGACAGGGGCTTTTGCAATGATTTCGGTATCAATAAAAGCGTGCATTGCAGGGCGGATAAAAAAGTTAGGCTTTAAAAAAGTTCCGTCACTATTATACATAATTGATACAGATGTACAAGCAGCACAATTTGATGCAATTGTAGGAAATGTAAATACAGGTTTGTCATCCGTTATGCACAGGCATTTTACTGTATCAAGTGCTTTGCCGCCGCCTACACCGAATACCATGTCAGCTTCGCTATATAGAGGTAATGCACGAAGTTTATCAACAGTTTCGTATGTACAGTCATTTCCATAAAGTTCGACGCCGATAATTTCAAGTGCTGTGTGAGATACTGCTTCTTTAATTTTGTCAAGTGCAGCTGCAAGAGCCTTTTTTCCACCGATTACAAGAACCGTTCTGCCGTATGATTCACAGACGGGACCAATCTTATCATAAATTGCATTACCGATAGAGTAACTTGGCAGATGTACTTCATAATTTTCAAGCTTCATAATAATTCCTCCATTAATTAAATGAATATTTTGTTAAATAATAAAATATAAAAAGGCATATCAACTCATTGTTGTGTGAGTCAATACGCCTTTGTATTTTTACTTTATTGAATTAAAGTAAGTATATCATAAACCGGCGTTGATTTAAACCTGTTAAAATAAAAAACTGCACAGACGGAAAATATATATTAAAATTCAAATCTGTATAATTGGTGATTTTTTAAAATTGTGTATTTTTGTGTGAATTTAGCCGTATTTTCAGAAAATGTAATATATTACAAAAATTTTATTGTTTCCTATTGTAAAAATAAACATGTGTATGATATTATCAAATTAATTTATGTATTGTTTTGGTAAATGATAATTGAATATGAGGTGATGCGAATGAAAAGAATTAAATCATTTTTTAAAATATTGGGTATGCTTGTTTTATGTGCTTCGTTTACAGGCTGCGGCATGAACGGCAATATTGATGATTATGCGGTTAATACGGGCTATGGTGATTCCGATACGGTAAAAAGTTCTTCAGGAGTATCAAAGGACAGCATAAAGGTTGGTGTAATTCATCTGTCTGATCCCGCCGAGGGCAGCGGATATACATATACGCATGATATTGGAATTATGGGTATGCAGCAGAATCTCGGATTGTCCGACAGTCAGATTATTAGAAAGATTAATGTTAATGATTCGGACAAGGAGGCTACGAGAAAAGCGATAAAAGAATGCATAGATGAGGGCTGTAACATAATATTTTCAACAAGCTGGGGCTATATGGAGACAACGGCACAGATGGCAGAAGAATATCCTGATGTTTATTTTTCTCACGGCACGGGTTACATGAGCAACGGAAAGAATTTTAACAATTATTTCGGAAGAATATATCAGCCGAGATATCTTAGCGGAATAGTTGCAGGAATGAATACAAAGACGAATAAAATAGGTTATGTTGCCGCAATGGGTTCGGAAAATTCAGAGGTTACAGGCGGAATTGATGCTTTTGCTTTGGGAGTTTATTCTGTGAATCCTTCAGCTCAGATATATGTAAAGGTGACAAACAGTTGGTATGACCCTGAAGCTGAGAAAGCTGCGGCATCTACACTTCTTGATATGAATTGCGATGTTATAACACAGCATTGTGATACCACATATCCGCAGCTTCTTGCACAGCAGAAAAATGTATACAGTATAGGATATAATTCCGATATGAGTAAAGATGCACCCGATGCCTGCCTTTGCAGCGTTATATGGAACTGGAGTGCATATTATACGGCGGCTGTACAGAGTGTTATTGACGGAACATGGGACGGAAGCAATTATTACGGCGGTATGAATGAAAATCTTGTCGGCATAACACAGCTTGCTTATTTCTGTAAATCGGGAACACAGCAAAAAGTTGATGAGGCAAAGAAGGATATTATATCGGGAAAACTCGGAATATTTGACGGAGTTATAGAGACCAATACGGGAACGACAGTCGGAGAGAACGGAAAAACACTCAAAGATTCGGATATTACGGGAAATATTAACTGGTATTTCAAAACCGTGACAGTAGTACAGTGAGAGAATAATGGGAGGAATACAGCATGAATCTTAAAAAGAAAATATTGGCGGTTACAATCATTCCTGTACTTGTTTTGGGCATGGTTTCCATAATCCTTACTGTAACTATGGTAAAAAGTTCTGTTATGGAACAGGTTGAGGAAGCTTTAAAAGGAACGGCATCGTCTACTTTGGCGGCATATGACCAAAATGCGGGAGATTACATTGTGACAACAAACGGAGATATATGGAAAGGAAGTTACAATGTATCGAAGTCGGAAAATCTCGTTGACAGAATAAAAGAAAATACAGGTATGGACGTTACATTTTTCTACGGAACAAAAAGAGTGATGACATCGGCACTTGACGCAAACGGGGAAAGAATTCTCGGTTCGCCTGCTGGAGATGTCATAACGCAGAAAGTGTTAAATGATGGAGAAGAATATTTTACAAGCCGTGTTTCGCTGGATGGAGTTATGAATTACGGCTATTATATGCCTGTATATCAGAATGGAAGCAATGATAAGATAATCGGAATGGTGTTTGTCGGAACAAACAAGGCGGACAAGGACACTGTTTTAAACAGAATTATTGCAATGATATGCACCGCTGTTGTCATTGTTATGGCTATATGTATCGGCATAAGTATGAAGATTGCATATTCTATAAGTTCAGATATAAAGAGAAGTGTAGGAATCGTGGAACAGGTTGCGGGAGGCAGTCTTAATATAGACGTTGACAAAAAGCTGTTAAACCGCAAAGATGAAATAGGTGATTTGGCACGAGGCACAGTATCGCTTAGCAATGCGATGAACTCGGTAATTAACGAAATATCGAGTAATTCAAAGCTTTTGCTTGAAACTTCTGGTGTTCTCGGCGAGGCAGCGGACAATACCGACAAGACAATGAATGAAGTAAGTGCAACCGTTAATCAGATGGTTGAAAATTCATCAATACAGTCAGCCAATTCCAAAGCTGCGTTTGACCATATGAAGATTATGGAAAACAACATCAGCGAGACTACATCAGAGGCGGCTCTTCTTAACGAATCAGCCGTGTCTATGCAGAAGTCAGGAACAAAGGTTTCTGAGACGCTTTTTAAATTGTGCAATATCAATGATAATGTAAAAGATATAATTGAAGAAGTAAAAGAGCAGACAAACCACACAAATGAGTCTGTAAACAAAATTAATTCGGCAATCTCATTTATTTCGGCGGTTGCTGAAGAGACTAATCTTTTGAGCCTTAATGCGTCTATAGAGGCGGCAAGAGCAGGTGAAGCCGGAAAAGGCTTTGCTGTTGTTGCACAGCAGATAAAGAAGCTCGCGGAGCAGTCTAATGATTCAAGTAAGCAGATTGACGATATAACAAAGGTTCTTATGCAGGATTCGTATAAATCTGTCGAGATTATGCAGAAAATGCAGGATATAGTTATAAGTCAGAGCGAAAGCATGGAAGAGACCCGTATTATTGTGGGACAGGTTCTTAATGATATACGCAGTTCAAAGGACAGCATAGAATTAATAATGAACAGTACGGTTAAACTTGAAGGTTCAAGAAATAAGGTGTCTGGTGCCGTTGAAGAACTTGCAGAAATTGCGGGACAAAATATGGAAAGCACTCAGAGAACATTTGAGGAGACGCAGAAGGTTACAGATACGTTCCGGGAAGTGTATTCGGGAGCCGTCAAGCTTAGGGAGATTGCTGACAAGCTGGCTGAGAGTGTGTCATATTTTAAGATGTAATAAAAACTGCTTACAGTTCATAAGGCAGATTATTATAGTGATACGTTATTATAGTGAAATTAAAACCTTAAATTAATAATATTAAAAATTAATATAAGATATGTTGCATTTTCTCATATCAGGTGTTAGTATAATTAACTGCTGCGTAGATTTGGCGTGATTTAAAGGCCGTATTACGTGCAAAAACTAAAGTTAATTATACCTGATATGAGGAAATTTTTTATGAGTGGAATAAAAACAGAAAATACGTCCTGTGGAATGGATATGACAAGCGGTTCTTTGTGGAAAAAGATATTTCTTTTCAGTATACCGCTTATGATGTCGCAGGTTCTTGAGGTTCTTTTTAATATGTCCGATGTGGCAGTTGTCGGTAAATTTGCAAGCTATGAGGCACTTGGGGCGGTTGGTTCGACTACAATTCTGGTGACGCTTTTTACAGGATTTCTTATAGGAATGGGTTGTGGTGTCAATGTAATAGTGGCAAGGCAGCTTGGTGCAAGACAGCACAAAGATTTGAAAGATACAATTCAAACAGCATTTATTCTGTGCCTGATTGTTGGAATTATTGTAAGCATTATATGTATTTCATGTGCACATTTATTGCTGAATCTATTAAATACTAAAGAAGAACTTATAGACGGTGCGATGCTTTATTTCAGAATATATGCACTTGGTATGCCTGCCATGGCAGTATACAACTTTGGTAATGCTGTTATGAGTGCCGGAGGAGATACAAAGCGTCCGTTACTCTATCTTTTTATAGCAGGAATAGTAAATGTATGCCTTAATCTTATATTTGTTATCGGATTTCGTCTGGCAGAACAGGGCGTAGCAATGGCAAGTATTATTTCACAGTATATTTCAGCAACACTTATTATGACTAATCTTTTGCGAAGAAATGATGTGTGCAAGCTTCGTCTTTCGCAGGTAAGAATAAACAAGAATGCAGCGAAAGCGATTCTTATGCTTGGAATCCCGGCAGGAATCCAGAACGCAATATTTGCGATTGCAAACCTTTTTATCCAGACAGGTGTGAATTCATTTGATTCTGTTATGGTTTCGGGCAATTCCGCAGCTGCCAATTTTGATGCACTTATATATAATGTAATGTCAGCGTTTTATACAGCGTGTTCAAGTTTTATGGGGCAGAACATGGGTGCCGGAAATAAAAAGAGAATGCTTCACAGCTATTTTATAAGCATTGCATATTCATTTTGTGCGGCAGGAATTCTTGGAACTGTACTTTTTGTGTTTGGACGCCAGTTGTTGTCGTTGTTTACTAGTGAGCCGGCTGTTATAGACGCCGGGATGGCAAGAATAAAGATTATGGCTTTTTCGTATGCGGTATCTGCATTTATGGATGCATCAATTGCTGCATCGAGGGGTATAGGAAAGAGTGTTGGGCCTACAATTATTGTTATAAGCGGTTCGTGTGTATTCAGGGTTGCATGGGTATATACAATATTTGCATATTTTCACTCTATACCATCATTGTATCTTGTCTATGTATTTTCGTGGACAATTACAGCTATAGCAGAAGCAGCATATTTTGCATATAGCTTCAAACATTTGAATGTAAGGGGAAGATATTAGTAAAGATTTAATGAGAGTTTCTGTGAAAAACTAACAAAAAAATATAATAATCAGTAAAATCCATTGACACATTTATAATATAAGTGTATTATTTATATATACTTTAATAAAACACATACGCAAAAGTCTTTTCTTTTTCTTATGGGTATTTTTAGTTATTAGTTCACTGCGTGTTTTATTAATGGTAAGCGTGATAATGAAAGGAAGTGTGTGGTTAAAAATATAATTTAGTAAAATGTTCGGAGGGTTTTATGCGATTTAACAAATTATTTAGAAAGGTATTTGCGGCAGTTTCTGCGGTTACTTTGATTGTATCGGGGATGCCTGTAGGATTAGGCGTTACGGCAAAGGCCGCGGATACTCAGACGAGAAAAATAACGTATTCGTTTTCAGCGAATTCAAGTAAGAAAGCACCTGCAGCAGGGGAAATTCTTGATGGAACAGCCGGAGAGTCCGGCGGCATTTTGTATGTGTCACGGGATGCAGGAAACAGTGGTGTTACATATGACAGTGACAAACTTCGTTTCAGACAGGGAAGCGTATTATATCTTCCGGTAAAAGATGACACAACAAAAGTAAAATATGAGCAGTTATGTTCAAATGCTGCAACTGACAGACCTGTATATATCGGCAGTGCTGACAGCGGATATTCTGTTCAGATGAAGACAACAACACAGTCTGTAACAGTGGATGATATTACAGGTTATATTGTTGAAAAAGAAGGACAGAAGTATCTTCCTGTTATATCAGGCGGAGATGTTAAGGTCAGAACAATGGCTTTGACAGAATATAATCCGATTATAAATGTCACAGTTACAGGTACAGTGGCAAATGCAGCAGAAAATGGAATTACAGAGATTAAGTTTGACAGTCTTACAGACAGTTCTGCAAAGACGGTTACTGCACAGGTTGACAGCAACGGCAAGTATTCCGTTGTATTAAAGAGAGTAAACGGCAGTGCCAGGTACGAAGTATCAATAAGTGCTGTAGGATTTAAGATTAATGATACCGATAACGGCAATATTCTCGAACTTACAGGTGAAGATGCTACGGCTGTTAAAGACTTTGAAGCAGTTGCCGATGCAGTTGCAACAGTTTCAGGAAGTATTATGGGAATTCCGGCAGATGCTGTAAAAGGAACAGTTTCAGTTAAATTTGTACCTGATAATTCAAAGCTTTCAACGATTGAGGTTGATGTAAAAGCACAGACAGACGGTTCTTACAGTTTTTCAAATGTAAGTATTAATTCAAGCTCAAACTATTCAGTAGTATTAGGCGGTGTTGACGATTATGAAGTTACAGAAAAGTTAAACAAGGCAGCAGGAGATTATACAGATGTAAAAATCGCTGCAACACAGAGAGCAAAGGTTAATGTTTCAGGTAAGTTCGTAACATCAGATGACAAAGCTTCAGATGTTACAAAGATTACATTTACAAACAAATCAGACAGTAGCTATTCTTATTCATTCGATGTAACAGGTGACGGATACAAAGCACAGTTAAGGGCAGGCGAGTACGATACATCAGTTGTATCTGAAAAGTATACCGCATATGACCATGTAAGTGTCGGCAGTGCAGATGTTTTGAATGATGTTTATCTTGAAACAGAAGCAGATACATCACCTGTTGAATATCAGGCTGAGGTAAAAGTGGGTAAGGGCCAGCAGTTTGAGACTATAACAGATGCAGTTAAGTATATAGGCAGAATGACAAGAACAACAGAGAGAGTAACAATTACTCTTACAGATGCTTTATACAGAGAGCAGGTTATGGTTGATACTCCTTATGTTACTATTTCAAGTGAAGCAGGCTCAACAATAACATGGTATTATGGTTCAGGTTATACTTATTACAGTGCCGATATGAACGGTTATTACAGTGAAGCAAGAGCAGTTGATAAGTATGAAAAAGGAGTTGCAATCGGAATGGGTACAGGCCACTGGGGAGCAACAGTTAATGTACTTCCTACAGCTACAGCGTTCCGTTCAGAAGGTGTTATATATGAAAGTTCATTCAACAGATATATGACAACAGAAGAAGTTGCAGATGGCGTAGGCAAAGGTGGAGATAACTCTAAGGTTGACCGTTCTAAAGCAACAGATGCCGATATCAAACTTTATAAAAATAAGGAAAGAGCATGTGTTATTTTCATTGAAGCAGACCAGAGCGAATTCAAGGACTGCCAGTTCTTAAGTTCACAGGATACAATGTTTACAGGAAATAATACAGAGCATACATATTTTAAGAATTGTGTCATCGAAGGTACAACAGATTATATCTGCGGTGATGGTAGTGCGGTATTCGACGGCTGTACATTAAGCATGTATGGATATGGTGACAAAGCAGCTTCAGGAAGTATCATTGTTGCGTCAAAGGCACTTTCACAGTTAGGTTATCTTTTCAACAATTGTAAAGTTGTAAAGACTTCTTATCCGGGAATTAACAAAGGTATAACAAAGACATATTTTGCAAGACCATGGAGAGCAGATTCAAAGGTTGTATTCTTAAATACAGAAGTTGAAGATGCTAATACTATCGCTCCTGCAGGATTTACTTCAATGAGTAATGTAACACCTGCAAAGGCTAAGTATTATGAATATAATACACATCTTGCAGACGGAACAAAGGTAAGCACTTCAAGCAGAGCTGCAGGCGTTAATAAGATGACTGATGAAGAAGCATCAGCAGTAAAACTTGAAGATTACTTTGAGGGTTGGACACCTGCATACTATAAATCAGGAGATGTTAAGCCGGAACCGGTTGCAGCAGACTACACAGCAGTAGATGAGGCTATTAAGGCAGCAGAAGCCCTCAACAAAGATGATTATGAGGATTTCTCAGCAGTAACAAAGGCAATCGAAGCAGTAGACAGAACACTTACATCAGAAGAACAGGCAAAGGTAGATGCAATGGCAAAGGCAATAACAGATGCAATCAACGGTCTTGTTAAAAAGCAGCCTGTTGTTGCAGCAGACTACACAGCAGTAGATGAAGCTATCAAAGCTGCGGAAGCTCTCAACAAAGATGATTATGAGGATTTCTCAGCAGTAACAAAAGCAATCGAAGCGGTAGACAGAACACTTACGTCAGAAGACCAGGCAAAGGTAGATGCAATGGCAAAGGCAATAACAGATGCAATCAACGGTCTTGTTAAGAAACAGACTGATGATTCAGATAAATCAGACATCAAAGTTGACCTCGATGAAAATGAAGATGCTGCTGATTTCAAGGATGTTGCATCAGTAGGTGACGTAAAGGTTAAAGATGAAGAAGGTAAAGACCTTACAGTAAGTGAAATTAAGTTAAATGTTGAGAAAGCAGCAGCTTCAATATCTGAAAAGATTGATGCGGCTATTGCTGACAAGAATATCAAGGGATTCGATTCAAAGAATGCGGATTATTATGATATTTCACTTAAAACAACAGACGGAAAAGTTGTTAAGCTTTCAAGCGGTAAGATTAAGATTACTATGTCATACAAAAAAGGAATCAATGCAGCAGATTACAATCTGTATGTATTCCATATGAATAACAACGGAGTTCTTGAAAGTGTAGCAGTTACAGCAGATGAAAATGGTTTTTCATTCGAGGCAGAGTCATTCAGCCCATATGCTGTAGTATACGCAGCAAAGGATTCAGGAAGCGATATAACACCGTCAACACCTGAAAATCCAGGAAATAATGAGACACCGGGTACAGCAGAGACACCAGGTACAACAGAGACACCGGACTCAACTGTAACACCGGATTCATCAGTTTCAACAGGTGACAGCTTAGGTATGTTCATGTATATGATAATTCTTGCTGCTGCATTGGCAGGAATGGCAGGAGTAGTCGTATACGACAGAAAAAGAGCAAAATAAAAACTGTTTGTAAAAACAGATAATAAAATTATAATCCCATAACAGGGTAAACACCCCCTCCCGATATTGAATCTGCGAAAGCAGACAGATGTAGGGAGAGGGTGTTTTTGTATTTCTTGGGGATAAATTGATATAAAAAAAGGGCTGCCATACGCAGCCGCTGTCATTTGGTTTAAAAATTTATTTTAACCTGCTATGTTATTTTGAATGGTAATAACAATAATATAATAATGTTTATTATTATAAATGTCAATAGTAGATAACATAATTCCTAAAATTATAAAATGACAAATGTCAAACAATAATCTTAAAAGAGAATATACATGATTCAAACTGAAATGTCAAATCAATATAAAAAACAATGTCATTTTATATGGGCAAAAATATTGACAATATATGTTTGATAGAATAATATATAGAATATAAAAATGTAATATTATAAATTAAATTTTAGTCATATAAAACATAGGAAGGAATGAGAATGGAATTTTTAAAACAAAATATCTTAGAACTTGGAAAATATTTTCAGACTAATTGTATTGAGATTGATAAATCTACATATTTTACAGTTATTATTGGACAGATAACTATTTATGGTATTTTAGTAACATTTTATCAATTTGTTGTTTCGTATAATGGTAATAACGAATTAGTAAAAAAATATTTAGGAGTTAATGTAGTTGAATATTACGTGAAAAAGAAAGTGGTAGTTTTTGATAAATTTATCTCAAAAAGAATTTTTTCTTTTCTTTTTATTTTGGAAATATTATATAAACCAGTTTCGGTTTTACTGGGTAATAAAATAGATAAATGTATATATTATATGTTGAATTCTGTTTGGTATACCATTTCGGTTTTGTATTTTATTGTGTTTACAATTATGCTAAAAGAATTTATAAGTTGTACTTTAACAATAAAAAATTTTTCAAATATAAATCAAAATATATGCTTAAAAAAAGATATTGATAATTTGAGATTTAAAAACTCAATAAAAGATAAGATATATATGGAGAATATTGAGTTATTGATTCGAAAATTTGAATGTTTATTTATATATATAAAAGAAGATAATAATGATACGATTGAAATTTATTATGATGTGATAAAAACGATGTTAGATAACTATGTTGATAATAAAAAGAATGGAAGTACATTGTTTTATAAATATATGTATAGAGTAATAAAAAAAGATAGAAGAGATTGGATTATAGATAGTAATAAAGAAATATACTTGCTGAATGAAATTTTAAATAATAAACGTATTTTGGAAAGTAAAAAAATTTTAATTTGTATTTATAATATTTACATTTCTTTGATTGACCTAAATTTAAAATATGCAGAAATAGATGATTACAAATACATACAAGATGATAATTATTTTAATGAATATAATAATGAAAATATACTTGATGTTAGTGAATGGAAAAATTTTTTATACAATATTTATATAAATTCAGATGATAATATAAAAAAATATATAATAAAACGTTTATTTAGGAATATTAATAATAGCAATAAACTTTATCAACAATATTATAATCGGTGTATATATGAATTAGCAAGATACGAAATAAATAATATATTCAATGGAAGAAGACAAGAAAAATCTTTTTTAGATGTGTTTGGTGATATTATAGGACAAGAAAAAGTTAATTATTATTGTGCTAAAATAATTGGAAATAATTTACTTCAATATAATAAGATTAATATAATTAAAGATGTTAATTATTTAAGTGAGTTGAACTGTACATATTTATTTGCATATATAATGTTATATTATTCCCTTTATAAAAATAGGTATAATCAAATGTATTTAGACATAAATATTTTGAAAATATTATGGAGACACCATGGTGATTTTAAAGACAAAAATAATATTATAAAACAACTAAAAGATTCAAATATTGGTCATAGAATAGATGATAATATATATAATAGATTCATTGAATATATGTATGAAAAAAATGAAAAAATGATATTTGCTAAGAGTAGAAATGAAAGCACCTTAGATATGTTTTGTATATGGACAATGAAAATATGTGTTATTAATAATGAGATTCCCATGTACTCTTTATATAAATTGGAAGATTATAAAAAATATGAACACGAAATTATAAAATTAATAAATGAAATTTCGAAACATAATGAATTGTTAGAAAATGATAACATTAAGCAATGGATATATAATGTTAGATATAATTTTTTTAATAGAGAAAAGGAAATTCCTCAAAATTTATTAATTGAATTAAGAACTTTATTACTTTCAAATATTAACATTGATGCTGTTTTGAAAAAAATAAATGATACAAATATTTTGTATTATAATGACTTTGGAAAATATTTGTTGGTTAAAATTGATGATATACCGTCTCAAATAAAGCAACAGGACAGGGTTAAAGAAACAATTAAAAAAGCATTTACTATGAGTAATATGGATATAGAAACATTTTTAAACGAATTAGTAAAAGAAAGTGAAATATGTGGATGCGAAATTGATTATTATCAAAAAGAGATAATGCGTTCATTTTTATTAAATGTAGATTAGTATTAATGTGGAGGTAAAATTAATGGATTTTAACAGAAAGTGCAGTGAAAATTATTGTTTAGGGCTTGACGTTGGAACAGCAAGCGTGGGGTATTGCGTTATAGATGAAAATGGAAAGTTGTTTAAAATTAACCGAAAAGGTGATAACGGAAATAATAAAAGGAACAGTTTATGGGGAGTACGGACATTCAAGTCAGGAGAGCCTGCAAAAGGCTGCCGTATAAACAGAAGTACGAGACGAAGATATTCAAGAACACATACACGAATTTTAGAGTTAAGAAAAATAATGTCGGATATGGTATGCAAAGTTGATGAAAATTTCTTTGCAAGATTGGATGAATCATTTTTGTGGAAAGAGGATAAAAGTGATAAGGCAAAATCTGATTACATATTATTTGCAGACAAGGATTGTACAGACAAAGATTATTACGAGAAATATCAAACTATATATCATTTAAGAAAACACTTATTAGGGACGACAGAAAAAGCTGATGCAAGATTTATATATCTTGCATTGCATCACATGCTCAAGTATAGAGGAAACTTTTTATATGAATGTCAAAAATTTACGGAACTTGATGATTTTAAAATCATTTATGAACAGTTTTTAACTTCATTAAAGGAATATTTAGAGATAGAGTGTAATTATGATCAAATTTCTTGTGAGGAAATTGAAAAAAAATTAAAAGAAAAAAAATCCAAAAAAGAAAAATATAATGAAGTATCGGAAATATTGAAAAAACTTGGATTAGACAAAAAGTATGCAGAAGCAGTAGCCAATGCGATTATAGGATATAAATTCAATGTTGCAACAATTATTAATGATAAGAATCTGTGTGATGAAAATGGTAAAGAAATGAGTGTTAGTTTTGCATCAGCAGATTATGAAGAGGAAGAACAAAAATTATCAGATGAACTTGGTGAAAAATTTTCTGTTATAGAAAACTTGAAAAGATTGTATAGCTGGTATGTGATAAAACAGATTATGCAGGGAAGTGACAAAAAACGTGTAAATTATTTATCAGAAGCAATGGTCGCAAAATACGAAAAACACCATGCGGAATTGAAAGAACTAAAAGAATTATTCAGAGATTATAAAACACAGAAAGAATATAGTGAATTTTTTCATAAAGAATTAAAAGCAGAACAAAAAGACGGTAAAATGAGTCCGGCATTTTTAAAAAGTTTCGGAAAGATTAAAAAAGGAGAGTATGTGCCTAATTATGCCAATTATATTAAGGGAATGAAACGATGCGGTGATACGCAATCAAAGGCAAGAGAAAATTTGTATAAATGTATTAAGGCATTATTAGGTGATGTTGCAAAAGATGATGAAAGATATATAAGAATATGTGCTGAAATGGAAAATGATTCATATCTAGAAAAGATAAATGATGTAAGTAATTCAGTTATACCATACCAGTTGAACGAAATGGAAATGGAGAAAATATTGGATATTCAGGGGGAATTTTATCCTGAATTAAAGAAGAACAAAGAGTTAATTTTGAAAATGCTAACTTCAAAGATACCGTATTTTGTGGGACCGTTAAATCCTGGCAGCAGGTTTGCATGGATGAGCAAAAAAGCCGGAATGGAAAATAAATCAGTATACCCGTGGAATGTAGAAGAGGTTGTTGATGTTGATAAAACGGCAGAAAAATTTATAACAAGAATGACTAATTATTGTACCTATTTGCCGTGTGAAAAGGTACTTCCGAAACATTCGATAATTTATCAGTGGTATGAGGTTTTGACAGAACTTTCTCAAATAAGTATTGATAAGATAAAGTTTGGAAAAGAAATTAGAGATGATATAATACAGAATCTTTTTTTGAAGAAAGTTTCTGTATCGGGGAATAATTTAAAAGAACATTTAAAAAAATCTGGTACATATAATGATATTGATAACAGGGTTATAAAGGGCTATCAGGGGGGAGACAATTTTGCAAGCTCTATGAGCAGTTATATAACATTTAAAAAGATATTCGGTGAAATAAATATGTCTAATATAGATATGATTGAACAGATTATCTACTGGCTTACAATATTTGATGACAAAAAAATCATAAAAAGAAAGATTGAACAGAATTACAAAGATAAAATAAATGATTCTCAGTTAAAGAGAATATTGAAAATTAAGTATACAGGCTGGGGACAGTTGTCTAAAAAATTCCTTACAGGAATTAAAGGTGATACAGGACATACAATTATAGAAATGCTTGAAGAGGGCGATTTAAGATGGAAAGAAATTCCTAATCTGATTCAGATTATTAATAGAGATGAAAAAATAAAAACTGTTATTGAGGAAAACAGGTTAAGGTACAATGGTGAAGATGATTTACCTGATATTATTGATAAATTACATACGTCGCCTGCAAACAAACGCGGAATAAAGCAATGTATGAAAGTTATTGAAGAAATAATAGAGTATATGGGCAGAAAACCTGAACAGATATTTATTGAATTTGCAAGGGAAGAGGGGGAAAAGGTAGAGACAAAAAAGGTAAAGGATAAGCTGGATAAGGCTATAGGTAAGTTAAAACAAGAATTTAAAGATTATTATAATGATGATATTAAACAAGAATTAAAAGATAATGAGAAAAGGCTTGATGAGGAAAAAGTAAGGTTATATTTTTCGCAGAACGGCAAGAGTTTGTATTCTGCTCCAAGTGCAAGTAATCAATTAAGCCTTGATAATCTCAATCAGTATGATGTAGACCATATTATACCTTATTCAATCAGTCAAGATGACAGTATGGATAACAAAGTTCTTGTTAAAAAGATTGAAAATCAGAACAAAGGAAATAGGATTGTTTCAGACGCATTTGGAAATAAAGCTGATTATAAGGAAATGCAAAATTATTGGGAGATGTTATATAAAGCAGGACTAATATCTGAGAAAAAATATAATAATCTTAATAAATCACTTGATGAAGTATTTTCTAAAGGATTTATTAACAGACAGCTTGTAGAGACAAGACAGATTGTAAAAAATGTGGCAAATTTAATAAGTGATTATTATGATGATAAAATTGAAGTAATAGAGGTAAAAGCACAATTAAGTTCATATATACGCAACAAATTTACGCAAGAAAAAAAGGATGATGATGGATTTTGGATTGAGAATACAGAAAATGCAATGTTTTTTAAGAATCGTGGATTAAATGATTATCATCATGCACATGATGCGTACCTTGCGTGCATAATAGGTCTTTATATACAGAAAGTATATCCGGGATGGAAAAATGAATTGAATTTCAAAAAGTACAGACGAGAATTTGAAAAGTATTATGAAGAACAAAAGAAATATAATACCAAATCAAAAAAGGAAATATATATTTCAATGCTTAACAGATTTACAAAGAATTATGAAAAAGCAGGGTGGAACGGTGAAGAAATTATTGAGTATATGAGAAAAATCTTTTGTTACAGAGATGTAATGATTTCTAAAAAAACAGAAGAAAATACCGGTAGTTTTTATAATCAGACAAGATACCCAAAAGAGAAATTGGATGGAAATAAGAAAGAAACTAAACTTATTCCATTAAAGAGTGGAAATAATCTAAGAGGAAAAGAGGGACTTAAAGAACTTTCGGTAGAAAAATATGGCGGATACCAGGGGGGCGAATGTGCATATTTTGTTCTTGTAAAATATTATACTGTTAAAAATAAAAAGAAAACAGAAGAAAAGCAGTGGAAAATGGAGTTTGTGGGTATTCCTACATATATTTCGTATGAGATTAATAAAGGAAATATCAATTTAAAACAATATATCTGTGATAAGTTAAAAAATAATACTGTGGAAATATTAAGAAATAAAATTTGCAAATATCAAGAACTTATGGATGAAGAAGGTAATAGATATTTTCTTGTTGGACCTACAGAAGTTGCTAATGCAAAACAATTTGTTCTTGGAAGCAGGTATCAGAAATTTAACAGATTATATTCATATATTAATAGTGAAAACTGGCACTATATAAGAACGGATGAACTTGAAAAAGAAATAGATGAGTTCTTTAAGCTGCTTCAGAATAAGATACATAATGAGTTTAAAGGCTATATCAAGGATATAGATAAAGTTATAGGAGCAAATACATCAAAGCTGGATATAGATAAAAAAATAGATTACTTTAATGAAATATATAAAATAGTACAGGCTAACAGTAGCCGTCCAGCTGTATCAAAATTCAATATTGCCGGCATAAGCGATGGGCTCGGAAGGAAAAGAAGTCTTCCTTTTAAGGATAAAATAATAATAGTTGACAAGTCAGTGACAGGAATTTACGAAAGGAGAACATGCTTTGAGTTGGAGAACGGTGGTAATACAAAGCCATGTTAAGTTGAGCTATAAAAATGATTTTATGATTGTTCGGGGTGATGAGGTTAAAATGATACATCTGAGTGAAATTAAAAAAGTTATCAGGATATGTAAGAGAAATGGAATTTTTTGATTCGACAAACCGTGAAGGACATGCTGCAAAAGTATACAATAATATAGAAAAGACATTTGATAAAGATTTTAAACTGTTGTTGGTTGATGTTCTTAATAGGAAAGTTATGTATTGTGGGCGTGAATACTATCTTACAAATGCAATTCAGATTTATCTTGATAAGATATTTGATGCTATTGAACATGAAAGTTTTGATACATCAATATTATATGAATTTGCATGAGTTTAAGATTTATGAGAGTTATGGTACTTTTTGATTTGCCCACAATTACAGAAAAGAATCGTGCCGAGTATAGAAAATTTCACAAGTTTCTGATACAGGAAGGATTTATTATGATGCAGGAATCTGTGTATACAAAACTTGCACTTAATGGAACAGTAGCCGAACTGATAAGAAAGAAAGTTAGAAAGAACAAACCGCCTGAAGGCTTAATTGAAATGCTTATTATAACTGAAAAGCAATTTAGCGGAATAGAATACATATCTGGTGAAGAACAGAACTGTGTTATAGATGGAGAGGAGCGACTGATTGTAATATGATAATGAGAATACCTTCATTTGAAAATGATATTGTTTTTTCTGAAAATTATATAAGTGTGCTTCATATACAAAACGGTACATTGTTTGCAAGAATAATAGGAAGCATTAACAGTCTTATAAACGGAGTTGAGGAGCTAAACGAAAAAATTATTTTTATCGATGAGGATGAAAAAATAATGAAGGCTTCCAAAGATATTATGCTTATTACTGATATATGGAATTTTGATTTTAATCAAAAGAAAATACAAAGTGCTTTGTTTCAGAAAATAGAAAAAATATATCAGCAAGAGTATGAAAGATTGAGTGATTTTCAGACACATTTTCAAAGTTTGCAGATAAATGCTATGGATGTATGGGAAGATTTACCGTTTGAATTTGAATACAAAGACAGTATCGGAGTGCAGGAATATCTTAAACTTCTAGGTTTAAAAATTGCAATGGGTGACAGAGATTCTAAAATCATAGATATTGTATTGATGATAATTGATGTTGTTGAATATTTTGGAATAGCAAAATTAGTTGTTTTTACTAATTTAAAACTTTATTTGTCTCAAAAAGAATTGGAAGAGGTTTATAAATATATCATGTATAAAAAAGTAATGGTTCTTTTGTTAGAAACAGGAGATGAGAAAGAATGTGTTAAAAATGAAAAAATTTTATTTGTAGATAGTGATTATGATGAAATTATGATGTATAATAATTAAATAGTAGTTGACATTCAGAGTAGAGATTAGTTGCTATAGTCCCAAAAACTCCTTGTATAATGTTATAATATACGAATTTGACATTTTAGGAGTATGTTATTTTGAATGGTAACAAAACTGACACTGTTGATAATATAACGAATGATAAATTTTAGGAGTATGTTATTTTGAATGGTAACAAAACAACTAAGCCGGGTACTTACGGAAAAGCGGTATTTTAGGAGTATGTTATTTTGAATGGTAACAAAACATAACAATGGATGAAGCAAAGGAACTCACTATTTTAGGAGTATGTTATTTTGAATGGTAACAAAACTTCACAATTAGCTTCTGTCACTAACTCATTATTTTAGGAGTATGTTATTTTGAATGGTAACAAAACTTAATAAGGAGGCTTATTGTTATTCCTGGTATTTTAGGAGTATGTTATTTTGAATGGTAACAAAACCAGAAGTACTGTTCAGACCAGTGAAGATGAATTTTAGGAGTATGTTATTTTGAATGGTAACAAAACACAGAAAATGAAGTGGTTAATGGAACACATATTTTAGGAGTATGTTATTTTGAATGGTAACAAAACAATTGGCAGATTATGAGGACTTAGAGGAACATTTTAGGAGTATGTTATTTTGAATGGATTTTATTATCTACTTCTTTGCCAAAAGAAAATTAAAGAAGTCGAAAATTAGGAAACAGATGAAAAGCCGTGTTGGAATATGTCGCAAATATAAAATGTTTGAGGTGAAACTATATGATTTTACATGATAAATATGATATAGCGGTTGACGAAAACATATGGATAGCAAAAAGGCTTCTTGTTGATGCTGTCTACAGTTCGGCAAATCTTGAGGGAATAGCGGTTACGTTTGCACAGACTCAGGATATTCTTAATAATGTAAATGTGTCAAAACTTACACCGATTGAGATAAATAAGGTATGCTGTTTGAGAGACGCATGGGAGTATATGATTGAGCATATTAATGACAGCCTTGATTTAGGATATTTAATGAATGTCCACGAAATTATTGCAAGATTTGATGTACCATATTAGTATTTAGGCAGAATAATGACTGATGATGTTATTATAAGCGGAACAAACTGGAGACCTGAAGTACATGGTGCTGAATACTATCATAAAGAAATCATGAAACTGCTTGACAATCCAAATGTTACAGACAGGGCAGTAAAAACAGGTTTATGGCTTATGAGGAGCCAGATATTTAAAGACGGAAACAAGAGAATCGGAAGTTTTGCAATTAATAAAATATTAATAGAAAACGGAAAAGGAATATTTAAAGTTCCGGTTGAACTAGATGGTACATTTAAACAGATGCTTGTTTCGTATTATGAAAGTAATAATGCAGATGAACTGGCAGAGTGGATATATGATAACTGCCTTGATGGAGTAAATCCGGTAAAAGTTAAGGAAAAAGCGGAAAATTATTAGAAGTAAATCAACAAATGTTAAAAAACTATAAATCAACAGCACGCTATTGACAGTGTGCTGTTATTTTTGTAATATATTAGAATATCTAGAAGAAACTATTTATCAAATTTTATGAAAAGGAATGAGCATATGTTTGGAGAAACATTGCATTGCGGTGAACTTATAAAGAGACTTAACGATGCACTTGGAAGAAAGGCTAATAATACGTTGATGTGCGATGATGTCACCCTTTCGCAGATTAAGGTCCTCGCAACTATCAGCGAGGCAGCCGATGAGACGATAACGCTAAAAGAACTTGAAAAGCATTTTGAAGTTAAACAGGCAACGATGGCAGGAATTGCTGCACGTCTGGAAAAAAAGGGGATGATAGAGGGGTTTTATGATTCAAATGATAAAAGAATCAAACATGTAAAGCTCACGGCAAAAGGTGAGGAGATATGCAAGACGGCAAGAGCTTCAATGGATGAAAATGAGAGGGAACTTTTAAAGACACTTAATGATGATGAAAAAGAACAGCTTAGAAATCTTTTGCAGAGAGTATATGACAGTATTAAGTCATGATGACTGTAGACTGATAAGGTGAATTTAATCGAAGGGAGAATGATAAAAATATGATAAAAACATTAGCAAAATGTATTGGCAAATATAAAAAAGAATCAATTAGAACGCCAATATTTACTGCAGTTGAAGTTTTTTTGGAAATTCTTATTCCATTTATAACAGCTTCAATAATTGATAAAGGAATACAGGCCGGAGATATGAGAAAGGTCGGTATTTACGGTGGAATAATGCTTGTTATAGCATTTTTGAGTCTTTTTTGTGGTATACAGGCAGGAAAGTATGCGGCGGCGGCATCAACAGGATTTGCGTGTAATCTTAGAGAGAAAATGTATGAAAATATACAGACATTTTCATTTTCTAATATTGATAAATTCAGTACAGCAGGTCTTGTAACACGTATGACAACTGATGTAACTAACGTACAGAATGCTTATCAGATGATAATAAGAATTGCGGTGAGAGCACCTCTCATGATGATTTGCAGTATTACAATGTGCGTAATAATAAGTCCGAGATTAAGTCTTATATTTTTTGTTGCACTTATATTTTTGGGATTTGTACTTTTCTTTATTATATATAAAGTAACACCGGTTTTTACATCAGGTTTTGAAAAATATGATGAACTTAATGCGAGCGTTCAGGAGAATATTTCAGGAATCCGTGTTGTTAAGGCATTTGTACGTGAGGACCATGAAAAGAAAAAGTTTAACAAAGCGGCAGATAATCTTTATAAAACATTTGTTAAAGCCGAGTCATTTCTTGCATTTAACAACCCGACGATGATGCTTGTTGTATATGGATGTATTGTTGCATTGTCATGGTTTGCTTCACATTTTATTGTGTCAGGTTCAATTACAACTGGTAATCTTACATCAATGTTCAGTTATGTAATGAGTATGCTTATGTCACTTATGATGCTTTCAATGATATTTGTAATGGTTTCAATGAGTGCGGCAAGTGCAAGACGTATTTCAGAAGTTCTTAATGAAAAAGCTGACCTTGCCAATCCGGAAAAACCTTATGAAGAAGTGGAAGACGGAAGAATCGATTTTAATCATGTTAATTTTTCATACAGAAAAAACAGTACAGAGGATACTTTACATGATATTGATATTCATATTAATGCAGGTGAGACAATTGGTATTATTGGTGGTACAGGATGCGGAAAATCAAGTTTTGTGAGCCTTATAAGCCGTCTTTATGATGTTACTGAAGGTTCTGTATGTGTTGGCGGAAAAGATGTAAGAACTTATGATATGGATGCACTCCGTAATCAGGTGGCTGTAGTATTACAGAAAAATGTCCTGTTTTCAGGAACAATACTTGACAATCTCAGATGGGGTGATGACAATGCTTCATATGAAGATTGTGTTGAGGCATGTAAACAGGCATGTGCTGATGAATTTATCGAGAGAATGCCTAAGAAGTATGATACATGGATAGAACAGGGCGGTACTAATGTTTCAGGTGGTCAGAGACAGAGACTCTGTATTGCGAGAGCATTGCTTAAAAAACCAAAGGTTCTTATTCTTGATGATTCGACAAGTGCTGTAGATACTGCAACAGACGCAAAAATCAAACAGGCATTTGCCCAGAAAATTCCGGGAACAACAAAGCTTATAGTTTCGCAGAGAATTTCAAGTATTCAGGATGCCGACAGAATTATTGTTCTTGAAGATGGAAAAGTCAGTGGCTTTGATACACATGAAAATCTTATGGAAAATAACAAAGTTTACCGCGAAATCTGTGAAGTCCAGATGCAGGGTGGCGGTGATTTCGATGAATCGGCAGAATAGTGAGAATAGGAGGAAGACATGAAAAATAAAAATGAGAACAAAGAGAAGAATCCGCTTTTATTATTAAAAAGACTTCTTTCTTATATAGTAAAAAATTACAAATTGGCATGTTTCATGGTGGTCGTTTGCATACTGGTTTCGGCAATTACGACATTGTGTGGAACTTTATTTATACAGAAACTTATTGATAATTACATTGTGCCGCTTACACAGATGGCAGTTCCTGATTATTCACCGCTTGCACAGGCTCTTTTAAAACTTGTAGCAATATTTGCAGTGGGTGTTTTATGCTCATACGGATATAACAGAATTATGGTAAATGTTGGTCAGGGTACTATGAAAAAGCTCCGTACAGAGATGTTTACTAATATGGAATCACTTCCAATCAGATACTTTGATACACATGCACATGGAGATATCATGTCGGTATACACAAATGATATTGATACATTAAGACAGCTTATAAGCCAGAGTATTCCACAGGTTCTTAATTCACTTATAACACTTGTATCAACATTTGTAAGTATGATAGTTCTTGATATACCACTTACAATTGTATCTGTTATTATGGTTGCAATTATGCTTTTTGTGACATCAAAGCTTTCCGCTGCATCCGGCAGATATTTCATTGAACAGCAGAAAGATATCGGTAAAGTAAATGCTTATATTGAGGAAATGATGGAAGGGCAGAAGGTTGTTAAGGTATTCTGTCATGAGCAGGAAAGTCTTGAACAGTTTAAGCAGATTAATAACAAGTTAAGAGAAAGTGCCAACAATGCTAATAAAATTGCAAATATTACAATGCCTATCAATGGAAATATAGGAAATATAAGTTATGTTTTATGTGCACTTGTAGGTGGTGTGCTTGCGTTAAGCGGCTTTTCCGGACTTACAATCGGTACACTTGTAGCATTTCTTTCATTAAACAAGAGTTTCACACAGCCTGTAACACAGATAAGCCAGCAGGTAAGCAGCATTGTAATGGCTATGGCAGGTGCCGGCAGGGTATTTGACCTTTGCGATGAAGTACCGGAGACAGATGAAGGTGATGTTGAACTTGTAAATATATGTTATGATTCAAATGGTGAAATCCATGAAACTGAAGAACAGACAGAGATGTGGGCATGGAAAAAACCAAATGCTGCAAATAAAGATGAAATGTATACAAGACTTCAGGGTGATGTTACATTTGATGGAGTTGATTTTGGATATAATCCTGATAAAATCGTGCTTCACGATATAAAAATGTTCGCAAAACCAGGTCAGAAGCTTGCGTTTGTAGGTTCTACCGGAGCCGGAAAGACAACAATTACCAACCTTATTAACAGGTTTTATGATATACAGGATGGTAAAATCCGTTATGATGGAATTAATATTAATCATATTAAAAAAGACGATTTACGCCGAAGCCTGGGCATTGTTTTGCAGGATACTAACCTTTTTACAGGCACGATTATGGACAATATCAGATATGGAAGACTTAATGCAACTGATGAAGAATGTATGGCTGCCGCAAAGCTTGCTAATGCTGACGGATTTATAAAAAGACTTCCTGATGGTTATAACACAGTGCTTACCGGCGGTGGTGCGAACCTTAGTCAGGGACAGCGTCAGCTTCTTGCAATAGCGAGAGCAGCAGTTGCAGATCCTCCTGTTCTTATTCTTGATGAGGCGACTTCTTCTATTGATACACGTACAGAAAAACTTGTACAGCGTGGTATGGATGCACTTATGACAGGAAGAACTTCATTTGTTATCGCTCATCGTCTTTCTACGGTACGGAATGCAGACTGTATTATGGTTATGGAACAGGGAAGAATTATTGAGCGTGGTACACATGACCAGCTTATGGAAGAAAAAGGCAGATATTATCAGCTTTACACAGGAAAGTCAATCAGTGCGTAAGATTTTGTTTAATTGGTATTAAATAAAAATCTCAAAAACAGGGAGTATAAAAATATGAAATATGCTTATATTAACGGAAAAATACTTGACGGAACCAAAGATATGCAGGTAAAAGAGGGCTTCGTCATACTTACGGACAATGATAAAATTGAGGATATTGTCAAGGCAGGCACGGATTTGAATGGATATGAAAAAGTTGATTTAAAAGGCAGATATATTATGCCAGGTCTTATAAATATGCATGTTCACCTTGCAGGTAATGGCAAGCCGCAGAAAAAACAGCGTGATAATGAGAAACTGGTAAAAATACTTATGGGAAATGCACTTATGCGTTCAATTGCATACGGTATGGTTGCCGGATTTGCAAAAACAGAGCTTATGAGCGGTGTGACAACAATAAGAACGGTTGGCGGACTTGGAAGTTTTGATACAAAATTAAGAGATGAGATTAATGCGGGAACAAAGATAGGACCAAGAATACTTGCCGCTAATGAAGGAATTTCCGTGCCTGGCGGACATATGGCTGGTTCTGTTGCTGTTGCAGCGGACAGTATAGATACAGCATTAAAACATCTGGAGCAATCGGAAAAAGAAAAGGTTGATTTGATAAAGCTTATGATTACAGGCGGCGTAATGGACGCAAAAGAAAAAGGTGTTCCGGGTGAATTAAAAATGTCTCCTGAAATGGTAAAGGCAGTCTGTGACAAGGCACATGAAAATGGCTATGTCGTTGCTGCACATGTTGAATCTCCGCAGGGGGTGCGTGTTGCACTTGAAAATGGAGTTGACTCAATTGAACACGGTGCAAAAATTGATGCTGATACAATTAAGTTATTCAAGGAAAGAAAGGCATTTCTTTGCACAACAATTTCACCTGCACTTCCGTATGCATTGTTTGATCGTTCGATTACCAACGCAACTGAAGTTGAACAGTTTAACGGAAATGTTGTGTTTGAGGGAATAATTGCATGTGCGAAAGCGGCACTTGAAAATGATATACCTGTCGTTCTTGGCAATGATGTCGGATGTCCGTGGATTACACAGTATGATTTTTGGAGAGAATTGTATTATTTCCACAAATATACGGGCGTTTCCAATGCGTTTGCATTGTATACGGCAACTGCAAGAGCCGCCGAAATGGCGGGAATCGGTGATATTACCGGTACGCTCGAAAAAGATAAATGTGCAGATATGATTGTAACCGAGGAAAATCCGCTCGATGACCTCAGAGCATTACGCCATGTAAAAATGGTTGTCGCAAGAGGAACGATTACGGAAAATCCTAAGGTTAAAATCAATAAGCGTGTTGAGACTGAACTTGATAAATTCCTATAAAATAGTGTGTTTTTTTACAAATGAAATAAATTTATCGGTACTGTCGGTTGTGTAACTGCCCTTTTTCCATACGAGACCGATGCTTTGGTGTATTGTGGGAGTAATTGGAATTCCGACAACACCGGGAAGCTTTTTTAAAAGCGACGAATACAAAAATGCTCCGGCACATTCCTCGCAGATAAAGCTTTTTATTGTGTAGAGCTGGCTTGCGTGCAGTATGACATTTGGCTTTATCGCCGAATTTTTAAATATTGCATCAAGAGTTTCGTTCTGTACAGAATCGGTGTTATACATAATAAGTGGCATGTCTTTAATCATGTCAAAAGTCACCTCTTTCTTTTTGGCAAAGGGGTGATTTTTTGATACACAAAAAACGATTTTATCCTGCATAATCTGTATGGAATTAAGCTTATCTATTTCATAAAAGTGCATATTTACCAATGCTGCGTCAAGTATGCCTTCATGCACGAGATTGGCAGCACGGATTGAGCCATATTCAAATAATTCAAAAGGAATGTCGGGATATTCCCTGTGAAAATCATTAATCATTTCAGGAAAAAATATTGTGCTCAAAAGAGGTGGGATTCCTATTTTTACCGCTGAAATAGTTCTGCCTATGTCGTGAAGCTGGTTAAGCGTTTGTTTGTACTCGGCGAGAAGCTTTTGAGCTTTCTGGTAAAATAATTCACCCTCTTTTGTAAGCGTCAGATGATTTTTTGAACGGTTAAACAGACTGACGTTAAATTCTTTTTCAAGTTCCTTAATTGCACTTGAAACAGCGGGCTGTGTAACATAAAGCTCGGCTGCAGCCTGCGTTATGCTGTGCAGTCTTGCAACCGCACAAAAATATTCTAATTGTACAATCTTCATAAAAACCTCATTTTGTAAAAATCCGTAGGAGTGCTTTATTGCACTGTTCAGCGGATAATGTTTTTTAATATTGTATTCAGTATACCATATTTTTGGTGAAAATGAATAAATTTATATAAAAGGCATAAAAAAAACTTATAAAACCATTAGTTTTTATAAATTTACAACAACATAAGTTATTAATATAATGCAATCAAGCAAAGGGAAATAAACAAACGGCCGTGTTATTTCACTAAAGATATGATGTAAATAATAAGGAGGGTTGCTAATGAGTCATGCAGCAATAACATTAGTATTTTTGCTGTTTGCAATCATAATGTTCATATGGGAAAAACTTCCGCTTGGTGTTACATCAATGATTGTCTGTATCGGACTTATCATAACGGGAGTGCTTGATTGGAAAACAGCTTTTTCAGGATTTATTGACAGCAATGTAATTTTATTCGTAGCCATGTTCATTGTCGGAGGAGCATTGTTTGAGACAGGAATGGCAAACAAAATCGGAGGAGTGGTTACACATTTTGCTAAGTCGGAAAGACAGCTTATCATCGCAATTATGGTGATTGTGGGATTGATGAGTGGGGTGCTTTCAAATACGGGAACAGCGGCGGTTCTTATTCCGGTTGTTATAGGAATTGCGGCAAAATCAGGATATTCAAGGTCAAAACTTCTTATGCCGCTTGTATTTGCGGCGGCTATGGGCGGAAATCTTTCGCTTATAGGTGCACCGGGAAATCTGATTGCCCAATCGGCAATGCAGGAAATCGGAAAATCGTTCGGATTTTTTGAATATACAAAAATCGGTTTACCGATTCTTATAACGGGAATTTTATTTTTCGCATTGATAGGATACAAGCTTCTGCCTGACACAAAGCCGTCGGGAGATTCGGTGTACGGCGAACAGAAAGATTATTCAGATGTTCCTAAGTGGAAACAGTGGCTGTCTCTTATAATTTTGATTTTAACTCTTATCGGAATGATTTTTGAAGAAAAAATCGGAATTAAGCTTTGCGTTGTGGGCTGTATCGGAGCACTGCTTCTCGTAGTTACGGGTGTAATTTCTGAAAAGCAGGCATTAAAATCAATAGATTTAAAAACAATATTTTTGTTCGGCGGTACACTTTCGCTTGCGTCAGCACTTCAGAAATCAGGTGCGGGAGAGCTTCTTGCAAATAAAGTCATCAGCTTTCTTGGAGATAACCCGTCACCGTATTTACTTACATTTGTAGTATTTATTCTTTGTTGTGTGCTCACTAATTTTATGAGTAACACAGCAACGACAGCACTTATGGTTCCGATATGCTTGTCAATATCGGAAGCAATCGGGGCTGACCCGAGTGCCGTACTTATGGCTTGCGTAATTGGTGGCTCATGTGCTTATGCTACACCGATAGGAATGCCTGCAAACACAATGGTAATAGGAGCGGGCGGATATACATTTAAGGATTATGCAAAATCGGGAATTCCGTTGATTATAGTTTCAACAATAGTGAGTATGATACTTTTACCGATTTTATATCCGTTTTTTCCGTAAAAACAAATGCTTTTTGCGGATTAAGTAAAAAAGTATCAATATAAAAGTCGAAAATGTAACTTTTACTTCGTAAAAACAAGGAGGTTAAAATCCTCTCCTCACATTGGAGCTCGGATTTTTACTTCATAAAAACAAGGAGGATTTATTATGTCAAAGGAAGAACAGGTAAAACAGCTTACAGATTACATGGCTAAGTTTATTGCTTATACGGCAAAGAAACTGCCTGATGATGTAATCGCAAAACTTCAGGAGTTGAGAGATAAGGAGGACAGTCCTTTATCAAAGACAATTTATAACACAATGTTTGAAAATCAGAAACTTGCGGTTGAACTTAACAGACCTAGCTGTCAGGATACAGGTGTGCTTCAGTTCTGGGTAAAATGCGGAACAAAATTTCCATTGATTGGAGAACTTGAGACACTTCTTAAAGAAGCGGTTGTGCAGGCAACATTTGAAGCACCTTTAAGACACAACAGCGTTGAAACATTTGACGAGTATAATACCGGAAAAAATGTCGGAAAAGGAACTCCTACAGTATTCTGGGATATTGTACCAGATAGTGATTCATGCGAAATATATACATATATGGCAGGCGGCGGATGTACGCTTCCAGGAAAAGCAATGGTTCTTATGCCGGGCGAAGGCTACGAGGGCGTAACAAAATTTGTCCTTGATGTAATGACAAGCTACGGTCTTAACGCATGTCCTCCGCTTCTTGTGGGCGTCGGCGTTGCAACATCTGTGGAGACAGCGGCACTTCTTTCAAAGAAGGCACTCATGAGACCTATCGGTTCACATAATGAAAATGAAAGAGCCGCAAAAATGGAGAGACTTCTTGAAGATGGTATTAATTCAATCGGTTTAGGACCACAGGGCATGGGCGGTAAATATTCGGTAATGGGCGTAAACATTGAAAATACGGCACGTCATCCTTCTGCAATCGGTGTGGCTGTAAATGTCGGATGCTGGAGCCACAGAAGAGGACACATTATTTTTGATAAAGATCTTAATTATACAATTACAACACATTCGGAGGTGACTTTATAATGGTAGAAATCAGAGACGGAAAAAAGGTACTTATAACACCTGTTACGGCACAGGATTTGGAAGATATTAAAGTCGGAGATATTATTTATCTTGACGGAAGCATGACAACATGCCGTGACGTTGCCCACAGAAGACTTGTTGAAGAGGGAAGAGAACTTCCGGTAGATGTAAGAAATAATGCGATTTTCCATGCGGGTCCTATTATCAGACCTCTTGAAAATGATAAATTCCAAATGGTATCGGTTGGTCCGACAACAAGCATGCGTATGGAAAAATTTGAGTATGAATTCGTAAAGCTCACAGGTGTACGCGTTATCATCGGAAAAGGCGGAATGAAAGAAAATACAGAGCGTGCATGTAAAGAATTCGGTGCCATTCACTGTGTATTTCCTGCCGGAAATGCTGTAGTTGCAGCAACAGAGGTTGAGGAAATTGTAAGAGCCGAGTGGAGAGATTTGGGGATGCCTGAGACACTTTGGAACTGCCGCGTTAAGGAGTTCGGTCCTCTTATCGTATCAATCGACACAAAGGGAAATAACATGTTTGAGGAAAATAAAGTTATTTTCAATGAACGCAAAGATGCCGCGTATGAAAAAATTGCAAAAGAAGTCGGTTTCATAAAATAAAAATATTGCATATAAGATTCATAGATAGTATTAAAACAGGTTGCATTCATAAAAATTTCCTAATAAAAAAAGCCCCGCCGCTGCGGCGGGGCTTTTTTTATTCATATATTTCTCAATATTCAAATTTTTACTTAATCCGGATATTCGCTTGTGATTCCAAAATATTCTTCAAGTGAAATCCAATTGCCATTGTTGTAAAGCTTTTCAGCAAGATCTTTGCCGACATATCTTAAATGCCATGATTCATACTGATAGCCTGTGTATGCATCCTTACCCTTAGGAAAACGTATGCAGAAGCCGTATTTATAACAGTTGTCATTGACCCATCTGCCCTCTGCGGTATCGCCGAAGCTGTCATCTATAGAATTGAGGTCAAAACAGAGCCCTGTCTGATGTTCTGAATTACCGGGTCTTGATGAATATGTATCTGCGGCAGCTTTTCCATCTCTTGCTACATAGGAATTATATAGATTTACCTGATAACTGTATGAACGGTAAGCACTTGCAATATAGATATTAAGTCCCTGTGAAGAAGCATCAGCCTGCATCGTACGCCATGCACTCATAAGTGTTCTGTCAAGACTTGTTGTGCTTCGCTGGCTTGTTACAGGAACCTCAGGGTCCTGAGGAATAAAATCACTTGGAAGAGAGTAAGTTTTATTGGCGATAAGCACCCCATCAACATATGTTATTCCATTGATAGTCTGGATTGAAAATCCTTTGGATGAGACAGACTGCGAATCAGCATACTGGCTTCCTGAATAATCAGAGCTGTTATTATCATTACCTGAATTGTTATCAGAGCCTCCATTAGAATTATTATCAGCATTGTTATCTGATGATGTGGAAGCATCCTGGTCCTCCTCAGATTTTATGTTTTCGCTGTTGTTTTCTGTTGTTGTTTTATTGTCATCAGTAGTAGTCTCAGTATTAGCCGGGACTGTTTTGTCGTTATTCTTTTTTTTACTGTTACAGCCTTTAAATGCTAGTACGAATATAATTACTAAAATTAAAACTGCAATGCCTGCTGCAAGTGTGATTTTTTGTCGTCTGACTACAGCTGCACGCTGTTTTCTTGTTAATCTGTTGTTTGCCATAGTTAATCTCCATTCTGATTTTGCCGTTGTAGTGTGGCAGTTCATAAAACAAACTCATTATTGCATTTACAAAAGAAAATATCAAGTGTTGACGTTTCAATTAAAATAAATATATTGAAATATTATGTTTTGAGTGGTATATTATTAATACATTTAAAAGAGCGAAAAATTACAATTATTTTAAATATGAATGGAGAAATACAATGCATATATCAAAAAATGCTGCGATGCAGATAGTTGATGAAATATCGCAGCTTGTAAAACAAAATATTAATCTTATGGATGAGACGGGGCATATAATTGCAAGCTGTGATAAATCAAGAATAGGCGATTTTCACTATGGAGCATACAAAATCATTACGGAATGTCTTGATGAATATTATCTTAAGAAAGATGATAAGGAAAGGGGAATGAAACAGGGAATTAACCTTCCGCTTGAACTTGATGGTGAAATTGTTGGTGTTGTCGGAATTACCGGAAGTCACGATGAGGTAATAACAGCCGGACGTCTGATAAAAAAGATGACCGAAATTCTGCTTATGGAACGCCGTGTCAGTTATCATCAGCTCATGGATAAGCGTGTAAAAAATGCTTTTTTTGAAGAATGGCTCATAAATGACGGATATAAAAACTTTGATGACCTGAGAGAACGAGGGAAATCTCTTGGGATAGATATAGACAAGCCGGGAAGAATTATTATTGTAAGTATTGATGAACTTGATGAGTATAAAGATAATCAGGAAGGTCAGTCTGTAATTGCCAAATTTGAAAATAATGTTGCAGCATTTCTTAACAGAAATGGTTACAAGGCACATTTCAGAAATGCGTCAAGACAGATAATTCTTATAGATGATATGACAACAGAAAAGGTAATAGAATTTTCAAATGAACTTGCAGATTATATATATGAAAAGCAGAAACTGAATCTTAATATAGGGATTGCAGGGAAAAGTGATGATATGCATGAGGCATACATCCAGGCACATAGGGCGTGGAATGCAGCAGCAGCTGAACATGAAAAGATTATCTGCTATGAGGATATGAGTCTGGAACTGCTTGTTAACTGTATTCCTGCCAAAATTAAGCTTGAATATATTACCAAGCTTTTCAAGAATTCATCTGTTGATGAAGTAAAAGAATATATGTCACTCCTGAAGGCTTATTATAAAGAGCAGGGCTCTATTCAGGCGGTATCTGATAGTCTTTATATACATAAGAATACATTGCAGTACAGGATTGGCAAATTGAAGGAACTGACCGGATATGATGTCAGAAAACCATCCGAAAATCCGGCATTATATATGGCATATCTTATTATGCAGGATATAGAAATGGAAAAAAGTGAAACATATGCTTTGTTACATGAAACAAAATAATTTAAATAATTATGTTACGTGTAACATGTGAAAAGATTTGCTTCCGTGATATGATTGCACCATAGACAGTACGAGCTATTGTACAAATCGTATAAAAAATAACGAAAAGGGGTGTTTATTATGTCAGGAATAGCATTAATTATTGTCTTTATTTTAGCTATCATAGTCATGATAGTAGCAATTTCAAAGTTTAAGGTTCATCCTTTCCTTGCTATCATGGCTGTATCACTTATTCTTGCTATAATTGCAGGAATTCCATTTGTTGATACAGTCACGGCAGACGGAAAGAAGATTTCCGGAATTCCAACAGTAATCGGAGCAGGATTTTCGGGAACATTCAGCAGCATCGGTATTGTAATTATTCTTGGTGCACTTATCGGTTCAGTTCTCGAAAAGACAGGTGCAGCATTAAAGCTTGCCGATATGGTAATTAAAGTTGTTGGTAAGAAGAGACCTGAACTTGCTATTGAACTTATGGGATGGGTTGTTTCAATCCCTGTTTTCTGTGATAGCGGTTTTGTTATTTTGAATCCAATCAGAAAGGCTCTTGTAAAGAGAACAGCAGTATCAAGTGTAGCTATGACAGTTGCTTTGTCAGCAGGTCTTTATATTTCACATGTATTTATTCCACCAACACCTGGTCCGATTGCAGCAGCAAGTACACTTGGTGTAGGCGATAATCTTTTACTTGTAATGGGACTTGGTGTTGTATGTTCTATATTCCCTCTTATTGCAGGTCTTATTTATGCAAAGTTTATCGGTAAGAAAGTAAAGAGTGCAGACGAGACAGGCGATAATGCAGAAGCAGCAAAAACATATGAAGAACTTGTTGCAGAATATGGCAAACTTCCTAATGGATTTAATGCACTTGCTCCAATTCTTGTTCCAATTATACTTATGGCACTTGGCTCAATTTCATCTATGGCCGGCTGGACAGGAGCACTTGATATCGCCTGCCAGTTCTTAGGAAAGCCAATTATTGCCCTTGCAGTTGGTACAATATTTGCAGTAATCCAGCTTGCAACTGCTCATAAGATGAGTGATTTTTATAACATTACTAATGAGACATTAAAAACTGTTGGTCCTATTCTTTTTGTAACAGCAGCAGGTGGTGTTCTTGGTAAAGTTATTTCTTCAACATCAATGGTAAGCTATATAACACAGCATGCAGAAGTGCTTTCGGCAGTAGGTATATTCTTCCCGTTCATACTTGCAGCAATATTAAAGAGTGCACAGGGTTCATCAACAGTTGCTATTACAACAACAGCAGGTATACTTGCTCCGCTTCTTCCTGTACTCGGACTTGCAACACCTGTAAAGTCAGTACTTTGTGTAATGGCTATTGGTGCTGGTGCCATGACAGTATCACATGCTAACGATTCATATTTCTGGGTTGTTACTAACTTTGGTGATATGACACCTGAACAGGGATATAAGACGCAGACAGTATGTACATTAATCATGGGTATTGCATCTATGGTTGAGATATTCATACTTTCATTATTCTTATAATTAAAATGCTGTTAAAATGATATAAAATCAGGAGGATTTATATGGTTATTGGGTTTATCGGACTTGGAATAATGGGGAAACCAATGGCGAAGAATCTTTGTAAAGCAGGATATTCATTAATTGTTAATGACCATCATATAGAAAATATTAATGAACTTGAAAAATGTGGTGCAGAAAGCGGAACATTAGAATATATTGCGAAAAACAGTGATGTTGTTATTACAATGCTTCCAAACAGCCCACAGGTAAAAGAAGTAATTCTTGGTGAAAATGGTGTAGCCCGGTATATGAAATCAGGTACATGTTTTATAGATATGAGTTCAATAAATCCGGTTGACAGCAGATATATTGGAAAAATTTTGAAAGAGAAAGAAATTGAAATGCTTGACGCTCCCGTATCCGGTGGAGAACCAAAAGCCATAGATGGAACAGTTGCATTTATGGTTGGCGGAGATGAGAATACATTTGAAAAATATAAAGAAATACTTTTTAAAATGGGTTCATCTGTAACCAGATGCGGTGAGCTTGGAGCAGGAAATACAACTAAACTTGCTAATCAGATAATTGTAGCAGGTAATATACAGGCAGTGTCAGAAGCATTTATTCTGGCAAAAAAGGCCGGTGTTAATCCTGAGTGTGTCTTTGAGGCAATAAAAGGCGGACTTGCTGGTTCTACAGTAATGAATGCAAAAGTGCCTATGATGATTAATGATGATGTAAAGCCGGGATTCAGGGTTGATTTACACATCAAAGATTTGAATAATGCTTTGGAATGTGCACACAGTGTTGGTGCTGTTGTTCCAATGACATCACAGATTCAGGAGATAATGCAATATCTTCATAATAATGGAGACGGAAGCAGTGACCACAGTGCAATAATTCATTATTATGAAAAACTGGCAGATATCAAACTTTAATATTTGTATTTCGATAAAAACCAGAAAAGTCTGGTATATAATAGAAAATCAGACGGAAAGGGGAAACATATGAATTATGAATTAAAAAAGGTTGCAGATAATATAATAGATGCAGCAATAAAAGCTGTTCTGCCGGATAAAGCAGTAATAAGAGCACTTGAGAATAAAGAATTTCCCGGCAGGGTAATTCTTGTTTCAGTAGGAAAAGCAGCATGGCAGATGGCAAATGCTGCATCAGAATATTTGGGCGATAGAATAGATAAAGGTATTGTTATAACAAAATATGGACATGTCAAAGGTGAGATAGAAAATGTGACATGTTTTGAAGCAGGACATCCTGTGCCTGATGACAATTCCTTTAAGGCAACACAGAAAGTCCTTGATATGGTTTCTGATTTAAAAAGTAATGATACTGTTCTTTTCCTTCTTTCAGGAGGTGGAAGTGCATTGTTTGAAAAACCACAGATTTCAGGTGATGAGCTCTCAGACATAACTAACCAGCTTCTTTCCTGTGGTGCAGACATTGTGGAGATAAATACTATAAGAAAACGTTTATCTATGGTAAAAGGCGGAAGATTTGCAAAAATATGTGAACCGGCACATGTATATTCAATTGTGCTTTCAGACATACTTGGAGATCCTCTCGATATGATTGCTTCCGGACCGGCGTGTCCTGATTCTACTACATGTGAGGATGCAAAAAAAATTGTAAATAAATATAACCTGAAGCTTTCACCGGATGCTGAAAAGCTTATGGAGGTTGAAACACCAAAAAAACTGGATAATGTTACGACATTGATTAATGGTAGTGTAAGAGAACTTTGTAATGCAGCGGCAAAAGAATGTGAAAAACATGGTTTTGAGTCAGTAATTCTTACAGACCAGCTTTGCTGTCAGGCGAAGGAAGCAGGAAGTTTTCTTGCCTCTATAGCAAAAACACATTGCCATGGTAATAAAAAGACAGCCTATATTGCCGGTGGCGAGACAGTTGTTAATCTCACCGGACATGGCAAAGGCGGAAGAAATCAGGAGATTGCACTGTCAGCAGCCAGTGGAATTGAAGGTATTAAAAATGCTGCCATATTCAGTATCGGAAGCGACGGAACTGATGGTCCGACAGATGCCGCTGGAGGATATGCTGATGCTGATACTGCGGGAGAACTCAGAAAGAAAGGCATTAATATATTTGATGTTCTCAGACAAAATGATGCATATAATGCGTTAAAAGAAACAGGCGGACTTATTATAACTGGTCCGACCGGAACAAATGTTAATGATGTTGCTGTGCTTCTTATTGATTGCGATTGATAGTTAATAAGAAGAAGCGGTAATATTCATATAAAAGTACCTTCCATCCTATTTGCAGGACTGCCACACTAAGTGATTGGTTTGGCAGTCCTTTTTTATTTACGCGTGTAACGAGCCAAAGTCCGTGCTTGCACGAGACCTTGGCGAGTGCCGCGATAACTTGAGAAACCCGCGGAGCGTGTTTCTCATAGTTTATTAGGACCGAAGTATATAATTGAATTTAATATGTGTAAAAATGCCAACATGATTTGCTTTTAAAAAATTATCGGGATATAATTAAATAAAATTAACGTGAATATAAATATTGATTTATAGAGGAGGTACAATTTTATGGTGAAAAATTTTGGACAGTTATCATCAGGGGAAACAGCACATCTTTACAGTTTAATGACAGATATGTTAAGGATTTGTGTCACTGATTTTGGCGGAACACTTGTGAGTGTGGAAGTTAAGGATAAATCAGGCGAATTTGTTGACATAACGCTTGGTTATGATGATGTTGCAGGTTATGAAAATGACAATGACTGTTTTGGGTTTAATATCGGAAGAAATGCAAACAGAATTTCCAATGCACAATTTACCTTAAATAATATTAAATATGTACTTGCAAAAAATGATGGGGAAAATAATCTGCATAGCGGGCCACATCTTTTTTCAAAAAGAATGTGGCATGTAACAGAATACAGGGATGATTCAATTATATTTGAAATTGAGAGCCTGCATCTTGACCAGGGATTTCCCGGAAATGCAAAGTTTTATATTATATACAGAATAACAGGCAGTAATTCATTTGAGATTGAGTATAATGCAGTTTCTGATATGGATACAGTAATTAATATGACAAATCACAGTTATTTTAATCTTAATGGAGAGGGAAGTGGAAGTATTGTTAATCATAAGACCGTTATACATGCAGTTTCTTTTACACCATTAAAAGCCGGTGCAATTCCTACAGGAGAAGTTCGTGCAGTTGATAAAACACCTATGGATTTTAGAAAAATAAAAAGAATAGGTAATGATATTAATTCAGAATATGAGCAGATTAAGATTGCGGGAGGTTACGACCATAACTGGGTGATTGACCACCCTGATTCACAGAATCTGGCTGAATGTGTGGAAGTTTACGGAGACAAAACCGGTATTGCTATGAAGATAAGCTCGGATTATCCGGGAATTCAGATGTATACAGGCAATTATATTGGAAATGTAAAAGGAAAACACGGACATATATATGCACCCCGTGATGGGGTATGTTTTGAGCCGCAGTATTTTCCGGATGCAGTCAACAGACCAGAGTTTGAAAGTTCTGTATGTAAGGCGGGTCAGAAATTTGATAAAAAAATAAAGTATGTTTTTTTTAATGATAAATATTGCTAATATTTGTATTTTGAATTATATTGTTCATTGAAAGATTTATTAATAAATGGAGGATTTATGAAAAAAATTAGCGAACTTATGCCGGAGGCGTATGATTTTAATGGAAAGCTTCCATTAAAGCAGGCAATACCACTTGGACTTCAGCATGTTATGGCGATGTTTGTTGGTAATCTTACACCGCTTCTTATTATAACCGGTGCATGCGGGATTGGTGCAGGAAGTGAATATGCATCTGTTCAGGTTGCACTTTTACAGAATGCGATGATTATAGCCGGCATTGTAACACTTATTCAGTTATTTGCAATTGGACCAATAGGTGGAAAAGTACCTATTATTATGGGTACAAGTTCCGGATTTATAGGAGTATTCAGCAGTGTAACTAAAATTATGGGCGGTGGAGTATTAGCTTATGGAGCACTGATGGGGGCATCTATTATAGGAGGCTTGTTTGAGACTGTACTTGGAGCATTTATTAAACCTTTGAGAAGATTTTTTCCATCAGTAGTGACAGGAACTGTAGTTTTATCTATAGGTTTGTCACTTATATCAGTTGGTATTAATTCTTTTGGAGGTGGAAATTCAGCTAAAGATTTTGGCTCTTTGGAAAATCTTTTTCTGGCTTTTGTTGTCCTTGTAGTGATATTGTTTTTTAAACATTGGACGAAAGGATATATTAGTTCATCAGCTATACTTATTGGAATTATAGTTGGTTATATTGTTGCATTTATTATGGGATTAGTTCTTCCACATACAGCAGTTTCTGCTGATGGAGTAGAATATACAAAGTCATGGGTGCTTAACTGGAACAAAGTTGCAGAGGCAAAATGGATTGCAATTCCAAAGTTTATGCCGATAAAACCTGTATTTGACCTGAGAGCAATTTTGCCGGTGCTTGTTATGTTTGTTGTTACAGCGGTAGAAACAGTGGGTGATATTTCGGGTGTTATGGAAGGTGGAATGCAAAGAGAGGCAACAGACAAGGAACTTTCAGGCGGTGTTATGTGTGATGGTATCGGTTCAACACTGGCAGCATTGTTTGGCGTTCTTCCTAATACATCATTTAGCCAGAATGTTGGTCTTGTTGCAATGACAAAGGTTGTTAATAGAATAGCACTTGCTTCAGGAGCTGTTTTTCTTATACTCTGTGGACTTATTCCAAAACTAGGTGCATTAATTTCAATTATGCCTCAGTCTGTACTTGGAGGTGCTGCAGTTATGATGTTCTCATCAATTATAGTAAGCGGTATTCAGCTTATAACTAAAGAACCTCTAAATGCAAGAAGACTTTCTATAGTTTCAGTTGCACTTGGAGTAGGTTATGGTATGGGAGTCAGTCCGGCAATTCTTTCACATACACCACAGGCAGTCCAGCTTATATTTGGTGAATCTGGTATTGTTCCGGCAGCATTTGTTGCAATAATACTTAATGTGATATTGCCGAAAGACGAATAATATCATCCGGTGTGTCAATATCATATAATTCATATTTATCCTGTGCAGGAACAGCAATGACCTGTGCAGGATATTTTTTAATAAGAAATCCGCCACCTTTGTGTTCTGGGAGATTTAAAAGTTCGTTAAAATAATGAGATGGAAATATACATGGAGAGCCGGCATTTCCGTTAAAACTAAGTCTGCATATTTTATCATTATGATAAACAAATAAAAGACAAAGAAGTTGTAGGCTTGTTCTTTTTATTAATGGTTGATCTGCTGGCAGAAATAAAATTCCACCAGAATATGAATTATTAATAATATGTGTCACGCCGATACGTATCATGTCATTTCTGTATGGCATATCATGTTTTATAAAATGTATATTTTCATGTCGGCATATATCGGCTACATCGTTGTGGCGTGTCACAACAATACGGTCTTTAAAATTTACAAAGCGGCTTTCTGATATAGCATTTTCAATAAGCGTTTTTCCATTAAAGTCAGCAGTCAGCTTATTATGACCAAATCTTTTTGACATGCCTGAGGCCATGATAATGCATGAGAGGTTATTGAATATAGTGTCTATATCTATAAGAAGTACATCTTTTCGTGAACGTATTTTGTCAAGAAAAGATGTTGACTGTTTCCTTATTACAGCTAATACATGTGAACTGTTCATAAGTTCAAATATAGAAGTCTGGAATTGAATGCAGGAACTTTCAAGATATCCGAGTTCATCAATAACAAAAAATCTATTATTTGAATTGTCAATGTGTGAACGGATAGCCGGTATGGCACATTTAAGAAAACCTTCTTGTACGGCTTTCATGTTATTGCCTTTTGATAAAGAATCAGGGTTTGCGGTTAGTGGAGTGCCTATTGTATATTCACGTGCATTTTCAATAAGATTAGATTTTATAACTACTTCAGGTTTCATGGTTTTGTAACTTCGCAAAAAATCAAAATTTTCATTTAAAAGTACGCATAAATTATTTAAAAGAGTTGATTTGCCACTGCCCTTGCAACCTGTAATAAAAAGATGTTTCTTGCCGGTTATATTGTAAAAATTAAGGACCGCTGAAGCATCCATATAAAAATTATTCATAATAATCCCATCCTTTATAATGAAAGAACTGTTTTGTGTAATCTACCGTTAGCATCGGCACATTCAACTACATTAATATTACTATATAAAAATGACATTTTTTCATTGATTTCTGTAATATCTGCTGTATGGACATCAATATCAGATATGATTTTTCCGTTTTTCATAAGAAATATTACATCGCTGTATTCAAGTGCCAGTTCAGGACTGTGGATACACATTATTACACATTTATTATTTTTTGAAATACGAGTTACATGCTTCATAAGCATATGTCGATTTGCAAAATCAAGAGCACTGTCGGGTTCATCAAGAAGCAGAAGAGGAGTGTCTTCTATAAGCGTTCTTGCAAGTATGCATAACTGTTTCTGCCCTTCACTTAAAGTTAAAAAATCAGTGTTGTATAAACCGGCAAGCCCTACAGAATCGATAGCTTTATCAACCTGCTGTCTCATATTACTGCTGTATGATTCAAATATCCGAAGATGTGGATTAAATCCTAAAAGACATACTTCTCTTACTGTCATACTTATATTTATTCCGGTTTTCTGCGGTATATAGCTTATTAACCGGGCTCTTTTTTTTACTGACATTTTTTCCAATGTTTTTCCGTTAAGTCTGCATATGCCATTGTGACCGGTAAGATTCATAACAGCTTTCATAAGGGAAGTTTTGCCACATCCATTATTTCCGATAATAGCATAAATATGTCCGGAATGTGCATTAAAGCTTACATTTTCAACAGCACATTTATGACCATAGTATACAGATACATCTGATATATCAAGTGTTGGAACGATTAAATCAGGCATTACAAATCCTCCTTTTTGTTTGATTTTATAAGAAGAATTATAAGCAGTGGTGCTCCAATAACAGATGTAAATATACTTACAGGAAGTTCGGATGATGATAAACTTCTTGCAAAAATATCTGAAAGAGTCATTATAATAGTGCCGGCAAAACCGCTTGAAATGTATGTGAAACGGTCATTTCTTCCAGTGAGCAGTCTGGCAATATGTGGGGCTATAAGACCGATAAAACTTATGAGACCGGTTACACATATTATTGATGAAACTATTAACGTCGCTGTAATCAGTATAATGAATCTGAATATTGTGACATTTACACCTAAAGAAGCTGCTTCATCTTCATTGATAGATAGTATTAGAATTTGTCTGTATAGTAAAAGTATAATAAAGAAACCAATAAATGTTATAAAAAAGGGAATAGCAATACTGTCGATGGATATACCATTGAGACTTCCCATAATCCAGTATTCTATGGATGCAAGCTGTTTTTCCGGGTCAGCAGCAAGTTTTAAAAACATAAGAATTGTCTGTGCAACAGAGTGGATTGCAATACCTGTAAGTATTATGGTGTATCTGTTTTTTCCCGGAACTGCATATGCTGTAAGAAGTGTAATCGAAAGTGCAATTAGACCTCCTGCAAATGCACATATTGAAATAAATGGTGCTGAAGCTGAAACTGCAACGATAGCAAATGCTGCACCGGCACTTGCCCCGGATGAAACACCTGCAATATCAGGCGATGCAAGAGGATTTTTAAATACCAGCTGGTAAACATAACCGGCAATTGAGAGACCAAATCCACCAATAATTCCCATAATTACACGTGGTAAGCGGAGACGGAAAAACACCATAAGCATCATTTTATCGCCGTCCAGTAATCCTTTTATTGTAAGTGGATATTGTCCTGTAAAAACTGACCATATGGATACTGCAATAAGAAGCAGTATCCATATAACAGATAAAAATATAATTTTGTTTTTGTAGTTAGTGATTTTTAACATAAATCATTCCCATATTATTTTGAAGGTGTAAATCCATAGAAATTTTTATAAAATTCTGTTACGCATGATTCGTAGAAATCTTTTGTTATTTTATCAGGATGAAGGATATGTGCAATATAAATACTGCCGAGAAAACTTCCTGGTACCGGAGAGTCCCATGCTTCAGTATCATTTGGAAGCTTTACAACATTTTTATTTTTAATTGCTGTGCAGTTTGCAAGATTGGCATCATTTAATACATCGTCAACAGAGTATGATGCATCAGCAGCTATAATAATATATTCAGGATTCCATGTAAGAATCTGTTCGTAAGAAACATTTGCCCAATAAGTATCTGTAAGTTCAGATGCAACATTCTTTCCGCCGGCATTTGTAAGAAGCGTATCCTGATACATATGACTGCCTGCTGTTGACAGAACAGAGCTGTTACCGGCAAGATATACAGATGGGGCTTTTTCATCTGCAACATCGTTTTTTGTACTTGTTAAAAATGTATCTATTGAATTATTAAGAGCAGTAGCTCTTCCATATGTATTAGTTATTTTTCCTGCTAAAGTTATGCATTCCTTTAAAAGCGACTGATCTTCAGGATTTACAACAACTGCTTTTATACCAAGTGCATCAAGTGTATCGGCAGCTTTTTTTAATTTTATCGGAAGGAATACTACATCAGGAGCAGCTGCAACGCATGCTTCTGTATTAAATTCTTTTGCAGTTCCCATATTAGGCAGATTTACTGCTGAAGGAGCAGCAAGTTTATATATATTTCGTGTGTTTGCTTTTGCTTCAATACCAACGAGCTTATCTGTTAATCCCAGTGCGATAAGAAGACTTGTTGAAATATAGTATGAAGAAGCAATTTTTTCAGGAGCTTTATCAAATGTTACAGTTCTTCCAGCCTGGTCAGTAACAGTGAGTGGGTAACTTACGCCGATTTCGTTGAAATCAGACATGATTTCAAAAGCAGATGTAGTGTTTTCTGTTGTGTTTTTATTATTGCTGTCAGAATGTGAAGAGTTGCACGCAGTGACAGAGATGAGCATAATCATCGATAAGGCGACAGCCGATATTTTTTTGAAAAATTTCATTATCAAATTCCTTTCATTAATTTAATTTAGCAAATAGAGTTTATCAGATTGACAATATTTTTACAAGCCGTTATATTTATAGCAGTTAGATGCAGAGTTTTGCAAAATTAAAAGATTGGAGTTTTTATGCTTAATATACAGAATTATATTAAAGTTGAAAGTCTTGATGAAGCTTATGAGCTTAATCAGAAAAAGAATAACAAAATTATTGGCGGTATGATGTGGATGCGTATGGGCGATAGCAGAATAAATACAGCAATTGATTTGTCAGGACTTGGACTTGATAAAATTGAAGAAAATGATGATGAATTTAGAATTGGATGTATGGTAACATTAAGACAGTTGGAAGTTCATGATGGATTTAATCAATATACCGGTGGGTGTGTAAAAGAAGCTTTAAGACATATTGTCGGGGTTCAGTTCAGGAATCTTGCGACAGTTGGGGGAAGTGTATTTGGAAGATATGGTTTCTCTGATGTGCTTACACTTCTGATTGGACTAGATTCTTATGTTGAATTATATAAGGAAGGTATTGTAAGGCTTGAAGACTATGCTGGTCGAAGCTATGACAATGATATTATTGTAAATATTATTGTAAAGAAAAGACCGGTGCATATGTTTTATGAAGCGGTGAGAATTACTGAAACTGATCTGCCTGTATTGACATGTGCAGGAGTAAAGTTTGCAGATACAGGTTTATGCAATATTTGTATAGGTGCACGACCTGGGAAGGCTGTTATTGTTAAAGATACTTATGACATACTTTCATCTGGAATTAGTGAAGAATCAATAGAAAAATTTGCTGATTTTGTTGAAAAAAATCTGCCAACACAGGGAAATATGCGTGGAAGTGCCGGTTATAGAAGCCATCTCGCAGGTGTTCTTACAAAAAGAGCTTTAATAAATATTAATAAATGATTGAGATTCAGATGGGAGAATATATGTTAGTTAATATTAAATTAAATGGAAAATCTGTCGTGTCTGATATAGCCGCTGATATGACACTTTATGATTTTGTGAGAAAACACGGATGCTATAGTGTAAAATGCGGCTGTGAAACTTCTAATTGTGGTCTGTGCACAGTGTTTCTTGATGAAAAGCCTGTTCTTTCATGTTCAGTTCTTGCTGTAAGAGCGGATAAATGCAGTGTAACAACGCTCGAAGGTATTCAGGAAGAGGCTTCTGAATTTGTAACTTTTATAGCAGACCAGGGAGCTGAACAGTGTGGTTTTTGCAATCCGGGATTTGTTATGAATGCAATTGCACTTTTCAGAGAAAATCCATATCCGGATGAAAATGAAATTAGAGAATTTCTGTCAGGAAATCTCTGCAGGTGTTCAGGTTACGAAGGGCAGCTCAGAGGAATTCTTAATTATATTAAAGCTAAAAAAGAAAAGGAGTTACAGTAATGAAAGCAGTTAATAAAGCTATACGAAAAAAAGATGCGATGCAGCTTCTGCTTGGAAAGCCTGTGTATACAGATGATATTGCACCAGATGACTGTCTTATTGTGAAGTTGTTGCGTTCTCCTTATGCTAATGCTGTCATTAAGGATATTAATGCAGATATAGCAATGAAAGTACCAGGAATAGAGGCAGTTTTTACATATAAAGATATTGACCAGAATATGAAACGTTTTACATGTGCCGGACAGACATATCCTGAGCCAAGTCCGTATGACAGGCTCATACTTGACAGACATGTAAGATTTATAGGGGATCCTGTTGCTATTGTTGCCGGGGTTGATGAAAAGTGTGTTGATAAGGCAATGAAGCTTATAAAAGTAGAATATGAAGTACTTGAACCTGTACTTGATTTTACTAAAGCGAAAGATAATAAAATTCTCGTTCATCCTGAAGATACCTGGGAATCACTTTGTCCTGTCGGAGCTGACAACAAAAGAAATCTTTGTGCACATGATGAGAGTGGTAATGGAGATATAGATAAAGTCCTGAATGAGTGTGATGTTGTTATTGACAGAACATATCATACAAAAGCATGCCAGCAGAGTATGATGGAGACTTTCAGGACGTTTTGCACAATAGATACATATGGCAGACTTCATGTTGTAAGCTCAACACAGATTGTATTCCACTGCAGAAGAATCATATCTCACGCACTTGGAATTTCGCCATCAATGATAAGGGTTACAAAGCCTAGGATTGGTGGTGGCTTTGGAGCAAAGCAGACGTCTGTTTCAGAGATATATCCTGCATTTGTAACTTGGATGACAAAAAAGCCTTCAAAGATTATTTTTTCGAGAAAAGAATCATTGTCAGCATCATCACCAAGACATGAAATGCAGATGCATGTAAGACTTGGTGCAACAAAAGATGGCATAGTAAAAGGGATAGATTTGTATACATTGTCAAATACTGGGGCATATGGTGAGCATGGACCAACTACAGTCGGACTTTCAGGGCATAAATCAATTCCACTTTATGGAAAGGCAGAAGCATTCCGTTTTGTAAGTGATGTTGTATATACTAATGTTATGTCAGCTGGTGCATATAGAGGGTATGGTGCAACGCAGGGACTTTTTGCTGTAGAATCTGCAGTAAATGAACTGGCAGATATTCTTCATATGGATCCATTTGAAATAAGATTTAAGAATATAGTAAAAGAGGGGGATGTAATGCCAGCTTATTATGGACAGGTAAATACAAGCTGTGCATTGGATAAATGTCTTTTAAAAGTTAAAGAAATGATAAAGTGGGATGAAAAATATCCTATGCGTAAAATTTCCGATACAAAAGCCCGTTATGTTGGAATGGGAATGGCAATGCAGGGTTCTGGTATTTCCGGCGTAGATGTAGGAAGTGCAACTTTAAAGCTGAATGATGAAGGCGTCTATACAATGAACATAGGTGCAGCTGATATGGGTACAGGTTGTGATACCATACTTGCACAGATTGCAGCAGAAGTTCTTGAATGTAATACCGATGATATAAGCGTATTTGGTGCAGATACTGATATTTCACCTTATGATTCCGGTTCATATGCATCAAGTACAACTTATATAACCGGTAAGGCTGTTGAAAAATGTGCATTAGAATTACGTGACAGAATTGAAACGCTCGGTGCAAAAATACTTGGATGCAATAAATGTGATGTTAAATTCGATGGCAGCAAAGTGATATGTGAATCAGGCAATAATAAAGATAAGGGTGTAACACTTGCAGATATTGCCACAGCATCAATGTGCGGAAATGATATATCACTTTCGGTTACTAATACTCATTCATCACCAATCTCGCCGCCACCATTTATGGTTGGTGCAGCGGAAGTTGAAGTTGATCTGCTTACAGGTGAGAGCCATATTGTTGAATATGATGCATGTGTAGATTGTGGAACTCCGGTCAATCCAAATCTTGCAAGAGTACAGGCAGAAGGTGGCATTTTGCAGGGAATTGGGATGGCAATGTCAGAAAATATCACATATTCAGATAAAGGAAAACTATATGAAAACTCTTTCTTACAATATAAAATACCATCTAGAATGGATATTGGACATATTAATGTTGAGTTTGAGAGCAGTTATGAAAACGCAGGTCCATTTGGTGCAAAATCGATAGGTGAAGTAGTAATTAATACACCGCTTCCTGCAATTACAGATGCGTTAAGCCATGCAGCAGGGAAACGTTTTTATGAACTGCCTATAACTCCTGAGCAGATTGCAATGTCTAATTCATTGTAAGCATTTTTTTATAACTGCTTGGCGACATTCCCATATTTTTCTTAAAGACATCACCGAAAAAGTTGCTGCTGTTGTAACCACACAGCACAGCGATTTCTGTGATGCTTTTTTCTGAAGAAATAAGCAGGGATTTGGCAGCTTCAATCCTTGTTTTTGTCAGATATTCCTTAAATGTCATGTTTGTGAATGCTTTTATTTTCTTTGACAGCCCTGATTCACTGAGTCCGAATTTCTTTGCAAGTTCAGGAAGGGTCAGGTCATTTCCGTAATTGTCATCTATATAATGAAGAATCTCGCCGGTAGTGATATTGGACAGGTCAGTTTTCTTAATGATTTCATCATTGTATCGGTGGCATCTTATAATGTAAATAATCATTTCAAAAAAATAAGCCTTTGTGAGAGGGGCAGAAAGATTATCAATATTATACTTTTCAAACTGGATTTTTTCAAATAATGAAGAAAGATTAGAAAAACTCTTTCTTGACAACTTTATATAGCGGTTTATGAAAAGATTGTCGATTTCTTCCTTAAAATTATCGTCAAAATACCAATTGAGCTGTTCTGTTGATATGTATAGGACTGTTCTTTTTACATCCACTGTATCATAATATACAAATGTATGCTCTTTAAAAGCAGGAATAAACAGAACACTTCCGTCTTCAAGGGTATATTTTTCATTTTCTATATAAACATGGCATTTACCTGACTGCAAAAAGTATATTTCATTAAACTGATGTGAATGTGAAAAAGGAGGCAATCCTTCAACATGTCGGGTTCTATGGTCAATTACAAAGTCTTTACTGATTTTTTCTAACATATATATAATCCTCACTTTTTAATCTTTAGAATTTTTAATCAGGACTTATAACGGTACTTTTTATAAAAGTCCTTATTTCATGTAAATTATAATTTATTTTGCAGATAATTGGTAGTATGTTTTTGGTAACAAATTTATAATGAAGTCATAAAATATTCACAAAAACTCATAAGGAGGCAGTAAAAAATGCGAAAAGTTACTAAGTCATTGGTTACGCTTGGATTATGCACAACAATGCTGGCGGGAGCGTTTATTAGTGTTCCTACAGCTGGTGCACTTTCAGGTCTTTCCAAAGTTGATACTGTATATGCAGCAGACGGTGAACAGGTTGAATTAGGAGATCTTGTTTTGCGATTTCTTGCCATAGGAGAGTACGAGCCTAACCGTTATACAAAAAAGGATGGCAATAAGTGGGGACCAGAGGAGATTGAAAAAGGACTTCTTATCAAGGCTGATATGGTTCTCGGAGAAGGCAATGCCGAGGGAATGATGGCACCTATGAAGTGTTCGCTCGAAGATATTACAGGTCATGTTGATGCAGATGTTTCCACTGGAAATATTGTTATTACATATAACGGACTTACACTTACAATGAAAGCAGGCAGTACAACTGCTGAGCTTAAAAACGGAACAGATACGAAGACACTTAATATGAGAAGCGAAGTTGCTCCTTATTTTAAAAAGATTGATGGAGAGAAAAATGCAGACGGAAGCGATTACTACGCATGCTATCTTCCTGTAAAATTTACTGCTGAAGCACTTGGTGGCAATGTTGTATGGAATGATGCAATGCACAGGCTTGAAATGGCATTTGCTTTTTACGCATCGGATGCAGCAGCATCTCCTGTAGTTAATTCAAAATCTGATTACACAACAAAGAAGATGGAGTCTAATTCTAATACATACAGCAAGATGAAAGCAAGACTTGATGCTACAAAGCTTACTTCTGAGCAGGTTAAGACCAATGTTGCCAATATGATTAAGGCAGGTCTTAATGTTGTAGACCCTGTATATCAGAATGATGACGGTGGATGGGCAAAGACAAATACAGAATATGATTTGCTTGAAGATTCATTTGCAAGATTGTATACAAAGGGATATTCGACAGTTGATAATGGTGCAACACATGGACATATGAAATTCTTATCAAGAATTATACGTCTTTCAAAAGAAAATCCTACATTATTTGCGGGATATTCGACAGAGCTTTCAACTATTGAAAAAGGTTTCTGGAAAGCTGCAAAATATATGTGTGACGCACAGAATGATAACGGAGGATGGCCACAGTATTATCCTTATGGTGTAGGATATTTCAAGAATATCACATTTAATGATAATGCGATGCCTGACCTTATGGAATCAATATATGCACTTTCAAATGACAGCGGTCTTACAGACAGTGAACTGTGTGAAGATTACGCATGGGCAAGAGAAGAGATTAAGAACCAGACAAATCCTTATGTTCTTGAACTTGGTATCAAGCACGATACATTGAAGTCAGTATGGGATAAAGGTCTTGATTTTGTAATCAGGGCACAGGTTGTAATCGACGGAACTAAGACAGGATGGGCACAGCAGTATGAACCTGATGCGGTTGACCCGGTTCCTGCGGGCGGACGAGCATTTGAGCTTCCTTCAGTATCTCCTGACGAGAGCCTTACAATGGTAAAAGTTCTTGCAAATATTGTAAATCCGAGTGATGCGGTAAAAGAGGCAATCACAAGTTATGTAAACTGGATTAATTCGGTAGGTATTACAGGCTATGGTGTATACAACATTTCCGACAGAACAAGAGAACTCGGTACAGACAGACTTTTCTTAAAAGACGGAAGTACAACAAAGCAGTTCGGACGATTCTACGGACTTGATACAACTGGTAAATATTACGGTTTCACTGAGGAACAGATGAAGAATAAGCTCACAAGCAATAAGTTCTACGAGATATTCGCAGGAAGAAATTCAGTGGCACAGCTTAGCATGAATTATGGCATGAGTGAGAGAAGAATCGGTTATTCATATGTAAGAACTGGTGCTGATACAAAAGCAAAGACCGTATATGATGCTTGGAAAAAGGCACTTGGCGAGTAATTGGTGCATTTAATATGTGATTAGTATTTACATAAATGGAGGCTAAAATGAAACGAAATATAAAAAAGACTATAAAAAAAGCGGTTGTCGCAGTTGCCGCTGCGTCTATGCTTACGGTTCTTACAGCACCGCTTGCTGTTATGCCTGTAAGTGCCGCAACTGTAACAAGAGGAAGCTATGATTTCTCAAACATGGTTGTAAGAAGAGTATGGTTTAATACAGATGATCCTGTATTTTTAATTGATGATTATCAGAGAGTATGGCTTGATTCCAATGTCAATGTTCTTGCGACAGGTAATGCCACAGATCCAAAACCGGATACAAGCAGTCTTATGGCACCGATGAAAAATATGTTTGCTTATATCGGAGCCGATTATAAAGAGGACGGCGATAAAATTACAGTAAGCATGAACAATACAACTGTAAAATTAACAATCGGTTCAGCCGATGTTGAAATTAACGGAAATGTTAAAACAGGTGCATTAACAGATGAGCAGAAACCTGTAAAAGTTAATGCAAAAGATACATATGCTGATATGAATACATATTTAACAGAAGATTATAATGTTGTATATCTTCCTGTAGCTTATGTACTTAATATATTCGGTGCTGATATGTATAAAGACACAAAGATGGCAAACAGCTTTTATGCAGCAGTTCCTGTTATGAAAACAGATGTCGTACCTTCATATGAGACATCTTCAAAGGGTTACGGAATACGTTATGATGCATTGCGTGCAGGTACGGCATCACTTGATACGACAGCAGCAGACACAATCGTAGCTTTGCAGAATGAAGATGGCGGATTTGCTGTACTTCCTGATAATTTTGAAATGGCACAGACAGGAGCGTCTCTCGGAAGCCTTAAAGGTGCTTCAAGCATTGAAAACGGTGCAACTACAGCGGAGTTAAAATATCTTGCAAAGTATATTACGGAAAATAAGCCTGAAGATTCAAAATATCAGGACGCATTTATAAAAGGTATTAAATTCCTTCTTTCAACACAGCTTGATAACGGCGGATGGACAATGCAGCCAAACGGCGGAAGCGGATTTAACGGAAATATTGAAGTCGGAAATAGTGCAATGACAGAAGTTCTCACACTTTTAAGCGACATTGCCGTATTAAATAATCAGAATTATGTATTTGCAAGAAAAGCAATGAATGTTGACGCAATTAAGTCAGCTGTAGAAAAAGGAAATGATTTTATCGTTGCTTCACAAATAAGCAATAATAACAAAAAAGCGGGCTGGGCATCACAGTATGACAAAGCTGGCAAAGTCACAATGGGACGTACATATGAAAGAGCGTCTGTAAGTTCATACACAACAAAAGCCGTGGTTGATTATCTTATGACAATCCATAATCCATCACAGGCAGTAAAGGATGCCGTAGAGAGTGCTTACAGCTGGCTTAAAGATGTTAAGATTGCCGATAAAAAGCAGGAAGTTGTAAAAGATACATCTATGAACAACGGATTTGATGTATATTTTGTAGATGAAAAAGGAAAATGGACATGGGCATCAAACTATGTTTATGATGAAGCAAATGATTCATATCGTCCGTTATATTCAGATGTTGACCCGGCAAGAGCAGATCAGAAATATGTAAATGTATATGATTTGTTCAAGCTTGACGGTAATCAGGTTGGCCAGTCAAAAATTAACAATAAAGATTTAATTCTTTATTCAACACGTACAACAATTTCTTACTATGATAACGAGCTTTGTGATGAACTTATCGCAACAGGATATGACACATGGAAGAGTTACCTTGCTAACGGATTCCCAGAAATTCCTACAGACCCTGCCGATACACCTGACAACGGCGGTACAGACCAGGGCGGTGACAATTCAAACACAGGTGATACAGGAAACGGCGGCAGTGCTGATACAGCAGGCAATCAGACAAATACAGGTGATACAACACCATTTGGTTTATATGCCGCACTTCTTGCAATATCAGGCGGACTTGCAGGAGCTTGTGTTTATGGAATTAAAAAAACAGGAAAAAACGGACTTGTAAGAAAGTAAGATAAATTCATATAAATAATTCTTTCCTAATTTTACTTTATTTAAGAAAAATCCGGCAGAGGGCTGTATGGCTTGTCTGTCGGATTTTTTTCCTGATGCGGTCGTTTTAGTTAATGAGTATATGGACATTTTGAAAATCGGTGTTATAATAGGCGTGCGAAAAATGTGAAGAAAAACAGATATAAGTTAGGAGAAACGAGTGAAAAAGAATAAATATGAAATTGATATGTGTAACGGAACGATAATGGATAAGCTGATTTCGTTTGCCCTGCCGTTAATGCTGTCGGGCATGTTACAGCTCATGTTTAATGCGGTTGATATTATAGTTGTGGGACGATTTAGCGGAAGCCGGGCGTTGGCTGCGGTTGGTTCAACGACGGCACTTATTAACGTATTCACGAATCTTTTTATAGGAATTTCACTTGGGGCAAATGTTCTTGCTGCAAGATTTTATGCGGCGGGAAAAGAAAAAGAGATGTCAGATACGGTTCATACGGCAATAACCATTGCAATTATAAGCGGATTAATCATGGCTTTTGTAGGACTTATATTTTCAAAAGGGGCATTGGAACTTATGGATACTCCTGAAGATGTAATAGGTCAGGCAGCATTGTATATGAGAATATATTTTATCGGCATGCCGTTTTTCATGCTTTATAACTATGGTGCGGCTGTGCTTAGAGCCGTTGGCGATACAAAAAGACCGCTTATGTTTCTTATTGTATCGGGATGTATTAATGCGGTGCTAAACCTTATTCTTGTAATAGGTTTTAGTCTGTCCGTGGTCGGTGTTGCCGTAGCAACCGTAATATCACAGATGATTTCATGTATTCTTGTATTGCGTTGCCTTTATAAATCAGAGGGAAGCTATCAGCTTAGATTTTCAAAATTAAAAATAAACAAAAAGTATATGATTCAGATATTTCAAGTAGGAGTTCCTGCGGGAATACAGAGTACGGTAATTAATTTTTCAAATGTACTGTTGCAGTCATCAGTTAATTCGTTCGGTTCTGTTGCGATGGCGGGATATACGGCGGCGAACAATATTCTGGGTTTCCTTTATCAGTCAATCAATTCAGTCACACAGGCATGTATGAGCTTTACGAGCCAGAATTACGGTGTCGGTAAATACAAGAGAATGGACAGGGTTCTTGCTGACTGCATGATTCTCACTGTGGCGGTATCGCTTATAATCGGTTGTAGTGCATATTTTTTTGGAAATTATATATTAAGAATTTATACGTCTGATGCCGAGGTTATAAAATGTGGGCTTGAAATATTGTCAATAACTACAGTTCCGTATTTTCTGTGCGGAATAATGGATTTGTTCCCTGGAGCACTGCGAGGCATGGGCTATTCGGCCGTACCGATGATTTTGTCTGTAATCGGAACAGTCGGAATGAGAGTTTTATGGATATATGCGGTATTTCCGTTAAACCGTTCGCTGTATGTGCTGTTTATTTCATATCCGGCGTCATGGGGGATTACGATAGTCATGCAGGTTATATGTTACATATTTGTGAGAAATAAAGTGCATGGGAAAATAAAAAATATATATGCTTGATAAAACAAAAAAATAATTGTATAATTTAAACAGCAAAAATATAATTCTATAATTAAAGGAGGTTTTATGGGAAGAAAGACACGCGTAGGGATTATTGCGGCAGGAATAATAGTATTGGCATCGACAGTTGTCGGTACATCGTATTATTTTGTAAGTTCGCATTATGCAAATCGTCAAAAAGCTGACAGTACAGAATCGGGGCAGGTTTATGGTCAGAATGACGAACGATTTAACGATACATATACAGAAAATGAAAGTGTTAAATCTTCATCAGACGATTATACGGTAAAGAAGAGTACAAAACTTCCGTAAACAAGTAACTGCAAATGCGGTTTTATCAACACATTTTGTCCTATATGTCTAAAAATATATTAAAAGGTGAGCCTTTCTAGGGGCTCACCTTTTTGTGCAATATTAATTAAACAGTTCCTTTACCATATCCGCATTGTATACAACTTCCGTTTTGTGTTCTACTTCGATTAAGTAAAGTGCATGTGCGGCGATGTGCTCTGCAGCCTGCTCAAGGTCACGGATACCTGTTGTGTCTTTGAATATGTCAAGCACAGTATCAAGTGCGCCATCTTGCACACGGCACTCGTTTTCTTTAAGACCGATTCGTTTTAATACCTTAGGAAGAGAGTATTCGACAAATATAGTTTTCTTTTCTTCCCTTGTATAGTCGGGTATGTCAATAATCGCAAAACGTGAAAGAAGCGGGGCACTAATCTGGTCTTTGTAGTTTGCTGTGGCAATCGGATATACACCTGATGTAGGAATGAGACATTCCATGTAATTATCTGTAAATCCGAGATTATCAAGGAGTGTGAGAAGCACGTCGGCAGGGTTGCCGTTTCCGTTGCCTGATGTGGCTTTATCAAGCTCATTGATAATAAATACAAGGTTAGATTCGCCTGCCATATTAAATGCTTCCATTATAATACCCGGTTTTGCGTTAGAGTAGATTCTTGAACTTCCCGTAAGCTGTTCGGCATCGTTGATTGAACTCATGTCAAGTGTAGACCACGGAAGTTTTAAAATCTTGGCGATAAGATAGGCAATCTGTGATTTACCTGTTCCCGCAGGACCAACAAGAAGTATTCCGTATGCAGGAAGCGTATGTGTACGGTTAATCTGAATGATAGTTTCAATAATACGTTGTTTTACGCGTTCCATTCCGAATAATTCTTCATCAAGAATACGACGTGCTTCATCAGGGTCGATTGCTTCAAAATAATTGCTTTTCCATTTGATGTTAAGCATTATTGACAAAGCTCTCTGAGCATGGCGTTTTTCTTCGGGAGTAACTTCGTTGGAACGTGCAACCGCAAGATTTCTTCTCGCCCACAGCCTGATATTTTCAGGGAGGGTAATTCCCGCACAGTTAAGGAAATCAGATATGCTTGTAAGGCTTGTAACCTTCATGCTGTCGCCTGATTCGTCAAGCTCGTCATCTGAAATATTTTCTGATAAAGCACTGCTTTCAAGAAGTCTTTCAATCATAAACTGTAAAAATCCGTCTTCAGACGAAAGTTTCTGGCTGTTGTTATATGCAATTTCACGTATTTTGTATACAGCATATCCGCGTGCAGTATTTTCACCTGTAAGTTTCACTTTTATCTTATTTTCCCCAAGCCATCTTATAAGGCTTTCAAAACGTGAGTCGATAAGAAGAATATTACTGAATACATCTCCGTCAGGCGTCTGCATGGTGAACGCAGTTTTTCGGTAAGGATTCGTAAATGTTCCTACACAGTCATTTGTAAATGCTACGGACAGGTTATCGAGAACAAGGATTGGTGCATCAGGTGTGGCTGTCTGGTTGTTGGAAGTAAATGTTTTATATGTACATTCAAATTTTGATTTTGAATTTGCTATACTTTCTGAATCATAAACAGGCATTGTTTTTCTCCTAAATATAAATTTTTTGTTTTCATTATAATAACACAATAATAATATTAATCAAACGGGTATTTTTCGCAGTTTGAAAAAAATTCTTGTTACATCGGCAATATAAGTGTAAAATTGAAAACAAGGGTTTTGTTAAAAATTGAGGAATACAGGTAATTAAATTATGTTAAAATGGCTGATGCTTTTTGTCTACTTTATCGTAGGTGTGTATGTTTTACACAGAATTATTTATTGGTTTAAAATTGTTACGCCGCTTTTTAAGCACAGAGGTGTACAGGGAATCTGTGTTGCATTATACTGTATTGCGGCATCAACGATATTTTTCGGTGCATTTCTTCCGTCGGGAAGAATACAGACCTCGGTTCATCGTGCGGGAAATGTGTGGCTGGGATTTCTTATTTATCTTCTTACTTATATAGCTGCTTCAGATATAATAGTTTTAATATTAAAGCTTATAAATAAAAAGAAAGAAATTCCCATACTGAAAAAAAGATACGGTGCATTGATAATAGGTGCGGCGGTGACGGTTTCAAGTTTTGGATTTACAATATACGGAACAATTCATGCAAGAAATATGACGACAAAAGAGTATGATGTCAGTATTGAAAAGCATGTTGACGGATTGGACGGTCTTAATGTTGTTCTTGTTGCCGATTTACATCTCGGATACAGCATAGGCTGTAAAGACATGGAAAAAATGGTAAAACGAATCAATGCTTTAAATCCCGATGTGGTAATATATGCAGGAGATATATTTGACAACGATTATGACGCACTCGATGACCCTGACAGGCTTTCGCAGATTATAAGCGGGGTAAATGCAAAATACGGTTCGTATGCGGTATTCGGAAACCATGATGTGACAGAAACGCTTGTCGGAGGATTTTCGGTATCGTCTGCATACAGGGCATTTCGAGATGACAGAATGGAGCCGTTTCTGGAATCGGCGGGAATTAATGTATTGCTTGACGATGTCATTCAGATTGCGGACGGAAAAATAAATCTTGTCGGAAGACTTGACGAAGAAAAGCCGGGAGACGGTACAAAGAACAGAAAACCGTTAGATGAACTGTTATCCGAATGTGATATGAATAAGCCTGTTATAGTAATAAATCATGAACCCGACAAGCTCCGTCAAAATGCACAGTCAGGTGTTGATGTGCTTCTTAGCGGGCACACTCATGCGGGGCAGTTTTTTCCTCTTACGATTGTTCAGCCGTTTGCGTGGGAGAATTATTACGGAGTAAAAAAGATTGATAATATGTATAGTGTTGTGACGTCGGGAATAGGAGTGTACGGTCCTGCAATAAGGGTCGGAACCGACAGTGAAGTTACTAAGATAAATATATATTTCAAATAAATAATACAAATAAATACAACTAATCCGGAGGATATTATGGAGGAAAAAGTAAAGAATATTATTGAACTTAAAAATATATGTAAAGTATATGATGACAATGGTTTTAAGGCGGTTGATGATTTTAACCTAGAGGTAAAAAGAGGTGAATTTGTAACATTTTTGGGACCATCAGGATGTGGAAAAACGACAACACTCAGGATGATTGCAGGTTTTGAGATGCCGTCAAGCGGAAAGATTCTTCTCAATGGTGAAGACATATCACAGCTTCCGGCAAATAAGAGACCGATAAATACAGTGTTTCAGCGTTATGCGTTGTTTCCGCATATGAATATTTATGACAATATTGCATTTGGTCTGAAGTTAAAAAAATTATCTAAAGACGAAATAAAGAAAAAAGTGAAGCATGTTCTTTCAATAGTTGACCTTGAAGGATTTGAAAACAGAAAGATTTCCACACTTTCAGGCGGACAGCAGCAGCGAATTGCAATTGCAAGAGCCCTGGTAAATGAACCGGAGATATTAATGCTTGATGAGCCTCTCGGTGCACTTGATTTAAAAATGCGTAAAGAGATGCAGCTTGAACTTAAAAATATGCATGACAGGCTTGGCATTACATTTATTTATGTTACACACGACCAGGAAGAAGCACTTACTATGTCAGATAAAATAGTTGTTTTATCAGAAGGTAAAATCCAGCAGATAGGAACGCCGGAGGATATATATAATGAACCACAGAATGCGTTCGTTGCTGACTTTATCGGTGAAAGCAATATTTTCAAGGGAATTATGACTAAGAATATGAAAGTACGTTTCTGCGGTGGTGAATTTGCCGGAATGGATGATTTGCCTGAAGGAACACTTGTCGATGTCGTTGTCAGACCTGAAGATGTAATAATAACAAAACCTGAGGAAGGAGCAATATCAGGTGAGGTTGTATCTGTAATATTTAAGGGCATGCACTATGAGATTACTATTGAATCAGGAAAATATGAGATGGTAATAAGGACGACTAAGTGTTATAAGGTTGGAGATAAAGTAGGCATGCAGCTTGAACCTGACGGAATTCATGTAATGATGGCAGAGGATCATACAACAAGTTTTGTTACAACGGTCAACAGCGATTATACACTTGATTTTAACGGAAAAGTCATTAATTGCAATCTGGCTGATATTGTTCCGAAGTCTCATATGAAAGACGGCATTCTTGTTGATGAAAATGGTGAGACAGTTGATGTGTCAAAGATAAAAGTAATCGTTTCGTTGCAGCCTTATGATATAAAGATGAGTGATGAGACGGATGCCGGTCTTGTTTCGGGAAAAATTATTGATCTTATATATAAAGGTGACCATTACAGTTATGTTATTCGTGATGAATATGGGCATGACCTTATTGTAGATGATGAATATCTGTGGAATATGGATGACCAGGTTGGGCTTATAATGCCTGAGGATAAGATGAAATTCCAGATAAAGAAGTAAAACAGGAGGATTTACGGAGATGAAAAATATGTTTTCACGTAAACAGCTGGGTATTCCATATGGTTTATTTTTAGTCCTTTTTGTAGCAGCACCGTTATTAGTGCTTGTATATTATGCGTTTACGGATGGTTCTGGAAAGTTCAGCATTACAAATCTGCTGAATTTTTTCACAGACCCTAATACGCTTGGAACACTGTGTTACAGCTTTGTTCTTGCAATAGTGACAACGCTGGTGTGCCTTTTAATTGCATATCCGGTTGCCTATATACTTGCACATAGCAAAATTAAGCGTAAAGCAGTTATTCTACTTCTTTTTGTTATGCCGATGTGGATTAATTTTACATTAAGAATTACAGCTTTAAAAGAGATACTTTCACTTATAGAAGGAAATCTTGCTTTTTATCCGTTTTTAAATACTGTAATCGGAATGACTTATGATTTTCTTCCGTTTATGATTCTGCCATTGTATACAACATTGTCAAAGCTCGACAAGAGCCTTATTGAAGCGGCTGCAGACCTTGGTGCTGATAATTTTCAGACATTTATAAAAGTTATATTCCCATTGTCGGTGCCGGGAATTGTGAGCGGAGTTTCAATGGTATTTCTTCCGGCAATGACTAACTATGTAGTTCTTGATATGCTTTATAACAGCACATATATCATGGGCAGTCTGATTGGAAGCTATTTCAGTTCATATGACTGGCATAATGGTTCAATGATTGCATTGATTCTTTTAATTATTATCTGTATCGTCTCGCTTATTTCAGGTGATAGTGATTCAGAAGAAAGCGGCAGAGGAGGTGCATTATTGTGATTAAAAAAATATTAAAATATGCAGTTATCAGCCTTGTGCTTTTGTTTATGTATGTGCCGATACTTGTGCTTGCAGTGTACAGTTTTACTGACGCATCAAACATTGGAGCAATACATGCATTCTCATTTCAGAATTATGTGACACTTTTTACAACACCGGAATTGCAGCATATGATATTCGGCTCAATACTTCTTGCATTTGGCAGTGCGGCAATTGCAACAATACTTGGAACTACAGGTGCTGTTGGTGCTTTTTATTCAAAAAAGAGAGTGAGAAATACATTGTCGGTTCTTAATCAGGTGCCTGTTGTAAATGCAGATGTGGTAACGGGATTTTCAATATGTATCCTTATAGTTGTTGTGTTCGGAGTGAGCAAAGATACGTATATACCTCTGGTTGCAGGACACGTTGTGTTAAGTGCACCATTTGTATATCTTGCAGTAGTACCTAAATTAAAACAGATGGACCCGAGCCTGTATGAGGCAGCTCTTGACCTTGGAGCAACTCCTGCATATGCGTTGTTTAAAGTTATAATTCCACAGATTGCTTCAGGAATTTTATCAGGTTTTGTTATGGCTGTTACACTGTCGCTTGACGATTATTTTGTTGCAACATATACAAAACCTGCTACATTCGATACTATAAGCACCTATGTCGTAAATGCAACAAAAGGTTCACAGACACAGATAAAGACTGCGTTGTGGGCATTGTCAACAATAATTTTTATTATTGTAATTGCGGTGGAACTTTTTATTAATATTGTTCCATCAAGAAAAGAAAAAAAGGAGGGCTGATATAATGAAATATTTTTTAAGAAAAATTGTATCAGTCAGTCTTGCATCACTTATAGTAATAGGAAGTGCATGTGCATTTCTTCCGTCATATGCACATGCGGCCACTTCTTCTGATACAATCACGCTGCGTGTCTGCAACTGGGAAGAGTATATTGATGAAGGTGACTGGGATGAGACAATAGACCTTGAAAGCGGCGATATAAAGGGCGAGAATTCAATGGTTGCTGATTTTGAGGACTGGTATTACAAAACATATGGTAAAAAAGTAAAAGTTGAATACAGCTGTCTGGGGACAAATGAGGAACTTTATAATATGCTTACGCTTGGCGATGAATATGACCTTGTGTGTCCGTCTGAATATATGATAATGAAACTTATGTCAGAAGGCAGGCTGGAGCCATTTTCAAATGATTTTTATGATAAAAATATCAAAGAAAATTATTACAGCCGCGGAGTATCGCCGTTTATTAAAAATATGTTTGACAGTAATGAAATAAATGGTGAGGCGTGGAGCAGATATGCTGCGGGATATATGTGGGGAATCACAGGAATTATATATAATCCGGATGCAGTCTCAAAGGAAGAGGCATCGACCTGGACTATTATAAATAACAGCAGGTTTAAACGTCAGATTACTATAAAAGATAACGTAAGGGATTCAATGTTTGCAGCGATAGGTGCTATAAAGTCTGACAAACTTACATCAAAATCATTTCTGGCTTCAAAGGATTATAAAGAAAAACTTGCACAGGAGATGAATGATACTTCAGATGATACAATAAAAGAAGTACAGGAGTATCTGCAGGAAGTTAAAGATAATGCCTACTCATTCGAGACAGATAGTGCAAAGGCAGATATGATTACCGGAAAAGTTGTTGCAGGTTATCAGTGGTCGGGTGATGCCGTGTATACAATGGATCAGGCTGATAAAGATGATTTTACACTTAATTTTGCAGTGCCAAAGGAAAGTACCAATATTTATTTTGATGGATGGGTAATGCTGAAATCAGGAATTGGCGGAAATGATGAGAAAAAGCAGGCAGCACAGAGCTTTATTAATTTCCTCTCAATGCCGGAAAATGCTGTCAGAAACATGTATTACATCGGTTATACTTCTGTTATATCAGGAGGGAACAGTGATGTGGTTTTTGATTATTTAAAGTGGAATTACGAGGCTGATGACGATGAAGCAGATACTGTAGAATATCCGCTTGGCTATTTCTTTTCAGGTGATTCAGATGATGAAAAATATATACTTACAATTCCAAGAGACCAGATGGATAGACAGATTCTTGCCCAGTATCCAAGTGAGGATGTCATGGAAAGAAGTGCTGTAATGCAATATTTTGATAATGATAAAAATGCAAAAATTAATCAGATGTGGATTAATGTAAGATGTTACAATATTGCAAATGTTCCGCTATGGGTATGGATAATGGTAGATGTGGTCATAATAATATTGGCCGCTGCATATATTTATAACAGGACAAAAAAATAGATTGTTAAAAAACAGACAATATTCAGGCAGTGCATAAATTTTAGGCACTGCCTGTTTTTTGCCTGTTTAATAAAATCATTAAACGGGTTATATTATAGAAAACAACTCAGAAAGGATGATTTGTATGGGTAAAAAATCAACAAAATTAGGCGTGGCATCTTTGATAGCAGTTGGAGCAGGAATTGCAGCAGTTGCAGCAAAGAGCAAAAAAACTGAGGAGAAAAAAAGAGTAAAAGAAATTCAGAAAGAAGAACATGATACATTCAGGAACACAGAGCGTGGCAAATATACAAAGAACAGTAAAGGTATTTACTATTCAAACGGTAATTATGAAGCATTTGCAAGACCTGAAAAACCTGAAGGTGTTGATAACAAGAGTGCATATCTTGTAGGAAGTGGACTTGCTTCACTTGCATCTGCATGTTTTCTTGTAAGAGATGGACAGATGAAGGGCGAAAATATTCATATTCTTGAAGCTATGGATATCGCCGGTGGTGCGTGCGACGGAATTAATGACCCAACAAGAGGTTATGTAATGCGTGGCGGACGTGAGATGGAAAACCACTTTGAATGTCTCTGGGATTTGTTCAGAAGTATTCCTTCAATTGAAATACCGGGAGCATCTGTACTTGATGAATATTACTGGCTTAACAAGCATGATCCTAACTATTCACTCTGCCGTGCAACTGTAAACAGAGGCAAAGATGCCCATACTGACGGCAAGTTCAATCTTAGCCAGAAGGGCTGTATGGAGATAATGAAACTTTTCTTCACAAAAGATGAAGATTTGTATGATAAGACAATAGAAGATTTCTTTGATGAAGAAGTTTTTGATTCTGATTTCTGGCTTTACTGGAGAACAATGTTTGCATTTGAAAACTGGCACAGTGCACTTGAAATGAAGCTTTATATCCAGAGATTCATTCATCATATCGGTGGACTTCCTGACTTCTCTGCTTTGAAGTTTACAAAATACAACCAGTATGAATCACTTATTCTTCCTATGCAGAAATATCTTGAGGCAGCAGGTGTTAAATTCCAGTTCAATACAAGAGTTGATAATGTTGAATTTGAATTTAAAGATGGCAAAAAGATTGCTAAAAAGATTGTTTGCACTGTAGATGGTAAAGAAAAATCAATAGATTTAACGGAAAATGACCTTGTGTTTGTAACAAACGGAAGCTGTACGGAAGGTACAATTTACGGTGACCACACACATGCACCTGTTGGCGATGCAGAAGTAAGGACAAGCGGATGCTGGAGTCTCTGGAAAAATATTGCAAAACAGGACAAATCATTTGGACATCCGGAAAAATTCTGCAGTGATATTGAAAAGACAAACTGGGAGTCAGCAACAGTTACAACTAGCGATGAAAAGATTATTTCTTATATCAAAAATATATGTAAGAGAGACCCAAGAACAGGAAAAGTTGTTACAGGCGGTATCGTAAGCTGTAAAGATTCAAGATGGCTTTTGAGCTGGACTATTAACAGACAGGGACAGTTTAAGGAGCAGAAGAAAGATGAAGTCTGCGTATGGGTATACAGTCTCTTTACAGATGTAGCAGGTGATTATATCAAGAAGCCTATGAAAGAATGTACAGGTGAAGAAATCACAGCTGAATGGCTGTATCATCTCGGCGTTCCTGTAGATGAGATAGATGAGCTTGCAAAGAATCATTGCAATACAACACCTACAATGATGCCATTTATCACAGCATTCTTCATGCCAAGAAGAAAGGGAGACAGACCTGACGTAATTCCGGATGGCTGTGTAAACTTTGCATTTTTAGGACAGTTTGCCGAAACACCTAGAGATACTATATTTACAACAGAATATTCAGTAAGAACAGCTATGGAAGCTGTATATGGACTTCTTGGTGTAGACAGAGGTGTTCCGGAAGTCTGGGGCAGTGTATATGATGTAAGAGATCTTCTTGATTCATCGGTAAAACTTATGGATGGCAAATCACCTCTTGAAATTGAACTTCCAGGACCACTTAACGCATTAAAGAAGCCACTTCTTAAAATGATTAAGGGTACAGTCATTGAAAAGGTATTAAAAGACCACAATGTAATTAAAGATTATATGAAATATTAATGTATTTGATATAATGTATCTGCGATAATGTATCTGCGATACAATAAAAAATGGTAAAGTCAGGATATTTATCACTGATGGGGTTAGCAGAATAGAATAGATATGGTATTTTGTAAAAACAGATGGAATGTATGTTTGACACAATTATAAATGTGCACAAATAAACATACGGACCATCTGTTTTTATATTATTATTTGTGATATTATAAAAAATAATAGCTTTTATATTACAATGAAATAATTGATATTTTTACGAATTTAAGCATAGAAAGAAGATGCGAGGGAGGTTTTGTGCTAATGAAAATGACAACGCTTTGTTATATAGAAAATAATGACTGTTATCTTATGCTTCACAGAACAAAGAAGAAAAAAGATGTCAATAAAGACAAATGGATTGGCGTAGGCGGCCATGCCGAAGGCAATGAGACACCGCAGGAGTGCCTGATTCGTGAAGTAAAAGAGGAGACCGGGCTTTTGCTTACATCATACAAGTTCCGTGGACTTATCACATTTATAAGTGATGAATATGAGGCTGAGATGATGTGTCTTTTTACAGCTGACGGATATACAGGAGAACTTATTACGTGTGATGAGGGCGAGCTTGAGTGGGTAAAAAAGTCTGACGTGCCACAGCTTCCGACATGGGAAGGAGATGCACAGTTCTTAAAGCTTCTCCTTGAAGATGAAAAGCGTTTTTTTGCGATGAAGCTAAGATATGAGGGTGAGAGGCTTGTTGAAAAAAGCGTTGAGTTTTGCGGTGGATGATGTTATCGTTAGAATTAGAATTTGAATTGAAAGGAAGCTATAGGTGAGTTACGCATTAAAATTATTTGATACAGAATTGCTGAAGTTTGATGTGATAGAGAATTTAGCAGACCCTGTAGTGCATATTTTGTGGCTGGATGAAAGTAAAAAAGAATTGTTGCCATTAGGAATGGATGCAACAGATAAAGGACTTGCAAGCTGGCTAAAGCATAGAAGCATACCAAACAACAGAGCATATGTTAATAGTTTTTTGGCAAAATGTGGTTTGAGTGCCAATCGTCCGATGGACGTTATATTAGTATGTAAAGGTTTATCTTTGAATGATTCTTATTGGATAACTGATGAAACATTTACGGAATTATTTGAAAGCAAAAATTTATACGATAATAATTTTAGCCGTGTTCTTGCATGGACAGCTTTTACCGGATATGGCAGCAGTATTCATTCGACATTCGCATCGTCACCGGAGTTTACAACTAATGGAATGTTACCGAAGTGCTGGCGGAGATTAAACAATAAGATATATTTATATAAAGGGGCAACTTCTGGTGCATCAAATACAGGAAATGAGCCATATTCAGAACTTTATGCATATATGGTAGCAGAGAGAATGGATATAAATGCAATTCCTTATAGAGTTGCAAAGTGGAAAGGTAATCTCTGTTCAGTATGTGAATTATTTACAAATAAACATCTTTCATATGTGCCTGTTGGAAGGCTTATAAAGTCAGGAGGAATGAAAGCTGTAAGGCAGTTTTATGAGTCCTTGGGACAGCAATTTGTTGGTGCTTTGGATGAAATGATAGTTTTTGATGCTGTTATATGTAATACAGATCGTCACTATGGAAATTTTGGCGTATTAGTTGATAGTGATACGAATAAAATTGTTGCACCGGCACCATTATTTGACCATGGAAATTCACTTTTTAATCTTGCAGGCGAGGAAAATTGGAAGAGTGAAAAAGTTCTTCAAAATTATGTACAGACATTATTTCCATGTGTTTATGATGATTTTATTTCAGAAGCAAAAGCCGTTATGAATGATGAAATAAAAGAAAAGTTGCGTAAATTACTTACATTTGATGTTAAAAAAACAGGTAAGTATAACTATTCATCTAAAAAATTAAAAATAATGAATGAAATAATAAAAACAAGAGTGTCAATACTTTTACAAAACTAGGCCATGCATTTGCATGGCTTAAAATATACTTATGATGGAGCAGGATGTTGGTAAATATGAAAGGAAATATTTGATTGATTTTTGACTAAATTCGGATTTGCAGGGTGAATGAGCATAAAGCAAAGCTGAATGCGGATGTGTTCTGCATATATCCGGTATGGATAATAAACAGTCTATGTGACAAAGTTGAGAAATGATAGTTATAGAATAAAAACATGATTGACATATAAAAACAGCGGTGATAATATAATTATGTAAAGGGCGTTGCCGATATACGGTTAGTCCTCAGATTAGTTATTTGTGGATAACCGCTCTGTCTTCCAGGACGTTGGAGCGGTTATTTTTGTGTCTTGGAATCATGGGAACCAAATGAATAACCAAGACTAAAGAAAGCCACACAGAGGCTTATAATGCCAATAAAGTTATCAATGGTTAGCATGAGCAAGTCCTCCTTTCATAAAATTTCCAAAAGGATATCTATGTAAACAGAGGTCACAGTCCTCTGGAATGAGGACTAACCGCACACCGATAGGCAACGCCTTAGGTTCAAAGAACCTATAGTTAGTATAGTAAAAATATATAGAAATGTCAAGTGAAAGAAATATAAGAAATGTTTTAGTATAAATTTTAAAGAACTATGTATGATTTGAGGAAATGATTATATGAATATGATTTATGTAGAAGATTGTTGTGAAATACTTGATTCTAAGAGAGATCCTATTACGGCATCCGAGAGGAAAAAATTCTCAGTCGCATAAATCAAATTAAAAATATTAAAAAGGCAACTACAAGAATACAACAAATATGGAGGCATTAAAATGTTTATAAAAGAAGATAATACATACAACGATATAAGAGAAAAATCATTGCTGCAGTGGCTTAATGAGATGGAAAAACATGAAGATGTTGCAGTAAGAGGCGGCGTTAAGCTTGCAAAAGAATATATACAACATTTAAAAGATGAGAATAAAAGGCTTGATTCAGAAAATAAGTTGAAAAATGAATATTTGAAGAAAGTTGTGAAGAAGTAATTGGACATACAGGTTATTAAATCAAAACGTAAAACAATAGGATTGGAAGTCCATACTGATGGCAGAGTTATATTAAGAGCACCGATGAGGATAACCAATCGTGAACTGAATAAATTTATAGATAATCATATGTCATGGATTGAAAGTAAGCTGAGTCTGATAGAAAAGAAAAATGCTGATAAAATCAGCGTTGCACCGCCGAAAGAAACTATTTCACAAAAAGAACTTGATGCAATTAAAGAAAAGTTCACAACAAGGGTACAATATTATTGCAATATTATGGGAGTCAGTGTTAACAGAATATCAATAAAAGACCAGAAGACACGCTGGGGAAGCTGTAGTTCAAAAGGAAATGTAAATTTTAATTACAAGTTGTATTATATGCCTCAGGAGCTTATGAACTATGTAATAGTACATGAACTTTCTCATAGAAAATATATGAATCATTCAGATTTGTTCTGGAATGAGGTCGGAAAATATTGTCCCGAGTACAGAATGTATAGAAAAGAACTGACGAAATATTTGTAAACTTTATCATTTTACGATAAAATTATATATAGAATATGTTGGAAAAGCAAAAAATACGAAAGGCAGCATTGCTTGTTATGAAAAAAATATTACTTTTAACGACTGGAGGTACAATAGCATCATCCGATACAGGTTCAGGACTTATGCCGGTTGCAGGTGCTGACAGACTTTTAAACTATGTGCCGGATGTCAATAAAATATGTAATTTGTATACAATGTCAGTTATGAATATCGACAGTACAAACATGACACCAGAACTTATAATGAAGCTTGCACAGGCGGTAAGTGACAATTATAATAAATATAACGGTTTTGTCATAACGCATGGCACAGATACGATGGCATACAGTGCAGCAGCTTTAAGCTATATGCTTCAAAATCTTGGTAAGCCGGTTGTTTTTACGGGTTCACAGCTTCCAATCGAAGCAGAAGGAACGGACGCAATAAACAATCTTTCTGACGCAATATATTTTGCATGTGAAAATATCTGCGGAGTTTATGTTGTATTTAATGGGATTGCGATAATTGGAACACATGCAATGAAGATAAAGACAAGAAGTTTCGATGCATTTGAAAGTGTCAATTGTCCTGATATTGCAACGATAAAAAAGGACATTATAGAATATACTGCACAGGGAAAAAGTATAGCGGAAAAAGAAGCTGCACAAAATCTATATGGCAGCAAAGGATTCATTGCGAAGATTAACCTTTGTACGGATGTTATGCCATTGAAAATGTATCCCGGAATTGATGGGAGAGTATTTGATTTTATTAAAAATAATTATCGCGGAGTTGTAATCGAAAGTTTTGGAATTGGCGGAGTTCCTGATAATTATAATGATATATCAACAAAGTTGCGTGAACTGACAGAAGCAGGAACTGCGGTTGCAATCACAACGCAGTGTATGTATGAGGGAATAGATCTTTCAGTCTATGAAGTCGGACAAACACTTGCTAAACAGGGGATAATAAACTGTGCCGATATGACATTTGAAGCATCAGTTATGAAATTAATGTGGGCTCTGGCTGAATTTGATAATATAAAAGATATAAAAGCGTTTATGGAAAAACCATATTTTTATGATAAAAGTTATTAAATAAAAGCTGGATTATTTTATAAAAATAAAAAATATAATGTATATAGTGCATTATGCACAGAAATGGAGGACATATGTTAAAAGACTGGAGTAATGTAATAATTCCTGAAGAAGAAGAAATTAATGAAAGACTCGAAAAAGCAAGAAACAAACTTGTACAGCAGCAGATTCTGATTATGCAGAAAAAACTGCCTGTTCTTGTGTCTTTTGACGGATGGGGTGCCGCGGGAAAAGGCAGTATTCTTGGTAAGATAATAAAGAATATTGATCCAAGATTTTTTAAAGTTGCTGTTATGGATAAACCAACAGAAGATGAAAAAAGAAGACCATTTCTTTACAGATATGTGATTAATATTCCGGAGGCTGGCAAGTTTACATTTATGGATGGCGGCTGTCTGGATGAAGTTACAAAACAAAAATTATCAGGTAAAATCACGGACGAAGAATATAAAAGAAAGATTGAGAGCGTAAAACGATTTGAAAGACAGTTGTCAGATAATGGCTATCTTGTTATAAAATTCTTTTTCCATATCGGAGAGCAGGAGCAGAGAAAACGTCTTACAAGACTGCTTGATGATAAGAATACAAGGTGGCGTGTAAGCGAATATGATTGGTGGCAGAATCAGCATTATAAGAAGTCATTGAAAGCATTTGACCAGTTCATTGATGATACAAGCCAGTCAATTGCACCATGGTACATTGTTGATGCTACAGACAAAAAATGGGCACAGCTCCAGATATTAGAGACGTTGGTGCAGGCAATTGATACGGCGTTGAAGAATAGTACGCTTTCAGTTCCTCTTTTGCAGAATGCATTTCCGCTTAATAAAATGGAAAAATTATCTGATATAAACCTTAATAAATCATTGTCAGATGAAGAATATGAGTACATGTTAAAGAATTACCAGAAAAAGCTGAATAATCTTCATAATATAATTTACAAGAAAAAAATTCCTGTTATTATTGCCTATGAAGGATGGGACGCGGCAGGAAAAGGCGGAAATATAAGACGAATAACCGAAGCACTTGACCCAAGAGGATATGAAGTGCAGCCGATTGCAAGTCCTGAGCCACATGAAAAGGCAAGGCATTATCTCTGGAGATTCTGGAACAGGCTTCCAAAATCAGGTCATGTTACGGTATTTGACAGAACATGGTATGGACGTGTGATGGTCGAAAGGCTCGAGGGATTCTGCAGTGAAAATGACTGGCAGAGAGCATATGTTGAGATTAATGAATTTGAAAAAGAATTGTCAGACTGGGGAGCGGTAATTGTAAAATTCTGGGTTCAGATTGATAAAGATACGCAGCTTGCAAGATTTAAGGAGCGTGAGAATACACCGGAAAAACGCTGGAAAATTACAGATGAAGACTGGCGTAACAGGGAAAAATGGGATTTGTACGAAAACGCTGTTAATGAGATGTTTGCAAAGACCAATACAACATATGCACCGTGGCATATTTTGGAATCTAATGATAAAAAATATGCAAGAATAAAGGCACTTAAAATATTAATTGATGCGATTGAAGAAAAAATCAAAGAAACTGACTAATTATTTTATGATTATTGACGATATACAAAATATAGGAAAGCATTCCTATAAATGTACATGCAGGGTAGAAACGGAGTTTAACCTTACAGCAATATTTTTAAGTTTCAAGGAGGAACAATTATGAGTAGTATTGATTCGGGAAGCATGGGAGCATATGTCAGCAGTGTTGCATCATACAATAGCCAGAATATGGGCAAGACAGGAAAAGCAGATGCAGCGTCGTCTTCAGAAAAAACATCTGATATACAGAAAACTTCAGAGGCAGGCAAAAAGTCAAGTGTAAGCGGCAAAACAATAGGAAGTCCGAAGCTTAGCGAAAAAGCTGCCAGGTATTATGAACAGCTTAAAAGCAAATATTCTAATATGGACTTTATACTTGTAAGTGCTGACCAGAAAGAACAGGCTAAAGCTCAGGCAGGAAGTTATGCTAACGCAAATAAAATGGTCGTTTTAATCGATGAAGAAAAAATCGAGAAAATGGCTGAAGATGAAAATTATCGTAAGCAGTATGAAGGCATTATCGCAAATGCTGCAACAGGACTTTCATCAATGAGCAGTAAGATATCTGCAACAGGTGCATCAGTTAAAGGTTTTGGCATGCAGGTTAATGATGATGGAACAGCATCATATTTTGCTGTACTTAAAAAGTCAAGTGCCGCACAGAAGCAGAGAATAGAAAAAAATGCTGAAAAAAAGAAAGAGGCAAAGAAGGCAGAAGCAAAGAAAGCTCAGAAAGAAGCCCAAAAAGAGCGTCTGGAAAAGAGCAAGGATAAGACCGGAAATGTCTCAGATGACGATGATGATACAGTAACTATAACAGCATCATCAATTGATGAACTGCTTGATAAGATTCAGGCACAGAATCAATTGTTTATGAGTGATAATGTTCAGACTGAAGATGAAAAAAAGGTAGGACAGAAATTTGATTTCAGTGTATAAAAGAGACAGTGATGCTAATAGCAATGCACTCAGTCAGGATACCGCATTTAATGGAATTAAAGTATCTACTGATAAGAGAGTAAAAAGTTCCGCAAAAAAAAATTCCGTGTTTGCCGGAGATTTGAATTTGTCGGACAGTACAGCAAGCAGAATCGAACAGAAGAGAAACGGTGCAAGAAAGCAGGCTAAAAAGCTGATTCAGGATGCATGGGATAAAGATACAAAAGCACTTGGTTCAATTCAGGATATGGAGAAAGACAAGGCAGACAAGGTCAATGAGATTACCGATTTAAAAGCAAAAGCTGCATATCTTGAAAAAGATAAAAAGGCTGCTGCCGAGGAGTACGGAATTGACCCTGATTCGCAGGAACAGAAAGATCTTGAGCTTCTTGAGAAATATCAGAATAATAAAGCCGGTGTAGAAAATTCCCATTTCAGCGAAGATGAGGTTAATCGTTTGAAAGAACTACAGAATGAACCGCTTACCGATTATCAGAAACAGGTTTTAAAATTTAATGCATCAAAAAATGCAATTTTGCAGTATGCCGGCATGAAAGAAGAAAAAGTTATTTCCATGCATGAATCAATAAATCTTGCAAAATTAGACATGTTAAAGTCCCAGACTATGATTAAAGCTGATGATGCAGCTGATGCAGTTATTGATGCGGCAGAGGATGAGATATTCGGCATGCTTATAGCTGATGGCAAAGAAAAGCTTGACGAAGATGCAAAAGAGACGCAGGAAAAAGCTGATGATGCGTCCCAAAAACGTGAAGAACGTGAAGAAAAGATTGAAGAAAACAGGCAGGAACGCAAAGAACAGGAAGAGATTCTTAGCAAAGATGCTGATGCTGACAAGCTTGAACAAAATCTTTCTTTACAGAAACAGACAGATAATAATATCACCGATGTTCAGAAGAATATCCAGCGAATGATAAAAGAAAAAGGTCTGGTCAATGAAGATATTAAAGGAATCGAGATTGATTTGAACTTTTAAGAAGATTGATAACTATTTTACACGGATGTAAGAAACTTGCTACGGATGGCACATTTATTTGTGCTGTCCGTTTTTTTGGTTTACATATATTGGGGAAGGAGATTTTTATGAGTGATATACAGAGTGCAGTAAACAGCTTTAAACTTAGTTTTTTCAAAAATAACAAGACACAAAATAATAATAAAGTGACTGAAAAGCTGTTTGCCAAATATAAGCTAAAATCCGAAGATGAACAACAAAAGGAATCACAGGTAGACACAAGTACGATAGGACTTACGTTAAAAGATGCAGTAGATTCAATATTTGACCCGACAACCGGCATGTCAGATGAAGAAAAAAAGAAATTTATAGAAAAACTTTATAAAAAAATAAAATCAGGCAAGAAACTTTCGGCTGACGAAATGCAATATTTGAGAATGAATGACCCGGTCACATATGCAAAAATGGCAAAAGTACAGATTCAGAGAAAGGCACTTGAAAGCAGACTTAAACAGGCAAAGTCCAAAGAAGAGGCATTAGAAATATATACCAGTGCAAAATCAAGGATAAGTGATGACGACCCGGCAAGAGAAGAATTGAATGCAGCATATGATGATGCATATGGTGAATTTAAAAAATCAGAGCAGTATAAAAAACTGCCTGCAACAGAAAAAGAGGCAAAGGAGAAAGAAAAAAATGGCACAAGTAGGAGCAGTTGGAACAAAGACATCACAGGAGACACAAAATTCACAGAAAACGAAGAAGAAACATACGAATTCGGAATTTCTGGAGATTTTGAGGGAGAGGAATGAGGAACTGAAAGAAAAAATCCTCAATAGTGAAACAGAAGAATCGGTTGCAATCGGAGCAGGTTCGTATACGAAATCAGAATGGAGCAAGTTTTTGAAGGATTTTGATGATGCACAGGATATGATAAAACAGCAGATTCGAGAAGAAATAACAAAGCGTGTAGAAAAGCAGGAAAAAATTGAAGAAATTGAAGATGAAAAATTTGAGAAAGATATAGATAAAGATATACAGGATAAAAAAGAATTAGAAAAAGAATATGAATATGCACAAAAATTTTAATATATAAAATAATTTCCGCATAAGTTAAGAAACCCCGGCAGGCAAGAAGAAAAGGTCTGCCGGGATTTTTATGTCAAATATGGTAATAAAAAATTATTTTGAAATTCAAAATAATTGTTGACAGCACATATAGAGTTGTGATATAAAAATAATTGTTTGATAATCAAAGTAAGATAATCAAAATATAAGATTATCAAACTAAAAAGCAGTAATTGTTCTGCGGAAAGTGACAGATATGTATTTATGAAAGCTACGATTATTGGAACGGGAAGTTATATTCCTGAGTACATACTTACGAATCAGGAACTTTCAACAATGGTTGAAACTGATGATGAGTGGATTGTAACGAGAACGGGTATCAGTGAGAGAAGAATACAAAAATCGGGTGATGTTGCTGATATGGCAGTCAATGCCGCATTAAAGGCACTTGATAATGCAGGGATTAATTCAGAGGATATTGACTTGATAATAGCAGCTACTTCAACACCTGATTATCTGTTTCCTAATTGCTCATCAATAATCCAGAAGAATACAGGTGCAATAAATGCAGTGTGCTTTGATATAAGTGCGGCGTGTTCAGGATTTATTATGGCATTATCTGCCGCAAAAGCTTACATTGAGGCAGGAATGTATAAGAAAGTTCTCATTGTATGCAGTGAAAAAATGTCTGGAATAACAGACTGGAAGGACAGAAGTACATGTATCCTTTTTGGCGACGGTGCAGGAGCATGTGTTGTTGAAAGCAGTGAGCAAGAAGGTGTGAAATCAGTCGATTTACACAATGAAGGAATGCTAGGAGAAGTTCTTACCGCAAAAAGAAATGAAAATATAGTAATGAATGGGCAGGAAGTATTTAAGTTTGCGGTAAAAAAAGTTCCTGAAACAATTAATACATTGTTAAAAAAAGAAAATACAGATGCAGAAGATATAAAATATTTTATTTTACATCAGGCAAACGTAAGGATTATTGAGAGTGTAGCAAAAAGATTGGGTATAGATATGAACAGATTTCCGGTGAACCTGTCCAGATACGGAAATACATCATCAGCCAGTATACCGATTCTGCTTGATGAGCTGAATCGTGAAAATAAACTGCAAAATGAAGACCTGCTTGTATTTGCGGGATTTGGTGCAGGATTAAACTGGGGCAGTATTCTTGTAAAATGGAACTGCCATAAATCTTGACGATAACGTCATTACTAAAAATTGCAGTATTCACTGTAAGAATGTAAAAAGAAAGGATTTTTATTATGTTTGAAAAGATTAGAGATTTAGTAGCAGAGCAGCTTGGAGTAAATAAGGATGACATTAAGCCGGAAAGCAGATTCAAAGAAGATCTTAATGCAGATTCACTTGATTTATTTGAGCTTATCATGAGCCTTGAGGAGGAATATTCAACAGAAATTCCTACAGACGAACTTGAAAATCTCACAACAATACAGTCAGTAATCGATTATCTTGGAGCAAAAGGAATAGCATAATGGAAACAAGAGTAACAAAGCTTCTTGGCATAGAATATCCGATAATTCAAGGCGGAATGGCATGGGTTGCCAATGCAAATCTTGCGGCTAATGTGAGTAAGGCTGGCGGAATCGGATTCATTGGTGCTGCCAATGCACCGGGAGAATGGGTGAGAAGTGAAATAAGAAAAGCAAGAGAAATAACAGATAAACCAGTCGGAGTAAATATTATGCTTTTAAGCGAGCATATAGATGAAGTTGCACAGGTTGTTGTTGAAGAGAAAGTATCTGTTGTATCAACAGGAGCAGGAAATCCCGGAAAATACATGAAAATGTGGAAAGATGCAGGAATTAAAGTTATGCCGGTTGTAGCATCAGTTGCACTTGCAAAACTCATGGAGAGAGCAGGTGCTGATATGGTTATAGCTGAAGGAATGGAATCAGGTGGGCATATCGGTGAGCAGACTACAATGACACTTGTTCCACAGGTGGCTGATGCAGTTTCAATTCCTGTAGTAGCAGCTGGTGGAATTGCAGATGCAAGAGGATTTTGTGCAGCATTTATGCTTGGTGCCGAGGCTGTACAGATGGGAACACGTTTTGTTGTTGCCAAAGAATCAGATGTTCATCAGCTTTACAAAGACAGAATAATAGCAGCAAGGGATATAGATTCTGTTGTTACAGGAAGAAGTACGGGACATCCGGTCAGGTCTTTAAGAAATGAAATGACCAGGCAGTATCTTAATATGGAAAAAGAAAATGTATCATTTGAAGAACTTGAACATCTTACACTAGGTGCTTTACGTAAAGCAGTTGTCGATGGTGATGTAAAAATGGGAACTGTAATGGCCGGTCAGATTGCGGGAATGGTAAAAAAAGAACAGACATGCAAAGAGATAATTACAGAAATAATGGATGATGCACATAAAGTGTTTAACAGTGTAAAATTTTAGAGGAGTTTTGTATGGGAAAGACAGTCATTATGTTTCCGGGACAGGGAGTACAAAAGATTGGAATGTCACAGGAATTTTATGAAAAATATAAAGTGAGCCGTGATTGCTTTGAAAAGGCTGAAAATGTAACGGGATTAGACATGACTAATCTGATTTTTAAAGAAAATGAAAATCTTGATAAGACAGAATATACGCAGATAGCATTGTATACAGCTGAAATGGCAGCTTTTTATGCAGGCGTGGAGGAAGGTCTGACATTTGACTGTGCAATCGGACTTTCCCTTGGGGAGTACAGTGCAATGACAGCCTGTGGTGCAATAGATTTTGAAGATTGTGCGTCTCTTGTGAGAAACCGTGGAATTTATATGGAAACAGCGGTTCCTGACGGACATGGAGCTATGGCAGCCGTTATCGGACTGGACTCCGGTAAAATAGAAGAAGTTATATGTCACAGCGGATTAGATAATGTAGGGATTGCAAACTATAACTGTCCGGGACAGATTGTTATTTCAGGTGAGGCTGAAAATATAACAAAAATTATGGAAGACTTAAAAAATGTTGGAGCCAAAAGAGTCCTAAAGCTTAATGTAAGCGGACCGTTTCATTCACCTATGCTTGCACAGGCAGGAGAAAAATTAAAAAAGGATTTGGAAAAGGTAAATATTACAAGTCCACATATTCCATATTATGCCAATTATACGGCGGAACTTATTGATAAAAATACATCTACTGAATATATAAAGAGCATTCTTTCAAAACAGGTCAGCGGTTCTGTCAGATTCGAGCAGTCGGTAAGAAAGCTGATTGAATCGGGATTTGACAGATTTATAGAAATCGGTCCGGGTGATACACTCACAGGATTTGTTAAAAGAATTGCAAAGGACATGAAAGTTGAAGGATTGGTATATGAAAAGATTTGAAAATAAAATTGTGCTGGTAACAGGGGCAGGACGTGGAATCGGTGCGTCAATAGCCAAGCGTTTTGCATCAGAAGGTGCAGAAGTAATAGTTAATTACAGCGGAAATGACGAGGCAGCACAAAAGACTGTTGATGAGATAACAGCGACAGGCGGACAGGCACAAAAATATAAGTGCAGTGTGAATGACAGTGAAAGTGTCAAAGTCATGATAGATGAAATAATTAAAGAATTTGGAAGAATTGATATTCTTGTTAATAATGCCGGAATAACAAAAGACGGACTTATGCTCAGAATGACTGATGAAGATTTTGACAGAGTAATAGATGTCAATTTGAAAGGAACATTTAACTGCACTAAATATGTATCAAAATACATGTTAAAACAAAAGTCAGGAAAAATTATCAATATTTCTTCTGTGGTGGGACTTTCCGGAAATGCTGGACAGGTAAATTACAGTGCCTCAAAGGCTGGAATTATTGGTATTACGAAATCAGCGGCAAAAGAACTTTCAAGCAGGGGAATTACTGTAAATGCAGTTGCACCCGGATATGTTGACACTGACATGACAAAAGTGCTTTCAGACAATATCAGAAATGAAATTCTTAAAAATATACCATTACAAAGAATGGGCAATGTGGAAGACATAAGTAATTGCGTTGCATTTCTTGCATCTGAAGATGCTTCATATATAACAGGACAGGTAATATCTGTAGACGGAGGTATGCATATATAATGAGAAGAGTAGTAGTTACAGGACTTGGTGCAGTCACACCAATTGGACTTAATACAGATGATTTCTGGGATGCGATAAAGAAAAATACAGTTGGTATAGATACAATAACTTCTTTTGATTCATCAGAATATAAAGCACATCTTGCAGCTGAAGTAAAAGGATTTAATGCAGCTGACTGTATGGATTTCAAGGCTTCAAGGAGAATGGAAAAGTTCAGCCAGTATGCAGTAGCAGCTGCATTTGAAGCTTTAAAGGATTCAGGACTTAATATTGAAAATGAAGATGCATATATGGCAGGTGTTTCAGTAGGTTCAGGAATTGGCAGTTTATCAGCAATGGAAAACAGCCACAAAAAACTTCTCGAAAAGGGACCGTCAAGAATCAACCCGCTTCTTGTTCCTATGATGATAACTAATATGGCAGCAGGAAATGTATCAATACAGCTTGGGTTGAAAGGTAAAAGCATAAATGTTGTAACTGCTTGTGCAACAGGTACTAATTCAATAGGTGAGGCGTACAGAAGCATACAGCATGGGGAAGCCGATATTATGTTCGCAGGAGGTACAGAAAGTGCGGTTACACCTATTGGCATAGGCGGATTTGCAGCACTTACGGCATTGTCTGAATCAACAGACCCATTAAAAGCATCTCTTCCGTTTGACAAAAATAGAAATGGATTTGTTATGGGAGAGGGAGCCGGTGTAGTTGTTCTTGAAGAACTTGAGCATGCATTGAAGAGAAACGCACATATCTATGCAGAAGTAGCAGGATATGGATGTACATCTGATGCTTATCATATCACTTCGCCGATGGAAGACGGAAGTGCTGCTGCCCATGCAATGGAGCTTGCAATGAAAGAGGCAGGGCTTGCACCGGAGGATATAGATTATATTAATGCACACGGAACAGGCACACATCACAATGATTTATTTGAGACAAGAGCGATAAAATCAGCATTTAAAGAAGATGCAAAAAGAGTTCCGATAAGTTCAACAAAATCTATGATAGGCCATCTTCTTGGTGCGGCAGGTGCAGTTGAGTTTATCACATGTGTAAAATCAATACAGGATGGGTATATACATCCGAATGTCGGACTGACTGAAACAGAAGAAGAGATGAACCTTAATTATGTCAGGGATAAAGGAATTAATTGCGATGTAAATGCAGTGATATCCAATTCACTCGGATTCGGAGGACATAATGCCTCAATACTTATAAAAAAATATATTGCTTAAAGGAGGGCTTATATCATGGAATTAGACAGTGTGCTTAAACTAATTAATGCCGTGTCGGATTCATCGCTTACAAGCTTTACGCTCGATGACGGCAATACCAAACTATCTTTTGCGGCAGACAGGGCCGAGGTTATAAAGAATAATGAATTTTCAATTGTAAGAAATACAAAAGAAGAACAAAACAGTTCTTATGAACATCATGAGAATGATAATATTGCGGTAGACAGTACAAATGTAGTTTCATCACCGCTTGTAGGAATTTTTTACAGTGCCGCATCACCTGATGAAAAAGATTTTGTCAGTGTCGGTGATACAGTGAAAAAAGGGCAGGTTTTAGGAATTGTTGAGGCAATGAAGCTTATGAATGAAATAGAAAGTGAGTATGACGGAGTTGTCAAAGAAATACTTGTAGATAATGAACAGATGGTTGAGTACGGTCAGCCGATGTTTGTTATTGAATAAAATGTAATAGGCAGTCAGTTTATAAAAATATTTAAGGAGTCAGAAATGTTACTTAATACAAAACAGATTATGGAAATCATTCCACATCGTCATCCTTTTCTGCTTGTCGATACAATTGAAAGCATGATTCCGGGAAAAAGTGCTGTTGGATATAAATGCGTCACATATGACGAGCCGTTTTTCAGCGGACATTTTCCTGATGAACCTGTAATGCCTGGAGTTTTACAGATTGAGGCATGTGCACAGGTAGGGGCAGTTGCGATACTTTCGCTTGAAGAAAACAGGGGAAAGACAGCATATTTTGGTGCAATAAACAATGCAAGATTTAAAAGAAAGGTAGTTCCGGGAGACCGTCTTCGCATGGAATGTGAAATCATAAAACAGAAAGGACCTCTCGGTATAGGAAAGGCAGTTGCAACAGTTGATGGGGAAACAGCACTTACAGCTGAACTTACATTTATGATTCAATAAGTGATGTGCAGAATTTCCGTAAAAGCCTGCAGCATTGTGTTGTTGTTTTACAGAATTTACAAAAATGGAGATATATTATGTTTAGTAAGGTTTTAATTGCAAACAGAGGCGAAATTGCAGTAAGAATAATCCGTGCATGCAGGGAAATGGGAATAAGAACAGTGGCAGTTTATTCTGAAGCAGATAAAGATGCACTGCATACACAGCTGGCGGATGAAAGTGTCTGCATAGGAAAGGCACAGGCTCTTGACAGTTACCTTAACATGGAAAGGATACTCAGTGCGACAGTTGCTTCGGGAGCTGAGGCAATTCACCCCGGATTCGGATTTTTGTCTGAAAACAGTAAATTTGCAGAGCTTTGTGATAAATGTAATATAACATTTATCGGACCGTCAGCTGAAGTAATTGAAAAAACAGGTAATAAACAGGAAGCAAGAAATACTATGATAAAAGCAGGTGTTCCGGTTATTCCGGGAACTAAAGAACCTGTAATGGATGCCGCAAGGGGAAAAGAGATTGCCGCTTCAATCGGGTATCCTGTTATGATAAAAGCTGCTCTAGGCGGTGGTGGCAAGGGCATGCGTGCTGTATATGATGAAAAAGATTTTGAAAAAGAGTTTAATAATGCACAGCGTGAAGCCATAAATGGATTTGCCGATGGTACTATGTATATTGAGAAGTATATAGAGAATCCACGTCATATAGAATTTCAGATACTTGCTGATAATTATGGAAATGTAATTCATCTTGGGGAGAGGGATTGTTCGATACAGAGAAATCATCAGAAAATGGTTGAAGAATCACCATCTGCTGCCCTTGACGAAAAAACGAGGCAGCAAATGGGCGAGATGGCAGTAAAAGCAGCGAGAGCAGTAGGATATACTAATGCCGGAACTGTAGAATTTCTGCTTGATAAAAATAAAAATTTTTATTTTATGGAAGTAAATACGAGAATTCAGGTTGAGCACGGTGTCACAGAGATGATGACAGGTGTTGACCTTATAAAAGAACAGATAAAAATAGCATCCGGGGAGCATCTTGCAATAAAGCAGCAGGATGTAAAACTTTCCGGTGCTGCAATAGAAATGAGGATTAATGCAGAAAATCCTTATAAAAAATTTGCTCCATGTCCGGGAAAAATCAGTGATTTGCATATTCCGGGAGGAAATGAAGTGCGGGTTGATACGGCAGTGTATACAGGATATACAATTCCACCGTTTTACGACTCAATGATTATGAAAATTATAGTTCACGATAAAGATCGCAGACAGGCAATCAATAAAATGAAAAGCGTTCTGGGTGAAGTAGTTATAGATGGTATTACAACAAATCGTGATTTTCAATATGAAATCTGCAATAATAAGCGGTTTGAGACAGGTGATATAACAACTGACTTTATTGCACAGGAATTTCCTGACTTTATATAATATATATCAGTATTATTTTATACCGGTATATTGTATACATGAATTTTGATGTTGTGAAAAGGAGAGAACATCATGCATCTTAATTTTTTATTTAAAAAAGATAATGATAATATATCAAAAAAAGGAAAAGTTAATGTTCCGGACGGGCTGTTTACCAAATGTCCGAAATGCTCAAAGATGATACTTACAGATGAGCTTTTCCTTGATAATTGTGTGTGCCATTCATGCGGATATTACTTTAAAATAGATGCGAAAACAAGAATATCAATGGTTATAGACAAAGACACGTTTGAAGAATGGGACACAGGCATAGAAGAGAAAAATCCGTGTGATTTTGAAGGATATATACAAAAAACGGCTGATTTAAAGTCTAAAACAGGGCTTGATGAAGCAATAGTTACAGGAAAAGGGAAAATAGACGGAAAAGATACAGTAATAGGGGTCTGCGACACACGTTTTCTTATGGGAAGCATGGGAAAAGTTGTCGGTGAGAAGCTTACAAGGGCGTTTGAAAAGGCTACACAATTAAAACTTCCTGTTATTGTATTTACATGTTCAGGCGGTGCAAGGATGCAGGAGGGCATAATTTCTCTTATGCAGATGGCAAAGACAAGTGCTGCAATAAAAAAACATGATGAGGCAGGACTTTTGTATACAGTGGTGCTTACTGACCCGACAACCGGCGGCGTTACGGCAAGCTTTGCAATGCTTGGAGATGTCATTCTTGCGGAACCGGGGGCTCTTATTGGGTTCGCAGGACCGCGTGTAATAAGACAGACAATAGGACAGGAACTTCCTAAGGGATTTCAGCGTGCGGAATTTCTTCTTGAACACGGAATTATTGACAATATTGTTGAAAGAAAAGATTTGAAGCAGACACTGTCGCTTATAATAAAGCTTCACAGTAAATGCGACAATAAAATGGAAGATTATAAAAAATATCTCAGTGATAAGATGAATGAACTGAAATATAAATATGAATATGATGAAGATAAAAATAATTTGAATTCATGGGAGAAAGTGCAGGCGGCAAGAAGCAGCATGCGTCCTACGGCTCTTGAATATATTGACAGGCTCACAAAGAATTTTTATGAACTTCACGGAGATAGAATGTATGGAGATGATAAGTCTGTAATTGGGGGAATTGCAATGTTCGGCAAACAGCCCGTTACTGTTGTCGGACTCCAGAAAGGTATGGATACAAAGGATAATATATACAGAAATTTTGGAATGCCACAACCGGAGGGGTATAGAAAATCACTGCGTCTGATTAAACAGGCGGAAAAATTCCACAGACCTGTAATATGTTTCGTTGATACACCGGGTGCATATCCGGGAATGGGAGCAGAAGAACGTGGACAGGGTCGTGCAATTGCTGATAATCTATTTGAAATGTCAGATATAAAAACGCCTGTACTTACAATTGTGACAGGCGAAGGCGGAAGCGGTGGTGCATTGGCACTGGCTGTTGCTGATGAAGTATGGATGATGGAAAATTCCATTTATTCAATACTATCGCCTGAAGGATTTGCAAGTATTCTTTATAAAGATGCAAAAATGGCAGAAAAAGCAAGCGAAGATATGAAAATCACAGCAAAAGACCTGTTTGACATGGGCGTGATAGAAAAGATAATTCCCGAATATGGAATCATGACAAGAGAAAAATTAGGTTTTATTGGATTATATATGAAAACCGCTATAGCGGATTTTCTTATAAAAATACAGAAAATGACGCCGGAGGAGCTTATTTGTAAAAGATATGACAGATTTAGGAAGTTTTAATAAACATATTTTACTAAAAGAAAAAAATATTATTCCGCTTATGCAGGGCGGGATGGGCGTAGGAGTAAGTTTTTCGGGGCTTGCAGGAGCAGTTGCATCATGTAATGCCATAGGAATTATATCAACTGCACAGGCCGGTTTTGCAGAACCTGATTTTGAGACAAATACGCTTCAAAGCTGCCTTAGGGCAATAGACAGACAGATAAAAAGAGCAAAAGAAATAGCACAGGGACGTGGACTTGTAGGTGTGAATGTGATGACTGCGTTAAGACATTACAAAGAGCATGTAGCACAGGCAGTAAGAAGCGGTGCGGACATTATTGTATGCGGAGCCGGGCTTCCGCTTGATTTGCCGGGAATTGTCCGTGACGAATGTGAAATGTCGGGTGTTAAAAAGCCTCTTATAGCACCTATTGTATCATCTCAGCGTGCGGCAAAGCTTATATTGAAGCACTGGAGTGCAAAATATAATGACAGTCCGGATATTGTGGTTGTCGAAGGCCCTCTTGCGGGAGGACATCTAGGTTATACAAAGGATGAAGCACAGAATCCCGCAGCAGTTGATTTTTATAAGATAATAAAAGATGTAGCGGAATGTGTAAAAGAATATAGTGAAAAATTTTCAAAAAAAATTCTTATAGCAGCAGGAGGCGGCATTTACACAAAAGAAGATGCACAGAAAGTATTAGAGAGCGGTGCGGATATGATTCAGGTTGCAAGCCGTTTTGTTGCCACATACGAGTGTGATGCTGCACCGGAATATAAAAATGCTTATATAAATGCCACTCAAAAAGATATCCAGATTATAAAAAGTCCGGTTGGCATGCCGGGCAGGGCGATAAGAAATAAATTTGTCCAAAGAATCGAAAAAGAAAATGTACCTGTAAAAAAATGTCTTTCGTGTCTTTCACACTGTAACCCATCGCAGATACCATATTGCATAACCAATGCACTTATCAATGCGGTAAAAGGTGATGTGGATAACGGACTTATTTTCTGCGGAGGCAGAGTCGGAAGCATTGGCAGGCTTCAGACGGTAAAAGATGTAATTGAGGAACTTGGGATAAATGTATCACAGTAAATATGCGGGTTGATACATATGTCACCTGTTATAAATCTTCCTTTTTTTGTAATATTCTATTGTAAAAATTACAACAAAAGGAGGATTTTTTATGTGTGCAAAAAACAAAAAATTAAAAAAATTTCTTTGCTTGTCTGCGGCGGCCATGCTGGCATTTTTAATGTGTGCAGCATGTCTGTTAGTTCCTGCAAAGGGAGAAAATGGTCCGTGTGATACGGGTGATCGGGCATTTGCTTATATTTCAGTCGAAAACGATGGAGATTCGAGCAATCCGCAGGGAGAATACAAGACTATCTATTCTGTCAACTCAAAAGATATTTCAACAGTGGAAGGAATATCTTACGACAGAGCTTCAAACACCCTTACAATCGAAAATTACAATAATACAAAAAACAGAATTGCAATGAATATGATGGGTGATGATTTCAAAATCAACATAAAAGGTGAAAATCATATCGGAGAACTTACTTCATACGGTGATGGCTGGGGAGGAAGCATAACGCTTACCGGAAACGGTACATTGTACATTAATGAAAACAAGTACTACGAAACAGGTATTTATATGAATGCCGAGAATACAAAATCAGTGATTACTGTCGGACCTGAATGTAGTGTATATGTATATTCGGGACAAAATGCCATCGTATCTTCATCAAATACTACAAGTGATATAATAAAAGCGGAAGGCAAAATTAGTACACAGCTTCAGACAGAAGTAACTCATCCTGTAAAAATGACAATGATATTTGCAGGTTATTTCAGCGATACATTAGAACCTTGGGAAGGTAATGTGTATACAAAGGAAGGCGACAGTGCAAAATATGACTGTATACAATCAACAAAATCTGACGGAACAGTAACTTATTGTTATTATGAATTAAAGAAATACGACGGTTTCGACAAAGGCTATATAGGCGTTAAAAAAGAAGAGTTAAGCGAAAAGTCATCTGATTATAAGATGACAGACGAGATTGTAAAATGGTATAGTGCAGATTCTCTCAGCGGTTCTACTTCAACTCTCGTAAAAGATACAAAGACAGGCGAAGAAGCATATGCCGTAGTATCAAAATATGACAGTGCAACAGGAAATTCTAAGGGCTATCTTTGCAAGATAATCGCAAATTTCGGTATTGATGAATATAATCAGGAGACATGTCTTGTTGATATTGATAATCCTGTTGCTGATATTGCAAATCCTAACGAATATTATGTTAAGCTTCCTGACGGTTACGAGGCTGTCGGCGAGGAGATGACCAATATTTATAATGTGTCTGTAAAGAATGAAAAGGTAGAGTTTATCGGTTCATCTGCAGCTAAGGATGATAAAAATAACGATGTCAAAAAAGATGAAGAAGTAATTGAAATTCCGTCAGATGACAAGACTGTCGAAGCGGACGATTTCAACGAGATAATCAACAAAAATCAGGATTCTGATGTAATTATCAATTCTAATAACGATATTTCGTTTAAGTTTGAAAAAGGTACTATGAATCAGATTGATGGTGTTGATAAATACGATTTTACAACAGAAGTTGTAAAGGAAGTTGAAAATGCCGGAAAGCTCCCTGCCGGGGTAACATCAGAAAACTTTATTCAGAAAATTGATTTCGCTTATTCGGGACAGCTTCCTGCAAAGGCGGAAATCAAGATACCTGTAGGAACACAGTATGCAGGTCGTACACTTTATTACAGCAGACTTTACGATGACGGCACAATCGAAAATATTATGTCGGCAGCAGTTGATGAAAATGGTGTTATAACAGTTGAACAGGATCACTGTTCTGTATATCTTCTTACAACAACAAAGCTTACACAGACTCACGTGAGCGGTTCAGGTACGCAGGCAGCTGCACCTAATACGGGGGACAGTGCACCTTTAGCGTTTATGTTACTCGCAGTTGTTATCAGCAGCTTTGTATTAACTGTTATTGGCATTGTAAAGAAACACAAAAATTCAGTTTTTTATTAAAAACATTGTCTGATTCAGTTTTAGCATACAAAAATATATGATATACTCTGATTAAAGCGACAACAGTGTTAAAGTTCGTGTATGTACGGACTGTGCGGCTGTTGCCGACTATGTAAAACTGAAAGGGACAATAATTAATGGAAAATAAAGAGATAAAAGGTATCATTCATTCAATTGAAAGTTTTGGCTCCGTAGATGGACCGGGTGTGAGGTATATCGTATTTTTGCAGGGCTGCCGTATGCGTTGCAGATACTGCCACAATCCCGACACATGGGCTTTAAATGACAAGAACTCCTATGAGGAAACTCCGGCCGAGACATTAAAGAAGGCTATGAGATTCAAGGCTTATTGGAAGGAAACAGGCGGAATAACTGTGAGCGGCGGAGAGGCACTTTTACAGATTGATTATGTGACAGAGCTTTTCAGGCTTGCAAAAGAACAGGGAGTTCATACGACACTTGACACATCAGGTAATCCGTTTACAAGAGAAGAGCCGTTCTTTAGCAAATTTAACGAACTTTTGAAATATACAGATTTATTCCTTCTTGATATTAAGCATATTGATCCTGTTAAGCACAAGGATTTAACACAGTGGGATAACTCTAATATTCTTGATATGGCAAAATATCTTTCTGATAACGGCAAGAAGATGTGGATTAGAAATGTATTAGTTCCGGGTTATACTGATGGTGAAGAGGATTTACAGAAATTAAGCGACTTTATCTCTTCATTAAAGACAATTGACCGTGTTGAGGTACTTCCATATCATACACTTGGCGTATTTAAGTGGAAAGAATTAGGAATCGATTATACACTGGAAGGTGTCAGTCCACCTGATGGTGAGCTTATCAAAAAAGCAAACGATATTTTAAAAACAAGTGAATACAAGGGCTACCTTAACAGACAGTAAAATTATCAGCCCATTTTCAGCTTCCCGGTCATTTCATATGGCCGGGAAGTTGATTTATATCGGTAAAAAATGTATAATATAAATATTATAATCTGATACAGAATTTTTTAACAATATATTGAGCAGGAGTGCAAAAGTTATGGAGAGATTAGTGGATTTACATGTGCATCTTGATGGCTCGCTCTCACTTGAAACTGTAAAGGAGCTTGCCGCAAGACAAGGAATTGAGATTCAAAACGATGACATACTTATTAAAAAACTTCAGGTTTCAAAAGATTGCCGTGATTTGAATGAATATCTTACAAAATTTGAATATCCGCTTATGCTGTTACAGACCATTGATTCGATAGAATATGCGGTTTATTCGCTTATGAAAAGGCAGTCGGAACAGAATCTTTTGTACAGTGAGATTCGCTTTGCACCGCAGCTTCACACAAAAAAAGGACTTTCACAGGAAGAAGTTGTAACAGCTTCCCTGAAAGGAAGACAAAAATATTTCGATGAATTAAGGCAGAAAGAAAATATAAAAGAAGGTGACATCCCCTCTTTTTACAGCAATATTATATTGTGCTGCATGAGAGGAAACGGCAACGAGATGGAAAATGAGGAGACAATAAGGATAGCCGCAGAGTTTCTCAGTGATTCGGATGGGGTTGTTGCAGTTGACCTTGCGGGGGCAGAAGCCCTGTTTCCCACATCGGATTATGAAAAGCTGTTTGCACATGCGAGAGCTGAGGGGATTCCTTTTACAATACATGCGGGTGAGGCGGCAGGACCCGAAAGCATCAGACAGGCTGTTGATTACGGCACTGCAAGGATAGGTCATGGGGTAAATTGTATACATGATAAAAATTTGATGAATATTATTGCAGAAAAAGGCATAACATTGGAGTTATGTCCGACAAGCAATCTTAATACCAAAATTGTCAATGATATAAAAGACTATCCTATAGATAAAATTATAAATAATAAAATTAAAGTTACGATAAATACCGACAACATGACAGTTTCGGGAACTGATGAGGCATCGGAGATGAAGCTTATATGTGATACGTTCGGTTATGATGGGAATATGAGAAGAATATTTGTAGATAATGCGATAGATGCCGCATTTTTATCAAATGAAATGAAAGAGAAATTAAGGGGTAATTTATAAAATGAAGGTAAATGAACTTTTTTGCAGGGAGTGTGTTGAGCAGATATATGTACCTGATGTAGTCAGAGTTGATTTATTAAGTATTATTGAAGAAAAGTTAAAAAAAGCGGGATTTTACTACAGAATTGCCTACAGGGTGAAAGCGGTAGATTCTACAGTTGATAAATTGCAGTTTAAAGATTACAGACGACCGGGGACGGAAAATGAAGATAAAAAGATGCAGGATTTAATCGGTATAAGAATCATGCTTTATTTTGTGGATGATGTACCAATATGCCGCAGTCTTCTGGATACATTATTTGCTACTCCCGGTGTGTGGGAGACGACAGAAACAAATGAATATGAATTTAAAGCGATGAAAATAAATGGTATTTTCAAGCTTCCGGGTTATCTTGCAAAAACAATAGTTAATCCGATGCTTTCGGATTATATAGATGATACGTTTGAAGTCCAGGTAAGAACCAATTCATTTGAGGGCTGGCATGAGATAGAGCATGATTTAAGATATAAAGGTTCGGCTTTCGGTGAAGGCAATGAAGCTCTTGCAAGAAAAATGAACAGTATTCTTGCAACTCTTGAACTGTGTGATGATTCGGTTGTCAAGCTTCTTGAAGATCTGGGCCATCAGCATTACAAAGATCATAAGTGGGGCGACATGATAAGGTGTCATTACAGACTCAAGATGACAAATGAGCTTATACGTCCAGAGCTTAAAAAGGTGTTTGATGAAGATACAGAACTTGCAAAAATATTTTTCAAGTTTGACAGAAAGCTTGCTATAAGCAGATTGTGGAATAATACGGCAGATAAGATACCTGAGCTTACAATCAATTACATAATAAAGATTGTCAATCAGATAGGACCTGATGATGAACGTCTTAATAAGGCCTTTGAACTTATAGATAATGAGTCAGGAACAGAAGATAATTTTACAAAGAGAAAGAAGTTTGAGCCGTTCCATATGCTTGGAAGTTACAAAGTATTTACGGCAGATACATATCTTGATACAACTAATCTATCTGAGAAAGATGCTTTTAAAAAGGCATCTTCATACATATATGCATGGATACATTCAAGATATTGTGAGGCATTTTCTGATTTACCTGATACAGTTGATAATTATTACCGCAGTGTTCCGGGATATACTGTCAATGTAGAATATAATGAAGATAATATGCACTTTTATGAATGTTCAACGCATATAGATTCAAAGATTGCAAGCAGGATATGGGTATCGAAAGCATCTTTGGTAAAAAATGATAATGGTATAGAATTTAAGGTGAGCAACGAGTATGCCGAACCAAAAGACAGGTACAGGGATAATGAAAATGTTCTGTTTTCACGCCCTAATTTTTATGGTGAAATTGCTGACAATATAGGTATCTGCGATGTTGTAAGACTAAAAGAAAATGTAAAATATGTTAGCAGTGATAATTATGATGAGATGTGCAGTCTTATAAATAATAAAGACAGAAAATTTCCTGTCATAGTATTTATGGCAAAGGATAATTCATGGATTGACAAGTTTGATGTTAATTATTTTGCATATCTTGTTGGATATTATGCACATATAAAAATGATTGACGGTGATGAGTGCTGCAGAAGATTTATAGAAGAATATGGACTTGATAAGGAAAGATGTGAAGATTCAATCACTGTTTTCTATGACACAGATAATCCGAAAACAAGTTATAAATCCGATATTATTGACACTACATTTGAAGTTATTAAGCTTGAACAGAAGAAGTATTGGAATGAAAATGGCTGCAGGGCATACAGACGCCAGCTTGTTGCTGAAATAAGAGAGAAAAATATTGAAAATGCGGACCTGTAATGATATAATAAATAGGTTTTGTATATGAATAAACGATAAATGGAGGAAAAAATGGATTATAATAAACTTGCACAGATGCTTTTTCCGGATGTAAAGAATTCACCGGAATATTACGAAGAAAAGTTCCCATACAGAAAACTTCCTGCAAAGGCTCAGGTTACACGTATGGCACCAAGTCCTACTGGATTTATACATCTTGGAAATCTTTACAGTGCACTTGCTGACGAGCGTATAGCACACAGACATGGCGGTGTATTTTATTTAAGAATTGAAGATACTGATGAAAAGCGTAAAGTTGACGGAGCAGTTGAACTTATTATTGATACACTTCGTTATTTCGATATCGAATTTGACGAGGGTGCAGGTTTTCCTGATGACGCTCCACAAAATATATACGGACCATATTTCCAGAGACAGAGAGTTGAGATTTATCATGCTTACGCAAAGAGTCTCGTAGAAAAAGGTCTGGCTTATCCTTGTTTTTGTACAGAGGAAGAACTTGAAAGCGTAAGACAGAAGCAGGAAGAGAATAAGGTTCTTACAGGATATTATGGTGAATATGCTGTATGCCGCAATCTTTCTCTTGAAGAGATTGAAAAGAACCTGAATGAAGGAAAGTCTTATGTGTTAAGACTCCGTTCACAGGGCAGTCCTGACAAGGAGATTACATTTGTTGACAGTATCAAGGGTGAGATTAAGCTTCCTGAAAATATACATGATATTGTTTTATTAAAACGTGATGGTATTCCGACATATCATTTTGCACATGCAATTGATGACCATCTTATGCGTACAACAGTTGTTGTAAGAGGCGGAGAGTGGCTTGCATCTGCACCAATCCATTATGAGCTTTTCCATGTGCTTGGGTTTAAGATGCCTGAATATGCCCATACTGCCCACCTTATGAAATTTGACGAGGAGACAGGTGGTAAGAGAAAGTTATCAAAGAGAAAAGATCCGGAACTTTCACTTGATTATTACAGACAGGATGGATATCATCCATATTGTATGAAAGTTTATCTTATGACACTTCTCAATTCTAATTTTGAAGAGTGGCATGAGCAGTTCCCTGATAAAGATATTAATGAATTTCCATTTTCAATTGAGAAAATGAGTCAGTCAGGTGCTTTATTTGATAAAGATAAACTTCATAACATCTGCAAGAATGAACTTTCAAAGCTTTCAGAGGATGAACTTTATGATTTCCTTTACAACTGGGCGTCAGAAAATGCACCTGAAAAGAAGGATATATGGTTTGCCGATAAAGAAAAAATGCTTGCAATATTAAGACTCTACATGGGTGTTGGCATGAAGAGAAGAAGAAAAGATTTTATGTATGCAAAGCAGATATTTAATATGATTTCATATTTCTTTGACGGGGAAAGCACTGACGAAAAAGATGAGTTCAGACTTGATATGTCAGAGGTTAAGAATATTCTTAATGATTATATGGCAGCATATAACCATGATGATGATAATTCAGTATGGTTTAACAAGCTTAAAGAAATTGCTGACAAGCACGGCTATGCATCAGATATGAAAGCTTATAAGGCTTCACCTGAGAGTTTCAAGGGTAATGTGTCTGATATAGCTGAAGTTGTAAGAATTGCTGTTACAGGACGTGCCAATACACCTGATTTGTGGTCAATTGTTCATATAATGGGTGAAGAGCAGATGAAACAGAGAATTGAAAAAGTTATTAACAGATAAAGAATTATGAAATTTATAAGACATTGAATTATAATGGGAAAGCCGTTTATTTGGCTTTCCTTTTTTTACTTTATAGGAAAGTTCTACTTTCGTCGAACTTTTGAATGAAAATAGC
>OGCN01000195.1_pt1 | contig 106685 bp, 90 predicted proteins | sample 1570181 | NCBI WGS metagenome assembly OGCN01 (sample SAMEA4370584, study PRJEB24528) | human gut metagenome | reverse complement strand
TGATTAGGAAACCGTTCTTTTGCTTTAATCTGCTTTAAGACGGTTTTCAACTGTCTGCCCAACTTCTGCGTTTTTCTTTTAACTCCCTAATTATCAAATCCTGTTGCGTTAATCTGCTGCGATTCGGCGGATATTCCAGAGATTTTTTGTAAGTTTGTATCAGCATTAATAAACAATCATACACTTGAAAAAGCATTATAAGACAATAATATTATCAGACCTTCATTTGGGAATGCCTCATGCCAAGGTAAATGAACTTATTCAGTTTCTTCGTTCGGTATCGTGCGAACGGTTGATTCTGAATGGTGATATTATTGATGGGTGGTACATACACAAGCATCCAAAGTGCGCTTGGAGAAGTGACCTTATGCGTCTGTTCCGTACCATATCGGAGATGATGAAGAATAGCACGTCTGATGTTATTTATACATACGGCAATCACGATGACTTCATGCAGAGGTATGTAGGTAAGGTGATAGTAGGTATAAAAGTATTCAGAGACTTTACTCTCTCAAGTGGAGGCAAGAAGTTCCTTGTTACGCATGGTGATTGTTTCGATACCGTAAACCGTAAAGCCACATGGCTCTCAAAAGTTGGAGCTTCATGCTACGAGTTTCTTCTTTTCTTGAATGAATTCTATAACAAATACAGGGCTTTTCGCCATAAACAGCCGTTCTCTTTCGCTCAGGTAATTAAGCGATGGACAAAAAAACTTGTCTCAAACTTTACTAATTTTGAGAAACAGATAACAGACTTTGCCGTAAAAAATAATTACGACGGTATTATTTGCGGACATATCCATCACCCGGAAGATACTCATCTTGGAAATATCCGCTATCTTAATTCCGGTGACTGGATTGAGAATAAATCAGTTCTGATAGAAGATGAAGATCAGAACTGGAAAGTCCTGATGGCATAATTCTGATTTATTCCTTTTTTTTGATGTGATAATAAAAAAATACCAGACATACCTTCCGGTATGCCTGGCATAAACCTATTCTGTAATAGTAAATTATTTCTTGAAGTATCTGTTGTACAAACCTTCGAAACCTTTTCCGTGACGAGCTTCGTCCTTAGCCATTTCGTGAACTGTATCGTGGATAGCGTCAAGGTTAAGAGCTTTAGCGCGAGTAGCGATACGTTTCTTGTCAGCGCAAGCACCGCTTTCAGCGTTCATACGCTTTTCAAGGTTAGTCTTAGTATCCCATACGCAGTCACCAAGAAGTTCAGCAAACTTAGCAGCGTGTTCAGCTTCTTCCCAAGCGTAACGTTTGAAAGCTTCAGCTACTTCTGGATAGCCTTCGCGGTCAGCCTGACGGCTCATAGCCAAGTACATACCTACTTCTGTACATTCGCCCATGAAGTGGTTGTTAAGGTCTTTAATCATTTCTTCGTCGCAACCTTTAGCTACACCGATAACGTGTTCGTCTGCAAACTGAAGACCACCTTCTGTTTCTTCCATTTCTTTGAATTTAGAAGCAGGAGCTTTACACAATGGACACTTTTCAGGAGCTGAATCACCTTCGTGGATATAACCACATACTGTACAGATAAATTTCTTCATAATAGTAATAAGTTAGTTAGTTGTTAAATTAATATTTTCAGTCCGACTTTAGTTTTTGTCGGAGTTGTTATTTCTACATTCAGGACAGACACCTTTGTAATAGCTGTGAACTTCTTCCACGCTAAAACCTTTTTCTGTCATTTCGTTCATTTTGTTTTCGTTTATATGCATTGGCATATCGAAAATCCTACCGCAGCATTTGCACTGGAAGTGTGCATGGGCAGATGTATCGCCATCGAAACAAGCATTACGTTCGTCTATCGTAAGCATCTTTGCGGCTCCATGTTCAACAAACAACTTCAAAGTGTTATATACTGTTGTTTTTGAAAGGGTAGGAATATCATCATGCAAAGCCATATAAATCTCATCAATACACGGATGAGTATGATTCTTTAGGAGATAGTCCATAATTGCGATGCGTTGTACGGATGGCTTGATGTTGTAATTAAGCAAATATTCGTAAACGTTCATACTCTCTTTCAATTATGTAATTATTACAATTTTATTTCAATGGCAAAGATACAAACTTTTTTCTAAACTACAAGTTCCAAACTTACTTTTTTGTTTTTTTTACTTTTAACTTAACCGCTGTGCAAAGGAATAATTTGTATTTTTGCACAGACTATACATTATATATAACAAATTATATGAAATTTGGTTTTGTAAAAGTGGCGGCTGCTATACCGGCGGTAAAGGTGGCCGACTGTAAATTCAATGCGCAACAGACAGAAGCACAGATTATGGTGGCTGACGGTAAAGGTGTGCAGATAGTGATTTTCCCTGAATTGAATTTAACGGGATATTCATGTGGCGATCTCTTTTCGCATAAACTGCTGATAGAACAGGCTGAAATGGCTTTGATGCAGGTTATGAATAATACACGCCAACTGGATATTATATCTATAGTAGGCATGCCGGTAGTGGTTAACTCAACTTTGGCAAATTGTGCTGTAGTCTTTCAGAAAGGAAAGATTCTTGGAGTAGTGCCTAAAACTTATCTTCCCAATTATAAGGAATTCTATGAGCAGAGATGGTTCGCATCATCACTTACATATACCGGAGTTTCTTCAATAAGATTATGCGGACAGGTTGTGCCGTTTGGCAAGAATCTGCTTTTCGATACGTCGGATACATGTTTTGGAATAGAAATATGCGAGGATGTATGGGCTCCGGTTCCTCCAAGTTCCGAACTGGTACTAAAGGGAGCAGAGATAATATTCAATATGTCTGCTGATACTGAGAACATCGCAAAACATCAATATCTGCGTTCGTTGCTGGCACAGCAGTCAGCACGCTGTCTGGCTGGATATGTTTTCGCATCAAGCGGTTTTGGAGAATCTACAACAGACGTGGTGTTTGCCGGCAATGCACTTATTTATGAGAATGGAACCCTGCTTGCGGAGGCTGAACGTTTTTCATTCAACGAGCAATTGGTTGTCAGTGAAATAGATGTGGAACGTCTGCGTGGAGAACGTCTTGTAAATACCACATTTGCTGCCAGTGTCAGGGCATACGCTTCAGGAGAGGTACAGCATATTCAGTCTGAGCTTGTAAACAGCCGTGATTTGTCGCTTACAAGATATATAGATCCTCATCCGTTCATACCTGCAGGCGGAAAGCTTCTTGACGAAAGATGTGAAGAGATATTTTCTATTCAGGTGGCAGGGCTCGCAAAACGACTTGTACACACAAACTGCAAGACCGTGGTAGTGGGAATATCCGGTGGACTGGATTCTACGCTCGCTCTTCTTGTGTGTGTAAAGACTTTCGACAAGCTGGGATTGCCACGTAAGGGTATAGTAGGTATCACAATGCCGGGATTCGGAACAACAGACCGTACATACAACAATGCCCTTACACTGATGAGTTCTCTTCAGGTCACTACCAAGGAAATCAGCATCAAGGATGCCTGCATACAGCATTTCAAGGATATTGAGCATGACATGTCTATACATGATGTTACATATGAAAACGGCCAGGCACGCGAACGTACACAAATCCTTATGGATTATGCCAACAAGATTGGCGGTCTGGTGATTGGTACGGGAGACTTGTCTGAACTTGCTCTCGGTTGGGCTACTTATAATGGCGACCACATGTCTATGTACGGTGTGAATGCCAGCATCCCTAAGACGCTGGTACGTTATCTTGTAAACTGGGTGGCTCAGACCGGTGTAGATGTAATTTCCCGTAACACTCTGCTTGACATTATAGATACTCCTATCAGTCCGGAACTTATTCCTGCCGACGAAAACGGAAATATCAAGCAGAAGACTGAAGACTTGGTTGGTCCGTATGAGCTCCATGACTTCTTCCTGTATTATTTCCTCAGATTCGGTATGCGTCCTGCAAAGATTTTCTATCTTGCAGAGATTGCTTTCAGAGGAACATACGACAGTACTACTATAAAGAAATGGCTTACTAATTTCTGCCGCCGTTTCTTTAATCAGCAGTTCAAGCGCTCATGTCTTCCTGACGGGCCTAAGGTAGGTTCCGTATCACTCAGTCCTAGAGGAGATTGGCGTATGCCTAGTGATGCCAGTGCGGCAATGTGGCTCAAGGAATGTGAGGAACTTGTAGGCTGATTTGATAGAATACAATGATGAAATCATCGTGACACGTTCGTGTTACACGCGTTACACGTACGTGTCACTATCGTCACACGAACGTGTTCCGGTCGTTACACGTTCGTGTGACGCTTTTTATATAAGGGTTTTAGTGATTCTATTAGTCGATATACTTGTCAGTAAACGCTTTTACCCTCTTTGTATATTCTTCAGGATAGTTTTTATACGATGTGGCATGGTCAGTCTCAGGCACAATCCATATTTCTTTCGGCTCTGATTTCGCGGCATATACTTCGTTCACCATGTATGTAGGAACGAAATCATCCTTGTCGCCATGTATGAAAAACATCGGTTTGTCGCATTTCTTTACTTGTTCTATAGCTGAAGCTTCATGGAAATTCCATCCGTTCTGAATTTCGCAAATCCAGCTGGCAGTGTATAGCAGTGGGAATGCCGGCAGATTGAACTGTTCTTTAAGCTCCTTTTTGAACTGTTCCCAAACGCTGGTATAACCGCAGTCCTCTACAAAACATCTTATATATTCAGGCAAGACTTCACCCGAAGTCATCATAGTGGTTGCTGCCCCCATTGATATTCCGTGCACAACAGCCTGTATAGAGTCGCCGAAAATACCCGGAGTCAGGTTTATCCATTCCTTTACGTCAAGACGGTCCAGCCATCCCATCTGTATGGCATCGCCTCCGCTCAGTCCGGTATATCTCAGGTCAGGAACTATAATGTTGTAATCCAAAGACTGATTGTACATATATCCGATGTGGAACATTCTTATGGCGCTATCGGTATAGCCATGTACAATTACCGCTGTCTTTTTGGTCGGGTGTGATGCATATGCATAATAAGCATGCAGTTTGATTCCATCCTTGGCAGTTATAAATGTATCTTTTAGCAGTTGGTTTCCCTGAAGGCTGTCCAACCATCCATTTATTTGAGGATAGGTCTCGCGCATGTACGCTTCAGATCCGGCCAGATCCTTACCTCTGTTTTCAGGACGAAGTGAGTAGTCTATCATGTAAAGACTTCCACCTATCAGTCCGCCAACTATTATTACTACAATAACTGTGAGGCTGATAATTAATTTCTTATGTTTCATGTCTGTCTTATTTGTTCCAAATTTCCCAAGCTCCAAAAGCCTGAAGCAGAAGCATCTCAAGACCGTTTTTTACTACTGCACCTTTCTCTCCACCGTTTTTCATAAATAGTGTTGTATCAGGATTGTACAGCAAATCATAGAGTAAATGTTCAGGAGTGAGATATTCGTATGGTATTTTAGGGCATTCGTCTGCTTTTGGGTACATACCTGTAGGTGTACAATTTACTATTACCTTGTATTCGTTCATAATCTCCGGAGTTATGTCGTCGTAAGTAATAGTATTTTCATTTCTTTTGGCTCTTGAAACGAATTTTGTTTCCAGTCCCAGTTTGTGCAATCCGTAGTTGATGGCTTTTGATGCTCCTCCTGTTCCCAGAATAAGGGCTTTCTTGTGGTGAGGCTCCAATAGAGATTCAATGGACTGGGTGAATCCCATTACGTCAGAGTTATAGCCTATAAGTTTCAGTTTGCCTTTGTTCTTTTCTATTTTTATTACGTTTACTGCTCCTATTGCAGCAGCGTCGGCATCCAGTTCATCCAGGTATCCGATAACCTGTTCCTTGTATGGTATAGTCACATTCAGTCCGCAGAGGGTAGGGTTGGATTTTATAACTTTATTGAATTCCTCTATGGATGGTATTTCAAAATTAACGTACTCGGCATCAATATTTTCTGAATGAAATTTTTCGTTGAAAAAATTTTTAGAGAATGAATGTCCCAAAGGGTAGCCGATTAAACCAAATTTCTTCATTGTAGTAAAAATTTTAAGTTATTTTGTTGCAAAGTAAAGAGTGCAAATACCAAATGTAAGTCTTTTGAATGTCACTTTGCTGAATCCTGCCTTGTAAAGAATTTGTTGCATAACTTCTCCTTGCGGGAAAGCCTTGATGGATTGCGGCAGGTATGTGTATGCACTGTTGTCTTTCGATAGTAACTTTCCGATTGTTGGAATTACGACTTTCGAGTAGATGGCATAAAGCTGTTTCATTGGGAATGTTTCCGGTTCGGACAGTTCCAGAATGACCAGATGTCCGCCTGTGGTCAATACGCGGTGCATCTCTGCCAGCCCTTTGTCCAGGTTCTCGAAGTTACGTACTCCGAATGCCACTGTTATGGCATCGAATCTGTTGTCGGGAAATGTGAGAGAAGTACAGTCTTCCTTGGCGAAGGATATCTGTCTGTCCAGCCCCGACTGTCTTACTTTTTCACGTCCTACATTCATCATACCCTCCGAGATATCTGTACCTATAAGTTCTTCAGGCTGAAGTACACGGCATGCCTGTATAGCAAAATCGCCAGTTCCTGTAGCCACGTCCATCATGTGCATCGGTCGGTATGGCTTGAGCATGTTGATGGCTTTGCGTCGCCAGCTCTTGTCAATGCCAAGCGAAAGTACGTGGTTCAGATTATCGTAAGTAGGAGCGATGTTGTCGAACATTTTTTCTACCTGTGCGGCTTTGCTTTCGTCTTGATTATAAGGTTTGATGTTTTCTTGAGGATAGTTTGACATGTTGTGAGTTAGTGTAGGATTTGTGGATAGAATATATGATGGGCGGGAAGAATCCCGCCCTGTCATAATTATTTCAAGTATTCAGTAACGTTCTTTTCGATGCGTGATGCAAGTTCAGCTGTATCAGCCTTTACGAATGTTTCACCAGTGATGTGTTCGTAAAGTTCGATATAACGTTCGCTGATTGAGTTTACTATTTCCGGAGTCATTTCAGGAACAGTCTGTCCTTCCTTACCCTGGAAACCGTTAGCCATCAGCCATTCGCGTACGAATTCCTTAGAAAGCTGTTTCTGAGGTTCGCCTTTTTCGAAGCGTTCTTCGTAACCTTCTGAATAGAAGTAGCGGCTTGAGTCAGGAGTATGGATTTCGTCCATCAGATAAATCTGACCGTTGTGCTTACCGAATTCGTATTTAGTGTCAACGAGGATAAGACCGCGTTCAGCAGCCATCTGTGTACCGCGTTCGAACAAAGCCAGAGTATATTTCTCCAGTGTAGCATATTCTTCAGGAGTAGCAAGACCTTTAGCGAGGATTTCTTCTTTAGAGATATCCTCATCGTGCATACCCATTTCAGCCTTAGTGGTAGGAGTGATGATTGGTGTAGGGAATTTCTGGTTCTCGCGCATACCTTCTGGAAGTTTCACACCGCAGATTTCGCGAACACCGCTCTTGTAAGCACGCCATGCGCTACCGCACAAGTAACCGCGAACAATCATTTCTACAGGGAAACCTTCGCACATTACACCTACAGTGACCATTGGGTCCGGAGTAGCGAGTTTCCAGTTTGGACAGATGTCAGTTGTAGCATCAAGGAATTTGGCTGCAATCTGGTTCAACATCTGGCCTTTGTAAGGAATACCTTCAGGCAAAACAACGTCGAATGCCGAGATACGGTCTGTTGCAACCATGACTAATTTTTCACCGTTGATGTTATAAACATCGCGAACTTTTCCGTGGTAAACACTCTTCTGACCAGGAAAGTTGAAGTCTGTTTTTGTTAATGCTTTACTCATCTTTTCTATATATTTTAGGAAGTAAATATGTTGTTTCCATTATTGTTTTGACGCAGCTTTCTTTTCAGTTTTTTCAGCCTTGTCCTTTTCTTCTTTTTCTGCTTTCGCTTTCTCCGCTTTTTCGGATTTTACTTTCTCTTCAAATTTCTCGTAAGCCTCCACAATTCTTGTTACCAGTTTGTGTCTTACGATATCCTTTTTGTTAAGCTCTATGAAACTGATGCCTTTCACTCCTTTCAGGATTTTCATTGCCTGCACCAAGCCTGATGTCTGCGACGAAGGAAGGTCAATCTGCGTCATATCGCCTGTGATAATCATCTTGGTGTTCATACCCATACGTGTAAGGAACATCTTTATCTGCTGTGTAGTAGTGTTCTGCGCTTCATCGAGGATTACTACCGCATCGTTTAGCGTACGTCCGCGCATGAAAGCCAGTGGAGCTATCTGTATGATGTTCAGTTCCATGTATTCCTTCAGTTTGGCAGCAGGAATCATGTCTTGCAGAGCATCGTACAGCGGTTGCAGATATGGGTCTATCTTGTCCTTCATGTCTCCCGGCAGGAATCCCAGTTTCTCTCCTGCCTCTACAGCCGGACGGCTTAATATGATTTTTTTGATTTCCTTGTTTTTGAGAGCTCTCACAGCAAGAGCTATTGCGGTATAAGTTTTGCCCGAACCGGCCGGTCCTATGGCGAATATCATATCGTTTTTTTCGAAATCCTTTACCAGTTTCAGCTGATTGGGACTTCTCGGAATGATAGGTTTTCCGGTGACGCTGAACACGATAGCCTCGCTGTTCTTTTCTATTTTTGTGTTTTTGCCTTTTACTATGTCCAGAATAACTTCCTCGTCGAGCGAGTTATATATCGAGCAGTGTTTTTCCAGTGCTGTCACAGCTTCTTCGAAGGCACACATTTCCTCCTCGTCTCCCATTATCTTTATGACATTTCCTCTAGCCACTATCCTAAGTTTGGGAAACAGAGCTTTAATCATTTGCATGTTGACGTTGTTCACGCCATAGAAGATAACCGGATCGATATCTTCAAGTACAATATGTTTTTCTATCATTCAGTCAAATTCAATATCCTTTAGTTTTGTATATTTTTCTGCAAATTTAATGAATCCTTTTGATTGTTATGTACAAACAGGTATAAAAAATGCCGGCTTATGACTAAAGCCGGCAAAAAAATGATACGAAAAACGGTACCGTAAGGTCTATCAATATTCCGTGGAAAATTGCTACGGGAATCATGTCTTTTCCTGAATACCTTGTTATAATAGGTAGTACTACATCCATAGAGTTTACTCCGGCAGCTGATATAGGTGCCAGTTTGCCGAAATATTTCACTAGCAGCGGTGTTCCCAGAAGAGCCATCATCTCGCGGAAGATATTCGAAAGAAGGGCAATGGTTCCCAACTCTGTGGCAAGCTGAATGCCGAGTGATGCTTCCTTGAACTGTGTGATCAGTATTGATGACAGTGAGTAATAGGCAAATCCGCTACCCACAGCCAGACAGTCGAAAATGCTCCATTGCGAAAGAAGCAGACTGGCAAATGCCGAAAACAGTAGTGTGCCGATAATAGTGGCAAGAGGTATGAGCAGATATTTAGGACGTATATCCTTTACTATAGACTTCAGATCCTTGCTCGAACCTATGCTTAGTCCCACCTGCAGCATAAGTGCATACAGTATATACATTGACAGATTGCTCTTCTGCAAGTCGAGAGGTATGATGTCCAGTACTCCCAATATGCAACCTGCCATAAAAAACAGAAGAACAATCATGCTACCCTTCATGGCTTTCTCCTTTCTTGAAAAACAGTGTCAGTACCAGCCATGCCGCGATGATGCTTCCGCAAGTAGCCGAGAACGCTATTATTGCCGCCTGCCATCCGAAGCTTCCCAGGTTTTCTATTATCCTGTCGTTCGATCCTACTGACAGCCCCATTATGAACAAAAGCAATATGATAGTATAAGAAATGGTCTTTTCTGTTTTTTTCAGAAAATCCAGGTTTCTGAAAATATAACCCAAAATAATTCCTGTGAACATTGTTCCTATGATTGTAAACATAACCGTACTATATTAAAAATGAGAGAATATGATTGCCTTGGGATACATATATAATGTACCTCTTAATAAAGAAAAACGATATGTAGAAGTTATGCTTATTCGAATCCGCTGAACCAATGAACGGACGCACTGCGATGTCCGAACGTAAGATAAATTCGGAGCGGAGTGTGAGGCTGTATGTATGTCAGAAGTTTGTTCATTGGTAGTCTGTTTATTTTGTTTTGCGATGCAAAGGTATGATGAAATTGCATATTTTCCAAATATTTATAAGTTTTTCCTTTTCAGCGGAAATTATTTCATTCATTATATGATTGATAATTGTATGAAAGTAATAACTTTGCAACTATTAATAATGAAAACATTTATATTTGATATGAATACAGCATTTAACTTTGTTTCTTTATCCTACAGGCAGAGCAGGACATATCTGTTTTCTGTGCTCTTCGTACTTGGAAATATTCTTCTGCCTCAGTTGTGTCATCTGGTTCATCTAGGTGGTCCTACTATGTTGCCTATTTATTTTTTCACTCTGGTTGGGGCATATAAATATGGAATGAAGCTTGGTTTGCTTGTTGCAATCCTTTCTCCTTTGGTAAATTCGTTTTTCTTCGGAATGCCAGTACCGGCTTTGCTTCCGGCTATAATATGTAAGTCTGTATTGCTTGCTGTAGCTGCAGGATTTTTGGCTAGCCGTACCGGAAAGCTTTCTATATTCTCACTTATGGGTGTCGTACTGTTTTATCAGATAGTAGGCGGGATGGCAGAATGGGCTATAAGTGGCAGTCTTGACGCAGCTCTTCAGGACTTCAGAATAGGTGTTCCGGGAATGCTTCTTCAGATTTTCGGAGGATATTGGCTTTTAAAATCGATTTCAAAAATTTAAATTCATAAAAACATATGACAACATTATTACTATTGGGGATAGGGATGCAGGAAGTCCTGCTTATCGGACTTATTTTTTTGCTTTTGTTTGGTGGAAAGAAGATACCTGAACTGATGAAAGGATTGGGTAAAGGAGTAAAGAGTTTCAAGGATGGAGTGAAAGGTATAGAGGACGATATCGAGATGTCCGATAAGGAAAACAAGGATAAGAAAGAGCAGTAAAGGTGGAACAGGACGAGAAAGTAATGACATTTTGGGATCACTTGGACGAATTGCGAAGTGTCCTGTTTCGTATAGTCGTTGTTGTAGCGCTATTTACAATTCTTGGATTTTGTCTCAAGGATCAGCTTTTTGCTGTTGTACTGGCACCTAAGGAATCCGATTTCATTTTTTATAGGTTTCTTTGCCGTTTGTCCGAGTTGCTTGGTATGCCGGGGTTATGTCCAGGCGAATTCACCTCCACGCTCATCAATACCCAGTTGGCTGGTCAGTTTATGATGCACGCCATGGTGTCCATATATGCAGGCCTGATAGTAGCTTCACCATACATTATTTATAAATTGTTTCATTTTATATCGCCTGCGTTATATGAGAATGAACGCAAATACTCTGTTCGTGTAGTAACGAGCGGATACCTGCTGTTTATTATCGGTGTATTGGTAAACTATTTTATCATATTCCCGCTTACATTCCGTTTCTTGGCATCATATCAGGTGAGCCTTGATGTTCAGAACACAATAATGCTTTCATCGTATATCGACACGCTGATGCTTCTGAGCCTGTTAATGGGAATAGTTTTCGAGATACCTGTAGTTTGCTGGTTCCTTGCCAAAATAGGGGTTTTGCATTCTTCATTCATGCAGAAATACAGAAAGCATGCATATGTTGTGGCACTTATAGTGGCGGCTGTGATTACTCCTACATCTGATATATTTACATTGTTGCTTGTTTCAGTACCTATATTTGTATTATACGAAGCAAGTATTCTTATAGTTAGAAATGTTGATAAGAATGTCGATGATTGATTTAAGAAAAATTTTTTTTGCTATGCTTTGTTGTGTTGCCTCGGTTTCATATGCCGGTGATACTATAAAGTATTGTGCGCCATTGGATTTTCCGCTATTACTCAGCGCCAATTTCGGCGAACTGAGACCAAACCATTTTCATAACGGCCTTGATTTCAAGACAAAAGGAACTGTAGGGCATCCTGTAAGATGTATTGCCGACGGATATGTGTCGCGTGTGGCTGTCCAGCATGGAGGATACGGACAGGCTATATATATCACTCACCCAGACGGACATACATCCGTCTATGGTCATGTCATTTCGTTTGCTCCCGAAGTTGAGAAATACGTAAGGGAATATCAGTATGCCAACGAGACTTTTGTCTGTTATCTATATCCCGAACCTGGACGTTTCAAGTTCAAGAAGGGCGACATCATAGCATTGAGCGGTAATGAAGGTTCATCTGCCGGCCCTCATCTTCATCTTGAAATAAGAAAAACCGGTACAGATGAATATCTTGACCCTATGCCTTATTTCAGCAGCAAGATAAAGGATACCAAGGCACCTAAGGCAAACTTTATCGGACTTTATCCTGTAAGAGGTAAAGGAGTAGTGGAAGGCTCGACCAATAAAAAGATTTATCCTGTGGCATCAATCAAGTCGCCGGTTACTGTATGGGGGCAGATATATGCTGCCATCAGTGCCAAGGATTATATGGACGGCACATCCAATTTCTATGGAGTACATTCCGTAACTCTTTATGTCGATTCTGTTGAGGTGTTCAACAGTAAGACGGACAGGGTTCTTCCCGATGAAAACAGAATGATAAATACCTTTACAGATTATGATGAACTTGTGCGTTCACGCAGATTGATGATGCGTTCGTACAAGTCGCCTGGAAACAAGCTGCGTCTGCATCATGTAGGCGAGGGCAGGGGTATTGTGAATATAGACTGCGAAAGGGATTATAAGTTTGTCTATGTCCTTGAGGATAATTTCGGGAATAAGAATAAATACCGTTTTACGGTGAGAGGGAAAAGGCAGGATATTCCGGAATACCGTATGAAAGGAGAGGAACTGTTGCAGTCTTCTCATACGGCCATTATCCAGCGTCCTGGTATGGAATTCATTATACCGAAAGGAATGCTTTACGATGATACGGAGGTAAGTGTTGGCATTACAGCCGAAGACACAACAGCCGTTTCGCTTGAATATGACATTGATGCAGGAAACACTCCGCTTCACGGTTATTGTCCTTTGGCTATAGGAGTAAGAAAACTGAATACTGTATCTCCCGATAAATACTATATCAGGCAGATTGACGGCAGGAGGACATACTACGTTGGAGGTAAATACGACAATGGCTGGATGAGGGCAAAGGTACGTAACTTCGGAAAATATTCTGTGGCTGTTGACACTGTTCCTCCTTCTGTCGTTCCGCTTGATAAGGCAAAATGGCGTTCCACTTCGAATATCCGTTTCAAGGTGTCCGACAAGGCTACAGGGATAGCTTCCTATAAAGTATATATCGATGGAAAGTTCGTTCTCTTCGGTATGAAGAAAGATATTCTTGTCATTCAGGATAAGGAAAAAGTAAAGAGGGGAGTTCCTCACAAGCTCGAAGTCGTGGTGACCGACAATTGCGGAAACGAAACACGTAAACAATTAAATTTCTAAATAAATATTCAATCACAAACGCTTATGACAAACAGAGTGTTAATGGCTGTGGTAATGCTTACAGCCTTTGTAGTAAACGGTTGGGCTTGTACCAACTTTATTGTCGGTAAGAAAGCGTCTGCCGACGGTTCAGTAATAGTGTCTTATTCTGCCGACTCTTACGGTATGTTCGGATGGTTGTATCACTATCCTGCCGCTACACATCCTGATGGTGCCATGCGTGATATTCACGACTGGGATACCGGAAAGTATCTCGGACAGATCAAGGAGGCAAAGCAGACATACAATGTAGTGGGTAATATGAACGAATATCAGGTTACTATCGGCGAAACCACATTCGGAGGTCGTCCTGAACTGGTCGATACAACAGGTATCATGGACTACGGAAGCCTGATTTATGTAGCTCTCCAGCGTTCGCGTACAGCCAAGGAAGCCATCAAGGTTATGACAGATCTTGTTAAGGAATACGGCTATTACAGTAGCGGTGAATCATTCTCTATTGCCGATCCTAATGAGGCATGGATAATGGAAATGATTGGTAAGGGTCCCGGTATAAAAGGTGCTGTTTGGGTGGCAGTCCGTATTCCTGATGACTGTATCGCTGCTCATGCCAACCAGAGTCGTATCCACAAATTCAATCTTAATGACAAGGATAACTGCCTTTATTCTCCGGACGTAATTTCGTTCGCTCGTGAAAAAGGCTATTTCACTGGCAAGAACTCTGATTTCAGTTTTGCCGATGCATATTGTCCGCTTGATTTCAGCGGTCTCCGTTTCTGCGAGGCGCGTGTATGGAGTTTCTACAATATGTTCAGCAAGACAACAGGCGATGCTTATCTTCCATACATTCTTGGCGAGAGCAAAGAGCCAATGCCACTTTATATAAAGGCCGATTCAAAACTTTCTGTACGCGATGTTCAGAGAGCTATGCGCGACCATTACGAAGGTACACCGCTTGACATCACTAAGGATTTGGGTGCAGGTCCTTTTGAAACTCCTTACCGTCTTTCTCCTCTTACATTCAAGGTTGACGGAGTGGAATACTTCAACGAACGTCCTATCTCAACACAGCAGAGTGCATTCTCTTTCGTGGCACAGATGCGTGCAAACTTGCCAGACCCTGTAGGTGGTGTATTGTGGTTCGGACTTGATGATGCAAACATGACTGTATTTACTCCGGTTTACTGCTGTACAGACAGAATTCCTGTTCCATACGCTGAAGGAAACGGCGACTGCATCACATTCTCATGGGATTCTGCTTTCTGGATTTACAACTGGGTGGCAGACATGATCCGTCCTCGTTACAGCCTGATGATAGATGATATGCGTGCCGTACAGAATGAGCTTGAAGATACTTTCGAATCTGCTCAGTCAGGAATAGAATCTTCGGCACTGAAGTTGTATCAGGAAAGTCCTGAAAAGGCAAAGGATTTCCTTACAAACTATACTGACATGACTGCCCGTACAACAGTTGACCGCTGGAAGAAACTTGCAGAGTTCCTTATCGTACGTTATAACGACGGTGCGAGAAAACTGGTAAAGAACGGAAAGATGGTTGCTCCTGAAACTGGAAACTGCGCTCCATTGGAACGTCCTGGATATCCTGAAGAATTCTTGAAGGAAGTAGTTAAGGCTACAGGCGACAGATATAAATCAGTTGAATTGAAATAAAAAAAGAGGCCCGAGGGCCTCTTTTTCTGTTATTGTCAGTTGCGGAAACTCAATCCGTCTCCACCACGTTCCACTATGATTGGTTTTGTGCGGTCAACTTCCTGTGAAAGAAGTTTCTTTGACAAGTCGTTGAGCAGATAACGCTGTATCGCACGTTTCACCGGACGGGCACCGAACTCAGGGTCGTAACCTGCTGTAGCTATGAAATCGACAGCCTGGTCAGTCATCTGGAGCTGTACACCGTTCTCTTCAAGCATCTTTCTAATGCCGTTTATCTGCAGACGTACAATCTGTTCTATCTCATTCTTGTTCAATGGTAAGAACATGATAGTTTCGTCTATACGGTTCAGGAACTCAGGACGGATAGTCTTTTTCAGCATATTCATCACTTCGTTCTTGGTTTCCTCTACTATCGTATCATGATTCATCGGAGTGATTTTTTCAAACTGGCTTTGTATGTATGAACTTCCCAAGTTTGAAGTCATGATGATGATAGTATTCTTGAAGTTTACCGTACGTCCCTTGTTATCTGTCAGACGACCATCGTCCAATACCTGAAGCAGGATGTTGAACACGTCAGGATGAGCTTTCTCGATTTCGTCGAACAATACTACAGAGTAAGGTTTACGTCTTACTGCCTCTGTCAACTGTCCGCCTTCATCGTAACCAACGTATCCCGGAGGTGCTCCGATAAGTCTTGACACAGAATGTTTCTCCTGATACTCACTCATATCTATACGCGTCATCAGTGATTCGTCATCGAACAGATATTCTGCCAGTGCCTTGGCCAACTCAGTCTTACCTACACCGGTTGTACCTAGGAAGATGAATGAGCCTATCGGACGTTTAGGATCCTGCAATCCAGCACGGCTACGTCTTACAGCATCGGATACAGCCTGGATAGCCTCGTCCTGACCTATGACACGCTTGTGCAACTCGTCTTCCAGATGAAGAAGTTTTTCGCGTTCGCTTTGCAGCATCTTGCTTACCGGTATTCCGGTCCAGCGTGATACCACATCAGCAATGTCTTCTGCAGTAACCTCTTCCTTGATCATGGCGCTGTCGCCCTGCTTGTGTTTCAGGTCTTCCTGAATATTCTTGATTTCAGCTTCCAGTGCCTGTAACTTGCCGTAACGTATTTCAGCTACACGTCCATAGTCACCCTCACGTTCAGCCTTGTCGGCTTCGAACTTGAGTTGTTCTATTTCCTTTTTGTTCTGCTGAATTTTATTTACAAGTTCCTTCTCGCTTTGCCATTTAGCCTTGTAGGAAGTCTCCTGTTCTTTCAGTTCGGCAATTTCCTTGTTAAGCTGTGCAAGTTTGGCTTCATCCTTTTCACGTTTGATAGCCTCACGCTCGATTTCAAGCTGTTTTAATCGGCGTTCAATTTCGTCAAGCTCCTCAGGCAAAGAGTCACGTTCCATACGCAGTTTTGCTGCAGCCTCGTCCATAAGGTCGATAGCCTTATCCGGCAAGAAACGTTCTGTGATATACCTGTTACTCAATTCAACTGCAGCTATGATAGCTTCGTCTTTGATACGTACCTGATGATGGTTCTCGTATCTTTCCTTCAGACCACGAAGGATTGAAATAGAACTCTGAGTGTCAGGCTCGTCCACCATTACAGTCTGGAAACGACGTTCAAGGGCTTTATCCTTTTCGAAATACTTCTGATATTCGTCAAGTGTGGTAGCACCGATACTTCTAAGTTCGCCACGAGCCAATGCCGGTTTAAGGATGTTTGCGGCATCCATCGCGCCTTCGCCTTTACCTGCACCCACCAGGGTATGTATCTCATCGATGAACAATATTATGTTACCGTCTGATTTTGTTACCTCGTTGATTACAGATTTAAGTCTTTCTTCAAACTCACCTTTGTATTTGGCACCTGCAACCAGCGCACCCATATCGAGTGAGAACAGCTGTTTGTTCTTCAGGTTTTCAGGCACATCACCACGAAGGATACGCTGTGCCAGACCTTCCACGATAGCTGTCTTACCTGTACCCGGTTCACCTATCAGGATAGGGTTGTTCTTTGTACGACGGCTCAAGATCTGAAGTACACGTCTGATTTCCTCGTCACGGCCTATCACCGGGTCCAGCTTTCCTGTACGTGCAGCCTCAATCAGGTTTATCGCATACTTTGAAAGTGACTGATAAGTGTCCTCGCTTGACTGTGAAGTGACTTTCTGTCCCTGTCTAAGTTCGTTGATTGCGGCACGCAATTCCTTGTCGGTCATTCCGGCATCCTTCAGAATTGTTGCCACAGTACTCTTCACATTGAGCAAAGCCAAAAGTATAGCTTCAAGTGAAACGAACTCGTCGCCAAGTTCTTTTGAGTACTCAACTGCCTTTTGCAATACATTGTTGGTATCGCGGCTCAGATAAGCCTCGCCACCGGAAACTTTAGGCAGAGATGCAATCTGACGGTCAAGAACTGTAGCTACCTGCTGGCCGTTTATTCCAAGCTTCTGGAATATGAAGTTGGTTACGTTTTCGCCCACCTTCAATACGCCCGCAAGTATATGTTCCGGCTCTATGGCCTGCTGTCCTCGGCTTTGTGTCAAGTTCACAGCCTCCTGAACAGCCTCTTGCGATTTGATTGTAAAGTTGTTGAAATTCATATATATTCTCCTTTCTTATTTTATACTTTATTGTTATCCAAGAATCTTTTTACCTATTGTTCCAATACCTTGTTGTTATCCTTGTTTTTACCTTTCGTTTTTAATCACGCTTATAATACTCCAAACTTCTTGCCAAAACAGTTTTTAAATGATTATATGTCTAAATGTCAGATACTTAGAGCCTAAGACTGCAATTTTGTCCTTTTTTAGGACAGTTTGTCTGTAAAGTTTTTAGTATCTTTACACGGTAATTGAATTTTTATGGAAAAGAAAATAGAATTTGCACCAAACGTGATGCTTATAGATGCATCATATCTTGATAGAGTAGGCTGCGATATGGCCGAACATTTTTCACCTATATTAAATAGAGAATTACCGAAGGCAGATCTGGCTGCATTGCTTGAATGTCTGGCGCTTGATGCGGGAGTTGTATTAGGGGATAATGCCGTTCAGGTAATTTTTATATATGATTCGGCAGAGCCAAGAATGTCGTTCTGTACCCCGTCTGATTTGGATAAGGAACTCAATAATGTAGCCTTCAAGAGTCAGCTTGGCGAATTTTCCATATACTCTTTCCAGCCGTCAGATATGGCAACGTGCGAGGAATTGTTCAATGAGGCTCTTATGCTGGCAGGCGAATCCAAGGATGTGAAACGTGTTGTAGCTGTTGCCGATGAAGACGCATATCAGCAGAAAACTCATTCCACACTCAATAAAATAAAGGGAAAAGAAAGTGTAACACTGTTTGGTATGAATCCTCCTAAGGATGAGGCTTCATATTCTTTTGAGATGTTAGGCTTTTCAGTGCTTCAGTCATTGGGGATTAAAGCAGAAGAGTTGTAATGTTAGTTTTAAGTTTTTTAGTTATTAGTTTTTAGTTCTATACCTGACAACCAGAAACTAACAACTAAGAACTATTAATTTTAAATTCTTAACTACATGTCCGATTTCCGTCTAAAGGTATTTTATAGTGTGGCGAAGAACCTTAGTTTCACAAAAGCTTCGCAGGAACTATTTGTCAGTCAGCCGGCAGTGACAAAACATGTACACGAGCTGGAAAGCATGTACCACGTGCGTCTGTTCGACCGTATGAACAACAAGATAACCCTGACCGAAGCAGGAAAGGTGATGATGGAACATTGCGAGCGTATCCTTACGGAGTATCGCAAGATGGAATACGACATGCATTTGCTTAATAACGAATATGCGGGAGAACTACGTCTTGGAGCAAGTACAACAATAGCCCAGTACATCCTTCCTCCGATACTGGCAAAGTTTACGGAGAAATATCCACAGATAAAGGTGTCGCTCATCGATACCAACTCCCGTAATGTGGAGAACGCCGTGTCGGAACATACTATAGACCTTGGTATGGTGGAAGGAGTGTTTCGTACTCCGAACTTGAAATACGAGGCGTTTCTTTGTGATGAACTCGTTCCGGTTGTACGTTCGTCGGCATTTCCAGCCGATGTAGAGGAAATAACTCTTGAAGAGTTCTGCAAGATCCCACTTGTTCTTAGGGAAAGAGGTTCTGGAACACTCGATGCTATAGAAACAGTCCTTGCAGAGGAAGGTCTGAAACTTTCGTCACTCAATGTGAGAATGCATTTGGGAAGTACCGAGAGTATCAAGTCATTTCTGGCATGCAGCGATTGCATGGGAATAATCTCAATTGCCGCTTTGGTGAAGGAGTTGGGCGAAGGAATGTTCCGGGTGATTGATGTTTCTGGGCTTCAGTTTACACGTCATTTCTGCTTTGTGTCGGCACAAGGTCAGGAGATTGAGGCTGCACAGTTGTTCATGCGTTTCGTACGTAGCAGTCTTGGTAAAGAAAACAAATAACAATACAATATATAATAATGAGTACAAGAGAAGAACAGATGAAATCGTTCGGCCGTCTGCTTGATGTGCTGGACGAACTGCGTGAAAAATGTCCGTGGGACAGAAAGCAGACTAACGAAAGTCTGCGTCCCAACACAATAGAAGAAGTTTACGAACTTTGCGATGCCTTGGTTCAGAATGACAAGAAGAACATATGCAAGGAGCTGGGCGATGTACTTCTTCACGTAGTGTTCTATGCAAAGATAGGCAGTGAGACCGGAGATTTCGATATTAAGGATGTATGCGACAAACTATGCGACAAACTTATATTCCGTCATCCGCACGTATTTGGCGAAGTGAAAGCAGATACGGCTGAGAAAGTTTCGGAAAACTGGGAACAGATAAAGCTTAAGGAAAAAGACGGAAACAAATCCGTTTTGAGTGGAGTGCCTGCCGCACTTCCTTCACTGATCAAGGCATACCGTATCCAGGACAAAGCGCGTAATGTAGGCTTCGACTGGGAGGACAGGGAAGATGTATGGAAAAAGGTAAAAGAAGAAATAACCGAGTTTGAGTCAGAAGTCGGCAATATGGATAAGGAGAAGGCAGAGGCCGAGTTTGGTGATGTGATGTTCAGTCTTATCAATGCGGCAAGGCTGTATAAGATAAATCCTGACAATGCTCTGGAACGCACGAACCAGAAATTTATCCGCCGTTTCAACTATCTGGAGGAACACACCATCAAGGCTGGAAGAAACCTGAATGATATGACTCTCAGCGAGATGGACGAGTTATGGAATGAGGCAAAAAGTAAAGGACTGTAGATTTTTGCGATATTTCGAATTGAAACTCTTTCATTTTGAAATCAATTAACTATCTTTGCCGACAAATTAGTTATTAAAAATCAATTAAAGATGAATAAATCAATTATCACCGTAGTAGGAAAGGATACTATAGGTATCATTGCCAAAGTGTGTACATATCTTGCAGATAACAAAGTAAACATACTTGACATCTCGCAAACTATCGTTCAGGAATATTTCAACATGATGATGATTGTTGATATGTCAGCCATAGAAAAACCTTTTGAGCAGATTGTTACTGAAATGTCTGCTTTGGGAGAAACAATGGGTGTACAGATTAAGTGTCAGAGAGAAGAAATCTTCGACAAGATGCATCGTATCTAACTCACAAACTCAAAAACTTACAAACTCAAAAACTCATGATAAATATATCCGAGGTTATTGAAACCAATAAAATGATAGAAAAGGAAAATCTTGATGTCCGCACCATCACTATGGGTATCAACCTTCTTGATTGTGCAGATGGTAATCTTGATGTCCTTTGTCAGAATATATACAACAAGATAACCCGTCTTGCCGGAAAGCTGGTAAGTACTGGCGAAGAAATATCAAAGGAATTTGGTATTCCTATCGTAAACAAACGTATTTCTATCACTCCAATAGCTCTGGTAGGCGGTTCTGCGTGTAAGACTTCCGATGATTATGTAAAGATTGCACAGACACTTGACCGTGTGGCAGCCGAATTGGGAGTGAACTTTATTGGAGGTTACTCAGCTATCGTATCGAAGGGTATGAGCCATAGCGACGAACTGTTCATCCGTTCCATTCCTAAGGCACTGGCATGTACAGATAGAATATGCAGTTCTGTCAATGTAGGTTCTACAAAGACTGGTCTTAATATGGATGCTGTGCGTCTTATGGGTGATATCATCAAGGAAACTGCAGAGATGACTAAAGACCGTGACTCTCTGGGTTGCGCTAAGCTGGTAGTTCTCTGCAATGCTCCTGATGATAATCCGTTCATGGCAGGTGCATTCCACGGAGTATCTGAAGACGATGCTGTTATAAACGTGGGAGTAAGTGGTCCGGGAGTAGTGAAATATGCACTCGAGCAGATACGTGGAGCAAGTTTCGAAGTTCTTTGCGAGACAATAAAGCGTACAGCATTTAAGATTACGCGTGTAGGTCAGCTTGTGGCACAGGAGGCGTCTCATCGTCTTGGTATTCCTTTCGGTATTATCGACCTTTCGCTGGCACCAACACCTGCTGTGGGCGACAGTGTGGCTGAAATTCTTCAGGAGATAGGACTTGAGTATCCGGGTGCACCGGGAACTACAGCTGCCTTGGCTTTGCTTAACGATCAGGTTAAGAAAGGTGGTGTGATGGCATCATCATACGTAGGAGGTCTTAGCGGCGCGTTTATCCCTGTAAGCGAAGACCAGGGAATGATTGATGCTGTAGTGGCAGGAGCCCTTACAATAGAAAAACTGGAAGCCATGACATGTGTATGCTCTGTGGGACTTGACATGATAGCAATTCCTGGTGATACACCGGCTACATCTATTGCAGGTATGATAGCCGATGAGGCAGCCATAGGAATGATAAACCAGAAGACAACAGCTGTCCGTGTAATTCCTGTTGTAGGAAAGACTGTGGGCGAAACTGTAGAGTTCGGAGGTCTTTTGGGTTATGCTCCGGTTATGCCTATCAACCGTTTCAGCTGCGATGCTTTCGTAAACAGAGGAGGACGTATTCCTGCTCCTATACATAGCTTCAAGAACTAAAAAGAAATAATTTAGTATATATGACGAGTCTTTCTCTTTAAGAGGGTGGCTCGTCATTTTTTATATTTGCGTAAGATAGGCTTCAATTCGGAATTAAAAGTATGATAACTTTGTTTTCGCTTTGTACTACACAATGTTTGCGCTATCTTTTGATAAGCTAGGATGCGTTTCGGCATAGTCTAAATATGAAAAACTTTGTTTTTCATTTGTCTCTGCTCTCAACTTTCATTATCTTTGTAAAAGGCAAGAATGTTTACAAAATAGTCTTTATTCACTTTTAATTATTAATTCTCCAATATGAAATATCCTATAGGAATACAGAGCTTTGACCGTATAATAGAGGACGATTATGTTTATGTCGATAAGACTGATATGGTATATAGCTTAGTGCAGGAAGGCTCAATATACTTCCTAAGCCGTCCGCGCCGTTTCGGCAAGAGTCTTCTTGTATCGACACTGAAGAACTATTTTCTTGGCAGAAAGGAACTTTTCAGGGGATTGAAAATTGATGCATTGGAAAAGGACTGGAAGGTATATCCGGTATTTCATATTGATTTCAACGGTGGGGAATATACAATTAAAGGCGCATTGAGAAGTGCTATTCTAAGCTATATTACAGATTGGGAGAAACTGTACGAAATAGAAAAAGGCGAAGAAGAACTTAATCTGGGTTTCAGGTTCAAGAGAATACTCGAGGCAGCTTATAAAAAAAACAGTCTCCGTGCTGTGGTACTTATTGATGAGTATGACAAGCCTATCCTTGATGTCCTGGATTATGACAAAGATTTGGAGGAAGAGCATCGCAACGTCCTGAAAGGTTTTTATTCCACTTTCAAGGGAGCCGATGAATACCTGCAGTTCGTATTCCTGACAGGTGTAACCAAGTTCTCGCAGGTGAGTGTTTTCAGCGGATTCAATCAGCCTAAGGATATAAGTATGCATGCAAAGTATGAGACACTTTGCGGTATATCTCAGGAGGAACTGGAGAGTTTTTTCAGAGAGCCTATAGAACAGATGGCTGATGAATACAGTTGTACGTATGATGAAATGATGAAAAAGCTGAAATTGCAGTATGACGGTTATCATTTCAGTAAAAGAATGACAGATGTGTATAATCCTTTCAGTCTGCTTAATGCATTCGATTCAGGTGAAATGAATGATTATTGGTTCAAGAGTGGTACTCCGACATATCTTATCCGCCTGTTGTCGCATTCTGATGAGAATATGAACGAGATAACAGGGAAGTATTATTCTCCTGAAGAATTTATAGACTACAAAGCCAATGTTGAGCAGCCATTGCCTATGATATATCAGAGTGGCTACCTTACTATAAAGAAATTCGATTTGGAAGAAATGACATTTCTGCTTGATTTCCCAAACAATGAAGTAAAACGCGGGTTTCTTACGATGGTGGCTTCATCTTATTTTGGCGATAAAATGGAGACTGCATCATGGATAAGGAAAACTGTCTCACAATTGAAAAAAGGTGAGATAGACGATTTCCGTACCGGTATGACCGCTTTCCTTGCAAGTATTCCCTATACGATGCGACGCAAAGAGAACGAGCGCGAAAAGGAAAGATATTTCCACTATACATTCTATCTTATAATGCGCCTTATCAGTGTCTATACAGTCTATACAGAGAAGGTGCAGAGCCACGGTCGTGTGGACTGTATCGTAGAAACTCCGGACTATGTATATATTTTTGAATTCAAGCTTGACGGAACTGCCGATGAGGCTATGCGTCAGATAGATGAAAAGGGGTATGTCCGTGAATATGAGTCTGACAGCCGTAGAGTATATAAGATAGGTGCTGTGTTCTCGTCAGAGACGGGGACTATAGAGGAGTGGAAGGTAGAGTAGAGGATTCAGTTAACTCTAGTTAACCGAGTGTTAGCTATGAGTTAACCGCAAATCTGGTTCCAACATACGATCTTTGTCATATAAACATTAAATGAATGTATTTATGAGAAAGATTATTACCTTTATTCTATTTCTTTCGGCTGTTGTGCTGAATGCGCAGGAAACAGCCTTGTTTCGCGTCACATACGATTGTGATGCTTTGTACAGTAAAACACGCAAGACCTACAGATGGTTTCTGGATGTAGGCAAAACCCAATCTGTTTTCTACAATCCTAATAATAGGGCATGGACGTCGGAGTATGATAATATTTCCAAGGAAGCGGATATTGCAACAGCCCTGGTGAGGGCACAGAATGTAAATAAAAAGTATGGAAACAAGAACTCTCTGGAAGTTCTGACGGGTGCGCCATCGTCTGATAAATATACCTATATGAGGTATATCAAGACAAATAAGTTTATATACACAGAGAAACTTCCGCAAATAGACTGGGCATTATCAGACAGTACCAAAACGATTTGTGATTATCAGTGCAAGAAGGCCGTAGCAACAGTTTATGGCAGAACATGGACTGTATGGTACACACCAGATATCCCTGTTTCGGCAGGTCCTTATGTTCTGAAAGGTTTGCCCGGTGTGATTCTTGAAGCATGCGATGCTGACAATCTTTTTCATTTTGTTGCTGTAGGTCTGGAACTGAATGTTTCTGACGCCAGAATAGAGTTGTTCGAAAAGGACAAGGCTCTGAAGTGTTCACGTTCGAAATTTCTGAAACTGAGAAAAGCCGATGAAGGAAAAACTTATGGAGAAGCGGTAAAAGAATTGGGTATCAACCTGGTAAAGGCTGTTGATATCAACGGTAAAGATATAACCAATACAGTCCAGCCTACAAGTAATTATCTTGATTTGGAATAATACCATTTGAAAATACATCATTCGTATGGTTATGGTAAGAATCATTCTGTTGTGTTTCTCTCTTGCTGTTTCTTTGTGTCTGCCTGCGCAATCTTCTGCCGTTTTCTCTGGTAAGGTGGTTGATACATCCGAAAATGGAATGTATGGAGTGAATATTGTGGTTTATAATGAATCCGGCAGGCAGCTGTGTTATGCCATTTCAGATGCTGAAGGTAACTTTACTCTTAAGTCTGTAGGTGGAATTGCATATATCAGGTTCAGCTTTCTGGGGTATGAAACACAGACTGTGAAGTATAATCCTGCGGTAAATAAGGTTGTTGTCAGAATGAAAGAAACAAGCTTTCAGCTTCGTGAGGTTTCTGTAAAAGCCGAACGTATAAGTGAAAGGGGTGATACTCTGACATATTCCGTAGCAGGTTTCAAGCAGATACAGGACCGCAGTATAGCCGATGTGATAAGGAAAATGCCAGGTCTGGAAGTAAAGCCTAACGGCAGTATATCTTATCAGGGAAAATCGATAAATCATTTTTACATTGAAGGTCTTGATCTGATGGGAAGTCAATATGCCCAGGCCAGCAATAACATATCGGCAGACAAGGTGGAGAGTGTTCAGGTCTTGGAAAATCATCAGGCTGTAAAGTCCTTGCGTGATATTGAGTTCAGTGATAAAGCAGCATTGAACATAGTTCTTAAAGATGATGCCAAGTCTGTTTGGACGGGTTTGGCTGATATAGGATTGGGATGGGCGGAAAAGAGTGATGGCTTCCTTTACGAGAACCGTCTGAAGGGGATGAATTTCAAGAAGAATTTCCAGACATTGTTGCTTTATAAAAACACCAATACAGGGACAAATATTGCAGATGAGATTTTAAGCCTTTCCGACTTGTTGGAATATCGTGGAGAAGCGAATATTATCAGTTTGCTCGATTTGGGCGGTCCTGCCTTTGATGTCGAAAGATATACATTCAATAAAAGTCATCTTCTTTCCGGTAACTGGCTGTGGAGGACCGGAAAAGATTCAGACCTGAGGATACAGGCAAGCGGACTGTTTGACAGTGAGGAGCAGCTGAGAAATAGTTCCACTACATATCTGGATTTGGATGGTTCGCCGGTAATCACGGAGGATTGGAATGTGGAAAGCAGACGAAAGGAGGCAAAGGGAGAAATCACATATACGCTGAATAAGGAAAGGACATATCTGAAAAGCATTTCGAAAGTGTATTCCGACTGGAATGTAAGTCATGGCAATATACTTTATAATGACAGGCTTACCGCTCTTTCGGTCAAACCTTATAAACGTATGGTCTCGGAAGATTTACTGTTGTCGCATACTACGGCAGGGGGCAATGTCATTCAGTTCAATTCCTCTACCGGTTATACCCGTTTGCCGGGACAGTTGCTCACGATAAACGGCAACATTCAGTTGCTTGATATGGATTTATTCTCTTCGAAAAATCATGTGCAGTATAAAAAGAAGTTCGGAGCATTGTATTTTGAAAATATGGTGGGGTTTGACAGTCGTTATCAGAAGATAAACAGTACAGACTGGAAGCTACAGCAGTTATATTGGAGTCCGTCTGTGAGTCTGAAACATAAAGAACATGAGTTAACGGCAAAGGCCAAGGTCAGCTATGTGAATCAGTTATTGGATAATTCGGGGAATTGGGCTGCTGATAAGCTTCGTTCTTCAGACCTCTGGATTGAGCCTAACCTGAACTGGAGATGGGAAATGTCTCCCACATCGAAACTTATTCTTGATTACCGTCTGACGGCCGATCCGTATGATGCAAAGAAACTTGTTACAGAACCTCTTTTCACTTCGTATGCTCAATGTACTGTAGGAATAGGCGAACCGGAAACCCAATTTGCACATTCTCTGAGCGCTTCGTTTACTTATCGTAATCCTCTTTACGGTTTGTTTGCCTATCTGCGACCTGTGTATATTCATAATAAAGGTAACATTCTGTATAGCGGAGAACTGGATTCCGGAGTGTATAATATGGTGGCTACATCCGGGCGTTATAATACAGACTCATATATAGTTGACGGACGTATAGCCAAGAATTTCTTTTGGGCAAATACCACTCTTGGGATTGGAGGGGGAGTAAACTCCTCCGAATCGCAGATATTAGTTTCCGGAGTGTTGGCTAAAAACAGGATGAATGTGTATAATGCGTCGTTAGACTATTCATTGAAGCCTGTGAAAGGTATATCAATACAGGGTGAGTCAAAAATGATGATATGCAATAGACAGGAAAAAACAGCTCCATACAATGAAAGTGCTGTAATTGACTGGTCACATTCGCTTGGGGTAAATTTCAATCCCGCAGGCGGATGGATATTCTCGATGAATAATGAAATATATCACAGCAATGAAAAATCTTTTGGGGTGAACAGCTTCTGTGATATCTCTGTAGGGTATAAATCAAAGAAGTGGGAACTGTCGCTTGTGGCAGACAATATTATCGGCAATTCTGTTTATGAGCAGGTTAATGTAAGTTCAATCACCCGTTTTTATTCTATGACCCGACTCAGACCACGTGAATATCTCATGAAGTTAAGTGTGGATTTGTGATTATATTGCCTTAAAACTATTACTTTTGTTCTGTTAAACGGATTTATTTTGTTATGAAGATAGACAATAAACATAGATTCCTGATTATTGCAGTAATTTCAGTTGTCATGATTGCTGCTTATGAGGGGTATTGGCTTTCTGGGCTTTACAAGTCTCAACGACAGTCGTTGGAGATGCAGATCAGTTCATTGATTTCCAAGTCTGAGCTCGCAGCTTATTCGTTTCAGTTAAAACGAGAGCAACTGACAGACTCCATAGCATTTTTGAGTCCTGATAATTTGTCTAAGATTGTATCAATAAAAAGAGACTCTTCTTTTGATAATAAAATAAGGTCAATAAGTGTATATAGGCGTGACGACTTTAATAAACAGGTGGCATCTTCAGTAACTTCTCCGGAATTTTATGAAATGATGGATTCCATACTTTTTCAGAATTTTAAGGAGGCAGGTATAGATGAAATCTTCCGTCCGCTGGATACACAGGAGTTTGTATCTAATGTAAATCCCGATTCTGTTGTTCGAAATGGATATATCATAGTTAAATCAACTTTTGGTAAAACACCTTATTCATTTGATACTGGGCTGATGACCGGATATATACTGTTGAATATGTCCGGCATTATATTCACTTCGTTGATGGTTGTCGCCATAGTGGTGTTCTCTTTCTGGTTTTTCATAAGTACTCTGAAAAAGCAGATGGAACTGGACGAGATGAAAAGCAGCTTTACGAGCAATATCACTCACGAACTGAAGACTCCTATTGCAGTGGCATACGCGGCAAATGATGCTTTGCTGAATTATGGCTTGGCGGACAATCCTGTAAAAAGGGAGGAATACCTGCTTGACACCAAGGAACAGCTGGAAAAACTGAGTGCCCTTGTGGAGCGTATCCTGTCGATGTCAATGAAGGAAAGAGGTAATTTCCGGCTGGATGTATCGGAAACAAATATAAGAGATATGTTTGAGAAAATAGTACAGGAGACCAGATTACGTACTGCAAAAGCCTGTGATATACAGATAGAGGCCGATGATAATCTGACTGCTGTATTCGACGCAAAACTGATGTCGAGCGTGGTTTCCACTTTAGTCGATAATGCGGTAAAGTATTCAGGTGAGTCGGTACGGATACAGCTTAGAGCAATCAGAAAATCAGATAAGTTGTTTATTTCAGTATCAGACAACGGGATTGGAATAGCTCCGGAACACCAGAGACATGTATTTGAGAAATTCTATCGTGTTCCTCATGGCGATGTACACGAAGTGAAAGGATATGGCATTGGTCTTTATTTTGCAAAAACGATTGTGGAAAGACATGGAGGACGGATTTCATTAACCAGTACTCCGGGGGAGGGAAGTACGTTTACAATTGAATTATAATGATATGGGAAAGATAAAAGTATTGCTTATTGAAGATGAAATAACTTTGGCGAAGATAATTAAAGATACATTGGAAAGTGTTGGATTCGACGTCTGTCTTGCATACGATGGTGAGGAGGGACTGAAACTTTTCTTTGAATCAAAACCCGATGTCCTGATTTCGGATATAATGATGCCGAAAATATCAGGACTGGATGTGGTACAGAGAATACGAAAAACAGACCAGACTACACCCGTAATATTTCTGACGGCAAAAACAGAGGTGGACGATGTAGTGGCAGGATTTGAAACAGGTGCCAACGACTATATCCGCAAACCATTTGCCATGAAGGAACTAATAGTACGTATAAAAGCTCTGACCGGACGTATTTCTTCAAAAGAGGAATCGGAACAGCATATATTTAATATTGGAGATTATGAGTTTGATGCGGACAAGGGTATTCTTTTATATATACCTACAGGTGAAACAGAACAACTTCCAAATAGAGAGACAGAGGTCTTGAAAAGATTCTGTCAGAATTTTGATTCTATTGTTCCCATGCAGAATGTGTTGCTGGAATTATGGGGAAACGATGATTTTTTCTGTACAAGAAGTCTGCAAGTACTGATAACAAGGATACGGCACCGCTTGTCGAAGGATAAACGTATCCAGATTATTAATATTAGGGGAAATGGATATAAACTTTCGTTGGATTAGTTTATTGTATTATTTGAAAGATGTTTCTTGCTGTAATCCTGATGAAATAGCAACAGGGTTTTATTTCAATTTTGATTGCTGTTGTCGTTCTTTTTGTTTTTACGTCTTATTTGATAAAAAAACATTAGGATAATTTGTTTTCATTTTATATTTTTGTGCATAATTAATCATATAATCAATAATCATTTTAATAATAACTAATCATGGGAAACGAAGAATTAATTAAGCTTTGTATTGAAAAGGCACAGAAATGGTTGACACCAGCATATGATGCTGAAACTCAGGCAGAAGTAAAACGTATGATAGAAAACGAGGACAAGACAGACTTGATTGAAGCATTCTATAAAGATCTGGAATTCGGTACAGGTGGTTTACGTGGTATCATGGGTGTTGGCTCAAACCGTATGAACATCTACACTGTAGGTGCTGCTACTCAGGGATTGTCCAACTATCTTAACAAATGTTTTGCAGGCAAGAAAGATATCTCTGTAGTTGTTGGTCACGACTGCCGTAACAACAGCCGCCTGTTTGCTGAGATTTCTGCTAATATCTTCTCTGCAAACGGTATTAAGGTATATCTTTTCGATGATATGCGTCCTACTCCTGAAATGTCGTTCGCTATCCGTCACCTTGGCTGCCAGAGCGGTATCATCCTTACTGCTTCACACAATCCAAAGGAATACAACGGCTACAAGGCATACTGGGATGATGGTGCACAGGTTCTTGCTCCACACGACAAGGGTATCATCGACGAAGTTAACAAGATTGCTTCTGCTGCAGATATCAAATTCGAAGGCAACAAAGACCTTATCCAGATTATCGGTAAGGATGTGGATGATGTTTATTTGGAAAAAGTTCACTCAATTTCTATCGATCCTGAAGTTATCAAACGTCAAAAAGATCTTAAGATCGTTTATACTCCTATCCACGGAACAGGTATGATGCTTATCCCTCAGGCTCTTAAGATGTGGGGATTCGAAAATGTTCACTGCGTACCTGAACAGATGGTAAAGAGTGGTGACTTCCCAACTGTAATCTCTCCAAACCCTGAAAATGCTGAGGCTCTTACACTTGCTATCAACCTTGCAAAGAGTATCGATGCTGATATCGTTATGGCTTCCGACCCAGACGCTGACCGCGTGGGTATGGCTTGCAAGAATAGCGAAGGCGAATGGGTACTTATCAACGGTAACCAGACTTGCTTGATCTTCTTGTACTACATCATCAAGAACCGTATCGCTATGGGTAAGATGAAGGGTAATGAGTTCGTTGTGAAGACTATCGTTACTACTGAACTTATCAAAGCTGTGGCTGACAAGAACAATATCGAAATGTATGATTGCTACACAGGTTTTAAATGGATTGCACGTCAGATCCGTCTGAACGAAGGTATCAAACAGTATATCGGTGGTGGTGAAGAAAGCTACGGATTCCTTGCTGAAGACTTTGTTCGTGATAAAGATGCAGTTTCTGCTTGTGCTCTTCTTGCTGAAATCTGTGCTTGGGCTAAGGATCAGGGCAAGACATTGTACGATGTATTGATGGAAATCTATGTTGAATACGGTTTCTCTAAGGAAGTGACTGTTAACGTAACTAAACCGGGTAAGAGTGGTGCTGACGAAATCAAGGCTATGATGGACAACTTCCGTGCATGTCCTCCTAAGGAACTTGGCGGTTCTAAGGTTGCTCTTGTTAAGGACTACAAGACTCTTAAGGCAACAGACGGCAACGGTAATGTAACAGACATTGATATGCCGGAACCATCTAACGTACTTCAGTTCTTCACAGAAGACGGTACTAAGATTTCTGTACGTCCTTCAGGTACAGAGCCTAAGATTAAGTTCTATATGGAAATCAAGGGTGAAATGGCATGCCCTAAGTGCTATGCAGGAGCATGCGCTGACGCTGAAGAAAAGATTGAAGCTGTCAAGAAATCTCTTGGTATCTGATAAGATGTCTTGCAAAGGCTTTGCAATACTTTTGCAAACGATTTTCAAATAATATTCATACTGCATCGGATGATGATTGTGAGAACAATATCGTCCGGTGCAGTTTATTTTTTGTTAAAATCCTGATAACCCTAAGTCTATGAGTGTAGAAAATACATTACCTTTGCATCCCGGTAAAAAGTACAGGATATATGGCAAAGTCTAAAGAGATGACATCTGGGGCTCCTCTGCCTCTTATATTGAATTTCACAGTTCCACTCTTATTGGGAAATCTGCTTCAGCAGACATATTCGTTTGTAGATGCTGCGATAGTGGGTAAGTTTCTTGGTATAAATGCACTGGCATCTGTAGGTGCAAGCACGTCTGTCGTGTTTCTTATCCTTGGTTTCTGTAATGGATGTTGCGGTGGTTTCGGTATTCCTGTTGCTCAGAAATTCGGTGCACGCGATTATGTCACTATGCGCAGATTTGTATCGGTCAGCCTGAAACTGGCTGGAGTGATGTCTGTTGCTATAGCCATTGTTACGAGTCTGCTTTGTGCCTATATCTTGAAATGGATGCAGACACCTGATAATATCATGGAAGGAGCTTATCTATATCTCTTGGTAACTTTTATCGGTATTCCATGTACTTTCTATTATAATCTTCTTTCCAGTATAATACGTGCATTGGGCGACAGCAAGACACCATTCTGGTTCCTTCTAATATCTACTGTACTGAACATTGTTCTCGATCTGGTATGTATCCTGGTGTTGGGATGGGGGGTTGCCGGTGCTGCTATAGCAACTGTCGTTTCGCAGGGGGTATCGGCACTTATGTGCTATAAGTATATGTATCGCAAATTTGACATTCTTAAAACTGCTCCTGCAGACAGACGTTTCCGACCTGAATTGGCGAAACAGTTGCTCTACATAGGTGCGCCTATGGGACTCCAGTTTTCCATAACAGCCATTGGCAGTATAATGCTTCAGGGTTCCAATAATGCTTTGGGGACGGCATGTGTGGCGGCATTTACTGCAGCTATGAGGATAAAGATGTTCTTCCTCTGTATGCTCGAAAGTCTTGGTATGGCAATGGCTACATACAGCGGACAGAACTACGGAGCAGGAAAACCGGAGAGAATATGGCAGGGCGTTAAAGCATCAATGTTGCTTACTGTAGCCTATGTAGCAATGGTGAATCTGGTCTTGTGGAATTTTTCTGAAGAGATAGCCATGCTGTTTGTCGATGCCTCTGAAACAGAAGTATTGGCCGACACGGCATTGTTTCTGCATGTATCGGCTTCATTCTTCATATTTTTGGGTATGGTGTGTATATTCAGATATACCATTCAGGGAGCCGGTTATACCCAGTTGTCTATGCTTTCCGGAGTGGCAGAGATGATAGCCCGTGTATTGGTCAGCGTAGTGGCTGTTCCAATGTGGGGATACTGGGCGGTATGCTTTGGTGATCCTGTGGCATGGATGTTTGCCGTGGCCTTTCTTCTTCCGGCATTCAGATATGTATATCGCAGATTATGTCATATAGTGGAAAAAGAGAAAGTTCTGCATACTGCATGATTTAGTTTTTCACTTTCATCCTTTTCCAGATGCATCGCGGTATGAGTTTCCAGAAGAATACCAGTATGCTGTATTTCCAGTCTATCACAGCTATTCTTTTATTTCTCTTTAAGGCTTTTACTATCAGCTTTGCTGCGTATGACGTTTTCATCAGCATAGGATAATTCTTGCCGTCGTTAAGCAGACTTGTAGCGACGAATCCGGGGCGTATGTCCGTGAAACGGATATCCAGCTTCTGCATAGTGGCAAGTTGCTCTAATGCATCAATATATGTATTTTGAAATCTTTTTGTGGCAGAATATGCAGGTGCTACACCCAAACCTTTCGTTCCGGCAATGGAACTTATCACTGCAATATGTCCTCTGCCTTTTTCCCTGAAATATCTGAAAGAAGTACCTACCAGTCTGGTAAATCCGGTTCCGTTTGTTTCAAGTGTATTCAGTTCTATATCGGCATCAAGTCTCGCATTCTGATATCCTATACCAGAACTGTGGAAATACATATCCATACCGCCAAGTTCGCCAATCAGAGATAGAAGTTCCTCGTCGGCATTGCAGTCCTTTACGTCTATGGCTTTTACGCATACCTGTCCTGGATATTCCGACTGTAATTTTTTCAGGTTCTCTTCTCTTCGGCCTGCCACTCCCAGTTTCCAGCCATCTGCAAGCAGAAGTCGTGCCACTTCATAGCCTAATCCTGAAGTAGCTCCCATAATTACTGCACGTTTCGTATTGTTTGTCATTGCTGTTCTTTATCTGTTTGATTTTATTTCGTAAATAAATTCTTTATATTCAGGAATATTAGTGTTTTTCCCTAAATAATATTTTGCTATCATTGGCATCTGCTCATTTAGGCTGATAAACTCTCTTCCCAAGTGACTGCAGAATGCCATATATGCATTCCTGTTAGCCATGTTTCCTGCATCATCCCTGTATATGGTGATGTAGTGGTTCGTTGGGCGTGCATGTACCACCTGGTTTATGTGCATGGCAAGATGTCTTGCTTCGATAGGGGATATGCATCCCATAATGTTCGACATATTGAATATAACAAGTTCAGGAAGTACGGAGTGTGATTTCCAGAAACTGTCGCTTACAGCCGTGATGCGTGGATACAGACTCCATTTCACGTGTTTGTAGTTTTCTGATGTAAGGAATTTTTCGCTCGTTTGTCCCATTTCTTCCGTAGGGTATATTCCCAAGTAATATATATCCGTATGGCTCAGCTGCCTGCACAGGTCTATGAATGCCAGGCCTGATGCAGCCGATTCATATGATATATCGCAGAATACCACTCTTCCCGAAACATTTCGTATGGCATTCCTCAGCCAGTTTCCACAGTCCTCGTACATTGCCATGGCAGCCGAATATTGTTTTCTCATTTCATGAAAGTTGAACAGTAGGGCGTAGTCATCTGTTTTCAAGCCGTGTAAAGAGTTGAAATCTGTTCTCCCGTATGAAATCAGTTCCTTGGCACGTGCGACATCCATTCCTGATAAATGGACTTTCTCCGAATATTGTTTTTCTATAATATCCTTGAATGCTTGTTCAAATTCCGGTTTTATGGAATACGATTTATCATCCGTTTCCCAGTTCATGTCGTATGAAGGTATAGTAAAGTTACCTTTACAGAAGTCATCTGTATTGGTATCAATAAACCCGTTGTTCATGCGGATATATTCCATCAGTTTATAGAACGTGATGTTCGCACTAAGCACCTGCGGATTGCCTGTCATTATCATCTGCTTTCTGGCACGGGTGATGGCTACATTCAGTTTCCTGTCTATGATTGCATTTTCCTCGCGGAAAGTGTTCGATGTAAGGAAATTCAGCTGGCTGGTATTTCTTACGGTGAAGGAATATATTATAATATCCCTTTGGCTTCCCTGATATCTTTCTACAGTGTCTATGGAGATATTCATCAGTTCCGGAATGCCGAGAGATGAAATTTCCTTTCTTATCATTGCTATCTGATTGCGATATGGCACAATGATTCCTACAGTTTTGTCTGTATCAAAATAGTTTTCTGTCAGGCTGTAAATTCTTTTCAACAATGCGGCTATGATTTTTGCTTCGTTTATGTTGGCTTTATCCGATGATGCTGATATATTTTCCGGGGTAGGTGCAGTGATGAAAACCATCCTTCTCGAAGTTAGAAGCTTTTCTATCATATCTGGATTTTCCGGAATATTTGCATACGGCAATTCCTCTTCCTGATGGGGTAGAGGTACACATTCCAGGTACTCACGGCTATAGAACGTCGTGTTTGGGAATTCGGCGATAGCCGGATGCATTCGTCCCTGTTTCCTCAGTACGCTTTTAGCCTTTTCATCGCTCTGTCTGTACAGTCTTTCGAACAGCGAGTTTCTGCAATCATACAGTCCTATGGTATTCAGAAGAGGGTCTGTAATCTTTGCGCTTTCTGCATTTTGGAGTGCAATGGCAGGCAACTGTTTGTAATCGCCTATAAGCACGAATTTATCTATTGCATTATAGTTGCCACTCCTGGCAGAGAGTATTCCTATCAGGTCGGGTTCAAGAATCTGCGAAGCCTCGTCTATTATTGCCATATCGAAGTGCTTTATGTCGAACAGATTGAGTCTGTTGTTTATGGCGGTAGTCGTTCCTACGAATATCCTTGTATCCGAAATTTTCTTTTTGATATCAGTCAGTTTCGGACAGTCTTCCAACTGATTTTTCAGTAGGAATGGTTCGAATCTTTTGTCGCACGACATTTCATGCCCTATACGAATAAAAGGGGTATCGGATGCTATTCCGGAATCAACAAGCATACTGCAAATCTCATCTACAGCCCTGTTGGTATATGATAATAACAGTATGGACGTATTTTTTTCTGAAAGAGCTTCTTCAACCATAAATCTCAATGCACACGAAGTCTTTCCCGTACCCGGAGGTCCTACAAGCAAGAAGTAGTCCTCTGCCTGTTTCTCCTTGAGAATGATTTCATCAAAACGTCCATAGCTGCCGTTCAACTTTACTCCCTCATTAAACGATGGTTCTCTGGCCCCAAGGAGAAGTTCCTTTCTGTCTGTACGTGCAGAAAGGAAAGAGAAAAGCCCTCTTATTCCTGCCGAAGCGGAAACGTCCGAAGAATCATGTTCTATGGCAAAAGTATCGTTATTTCCACCTATTATGTCCTTGTTCTGCTGTCCGTTCCTCAGTATTATCGTTATATTGTCGGGAGTTATTTCTGTTATGTTTCCTTTCATGAGAATTTCGTCTCTCACGTCTGGTTTTTCTGTATATGGATAGAATATTATTATATCTCCTTTTCTGAAGTTGGGCAGGAAATCATCTCCTTGAGCAGGTATGCTGAGTTCTATCAGGTCATATCCCTTGTTGGGTGAACTCTTGCGTTTGTCCTTTATTTTCAGACCGGTAAGGATATTACCGTTTTCTATTTTCTCGGCCAACGGAGTGTTCCAAACCGAGGCAAATCCTCTGGATAAGTCGTCACTGCCGCCTGTGCGAGCCAGTACCGATTCTTTTGATATGAATGTAAAGAAACGCTGGAAATAAGCCTTTTCCAGTGATGAGCAGTGCTTCAGAGTCTGAATTGTTTTATAAAGTTCAGGTTCCTGATAGTCGGTCCACAGTTTGTTGTGTACCTGAAGTTCGTTCAGCAGGTCTGTATCAATTTCTTCTGTCACTTTAGAAATGGCTCCTTCGCTGAAAGCCATTTCGTTGCACACTATCATGTTTCTCAGTTTGATACTTTCACGGAATAGTTTGTCGGTAAAGTGTTCAATGATAAGTCCGTCTGTATATCTGGAATAAAGCAGGAAGGTCTGCATATCTTCAGTGGCCTTTCCGAAATTATACATCAGAACACCCTGATACAGCATCATCTGTATGAAATGGTCTTCCTTATGCCTTTTGTTGTACTCATCCTTTTTGCCTGATTTTTGTTCTATCAGTACCTTGAAATCCTTCTGAAGCAAGTCCACACGTCCCTGCAAACCGAGTTTTTCGCATATAAACGATGCTTCAAGCATAACCTTGTTTCTGTCGAAAGAAGGAATGCTGTGCGGTAGAATATCGTTTACGAAGGAACGAATATTCATCATCTGTGCCTGTGCCATTGTATGGAAATTGTCAGGTATAGGGCAGGTACAGAAATCAAGTGCCGAAGCCGAGAAAAATTTTTTCAGACTGCCTGCGTATGTCACAGGTTGTGTATTCCTTTCGTTTATATAATCGTCCAGAAACAGTCCGGCGAGGTTACCCATAAGTATGTGGTGAGTATTTGCCTTAGGCTTTATTCGGCTCATGAAAAAGTTCAACGGATGATGTCCGTACTCCCTGAAGCATGAAGCCAGCGAACTTATGTCGAGCAGAAAGTCCGGATGCAGTATTATCAGTTCCGGTATATAGTGGTTTTCTTCATCTACTTTAACACCAAGCAGGTTTATCTGCATGTTTTCCTCAAGCAGATCATTCAGATACAGCATGTCGCCGTTAAATCCTCCCTTGGCATAGTTGATTACTATCATCGGATCCTCATCGCTGTCGGTAGATGCGAAAATCAGATTTTCGTTCCAGCTGTTCACCGATGCTCTCACGTAAGGAATATGTGACAGGCGTGTTCCGCTGTACGGACGGTTGGAATGCGGTATCTGCGGAAGTATGGATGCCGGTATGTCCTCTTCAAAACCTAGTGATATAAATCTTACTATTGCCCTGAGGTCGTAGAGATATTCGTTCATGTCCGGCTGGAAGTTATCACCCATTGCTGAATTACAGTTACGCCTCATTGTCTGTATGGCGTATCTGTCTGAAGGAGTCATCTTCTTCTCCTTGCATATAAAGTCCAGTCTGGAGAACATATTTGCAAATGAAGCCGTCACTTCTGTGGTGAGTTCGTAACATGCCTGTTGCAGAACCTTATATAGCAAAATATACTTAGCCCGCAGGTTGTCTTGCGACGCTGCGGGCTGAGTATGTATTTTTTCTATTCTTTGGAAAAAATCAAAAGACTGTATATCTATGTGTTCCGGTCTGTCTGTCATCAGTTTTCGGTTGTGTCTTCCAGAATATATTCAATTGTTGCCTTTTCAAGTCTAGGATACTGACTCTGATATGTTTCAGTCACATCATGTCGAAGAACCTTATATGTGTAATTGTTTTCAGTTTTATCAATCAGATCCAATTCTATTTTGTTGTTTCCTGCCAGTGATATGTCGAAACTTAATATCTTGTTTCCATTTTCCGGATCGTAAGATTCTTTCTGACTGAAAATTCCTGTTACTGCACTTGCACCCTTTTGTGGATATATGGTAACATTACCTCCGTTAAGCTCTTCTACAGTATAGGTAAATTCTATAGATCCTCCAGTCTTCATTATTGCGCTGTTTGTTATATCTTCTTCAATCATTTTTGTTTCATCCTGAGTTAATGCTCCTCCTATAACTTCAGTAGAGATATTATTTACATGGAATATGCGTGCCTGATTTTTAACGGTTATAACAAATCTGCTTTCATTCTTCTCGTAATCAGTAATACGCATAATGCCATTTCCTATCTTTACTGGAGTAAGCGATAATTTTTCTCCATTGTATTCATAGCTGACGATATCTTTGTTAAGATTTTCCAGTATATATTTTCCGTTGCCTCCCTTGATGTAGAAATCCTGTCCTTCTGTGAAAGCATCGATATATATAGTGTCATTATTTGTAATATGAGTCTTTCCGTCAGCACTGACCAATGTTATCGGAGCATAGCTTTCACCGCAAGAGGCAAGGAAAGCTGTTAATAATATATTAGTAATTACAATTAGAGTTGATAATAGATTTCGTTTCATATGTTTCATTTTTTTGTTATTATGTCACAAAGATATATGTTTAAATGAAAAATCAAAAAGATATTTTATGGTAATATTCAAGTAAGTTATGTCCCATTTTTCTGTTTATACTCATTTCTTTCCGAAATTGTTATCAATTTTCAGCAATGATGTAACCCAGAACGTCGCAGCCGTGCATACCATAATCCATATAAAGAACATACGGTATCCCATGGTTTCCTGCAGCCATCCGGCTATCATTCCCGGAAGCATCATTCCCAAAGCCATAAATGCTGTACATATTGCATAGTGTGCAGTTTTGCTTTCTCCCTGCGAGAAATAAATCATGTAGAGCATATATGCAGTAAAACCGAAACCATAACCGAATTGTTCGATGAAAATACATAAATTTATTACTTCCAGACTGCTGTTCTGAAAGAAACTCAAATATACATAAACTATGTCGGGCAGTGATATAGCCCATACCATAGGCCAGAGCCATTTTTTCAGTCCGTGACGAGAAACTGCAATTCCTCCAAGAATCCCGCCTATTGTGAGACCTATCACTCCTACAGTACCTTGAGTGAAACCAATCTGTTCCGTAGTCATTCCCATACCGCCTTTTTCCAATGGGTCAAGCAGGAATGGAATACCCATTTTGGCCAACTGAGCTTCCGGCAGACGGTAAAGGAGCATGAAAAGGATAGCCGTAACTGCCTGTTTCTTTTTGAAGAACGAGCGGAATGTACCTATGAATGACGACAGAATACCCTCTGAATTGCTGTTACTTATTTTTATGTCTGAAGATGGGCGGGGTAGGATATATCTGTGGTAAAGCCACAGGCCTATGAACAGTCCCGACAGAATATAGAAAGTAATGCTCCATGCCCGGCTGATATTTCCACTGCTGCTTTCCAGATAACCGGCAAGCATGATAAGTCCACCCTGTCCGGTTATTGTTGCAAGACGGTAGAAGGTACTCCTTATTCCTACAAACAGTGCCTGCTCGTGTTGCGAAAGTCCTATCATATAGAATCCGTCGGCTGCTATATCGTGAGTGGCGGAGCTGAATGCCATAAGCCAGAATATTGCGAGAGTGGTTTGCAGAAATGAATCTGTAGGAATAGTAAAAGCTATTCCTGCCAGTCCTGCACCTATCAGCAATTGCATTGAGGTAATCCAGTAGCGTTTGGTTTTTATGATGTCGATGAACGGACTCCAAAGCGGTTTGATAACCCATGGAAGGTTCAGCCAACTGGTATATAGAGCCACTTCCGTGTTCGAAATTCCCATTCGTTTGTACATCACCAGCGATATAATCATAACAGCCACGTAAGGAAGACCTTCGGCAAAATAAAGCGAAGGTACCCATGTCCATGGCGAACGTGTTTTTATTGTTTCATTCATATTATTTTAAAGTACAAAAGCCAATTCTAACAACTACTAACTAACAACTGATTTCTCTACACTAATAAACTTTCTTTATTTCAGCATCCCTGTAATAATGTAAAAGAATTTTGTCGTAGGAATAACTTTTTTCGCCCATCATGGCTGCGCCAATCTGGCATAAACCTACTCCGTGTCCCCAGCCGGCACCGGTTATAGTAAACTCTGACGGAACGCTGCCTGCAACTTCTGTTTTGTCAATTACAAAAGCCGAACTGAACAGATGGCTTTCCGACAAAGCACGGCGTATTTCCAGTTCCTTGCCGATAGTTACAGTGCGCAGAGTCCCTACTATTTTAAGTCTTGAAATTCTTCCTGACTTTCCCCTTTGCATTGGGATGAGATCTTTAATATCTCCAAACTCAATACCTGTCTTCCTGTGAATGAGTTCCGATATTTCCTTTTGCGAATATTTCACTTTCCAACGGTAGAAATCGGTAGTTTCCTGATCATAGTTGTTCAGAATCTGTTTCATAACCTTTTCATCGTGCGTATTGCAGAATGCGGTAGGAGTGGCGCGAATCCATTTTTCGGCATTCTCTTCAATACTGAGGTCCGGTATGTCCTTGTTTTCAGAATCGTCAATGACAGGCTGCAGATACGGATAATCCTTGTCTTCCCAACAGGTATCGAATGTTTCCGAAATACCTCCACAACATTTTGAAAATCTCGCGTCGCATATTTCATCACCATACATAAGTACCATACCCTCAGTATCTTTCACAGCTTTTGCTACAGACGGGTTTGATGCTTTTGTGATTCCCTGATACCTCTGACAGTGGTCGTCGGCACATACATCGAAAAGTTTATGATCCTCACGGTCGTACCATCTTATTATACTGTTCTCATCTGTTGTGAAATTTTGTTGTAAAGATTTATGTACATTTTTCCTATCTCTGTTTTCAATTTGTGCAAGAAGCCAGCTACGCGATATTACCGCATGCGATTTCAAGAATTCCAGCGATGACGTGGCGCTCATTTCTGAAGAAATCACACTCACCAGATAATCCTCAACAGGCAATATGTTTATGGCTATCACATTATCTCCATCTGTAATCAGTTTTAATTTTCCGGTGAAAGTCTGCTCCTCCTGCCTTTCCCAATGATAGGAGATACCTATTGTTACGTTATGAAGTGTAAACGAACAGTTGCTGTCTTCCGGAGTGAGTTCTATGGACTCAGTTTTTTTTGTACCCAATGAGATTTCCCCATTCCCAGTTACAGATGCTTTAAGATGTCCCGTTACGACTTCTCCTTCTTGTGTCAGGTATTCGCCATTCAGAGTAAATGAGATTTCTTTCCCCGCTACTATACCTACATTTATATATGGTTTTTCCATGATGATACTTCCTTGTAAATCTTTTTTATGTCTGATTCTGTTATTTTTAAGAAATCCTCTTCGCGTGGAGTTACTATAAGACCAGCCATATCCAGTGCTCCAGGACTGACAAATATCTGTTCTTTACCTTCTGCAAAATAGCATGATGGACGGTGCGCTTCTCTCGGAAAATATGCAGTTATAAACTTACCGTCTGTATCTCTCCATGCAAACATATTGAATCGTGGTTCAGTTTCACCTTCATGTGTAGTCAGTGAGTTTAGATATCTGTTGAGTAGTTCTGTATCAATGTTGCCAGAGTTAGAAATAAAAGCTTTTATCGGGCATATATAGCCATTGACTGAGAAACTTGTACACATATCTCCGTTCTGCATTTCTACAGTTTCATCTTTGACTGCAGATTTGAATATTTCGTTCCATTGGGCAATAAAAGGAATATCCTCCTTTCTGGCAGCCTGGAAATGGAAATGATCCGGAGCCGATGCGCCGCACTTAGCGCCATTATAGAATATGGCATATCCGTGTCCGAAATAATCCTCTACTTTTTGAAGAACCTTTCCCGGCAGTTGCATATTCATCTTGTCTGCCAGTGTCTGTGGAATGTGTTCTTCCGAAGAAATCGTCAGATGTCCCGGCAGAATAGGATATGGGTTTATTCTGACGCTGAATTTCATTCCTGCATCAATGCTTATTGAATACTGTTCTTCAGGCTTGTTTTTCATGCAGAGGAAGCACGGACGTGCTTCGATGGATGATTTGTCAAGTTTTGCCAGTGTAGATACTGCTCTTGCCGGATTGAACTGCACCTTGATATTGTTTCCGTTGATATTGAAACTTTTGGTTTTGATGTCTTTCAGCGCTTCATGGTTCTTGCGACAAAGCTCCCATTTTTCGAACTGTGCGGCAATGAATTCTTCAGCTTCTTTTTCTGCCAGTCCGAGTCTTCTGTTTATCTCCAAAGTGCGCAGACTGTCTTTATATGCATTGTTCTGGTTAATCTTCTCAATGCTCAATGCCGCATCAGAGTTTCCTTCCCAGCGGCGGCACAGATATACCACATCGTAAATTCTTCCAATCTTGTAATTTCTTGAAAATGCCAGTCCCAGTGCATAGTCCTCTCCATAGCTTGTGTTCGGAACTCTTGTTTCACGCAACAGTGGAGTGAAGAAAGCGCGTGGAGCGCCGAGCCCGTTTATGCGCAAAGCGTTGTTATGACCATTCTCGTCTGTCCACTCTTTGTGGTCAATCACTCCCGGAGGCAACGTCTCCAGACTGAAGTTTGTCATCCTGTACGAGCCTATAACCATGGCGCATTTCTCTGTACGGAACTTATCCACTATAGTCTGCAGTGTGTGCGGACTGCTGTAGAGGTCATCGCTGTCTAGTTGTACAGCATAACGTCCGCATTCAGGATGGTCAATACCAAGATTCCAGCATCCGCCTATACCTAGGTCGGTACGTTCCGGAACTATGTGTATCACATTCTTATTATTTTTATACTTATCTATGCATTCGGTAGTGCCGTCAGTAGAATGATTGTCTATTATTATAATGTTGAATTTGAAATCCGTTTCCTGTTCCAGAACCGACTTTATTGCATCATCAATAGTCTTCACTCTGTTTCTCACAGGAATAATGACCGAAGCTTCGTATGCAAAATTGCCTTCCTCGGTATCTATCAGTCTGTTTCTTTGCGGGAGATAAGCACCTATTTGTTTCAGATGATATGTAAAAGCCTCTTCACGCTCAATCTGTACGCTACGGTTGCGAGGATCAACATAGTCAAACTGTTTCTCGCCAGATTTTCGCAAATCGTCTTCTACTTCTGTATATAAAAACTCCCTGATATGGATAATGTCAGCAATTCTCGAAACAGCCAGTCGCAGTGCATAAAGTCCCGAGAATAAATATTCCTTCTGTGCGATCAGGCTTTCGGCTGCTTTTCTGAAAACATCAGTTCTGAACATTATCAGTGAACCGAAGTCGAAGTCATCGCGTACACTTCCTTTCTGATAGTCGATAACAGGATGAGACAGACGTGTATCTTCCTTCATGATGTAATGGTCGGCATAAGTCATACCGGCATTGTCTGCCATAAGATAGTCTGCCATGCGCTCTATGGCTTTATATCCCAGATTTATAGGATATGGTTTGGTGTATATCAGTATAAAATCCGTGTCTGCCTGCCGTAAGATATTTCTTATTCCCTGAGTAGAGTTAATTTCGTTGATTTTCAGTGCTATAGTCTGCTTCACTCTGTTGCATTCTTTCATTATATGTCTTGCAATGCTTTCATCTTCGGAAACGGTGAAGCAAGTTATGTCTTTATTCATAGTCATTCTTTTTTGTTTATCAAAATTATGAAAAAGGCCTAAGTGATTGAGAATTAGTAGTAGCTACCAACTAACTGTAGTAAAAGGTTACGGATTAGTCAGTTATCTACTGTTTGAAGAAAAGAAGTTGGTTGTCTTTGTTGTATTCCATTCTCAAGTCTTAGTCCTTTTATCTTTTGCCATAACAGCATATTAAGTTTCTTTTTAGCGATTGATTTACATTATAATTTCCCAATAACCGCCTTTATTGGGTCCAATTCTTTTCACAGCTCCAGTGTCTTGAAGGTGTTTAATATTAGTTGCTATCCAACGGCGAGATACTCCAATCTTTTCTGCTAACTCAGAAAGTGTAATATTGGGGTTATTCCTAATCTCTTTAATGATTTGCAGTGCAGTTTCTGGTGCACTTTGTAGTGCAGTTTCTGGTGCACTTTGTAGTGCAGTTTTTAATGAACCACGTTTGGAAACTTTTAATGAGCCGTCTTTATGTGCAATGTCAGCAATAATATTTCCAGCTGCTTCATGACATGGAATTGTTATTCTAAAAAAGGTTCGTTCTTCATCTGTAACTACATTAGCTCGTGGTGAACCATTATTCACCAAAACATTCTGAATAGTGGGAATACCAGTACTACGACCTTCAGTCAAATCGAGTTCTTTGAGATACTCTCCGAGTCTGCGATTACGATATCGCTTTGATACCAAGACTTCACATTTTGAAATATCAGCTGCGGATATACTTCTGTCAGGACCTCCAACATTCTGTAAGGTAATTCCTTGCGGTTCTATAGTGATGACCACCGGTTCCCATTCACGATAATCTCTATGATATAATGAGTTTGTTACACTCTCTTCCAAAGCTTGATATGGATAGGAGAAAAACTTTTGGCTCCGGCTGCTATCCTTTGGCTTTATTATCGTTTGCATAACAAGCATTCGATTCAGATACTCCAATGTTCTGTCAATAATCTGCGTAATAGAACCTTTAATAACAGGTCCTTCATATAAATTGTTTGGATTATTCAATCTTCCTTCCGGGAAATATACGATTTCCACCTGTGTGCGTTTGAAAAACTTAGTTGGGTCTTCACAAAACATCATTGCAGCTACATTTCTAAGCATACGATTTTCTTTGGGACCAACATATAAATCCATTTGTTCTAGAATATTCTCTAAAGGTTTTGTGTATAATTCATTGGCAAGTTTACTGCCAACCTTAACCAAATATTCTCGTAACAGGAGCGTTGAAATATCCTCCACTTTAATATCGGGGTTTCCACGTTCGTCAAATGGAATACGACATGCCAATTCACGTAATTCATCGAGAATTTCACCCTTAGCAATTATACTGCTCGTACCACTACGGATATAGAAATATTCCTTTGTTATACTTTTAGCTGTAACGTTCTCAGGAACAGAATATGGTCGGTTGATTCCTGCAGGACACCATATAACAAGTACAACCTTACCATCAATTTCCTCCACACTAGTTCGGGGCATATAGTAAGGTGAAATCTTGTTATTGTAACCCACCATATCCTGTAATATTCCATCAATCATTTCTGTAGGGATTCCATTCACAGGACGAATAGCTACTCCTGTTGCTTCGTCTGTATCAACACCAACCACTATATAACCACCACCAAGATCGTCAAAATCATTGGCAAATGCACATACACTATGGTATATGCTTGCTGGATTCCAACCCTTCTTGAATTCTATTCGGTTGGATTCTATCCTCTGCTTATTCAGAAGGTCGTCTATATTTATTGCAAGTGCCATACTCCTAATCGATTATACTCTCTACATTCACATATCTTACGTTGACCAGAATCCTTTACTTTCTTTTCCTTATTAGGTAAAGATGGCAACAGACCGAACATCTTCTTTCTATTGTCTTCTTTGGGGATTGCCAATATTTGAACACAAATATATAAAAAGGATTGTAGATTCACGATGAAATCTCTAAAAAGCTACAATTCTTTTGTGGGAAAAATGTATTTCTACAAAATAACAATTGTTATCGTTTGAATGAAATAAATACTATTATTATACTTCTTCTTTTCTCACGAAAAATTTGAAGACTAATCGATTCATACGAGTTTTCAGTGTCTAGGCGGAAAAGTGCTGTATAAAAACTTCAGTACAAGCATAAAAGAAATTGCTTTCTTCAGGAAAAAAACTATAAACAACACTGTTGTTTGTATAAATCACACTGTAGTTTATACAAATCACACTGTGGTTTATAAAAACAACAATTGTATTTATAGATTTCGTCAGGATTAAAATAACTTTTCAACATGGTAAAGATAGATTTTGTGTTCACTGGCTAACTGAACCGGCGGTCAACTAAGTTAAAGTCTGCTAGACTAAACTTAAATTACATAAATATTGTATGTTTGGCGAAAAAATATTTCCTTTGTAGAAATATAAACATAAGTTATGGAAATAAAGAAAATAACAGTGTCCGATGCAGAATTGCGTAAGGGTGCAGAGGAAGGAATGGATGCTTTCCTCAAAGTATTTACGGATAAATATATTGAAGTTACAGGAGGCGAGATAAATGCTGAGACAATGCCTATGCTTAATGGTTTCCAGCATTCTTTGTTGGGATATCATATCTTTCGTGAGGAAGTTCTCGAGGGAGGTTTCGTACAGCTGATTCAGAATGGTTACGGTCCGTATATCTTCGAAAATCCTTTTGCAAAAGCTATGCGTATGTTTGGTGCCAAGGATTTTGCCAAACTGATTTATGATGCAAAAGCCATCTATGATGCAAACAAGGCTGATTTGCAAAAGGAATGTACTGACGAAGAGTTTATGGCTATGTACGAACAGTATGAGGTTTTCGACGATTTGGAAGAACAGTTCATGGATATGGAAGAGATGGTGACTGCAACAATTGCAGAGTATGTGGACAATCATTTGGAAGATTTTGCAGAAATAGAATAATTTTTTTTGTTTTTCATGCAGTATTTACATTTATAGTGCATTTACTGTATAGTTTATTAATTTTAAAAAGAAAATAGATATTTATGAAGAAAACAAAGTTCGCGGTTTTGCTTACCGCATTTATGGCAGTGTTGGGATTGAGTTCTTGTTTGGGTGAGTCTGATCCGAATGTAACTGGTTTTGATTATGTAAAGGTAACAGGAGGTCTGGGATATTATAAATTTGAGACTGCTTATGGTGCAAAACTCACTCCAAACAATCAGAGTGTAATAAATCTTGATTTTGATACAAATTATGCCTTAATTTATTATAAATATGATTCAAGTGTGTTTGCCGTAAATGCAGATAAGGATATAGAATGTCTTGGAATAGAGGGCTTTAAAAATAAGTACTTGAGTCCTTATACAGATGAGGAGGAACTTATGGCCAATGCTCCTGTTATAGGACTTACAGATGGATATTATTATAGTACATTATTTTGGGACAAGACAACTATGTTTATTCCCGTTTTTTATTATGTAAAAGCATATAATGACGATGAAACAAAGCAGCAAGAAGAGTTGAATTCTCATAATATTGAAGTTTATTATAGTGTAAATGATACAGAAGCTAATGAAGGTGAGTTAATTTTGCGTCTTAGACATTCAGTGGGTGATGAAGAACTAAATAGCGAGAGAAAAGCTATATATCATCAGGTATTTACATACAATATTTTTTATGCATTGTCTGAATATAAATCAGTAAAAGGTTCAAGTCCTAAGAAAATTTGTATTGAGTACGAACAGAACTCTAATAGCGGATTGTATGATGAGAATAGTGTAACTTCACAAAAAATAGAAATTGACTATTCTCAGATTGAAGGAACTAATAATTAACTTTTCCTTATATTTTCTCATAACTGATTGTTGACGGGTGGTAAATACTGTTTACTGCCCGTCTTTATTTTTTTTTGTCATTATTAATAACTTTATCATTGTTTTTTATACATTTGTAGTTCGAATTGATTTTGAAATAGCCGTTTTGTGGCAAAAGGTATTAGTGAAGAATATCAAAGGATTAGAAACTTAAAACTTAGGAACATTGAATTACAAAGATTTGTTATCAAGGACATTATTTATACTTTCTTCGCCTGCCAAGGCATGGGAGCAGATTTCTACAGAAGGAGAATCGAAATCGGTTCTTGCGAATTTTGTATATCCTATGATAGGCTTGTGTGGAGTGAGTGAATTCATAGGGACTTTTTTCGGTAAGGAATTTATTCCAGATGTGTTTCAGGTAGCACTGACTCATTGCTGTGCGGTTGCCGTTGCACTTTTCGGAGGTTTTTTCTTGTCGGTATATCTGCTCGACAAGATTTTGCAGAAATGGTTTTCAACTACAGTTTCAAGGGATATGGTAACGGTGTTTGTGGCATATTCCATGACTGTGAAATTTGTGCTTGATATCCTAAGCAGTCTTCTTTCGCTTAAACTCCTGCTTATAATATTGCAAATTTATACATTGTTTGTAGTGTTCGAAGGTACACGAGGCTTTTTACGATTGCGGGAGGATAAAGTAACGCTTTTCACTCTTGTGGCGACGATAATAATACTGCTCTGTCCTTCTTTTATTGAAATAGTGTTTAATGTATTGTCTGCAACATTACGGTAATTTACAGGTGGTTGTAGAATAAAATAAGTGATAAGATGAAAAATACTACCAATAACAATATAAATATAAAGAACAAGCGCGCCTCGTTCGACTATGAATTTATAGATACATATACAGCCGGAATAGTGCTTACCGGAACTGAAATAAAATCTATCAGACAGGGAAAAGCGAGCCTTGTAGATACTTTCTGTTTCTTTTCGAAGGGTGAACTTTGGGTGAAGAATATGCACATAGCCGAATATTTCTATGGCTCGTATAACAATCATCTGGCGCGACGCGACCGTAAACTTTTGCTCAACAAGAAAGAACTTCGTAAGTTGCAGCGTGGAATACAGGAAACTGGATTTACCATTGTTCCTACACGTATGTTTATAAATGAACGCGGACTTGCAAAGGTGGTTATAGCACTTGCAAAAGGTAAGAAACAATACGACAAGCGCGAAACGCTTAAAGAGAAAGACGACAAGAGAATGATGGACCGTATGTTTAAGAGATAAACATAATATATGCTTACAAAATCAATACAACAATTATTAAGCGAGCGTATTCTGGTTCTGGACGGAGCTATGGGTACGATGATACAACGATATGGACTGGCAGAGGATGATTTCCGTGGAGAGCGTTTCAAGGAACTTCCTGGACAGCAGAAAGGAAATAATGACTTGCTTTGTCTTACACGCCCTGATGTGATAGAGGAAATACACAGAAAATATCTTCAGGCAGGAGCGGACATAATCGAAACCAACAGTTTTAATGCTACTCCGGTGTCGATGGCGGACTATCATGCCGAACACCTTTGCCGTGAGATAAATCTTGCGGCTGCACGTCTGGCAAGAAAGGTGGCAGACGAGTTTACTGCCATGGATCCTGACAAACCTAGGTTTGTGGCAGGTTCGGTGGGACCTACAAACAAAACTTGTTCAATGAGTCCGGATGTGAATAATCCTGCATATCGTGCACTTACATTCGATGAACTTTGTTCTGCATACTGCATCCAGATGGAGGCATTGATTGAGGGTGGAGTAGATGCGATTCTCATAGAAACTATTTTTGATACTCTGAATGCCAAGGCAGCTATAATGGCTGCTGAGAAATCTATGCAGAAGACTGGCAGAAAAGTACCTTTGATGCTTTCTGTTACAGTTTCCGATATTGCAGGAAGGACTTTGTCCGGACAGACTCTTGATGCTTTTCTTGCTTCTGTACAACATGCAGACATATTGTCTGTAGGACTTAACTGCTCGTTCGGAGCGAAACAGCTGAAACCTTTCCTTGAAGCTTTGGCTGTTCGTGCGCCGTATTATATAAGCGCGTATCCTAATGCCGGCTTGCCGAACAGCCTTGGACAGTATGACCAGACTCCGGAACAGATGGCAGAGGAGGTGAAAGAGTATATCAATGAAGGACTGGTAAACATAATCGGTGGCTGCTGTGGTACTACAGAGGAATATATAGCCAAATATCAGGAGCTGATAAAGGATGCTGTTCCACATGAACCTGTGTCAAAACCTCAGTATATGTGGCTTTCAGGTCTTGAACTTTTGGAGCTTACACCGGAAGTGAGATTTGTCAATGTAGGAGAAAGATGTAATGTTGCCGGTTCAAGGAAATTCCTCCGTCTGATAAACGAAAAGAAATACGATGAGGCTCTTTCCATCGCACGAAAGCAGGTGGAAGACGGAGCTCTTGTGATAGATGTCAATATGGACGACGGTCTGCTTGACGCAGTTTCAGAGATGACCACTTTCCTTAATCTCATGGCCTCGGAACCGGAAATAGCTCGTGTGCCTGTGATGATCGACTCGTCTAAATGGGACGTTATTCTGGCCGGATTGAAATGTGTTCAGGGAAAGTGTGTAGTAAACTCTATCTCCCTAAAGGAAGGTGAAGAGGTGTTTATAGAACATGCACGTACTGTCAAGGCATTCGGTGCCGCTGTTATAGTTATGGCATTCGACGAGCAGGGGCAGGCAGATACATACGAACGTAAGATTTCTGTGTGCGAACGTGCATACCGAATTCTTACAGAGGTTGTAGGTTTCAATCCACACGATATAATATTCGACCCTAACGTGTTGGCTGTGGCAACCGGAATTGAGGAGCATAACAATTATGCCGTTGACTTTATCCGTGCTACAGGCTGGATAAAGAAAAATCTTCCGGGAGCACACATCAGTGGTGGTGTCAGCAATCTCTCTTTCTCGTTCCGTGGAAATAACTATATCCGTGAGGCAATGCATGCTGTGTTCCTTTATCATGCAATCCAGCAGGGAATGGATATGGGCATTGTAAATCCGGGGACATCTGTTTTATATACAGATATTCCGGCAGATGTGCTTGAAAGGATAGAGGATGTGGTGCTTAATCGTCGTCCGGATGCAGCGGAAAGACTGATTGAGACTGCAGAAAGATTGAAGGCAGAAAAGGAAGGGCAGACCGGTGAACAGGCTTCTTCGTCTAAGATTGTATGGCGTGAAGGAACTACTGTTGAAGAAAGATTGAAATATGCTTTGGTTAAAGGAGTGAGCGACTTCCTTGAAGAGGATCTTAACGAAGCTCTTGATAAATATCCCAACGCTGTAAGTATAATAGAAGGTCCGTTGATGGACGGAATGAACCATGTGGGTGAGCTGTTCGGCTCGGGAAAAATGTTCCTTCCGCAGGTGGTCAAGACTGCCCGTACAATGAAGAAGGCTGTGGCCGTACTTCAGCCATATATTGAGGCGGAAAAGAAAGATGGTGCCACAAGTGCCGGAAAAGTTCTTCTTGCCACAGTGAAAGGTGATGTGCATGATATAGGTAAGAATATTGTAGGTGTGGTAATGGCATGCAATAATTTCGAGATTATAGATCTTGGGGTTATGGTGCCTGCCGACAAGATAATAGAGACTGCTATACGTGAAAAGGTTGATATAGTAGGATTGAGCGGATTGATTACTCCTTCGCTTGATGAGATGGTACATACAGTTTCGGAGATGGAGCGTGCCGGACTTGATATACCTGTTATAGTGGGTGGAGCTACAACTTCCAAATTGCATACGGCCTTAAAGATTGTACCTGCATATCATGCTCCGGTAGTTCATCTGAAGGATGCGTCTCTAAATGCTCCTGTAGCGGCAAAACTGCTAAATCCGGAACAGAAAGATATATTCGTTAAAGAACTGTATGACGAGTATAAAACTCTGACTGAAGCCCATCAGGAAAAGAAGGTGAATGTGGTATCTCTGGATGAGGCTCGCAAGAACAGACTTAAACTTTGGGATTGATAATAAACATTAAAGGCGGTTTTTTGAAGACCGCCTTTAATATTATAATGAATTTATAAATTCATTCGCTTTCTCAAGTGTTTCCGGTTTACCTATATCTATCAGTTTGATTTCTGGTCTTATGCATGCTCCGAATTTAGCCTTATGGCATGTTCCGAGATAGAAATCCATTATAGGGAATTTTCCGCTCCATTTATCATCCATGTATTTCATCATTGATGGCGAAACCACGTGTATTCCGCTGAAAGCATATTCTGAGTATTCAGAAGAGTCATAAACGAAGCCTTCCGGTTTCGTCTCACCGCTATTTTTGTTTATCCATCCGCAGAGTCTGTCTTCCTTATTGAATATAAGATAGCGTGATGTTTTTCTTTCGCTTACCATAAGTGTGGCATCATTGCCGGACTGGAGATGGAAACTGTAAAATTCTTTCAGATTTACATCTGACAGGATGTCAACATTATGAATCAGCACAGGCTCGTCGGTAGGGAAGAGTTCAAGGGCATGTCTGATTCCTCCGCCTGTATCGAGTAGCATATCCCTTTCGTCGCTTATACGGATATTTATTCCGAAGTTGTTGTTGGCATTGAGGAAATCTATAATCTGTTCTCCGAAATGATGTATGTTTATGATAATGTCGTCAAATCCGGATGATTTCAGCTTCATGATGACATGCTCCAGCATCGGTTTTCCCGCTACAGGTACGAGTGCTTTTGGCATGGTGTCAGTCAGAGGTTTGAGTCTGGTTCCCAAACCGGCCGCGAATATCATTGCTTTCATACTTCTGTATTATTTGCTTCGAATATTTGTTCTATGTTCTGTTCGCGGTGAAGAAGCTCTACTCTCACGCCGAACTTGTTGTGGATATGTTCAGCCGTATGTTGTGCCGAATATACGGAACGGTGCTGTCCGCCTGTACAGCCGAAGCATATCATCAGGCTGGTAAATCCTCTTTCGATATAGCGTTTTACGTGTGCGTCTGTAAGTGCATATACGTGAGTAAGGAATTCTGTTATCTCACCGTCATTTTCCAGGAAATCTATAACTGGTTTGTCAAGTCCTGTCAGAGGTTTGTATTCGTCATATCTTCCAGGATTGTGTACATACCGGCAGTCGAAAACGTATCCTCCGCCATTGCCGGATGTATCTTCAGGAATGCCTTTACGGTAGGAGAAACTCATCACTTTTACTGTAAGCTGTTTGTCTGTATTCATTGTTTTAATGTTGTTATATCGTTTATATCCATTTCTGAAAGTTGCATGAGTAGTTTGCTCAGGTAAAGATACTCGTTCGAATGGTTCTTGAATAGTGTCTGAAGATTATTCAGGGCATATGGGATGCTTTCTATGAAGTGTGTCTTGCGTTCGAACAGTCCGCGAAATCCGTATGCACCAAGTACCTGCATGGTGCGGAAAACCACGAAATGGTGTAATGTTTTTTTGAATTCCTCAGAGTTGATTTCTGTGAATTTATTCGCTTCCGAAATGTATGTTTCAATCATTTCTTCTCTGATTTCGCTGTTGAAATTAGCCTTTGCCTGCCATAGGAATGAAGCTACGTCGTAATATATAGGACCTTTGCGCCCTCCCTGAAAATCAATGAAGTAAGGCTTTTCATCTTTGATAATTACATTGCGGCTCTGGAAATCACGGTACATGAAAGTGTCGGACGAGGCACTGAGCAGAATGTCTGTCATTTCTTCGAAGTCGTCTTCCAGATTACTCTCATTAAAATTTATTCCTGTGGCTTTCAGAAAACAGTATTTGAAATAGTTCAGATCCCACATCACCGTGCGTCGGTTGAAATCCGACAGTGGATAACACATCCCGAAATCCATGTCTTCGGCTCCTTTGAACTGTATTGACGGAAGAACTGTTATACTTTTTCGTATAAGTTCTTTTTCATGATTGCTGAATATGCCTGTGTTTCTGCCATTGGCTATGGCATTGAAAAGCAACGTGTCGCCGAGGTCTTCCTGTATGTAGCAACTTTCATCATCTGATACGGCAAGGACTTCTGGAACAGGTATTCCTTTTTCGTGAAAGTGGCGTGCCATATATATGAAAGCACGGTTTTCGGCAATTGACTCACCACGCACGGCTATCAGATTGCGTATTCCTGTCATACGGAAATACTGACGGTTTGAACCGGAACCGGTCAGCAGCTCGATATTATCGTGCTGCTGACCGGTAACTTGTTTGTATAATGTACTTATTGTTTCTGTATTCATGTCTGGAGTTGTATTCTTTGAATTCAAAAGTACAACTCTTTTTCGTTGAATGCAAGAAATATCTCTTATTTCACTTCTACAGTGAGTTTTTTCAGTTTCGACAAATCAGATGTACCACCATAGTAAATGGTGTATTTGCCTTCTAGGGTATTCATTGTGTTGTTCTGAGTGTCAAACCATTCGAAATCGTCGTCATCAAGAGTGAATTCTACATTCTGTGTTTCTCCCTTTCCGATGTTGACTCTCTTGAAAGCTCTCAGTGCGTGAGACGGACCTTCCTTGTCGCCGTTGTATTTCAGATATACTTGTACGACTTCATCTCCATTCATTTTTCCTGAGTTCTTCACAGGAACGGTCAGTTTTATCTCATCGTCATCATCAAGAGTATTGCTGCTTACGCTGGCATTTCCATATTCGAAAGTTGTGTAGCTCAATCCATGTCCGAAGCAGAACAGAGGCTTTTCAGTCATATATCTGTATGTACGTCCTTTCATTGAGTAGTCTTCAAAATCAGGAATTTGTTCAACGTTCTTGTAGAATGTTATAGGAAGTCTTCCAGCCGGATTATATTTACCTGTGATAACATCAGCCACGGCCTGTCCTCCTGCCTGTCCCGGATACCATGCCTGAATAATGGCATCACAATTCTGTGATTCCGGTACAAGTCCCATTGCGGAACCGGAGAAGTTCACATAAACGATTTTCTTTCCTGCCGCCTTCAGTTTCTTGATGAATTCTCTTTGTATCTCAGGTAATTCTATATCAGTTCTGTCACCACCTTTGAATCCTGGAATCTTGACAGACATTTCCTCACCTTCCAGAGTAGGGGAAATACCTCCTGCGAAAATTACGATGTCAGCATCTTTTACCTTGTCTATGCTCTTCTGCAAATCTACAGGTACATAGTAACCCATATCGAAGTCGAGAGATGCCGCACGGTCGTTACTGTTGAAAATGTATTCAATGGCTATATTGTATTCCTGTCCTGCCTTTGCCTTGAGGGTATAAAGACTTTCATTGTTTTTGATAAATCTTCCTTCTCCCACTTTTTCTCCATTAATGTATAGTCTGATCTGTGCGTGAGCGGTGAAACAGAAGTTCATGTCTGTGTCTTTTTCAGGTTTCAGCACACTTTCATATTTGGCAGAAAAGCCCTGTATGTTTACCCCTGACGCAAAAGTCGTTCCACCTGTAGTGATGAAGTGGAAAGGAGTACTTACGTGTGTAACAGTAGCCGGTTCGCCTTTCATTTCGGTATTATTCCAGTATGTAGCCTTGAAACCAGGTTTGCCGTCGTTGCTGCATTGGCTGAAAGTACTTGCAAGTGTGGTGGTTTCCGTGCGGTCGCATCCCTGTTCGTAAATCAGATTTCCTGCCGGGATAGTATTCTTGAGAGCTTCCAGAAGAGTAATCGTATGCGACGGATAGCCGTTGTAATTTGCCCATTGCATGATGGAGTCATTTGCATTAGGACCAACAAGCGCTATTTTCTCATTACCTTTCAGTGGGAGGATGTTGTTCTTGTTCTGTAAAAGTACCATCGTCTCTCTTGCCATTTTAAGTGCCAGTTCCTTATGCTCTTTTGAATCTACTACGGAATAAGGAATCTCACTCCATGGAGTCTTGTCGTCCATTTCTCCTAATTCGAATCTGGCTTTCAGAAGTCTTTTCAGTGACTTGTCTATACGGTCTTCTGTTATGAGTCCTGCTTTTACTGCTTCAGGAAGAGATGGGTAGTTAGGTCCGCACTCAAGGTCAGTTCCGTTTGAAACTGCATCAGCAATGGCATGATTCTTGTCCGGATGTGTTTCATGATTTCCTTTTGTCCAGAAGTCATTGATAGCCCAGCAGTCTGAAACTACAATACCGTCAAATCCCCATTCATCGCGCAGAATTTGTGTAAGAAGTCTGTTGCTACCACAGCAAGGTTCGCCTTCGTAACGGTTATAGGCGCACATCACTTCTTTTACGTCAGCCTCCTGCACCAGTTCCTTGAAGGCAGGAAGATATGTTTCCCATAAGTCCCTCGGAGAAATATTCTCTGCGTTAAAACTATGTCTGTTCCATTCCGGACCTGAATGTACTGCATAATGTTTGGCGCAGGCATGCAGTTTGTCGTACTTGCTGTCGTCAGGTCCTTGCAGTCCTTTTACTACTGCTACACCCATTTTTGACGTAAGATATGGATCCTCGCCATATGTTTCCTGTCCTCTTCCCCAACGAGGGTCTCTGAATATGTTTACATTAGGAGTCCACATCGTAAGTCCCTGATATCTCTTCAGCTTTCCCGATTTGCTGAATTCTGTTGATTTTGCCCTGGCTTCATCCGAAACGGAAGTGAACACATCGTACAGAAGTTCATCATCGAACGATGCCGCCATACCTATAGCCTGCGGATAGACGGTTGCCAGTCCTGCTCTTGCCACTCCGTGAAGTGCCTCGTTCCACCAGTCGTAAGCCTTGATGCCAAGCCTTTCAATAGCCGGTGATTCGTTTTGCATCAGCAGGGCTTTTTCTTCGAGGGTGAGTCTCTTCAATAAGTCTTCGGCTCTTTCTTTAGGAGATAATGATGTGTCTTGATAAGGGAATTTGTTTTCTTGTGCGCATGATGATACTAAGGCGCAGAAGATGCCTGTTCGTAATAAGATTTTAAAATTCATAACGGTTAATGTTTTTATGTTTTTTCATGGTAATTGTTATGCATCGTGTCTTATGCAATAACAGACGTAAATTTAGTTTTATTGACCGATAATGTTTTTTCTATATGTAACATTTTCTTATATATATGTTTCATCTTATGTATATTCAGTCTGATTTACAATAAAAAAGGTTGTGTAACCGTTCTTTTATTGGTCACACAACCTTTTGAGTTTTTTCCCTGTATTCTTCCTATTGGTTTATTTTTTCTGCAAGGAACTGTCCCGTATAAGAAGCTCCGCATTTGGCTACTTCTTCCGGTGTTCCGGCTATTACCAGATTTCCTCCTTTGTCTCCACCTTCAGGTCCGAGGTCGATAACATAGTCCGCACATTTAATCACATCCATGTTGTGCTCGATAATTACTATGGTATGTCCTCTAGCTATCAGAGAGTCGAAGGCTTCGAGCAGTTTCTTTATGTCGTGGAAATGCAGACCTGTGGTAGGTTCGTCAAATACGAATATCGTAGGTTGCGATTTCTCCACACTTAGAAAATATGCCAGTTTTACTCTCTGGTTTTCTCCTCCTGACAGGGTTGATGATGATTGCCCTAGTTTGATGTATCCAAGCCCTACTTCCTGTAGCGGTTGAAGTTTCTTTACAATCTTCTTTTGATTATGCTCAGTAAAGAATTCTATGGCCTGGTTTACTGTCATTTCCAGAATGTCGTAAATATTTTTTCCTTCGAACTTCACTTCTAGGACATCGCTCTTGAAGCGTTTTCCATGACATGACTCACATTCCAGAACAAGGTCTGCCATAAATTGCATTTCTACGGTCACAGTACCTTCACCTTTACATTCTTCGCATCTTCCGCCTTCAGTGTTGAAAGAAAAATATCCTGCCGTATATCCCATCTGCTTTGACAATGGCTGTTCGGCAAACAACTTTCTGATTTCGTCGTATGCCTTGACGTATGTCACAGGGTTGCTGCGTGATGATTTTCCGATTGGATTCTGGTCGATAAACTCAATATCGTTTATCATCTTTATATCTCCTTCCAGAGAAACGAATTCACCCGGACGTTCGCTTGCTTCGCTGTATTCTCTTTTCAGTGCTTTATAGAACACGTCGCGTACCAGTGTACTTTTTCCGGATCCGCTAACGCCTGTAACCACTGTCATTATATTGAGCGGGAATTTGACGTCGATTCCTTTCAGATTGTTTTCCCTTGCTCCCTTAATTTCTATATAGTTGTTCCATGAACGGTGGCTCAATGGGAGAGGGATAGTTTCTTCGCCCAGCAGATATTTCACCGTATAGCTGTTGCTTCCTTTCTGCAAGTCTTTCATGTCGCCCTGATATACCACCTCACCACCGAGACGTCCGGCTTTTGGACCGATGTCTATGATATAGTCGGCCGCACGTATAATCTCCTCATCATGTTCCACCACAACTACAGTGTTACCCAATTGCTGAAGTTGTCGGAGCACCTTGATAAGCTTGTCTGTGTCGCGGCTGTGCAGACCGATACTCGGTTCGTCAAGGATATAAAGCGAACCAACCAGACTGCTACCCAATGATGTGGCAAGGTTTATACGCTGGCTTTCACCGCCTGACAAGGTATTGCTCAAGCGGTTCAGTGTGAGGTATCCCAGTCCCACATCCATAAGGAAATTAAGTCGGCTGTTTATTTCATTCAACAGTCTTTGTGCAACCAGTGTGTCATGTTCGTTAAGTTGTAGTGTACGGAAGAATTCTTTCAGCTCCGATACCGGCATGTCAACAAGCTGGCATATATTTTTCCCGCCTACTTTTACGTATGTGGCTTCCTTTTTCAGTCTTCCGCCTTTGCAAGTAGGACATGTTGTTTTGCCCCTGTAGCGTGCCAGCATCACCCTGTATTGTATCTTGTACTGATTTTCTTCCAGCATTTTGAAGAATGTATCTATACATACTTTATCGCGCGGGCCATGCCACAGATAGTCCTTCTGTTCTTCGGTGAGTTCGTAGTATGGCGTAAATATAGGGAAATTGTGTTTAGGTGCTTCTCTTAGGAATTCCTGAAGCCATTCGCCCATTTTTTCACCTCGCCAGCACATTACGGCACCGTCGTAAACACTTAATGCCCTGTTTGGAATGACAAGATGTTCGTCTATACCGATTATTTTTCCGAAACCTTCACACGTTGGGCATGCACCGATAGGGGAGTTGAACGAAAACATCTGGTCCGTAGGTTCATCGAACTTTATACTGTCAGCTTCGAATTTTGTACTGAAACAGTGAAGCCTGCTTTCGCCGTCTGGCATGTAGAAACGTAGCATACATGTGCCGTCGCCTTCATACATGGCTGTTTCGGCAGAGTCCGTCAGTCGGCTTATCGAATCCTTGTCGTCATTACAGCTCATACGGTCAATCAGAAGATATACTTTGTCGCTTTCGTCATATTTGTAATCTTCTATCCTTACTATTTCGCCGTCAACTTCCAGACGCGTAAAGCCTTGTTTCAGATCCATGTCCAACTGTTCCTGATGTGTGCGTCCGTCGCGCGGCAGGAGCAGAGTCAGTACTGTATATTTCGTTCCTTTGGGGTAGGAAAGCATACAGTTCACTATATCTTCAGGGCTGTCTTTTTTCACAAGCTCACCGCTTACAGGCGAGTATGTTTTTCCGATTCTGGCAAACAGCAGTCGCAGGTATTCGTATATTTCGGTAGATGTTCCTACTGTGGAGCGTGGGTTTCGGCTTATGACCTTCTGTTCGATGGCTATAGCAGGCGGAATACCTTTAATGAAGTCGCATTCCGGTTTTCCCATTCTTCCAAGGAACTGCCTTGCGTATGAAGAAAGGCTCTCTACATATCTTCTCTGGCCTTCTGCATACAGAGTATCGAAAGCCAGTGATGATTTTCCGGAGCCGGACAGACCTGTAATTACCACCAGTTTGTTGCGTGGTATATCAACGTCTATGTTTTTAAGGTTGTTTACTTTTGCACCTTTTATTGAAATGTATTTGCTGTCGGACATTCTGTTTCATTTTTGATATATGCAAAGATAGGACATTCAATCAGAATTTGAAAATTAATGTATGAAATTAGATTTTTTCGTCTATTTTCTTTAAGTTTGTCAGAGTGAAATATACCTAAAAGTAGGTATTTTCAACTTCATTTTTTATGTCTTATTTTGTAACCGAATTAGAATTATGAATAATGTTTTAGATATGTACAGACCAAAAATATACAAACCCACTGATAAGATGAGCGATTTGATATGCGAGAATTACAGTCTCCTTCAGGTCCTTAGCCGTTTTGGCATATCTTTAGGGTTTGGTGACAAGAATGTACGCGAAGTTTGCCAGATCAACAATGTAGATTGTAATACGTTTCTCACTGTTGTAAATTTCCTTGTGGAAGACGGCAATAGAGTGCACGACTACCTGGAAGGCATTTCAATACCTTCGCTAATGAATTATTTGAGAGAAGCGCACAGCTATTTTCTTGATTTCCAGCTTCCTTCTATCAGAAAGAAACTGATAGAGGCAATAGGTGACTCGAAAGAGAAAGATGTTACATTCCTTATATTACGTTTCTTCGATGCGTACGTTGACGAGGTAAAGAAACATATGGAACATGAAAACGAAAACGTGTTTACGTATGTAGAGAAACTTTTGCGCGGAGAACATTCGGAGGAATATAATATAAGTGTGTTTGCCAGTCATCATGAGCATATAGATACCAAACTGACAGAGCTCAAGAATATTATTATCAAATATTTCCCTGCAGGCGGAAACAACCGTCTGCTTAACGCGACATTATTCGATATTTTCAGTTGTGAAGAAGATCTGGCATCTCATAACAGGGTGGAAGACTTCTTGTTCGTACCGGCTATAAAAGAATTGGAAAAGGAGGCAAAATGAAATCGCATGATGTTATAAATGTTGCAGTGGCAGAGACGTCTATGATAGTCAGGAGCGGTCTAATATCTGTATTGAGGCATTTGCCCGACTTGAATATACAAACGCTGGAGATATCTTCCACTGAGGGACTTCATTTATGTATGGAATCTCACCGGCCGGACATACTCATTGTAAATCCGATGTTCGACGGATGGTTTAATGTAGAGGAACTGAAACAGCAGTATAACGTTCATGAAATGAAGTTCATTTCACTTATATGTACCGTTGTGGATTCTAACGTACTTAAAGGTTATGATGAAAGTATAAACCTTTTTGACAATATAGAGACTCTATCGGCAAAAATATCCTTGATGATGAATGTCGAAGAAGACGACGGTGATACCGATTCATTGAGCCAGCGTGAAAAGGAGATACTGGGGTGTGTGGTGAAAGGTATGACGAACAAGGAAATAGCGGAAAAGCTATATATATCCGTACATACAGTCATTACTCACAGAAGGAATATAACACGCAAACTTCAGGTACATTCGGCTGCCGGACTTACAATTTATGCCATAGTAAACAAACTTGTAGATATAAGCGAGGTGAAAATGAAACTCTGAAAATACCTATTTTTAGGTATTGCCTGTTATGGCTGGAGTGATTACCTTTGCAGTGTTAGTCATATAGAAATTACGTAAACCACAAAAGTAAAAAAGTTAGTTATTAGTTGGGCGCACCCTGCGAAGTGATTCGCGGGGTGCACGCATTTAATAGTCAAGTTTTACCTGAGGGTAGGACACAAACAACTGGTTGTTTGCAATTTTCTTGTCGTTACCCACATTCTCTTTTGTCTGTGTTATTGATGTGTGTGGCTGTTCATTCATATTTTCATTTCCAACAATCCAGATGATGTTCATTATTATGAAACCCAGGATTGAGGTTACAGTAGTAATTTTGCGCTCAATCTTCTTGCTTGAAATGTTCACTGTTCTTCTATTCATGTTTTTAATTCATTTATTTTGGGTTGTGTCTTTAATCGTTCCATGGAGCTGTTGTACTAAGTAAATGGCTGATAGACGATATTACTGCACCCAAAAGCAGATTTTTTTAGAAAAATCAGTTTACGTAAACTGTCTTGAAGTATTTTTGAAAGATATTCCTTGCATTTTCCAGCTGTTCAGGCGTGTTGTATTCCACTCCTTTGAGCTTATATTCCATGTTCATGGCTTCATACTTGTGTACTCCAAGCGTGTGGTATGGCAGTATCTCTACTCTTTCAATCTGTTTGTAATCTTTGAAATGTTCACCAAGGGCTTCCATGTCGTCGTTGAATGCGCTATAACCTTGAACCAATACGTATCTTAGCCAGAAAGGCTTTCCGTTCTCTTCAAGCCATGCCGCTGTTTTAAGTGTCTGTTCGTTGCTGCGCTCTGTCAGAGTTTTGTGTCTTGAAGGATTGAATTCCTTTACGTCAAGCAGAACCAGATCAGCCAGTGAAAGCATCTCTTTTACGTCATCGTTCCAGATACCTCCGTTTGTATCTACACAAATATGTATGCCTGCTTCTTTCAGCATTTTGAATAAAGGAACAAGAGCTTTAGCCTGGAAAGTAGGTTCACCTCCACTGAATGTTATACCTCCTTTTTTGCCGAAGAAAGGCTTTTGGCTCACTGCCATCTTCAGTATCTCTTCTGGGATTGTTTCCTTGCTTTCGCCTTTGGCATCTATTGTGTCTGGATTTGCACAATAGAGGCAGCGGAAATTGCAACCTTGAAGAAAAACAACCAAACGGATGCCCGGTCCGTCGTAAGTTCCAAGTGATTCGTATGAATGTACTCTTATCATGATGAGATTTTTTATTATTTGTGTTGGTGAAAAAATAAACAGAGACCACCTTATTGACTGGCGGTCTCTGCTACTGTATTTGTCATGTCTTCGCCAATCTTTCTTGTCTGAATGACGAGAAACAAGTATGTTTATTACATGCGTTCGTGGAAGCTGCGTGAGATAACTTCCAACTGATGCTCACGGCTCAGCTTAATGAAGTTCACTGCATATCCCGAAACACGGATTGTAAGCTGTGGATATTTCTCAGGATGTTCCATTGCGTCTTCCAGCATCTCACGGTTCAGAACGTTTACGTTCAAGTGGTGAGCACCTTTCACGAAGTAACCGTCCATCATTGTAACAAGGTTCTCGATACGGTTTTCCATATCAACACCAAGTGATTTAGGAACGATAGAGAAAGTGTTACTGATACCATCCTGTGAGTCACGGTAACGAAGTTTTGCTACAGAGCTCAATGAAGCAACAGCACCGTTCTTGTCACGTCCGTGCATTGGGTTTGCGCCCGGAGCGAAAGCGACACCTTTGGCACGACCGTCAGGAGTAGCACCTGTTTTCTTTCCGTACATCACGTTTGAAGTGATAGTAAGGATAGAAAGGGTAGGTTTTGCATTCTTATATACAGGAAGTTTCTTCAATTCCTCATCGAAATAATAAATCAGGTCAACAGCCAAGTGGTCAACACGGTCGTCATCGTTTCCGAAGCATGGGAATTCACCTTCGATTTCGAAACCTTCAGTCAGACCTATTTCATTACGTTTAGCCTTAACCTTTGCATATTTGATAGCAGAAAGTGAGTCAACAGCGATTGACATACCAGCCACACCGTATGCAAGATTTATCACGTGGTCAGTATCAACGAAAGCCATCTGAGCTTTTTCGTAATAATACTTGTCGTGCATATAGTGGATGATGTTCATAGCCTCATTATATACACGGGCCATTTCCTTCAATACCTTCTTGTAGTTGGCAAGAACCTCTTCGAACTGAAGAACGTCACCGCTCAATACAGGGATGTCCTTAACCATCAGCGTACCTGTGTTCTCACATCTACCACCGTTGATTGCAAGAAGAAGAGCTTTTGCAAGGTTACAACGTGCACCGAAGAACTGGATGTGGCGGCCTATATCCTGATAAGATACGCAGCATGCGATACCGTAGTCGTCAGAGTTACGTACTTCACGCATCAGTTCGTCGTTTTCGTACTGGATAGATGATGTATCGATAGAAACCTGAGCGCAGAAGTTCTTGAATCCTTCCGGAAGTTCAGGGCTCCAAAGAACTGTCAAGTTTGGTTCAGGTGATGGGCCGAGGTTATAAAGAGTCTGCAAGAAACGGAATGAAGTCTTTGTAACCTTTGTACGTCCGTCGTTGAAGCGTCCGCCGATAGCTTCAGTTACCCATGTAGGGTCACCTGCGAAGATATCTGTGTAAGCCTGCATACGCAAGTGACGAACCATACGCAATTTGATTACGAACTGGTCAATCAATTCCTGTGCATGTATCTCGTCCAACAGACCGTGAGCCATATCATATTCAATATATATATCAAGGAATGATGAAACGTTACCAAGAGACATTGCAGCACCATCCTGTTCCTTAACGGCAGCAAGATATGCCATATATACCCACTGAACAGCTTCCTGAGCGTTAGTAGCCGGACGGCTGAGGTCAAGACCATATTGCTCGCCCATAACTTTGATTTCCTTCAGGGCCTTTATCTGTTCTGCCACTTCCTCACGCTGGCGGATGCGGGCATCTGTCATAGGACCTGTCAGATGGCGTAAATCATCCTGTTTTGATTCGATAAGACGGTCGATACCGTAAAGTGCAAGACGGCGGTAGTCACCGATTATACGTCCGCGTGCATAGTTGTCAGGCAAACCAGTAAGGAATCCCAGTGAGCGGAATGAACGTATTTCTTCAGTGTAAGCATCGAATACACCGTCGTTATGAGTCTTGCGATAGTGAGTGAAAATATCCTTAACCTTTGGATCTACTTCTACACCGTTTTCACGGCATGCTTTTTCTACAACCTTAATACCTCCGAAAGGCTTGATTGCGCGGCGCAGCAGTTCGTCTGTCTGCAAACCTGCAATAACCTCGTTATCCTTATCTATATACCCTGGAGCGAATGATGTGATGGTAGAAACTGTCGAAGGGTCAAGCGAGCGTACTCCGTTGTTAGCGCGTTCTTCGGCCAAAGCTTCCAAACATTTGTTCCAAACTGCCTTTGTGCGTTCTGTCGGACCTGCCAGAAATGAAGCGTCACCCTCGTAAGGAGTGATGTTTGTCTTTACAAAATCTGTGACATTGATTTCATGGTTCCAACGACCTTCTTTGAAATTCATTACCATAGTGATTTATATTTTATATGTTTAAAAATGATTTTTAAGCACTGCAAAGGTACTAATAATTGTTATACTATACAATACCTATAATTAGGTATATTATTAATTTGTATTAATTACAAAATTATTTTGATTGAAATCAAGTTTATAACTATAATGTAGATTAACTCTTCAATGAAATCACAAAGCAAATAATGTATTTTATTAACTACTTTATAATCAAATGACTATTAAAAAGTAACAAAAAAAAGGGATAAAAATGTATGAAAATGTTTGGATATGTCGGAAAGTACACATATCTTTGCACCGCATTTAAGGAAATGCACTACTGAAAAAAGGAAGTTTGGGTGAGTGGCTGAAACCACCAGTTTGCTAAACTGACGTACGGGTTACCGTACCGGGGGTTCGAATCCCCCAGCTTCCGCCAGTAGTAATGTAAAGATGGCCGCGTAGCTCAACTGAATAGAGTAGCTGACTACGGATCAGCCGGTTACAGGTTTGAATCCTGTCGCGGTCACTTTTTTATGGCGCCTTCGTCTAGCGGTCTAGGACGCGGCCCTCTCACGGCTGAAACACGGGTTCGAGTCCCGTAGGCGCTACAACGGTATTGGAAGTTTGGGTGAGTGGCTGAAACCACCAGTTTGCTAAACTGACGTACGGGTTACCGTACCGGGGGTTCGAATCCCCCAGCTTCCGCAAATAAGCTCTGTAATCGACTGATTATGGGGCTTTTTTGTTTCTTATATAGAGTAGAAAGGGTATAGAATAAAACTCTGCTACAATTTTGCTACAGAAATTTTTCCCGTCGCAAAAGTGTAGCAGAGATAACAAAATTAATCTTCAGTTTATCTATTATTTGCCTATAGCAAAATTCAGACTCTTCAATACGGCTATTCGTCTTCCTTTTTCTTGTAGTTCTCATACATCACCCTTGCCATCTGAGTCATGACATTACGATAGAAATCACTGTTTTCAAACAACTTGGCGAAAGAATCCATTTGTTCCACATAACATCCTCTTGCCACTTCATCGAATATCTGAGGGAAGATACTTTCCTCAAATTGCTTTTCATCCGTATTGTTCGCCTGTTTTGTCAGTTTCTTTTTGGCTGTCGTGACCATCTTGTCGTAGATGGATTCCACTATAACACGGTCTGCTTCAGAGAATTGTCCATGATACATAATATTGACTTTATCAATGATGCGGCTCAGCAAGTCCTCTTTATCGTTCTTCGGCTTTCCCGCTTTTGGATTTTCGCCTTTGATGGCTTTCCCATCACCCAATTTAATGGAAACTGTTTCTCCTTCAGATATTTTGGAGTTTACCAGCATAATCTGTTTGTTCAGGTCTATTCTTTCCTTGGCGTTCTTTGGCAGCAGTCTGTACAAATAGTCGGCATATACGTATGCTTTGTACAGTTCCTTATCGTATGTTCTTGCTATCTGTGCCATATAAGAATAGAAACGGATAAAGTTCTTGATTTTCGACCTTACCTCAAACTGTTTCTCCTCGTCCAATTCTCCATATCTGTCAACAGTACTCTTGAAGGCATTAGACAAAGCTCCAAGTCGGTTCTTCTGCTTGCTTATGTTTTGCAGCAAATCATAGAATTTCTGTTCGTCACCCTCTGTCCATAGTTGGAACATCTGTATGTCCTTTCTGAATGTATATACATAGTTCACGTCAACAGGCTTTATCAGCTCTGTACCTTTATAGAACGGTTCGAACGATTTTTTAATATCCTCCGGCTTGTTGCAGAAGTCGAGCACGTATGTATCCTTCTTGTCTTTCTGCCATCTGTTCAGACGCGAGAGTGTCTGCACAGCCTTTACGTCCTTCAGTTTTTTGTCAACGAACATTGTATGTAGCAGAGGCTCGTCGAATCCTGTCTGATATTTGTCTGCAACAACCAGCATATTATATAAGTCCGAAGCGAAATACAATGGCAGTTTGGCATCCGAAATGTTTCGTCCGTCAGCGGAGTTCAACTTCGTTTCTGTATATTCCACTCCCTCATACGATACCGTACCGGAGAAAGCCACCATAGGATTCACATCAGTAATATTGTTTTCCTGACAATACCTCTTGATTTCCAGAAAATAACGTACCGCATGAGCACGCGAAGAACATACCACCATAGCTTTTGCCTTTCCAAGCATGGCATTGAGTGTCACTTCTCTGAATTTCTCCACGATGATAGCCGTTTTCTGAGCTATCACATGCTGATGGTTATCATGGAAAGCCTTTATGGCGCGTGTGGCAGGAGTTTCCTCATACGAAGGATCAGACTCTATACGCTTTGCAATCTCGTAAGTAGTGTCGTACGTGGTATAATATTTCAACACGTCCTTGATGAATCCCTCTTCTATGGCCTGTAGCATGGAATAGTTATGATAGGCTACATATTTGTTGTCTTCCGGATTTTCACCTTCTTCGGCCAACTCACCGAAAGTCTGCAGAGTCTTTGGCTTTGGAGTTGCCGTAAATGCATAGAAGTACAGATTGTTGTGCTGTCCCTGCGCTAATAAATCCTCCATCAGGGCATCCTTTTTCTTTTCCAGTTCTTCAGCCTCAATCTCTTCTATTTCGGCATATTCGCGCAATGCCTCGTCTGTATCCGCAAGTGCGGCCTTCAGTTTTTCCGCACTCTTGCCCGACTGTGAAGAATGAGCCTCATCTACAATTATGGCATATCTCTTTCCGCTTCGACTTGTCAGTTCCTTGTAGATAACCGGGAAACGGTGTAGGGTAGTGATAACAATTCTCGTATTGTCGTCGTTGATGATTCTTGCCAGTTTCTCCGAGTTGTCAGAATCGGTAATGGTTTCTATCTGTCCGTCTATATGGTCGAAGCCTAGGATTGTACTCTGTAGCTGCTTGTTCAGCACACGTCTGTCGGTGATTACAAACACACTGTTGAACATATTCTTCATCTCCGCATTCTGTAGTCCTGCAAGACGATAAGTGAGCCATGCGATAGAGTTCGATTTTCCCGAACCTGCCGAATGCTGTATGAGATAATTGTTCCCGTGCGGCTTCTTCAGTGAATAGTATTTTGTCTTTTCGTCCGCAGCCATATCGTATCTTGCTTCTTCTTTGCAACGGCTTTGCAAAACGTTTGCAAAATAAGTGTCGGCCACTAACTTTTCCACCACATCCAACTGATGATAACGAGGGAAGATTATCTTCACAGAGGTTTCCGTAACCTCTTTCTCCTTGCCGTGCTTGTCTATTATAATCTTCAGCTTTTCTTCCTCCTGGCGCGAGATATAACGCTGAAGAATGGAAAGCAGCATGTCCCTGCGCAATACCTTTTCCCACAGATAGGCAGTTACATATCCGCCGTCCTCACGTTCCGGATTTCCTGCGCCGCCCACCTCTCCGGCACCGTTTGAGCCCTGATTGAAAGGGATGAAGAAAGTCTTTTCCTTTTTCAGTTCTGTAGCAAGAGCCACTTCATACAGGTCAACTCCGAAGTATGCCAATATACGGTTGTTGAAATGAAACAGCGGTTCTTTCGGGTCTCTGTCCGTGCACCACTGACGTTTTGAGTTCTCCACATTCTGACCCGTAATCTGGTTTTTAAGTTCGAGTGCCACCACAGGAATACCGTTCAATGAGAGTACCATGTCGATGGTATTCTTGTTCAGCTTGGAATAGGCAAACTGGCGTGTCACTGTGAGAATATTCGCATCGTAATTTGCCACAAGCTCATCATTCAGCATCGAAGCCGGAGCAAAATAGCAGAATCTGATGTTTATACCCACGTCGCTTATACCCTTGCGGAGCACATAAATCAGTCCATAGCGCGAAACGTCATCCTGAAACACACGGTACAGCTGTTTCTCAGCCTTGTCGCCATACTTGGTTACATAGCGTTTCCACTGCTTTGGCTGTGTCTTTTCTATAAAGGAGATAAGCACAGGCATATCTATAGCCCTGTCCTTGTCGTATGTATCCTGATTACCTTTGATATATCCGCCCTCTGTGATAAGGTATTGTTCTATGTCGGCTTCAAAGTTCTTTTCTTTTAAGTCTGTGGTATTCATAGTTATATATTTCTTTAATCTTATGTTTTCAGTTCAAAGTGCCATCCAAAGTGCCATTTTGGCTCTTTGACTCCTCTTCTTTGGCACTTTGAGAAAAGTTTATGTTCATTTCTCTATTGCTGAGGTTGTTCTCTTCCCCAAACAACATATTTCTCAGGAACATTTCCAGGTACTTTGTATTAGCAGAAACCCCTTTTGTATAGTTATTGTAGTTGGCACGTACAAGCGCATTTCTGAAATACCACGAATGTTTCTTGAATATATCATTATCCACCTTAAATCCGAAAGTTTTCAGATATTTCATAAGGAATACAGCTATGGTTCTGGTATTACCTTCTCCGAAAGCATGTATCTGCCAAATACCTGAAATGAATTTACCGATTCTCTGTAAAGCCTGTTCGGCATTCATTGCGGGATAATCAGTACTTTTTTCCTGTGCAAAATCGTATTCCAGAGTAGGGCGAATCATTTCATAATCCGAGTAGATAACCGTATCTCCGTCGAGTACCCATTCTTTCTTTGTTATATTATAGTTTCGTATTTGCCCTGCATGCTTGTACAGACCTTCAAACAGACGTTTATGAATATACAGGAGATAGTCCGGTGTAAACGAGAAAGTCTTTTCCGAAAGCAGTTCGGTTATACGTGCCGATACCTTGTCAGCTTCTTCCGTCCGTTCATCTTCCATTTCCCCACGTGATGATTTCGACTGATAGTATGTATCAATCAGATGTTTCACTTCTTCAATGGAAATGTCTCCCTCTATATGTTGCTGTGCCGTCCGAATAAGATACTCAGACGGTTTCAGTCCGTCCACATCCTGCAAGCCTATAGCGACTTGCCATGCGGCTGCTTTCTCTTTCTGGTCGGGTTCTCCCTGTCGGATATATTTGTCGAATTCAGTCATGGCTTATACTTTTCTTTTTCCGGTTACACATTCGAAAATCAATGATTTTTTGTAGTCTTTCAGTTTTTCTATCTTCTGCTGCTTTATGGAGATTAGTTCGTCTATCTCGCTGCATTTCTGGTCAAGGTAGTTGGCGATGGATTGTTGTTCGGAGAGAGGAGGAAATGCAAAGAAATAATTCATAATTTTTTCTTGTGCTATAGTTGGAATTGTACCTCCAACAACAGATGTTTCAACAAACGCTCTTGTAGCTTTAGTTTGGAAACTATATGCCAGAAACTTTGGATAATCCTTGTGTTGTTTAAAAACGACAATCTGTGGGTTTATTGTACATTCCATAGGTATATCATCAACAAATGAACATTTTCCATATGTAGAACCTGTCTTAACCATAAGTATATCATTTTTTGATATCATTATTTCGGGAGATTCATAATACTTTTTCCATGACAAATATGTCCTATTTGTGTAATCCATTTTCATGTCTTTCATATTTGATGGACTTAGAGTTATAGCTCCGTTTCCTTCTGAAACTAAATCATCAGATTTATACCCTCTAAAACCAATACGACCAAAAACATTACAAGAGAATTTTAATCTTTTCACTTCCCAATGCTCCGGAATCTCCCCAATCCATTCAATACCGCTATCTTTTAGAGGTACATTTTTATCCAAACCTTTGGTTACAGCTTCGGTAATGACAGATTGCTTGTAGCTTTGCAGTTTGGTTATCATTTCCTCTTGCAAAGTTATCATTTCGTCTATTTCGCCACATTTTTGTTCAAGGTAGTTGGCGATGGATTGTTGCTCGGAGAGAGGAGGAATTTGTACATATATATTATTAATAAAATCACTATTAGCTCTTGGCATTTTTGCTCCATAAGTAGAAGAATTAACCACTTCAATGAAAGCTTGGGAAAGAAGAAGTTTATGTATAAAACGGCAATCATTTTCTTTTGTATCGTAAACAATAAACTCTGTAGAACAGATACCATCTGATTTCGCAAGATATACTTTTGATAGATATGGTCTTAACTTCCCAAATAGAACATTGTTTTTGCAAAATCTGTTTGCGATTCCGTCAACTTCTGATGTCGTATCAACATATTTACCTGAACCTGATTCTATATTTTCTAATCCTATATAAGGTAAAGGATTTCCCTTACTATTTTCTTTAATATTGGTTTGAGAACAAATATTTTTTACTCTTTTAACCTCCCAATGCTCCGGAATCTCCCCAATCCAAGCAATCCCACTATCTTTATATTTATCGTATCTATTTTCCATAATCCTCAATCTTCCTGTTCGTAATAATAAGAGTAATCAATACCTTTCATAAAGGTTTCCCGGTCATTAATCTTGTCGGTAAGTGCAGGGCGCAGAAGTGCTTTCAGTTCATCAGCATTTGCTACACTGTGAGTCATTGCATCAAGGTAAGATTTCTTGTTTACATTGCTCCAGTCCACACAAACTTTAAGATTTTTCTTCAGCATCAGGTCAAGCCAAATACGGGTGGCACGCCCGTTGCCTTCACGGAAAGGATGAGCTATGTTCATCTCCACATACTTGTCTATTATATCATCGAAACTTGTTTCGGGCATACGTTCTATCTGTTCCAATGTAGCTTGAAGATATTGAACTATTGCAAACTGGAATCCTCCTTTGGCTATGTTTACCGTGCGTATCTGTCCGGCAAAGTCGTATAGTCCGCCAAATAAATAGGCATGAATCTGCTGCAAACCTTTTATGGTTCCTACCTCAATGCTGTCAATCAGACTGCTTTCGAATAGTGCGTAAGCTTTCGATTTGCTTCGTCCGTCTATAGTTTCATCACTGTTGCTAAACCATTCTACAAACCGCGCGGCTTTGGTATTAGGGAAACATGCTGCAAGAGAAAGAACTCCTGTGTTATCAAGGACATCTGTCATATAATGCTTTCCGTCCGAAGCCATTAGTTTCAGTTGGTTAGTGACACTAACCAACTCATTATTTTCTTTCTTCAGCTTGTTTTTCAGATACTTCCAGTAGTTTCTGTTCTTGGTATAATCATCTTGGGCATTTAGAACGCCAACAATATCTAGTACAGAAAACCACCATTTGGAATTCTCGTCATCCCAAATGGCACGTACTTCTCTGTCATCAAAGAAACGTATGGATATTTTATTTATCTTGGTCATAATTAGAATCGTTTATCTGCCTTTCAGCTTCTTCTGCTCCTTTTCAAAGTTTTCAAGAAAATGAATCTCTACGGGTGAAAGACTGTAAACAGTCCTTTCTTTGAACTTGTCGTACTCCGTATCCGCTTTCTGCTTTGCAAGTTCTGCAGAAATCTTTCCGGCATGGCTTAACAGCTCTTTTCCGGAAAGCTTTAGAAAATCGTCCAATTTCTGAATCCAGTCTTTCATGTACATTGGCTTATGCGATTTGGCTTGAAGTTCTGCAAAATCCAAATACAGACTGACTATTCTGTTGAGAGTATCCAATTCATCTGAAGAAAGATAGTTCTTGGCTATTTCAGCATCGGTGCGTTTTGGTAATGCTCCTGTCCATGAAGTAAGTCCCATGAAATCTTTTTCAGCATCTGCACGTTCGTAAATGATTTCGGCTGCTGTATGTCCATGAACAGAGTAGTGCATCTTGTTCTGTACAGTCTTGAAAAACTGCATGGTAGCTTCTGTACGTGGGTCGTAATCTATACTCAGGGCATATATTTCAAGTATCTTGCGGTAGAATACCTTTTCCGAGGAACGTATGTCGCGGATACGGCTTAACAGTTCGTCGAAGTAGTTTCCTCCTCCGGCTCTTTTCAGCAAATCATCGTTCATGGCAAATCCTTTTACAAGATATTCACGAAGGACACTTGTAGCCCATATTCTGAACTGTACTCCACGGTGTGACTTGACACGATAACCTACGCTGATTATCATGTCAAGGTTATAGTATGCAAGATTTCGTTCGACACTTCTGTTTCCTTCATTTTGAACTGTTGCAAAAAATGCAACAGTTGAGTCCGGACTCAACTCTCCGTCCTCGAATACATTCTTTATATGTCGTGAAATGGTAGATTTGTTTCTCTGGAACAGCTCTGCCATCTGGTCGGCCGTAAGCCAAACTGTATCATTGCATAGAGTTACTTCTATCCTTGATTTGCCATCCTCTGTCTGGTAGAGGATTATATTTCCGTTGTTTTGCTGCTCGTTCATTACCGACTTATCTTTACAGATTTACTTCTTTCATATCAATATTTTGTTTTCTATACTTTTGGTTAGGACTTGTTGATGCTTCGGGATAAAGTTTCTCCAAAAGTCCGAGTTTAAGCATCTCTGGTATAATCTTTCCTCTTATATATTGATGGCTCTTTCCAACCTTTTCTGATATTTCATCTATTGTTATCCAATCTTCACATAGTTCAAGGACTTTGTTTATTAATGTATCTCTGTTTAATCGTTGCCCTACTTTGTCTAAGCTTGTATCATTACTATCCAAACTTGTATCATTACTATCCAAACTTGTATCATTACTATCTAAGCTTGTATCATTACTATCTAAGCTTGTATCATTATCTGACATATACAGATATAAAGAAACTGTATCTGGCTGTACATTCTCAATAAGCTCAGGCATATGCCATTGGTTCTCTCTACATCCTTTTATAATATAGTCGGCACCACTACCGGCCTTTTCTCCGTATCCCAATTGAATGAAAAATTTCTGTATGATGGGATTACGGCAAACGCTTTGGCTACCAGAATAAAAATCATCTATGGTGATAAGCATTCTTCCGGGATTACGGAATATTATTTTATCTTTTTCTCTGATAATAACAATATTGCCTTGTTCTGCATAACTGGAATGTACAAGACTGTTTACCAAAGCTTCTCTAATAGCAATATGAGCTGCAGTCTCTTCTGTTCTTTCTATGCCATTCAATGAGAATGGGACAGGCAAGGTTTGTGCCAACTTATTATATACTTTGAAAAAGAACTGATATAAATTGGAATTCCATGAGCTATCGGCATATATTCTATCCGACCATCTTTCATTCATATTATTGCTAAGTTTCTCTTGATAATCGACAAAATACCATGGACAGCAAGCCTGGTCTGTAATGCTTTCTGTTTTACCGAACATAAGTATTCCAGCACGTGTAAATCCTTCTTGACCGCTCTCTCTATCTACGCGATAAGCTCCAATTTTACACAAGAAATTAAAATCATCCAATTCATTCCAAGGATGATTGTTTTTACGGAGTATAAAACGTTGACGATAACCTCTTAATGTCTCAGTATCAATGTCGCTAATAGAATAGTTTGGCAATATCTGATTATCGAAAGGTAACGTAGAATGATGGGCATCAGCAAACATCTGACGTATTTCGGAATCTGTACAATGATAATCACCTTCATGATTTCTTTTGAAAGTATTTCCAAAAGGATTTCTTGTCAGGAAAACAGGACGTATGTCGTATGAGGCTCTTGGAATCCTGAATAGCAAAAAGAAATTACCATCTATTTCAGCATCAATTACATCACGTTCTGTAAGCATCGTTGCACTAACTTTCTCTTTATTGTGTGCACAATCCCAAAATCGTTTTTTATACGTTTGTAATTGTTGTTTGTCAAATCCGTCAGGATAAAATATACCATTCTTTTCTTTTATGCCTAATACTATAATACCTCCATTCGTATTGGCAAAAGCAGAAAAAGTTTCCCAAAAACTTTCCGGTAATCCTCCTTTTGCAGATTTGAACTCGATTTCAGAGTTCTCAGAACCGCTGATTAACTGTTTGATATATCTTTTTGTGTCTGAAATCATAAGTATAATGGCTTAATATATTTTTAATCTATTTCCAAATAATATCTGCTTACCCTAATATTCTGGACATCAGTTCCGATTCTTTTTCTTCCAACTTTTTCAGTTCATCAAATATCACAGAACTTGGTGTTAGTGGAGTGTATTTATAGAACTCGCGGGTGAGAGGTATTTCATAACCGATTTTGCTTTCGGATTCGCTGTACCAGAAGTCGGGAGCATACGGACGTACGTTCTTGTCGAGGTATTCAGTAATGTCTTCCTTCCATGGAATAATCTCGCTGTCCTTCAGTTCAGGGTCGGGAGCAAATCCGCTTTCCTGGTCAACAGGTTTCACGTATGCCTCCATCATATCGGGGTTGCGCTTGCCGAAATAGTTTCTCAATAGGGCTACCTTTCCTTGCGGTACTTTTATCTTGGCTTTCTTCAGTTCGAGGAAGAAAGTGATGTCCGGGAATCCCACATGGTTAGGCATATTATTTTCCCAATATGTGGCAACTTCTTTCAATAAAGCTCTGTCGGCTTCCTTATAGTTTTCGGCAGTGGCATCGTCAAAATGAATATCCTTATACTCTAAGCGCAAAGGACGGTTTATGGTGAGTTTAGTAAACTTGAAGTCCTCTACGTCCTTCACCTTGCTTTCTACTTTCAGCTCCGGGTTCATCTCAGAGGTATATTCCCAATCGGTAAAATCGTGATAAGCCTGCATAATAAGTTCGCGGCAAACTGTGGTAATTTCCACACGCTTGTTGCCTAGAGGTTTGCGCAGTTTCTCAAAGCATTTGCTTGCGTCAATAAGCTGAACCTTTCCTGCACGTTCTTCCGATTTGTTTTTGCTCACTACCCATATGTATGTGGCTATACCTGTATTATAGAACAAATCATTAGGCAGCTGAACGATTGCTTCCAGCCAGTCGTGTTCAAGCAGATAACCTCTGATTTCGCTTTCGCCGCTTCCTGCATCGCCTTTGAACAGAGGAGAACCGTTCTGGATGATAGCCATACGTCCTTCTTCTTTCAGTTTCGCCACACCGTTGAGCATGAACAGCATCTGTCCGTCGCCTTTTGCCGGCAGTCCCGGGGCAAAACGTCCTGCTTCGCCCATCTCGTTTTCGGCTTTCACACGTTTCTCGGATGCTTCCCAGTCGATGCCGAAAGGTGGGTTTGATATGATATAGTCGAACTGATAGCCTTTGAACTGGTCATCGCCAAGAGTATCGCCAAGTCGCATATTGTCTGCATTACCGCCCTTGATAAGCATATCGGCTTTGGCAATACCATACGTCTGCGGATTGAGTTCCTGACCGTAGCATGTGATTTCGGCTTCGGAGTCTATCTTGCGGAATCTCTCGTCAAGACAGGCAAGCATCTGGCTGGTTCCCATTGCCATATCGTATATGGATGCTACGATGCCTTCGTCTTCCATCTTCTGTTCGTCTTCTCCTACAAGCAGTTCGCTCATCAGATAGATGATGTCGCGTGCGGTAAAGTGTGCTCCTGCCTGGTCGTTATATGACTCGGAGAACTTTCTGACCAGCTCTTCAAAGATATAACCCATATCTACGGCCGAAACAACATCCGCACCAAGATAAGCCTTGGCAGAGCAGAACTCCTTTATAACGAGGTATAGACGGTTGTTGTCGTCCATTTTTTTTATTTCGTTGTAGAAGTCCATACGGTTGATTATGTCAATCACGTTCTCGGAGAAATGGTTGAGGTAACTCTCGAAGTTGTCTTTGATGTTATCGGCATCGGCAAGCAATATATCGAAAGTAAATTTGCTGGTATTGTAGAACTTCTGCTTGGCTGCAGCTTCAAGGAAACCTTTTTTTACGGCTATACCTTTTGCCTCAAGCTCCTCGTTCATCTTGATAACGGCGTTCTTTGTTGGCGCCAAAGTATCTTCAAAACGCTTTATCACGCACATAGGCAGGATTACCTTTCCGTATTCGTGAGGTTTGTATAATCCTACCAGTTTATCGGCAATAGCCCAGATAAGGTTTGCTTTTTCCTGTATATTTATAGAAGTCTGTCTCTGTAAGTCTTCTCCGCTCATGAAATAATGTTTTTATGATTTTCTTATCCAAAGATAGTGCAAACCGAGTGAAATACAAAGTGAAAATATGATTTTAGACTTTTAATTACGATGCAAAAAGAAAGAATATTTGCTTGTTTAATATAAAAATGATTGCTTTATGATACTTTTTCTGCCTTATTAATAGAACGATTTTATTAAAACAGAATGAAATGTTAATTATAAACCTGCTTTAGATTGCTAATTTTGTAATTAAATACTGCAGAATAGTTAAAATAGCCTTATTTATTAAGGCTAATGACGAAAAAAAACGTGCGCACATTTCATTTTAACCGTGCGTATATTCAATATAAACAGGGCGCACATTTTACTTTGAACGTGCGCCCGGTCTTTTTCGGCTATCAAAAAGGCTTGAAAATTATCTTTTTTCGCTCTAGATTTGTTTTAGAATAGAAAATATTTCATGTGTTATTGTGCTACTGTATTTGATTTATTTGTGTTATAATGTAGCTGAGAAGTGTTGTTGCTATGTATAAAAGATTTTATATATAATAATATTATTTCATTGTGTATTTACGAACTATGGCGAGAATGGCAATTTTTCAATCAAACCTGGTATCGCCCCGAATTTTATTATTATTACGTACTTAAATTATCATTTTGACAATAAGTAATTGCCCCATCGGGTTTATTTACTATCTTTGCCGCCGTTTTGAAAATTCCCTTTAAACAAATGAATAAATTAAACGGACTGCTTTATGGCATAATATCATCGGCATCGTTTGGATTGATTCCGCTTTTTGCCATTCCAGCCATGCAGCATGGTATGGACTTTATGAATGTCATTTCATACAGATTCCTTTTTGCAACAATAGCACTGGCTGTTCTTCTGAAAATCAGGAAGGTTTCTTTCGGTATAGAAAAATCGGATTTGCCAACGCTCTTGCTGCTCTCATTTTTTTATCTGGTTTCTTCCGTATTCCTGTTATGGGGATATAAGTTTATGCCGTCAGGGGTGGCTACCACAATACATTTCATGTATCCTGTGATAACGACTCTTGTCATGATGCTCTTCTTCCACGAAAAGAATTCGCTGTTTCGCACATTGGCTATTCTGATGGCGATAGGAGGGGTGTATGCACTTTCGTATTCCGATTCGCAAGGCGAAACTAATATGTTGGGAGTGATTATTGTGCTGATATCGGCAGTGGGATATGCATTGTATCTTGTTACGGTTGGTCAGCGCAAGAACCAGAGCCTGAAAGGACTTAAGCTTACTTTTTATGTGTTTCTTTTCAGTACGGTGATACTGCTTGCAGGAATGTCGTCAACCGGAAGTTTGCATTCTATACCTGATTTGGCTACTGCAGGTAACTTGCTGCTGCTCGCCATAATACCGACTATCGTGTCGAATCTGACTTTAATAGAGGCTATAAAGTACATTGGGGCTACACAGACATCTGTATTGGGAGCCATGGAACCGGTGACAGCTGTAATAGTTGGTATAGCGATTTTTGGTGAAGCGTTTACTTTTACTATTGCGGTAGGTATAATACTTATAATTTCGGCTGTGACTATAATAATACTAAAAAGGTAATAAAACTATAACATTGAATTGATTATGAAGAAACTACTTTGTCCGCAGTGTAAGATATCATCTATGTATGTAAAGAATGCCAGTGGAGAACGCCGGCTGGTATATGTGGATGAAAATCACAATATCGTGCCTAAGTATCCTGAAGAGAGTCTGGAGGGGTTTGATCTGACTGAAGTATATTGCCTGGGATGTTCTTGGCATGGTTCACCAAAGAGATTGAGTAGTAAATATGTATGAATTTATTGCACAAAATCTGTTTTTCTGTGTAATAAATGCTTCTTTTTTACTCGTTTTCGGTAAGTTTTAGTATCTTTGCCACCTAAATGTTTAAATATTAATGAATTATATATTATGGAAAAAGTTATAATCAATTCTTATGATGAATTTGAAAAGTTGGTAGGCAAACAGATTGGAATTTCAGACTGGTTGGAAATATCTCAGGAACGTATTAATCAGTTTGCAGATGCTACTTTGGATCATCAGTGGATACATGTTGATGTAGAGAAGGCAAAGGTGGAAAGCCCTTATAAAAGTACTATAGTACACGGTTATCTCACTCTTTCTGTTCTTCCGTATCTTTGGAATCAGATAATAGAGGTAAACAACCTGAAGATGATGGTTAATTATGGTATGGACAAGATGAAATTCGGTCAGGCTGTACTTTCAGGTCAGAGCGTGAGACTGGTTGCCGACTTGCAGTCGCTGGTTAACCTTCGCGGAGTTGCCAAGGCTGAGATTAAATTCTCTATAGAAATTAAAGACCAGAAGAAGAAAGCACTTGAAGGAGTTGCAACATTCCTTTATTATTTCAATTAATAATTCATAAAGCAAAGGGTTAAACAGTTGAGTATGTCAATGCTGTTTAACCCTTTTATAATTTCTTGATGTTTTTACATTTGTCTGTAATTTTTTGCCAATCCTCCTTCGCTTGTTTCCTTGTATAATGAAGGGAGGTCGTGGCCTGTCTGTTTCATTACTTCTACCACACGATCGAACGATACACGGTGGTGTCCGTCGGTAAATGCCGAATAGATATTTGCGTCGAGAGCACGCGCTGCGGCGTATGCGTTTCTTTCGATACATGGTATTTGTACCAGACCGCATACAGGGTCGCAAGTCATGCCTAGATGGTGTTCCAATCCCATTTCTGCCGCATACTCGATTTGTGCGGGGCTTCCGCCGAATAATTGGCTTGCAGCTGCTGAGGCCATGGAACATGCCACTCCGACTTCTGCCTGACATCCTGCTTCTGCACCTGAAATAGAAGCGTTTTGTTTTACGATATTTCCAATCAGACCTGCAGTGGCAAGGGCTCTCAATATTCTGGCGTCGCTGAATTCACGGCTTTTCTGCAAGTGCAGCAATACTGCCGGCACTACTCCGCACGAACCGCAGGTAGGAGCCGTGACAATTTTTCCTCCGGCTGCATTTTCCTCGCTTACTGCCAGTGCATAAGCAAAAACCAGTCCTCTTGAGCGAAGAGAATCTTTGTATCCCTTGGCGCGTATATAGTATGATGAGGCTTTTCTTGGCAAGTTTAGCGGACCGGGCAATACGCCTTCGGCATCCAAGCCTCTGTAGATGGCGGCTTTCATGGTTTCCCATACTTCTGCCAGGAAATCCCATATCTCCGGACCTTCGCACTGTTCTACATATTCCCAGTAGCTTTTTCCTGTATGCTTGCACCATGCCAGAATTTCACTCATGTTCTTCATGTCGTAGATGTCTTCTGATACAGTCATGCCTTTACCTTCTTCGGCAAGAGCTCCTCCGCCTACACTGAATACTGTCCATTCGTCTGTCACACGTTTGTTTGAGTCGAGCGACTTGAATGTCATTCCGTTGGGGTGAAATGGCAGGAATACGTGTGATTTCCAGATCAATTCTACTGGGGCATGCGGTTGCAGGGTGTCCAGTATGGCAATGTCTGTCATGTGTCCTTTTCCGGTAGCTGCCAGGCTTCCGTAAAGTATCACCTGAAACGATGCAGCTTCAGGATGTTTTTTCAGGAACATTTCTGCAGCTTTTCTTGGTCCCATGGTGTGGCTGCTTGAAGGGCCTGTTCCTATTCTGTATAGTTCTCTAATTGATTTCATCGTGATTTGTTTTATATTGTTTGCCTGTGATGGCATATTATATGTTTACTACTGTAATTCCTGCACCTCCGAATTGCACGTGTTCGTCGTGGAAGCTGGACACTCCCGGCACTGTGGCTAGATATTGCCTGATCAGTGTACGGAGGATGCCCGAACCGGTGCCGTGCAATATCCTTACGCTTTTGGCTCCTACCAGTATGGCATCGTCAATAAAATAAGTAACAGCCTGGATGGCTTCATCTGCTCTCATGCCGCGCACGTCGATTTCATGCTTGAAGTTGAGCTTCTTTTCGTACATGCTGCTTTGTGTGGCAGTACTTACAAAGCTGGCCTTGGCAGGAGAAGCGGCAGACGGCTTGGGAGCGTCTGTATGTTCCAGTCTCTCCGTCTTTACGTTTGTTTTCATAAGGCCGAACATTACAACTGCATTCTTGCCGTTGATCTCCAAAACCTGTCCTACGCTGCTCTGTCCTTTTATACGTACATAGTCCCCGGTATTGATAGGTTTCACCTTAGGAATGACAGGTGTGCTTGTCTCGTTTGCCTTCTTTTCTTTCTTTTCCTTGCGGCGTTCCTGTTTTTCCCTCAGTTTTTCCATCTTTTGGGCTATTTTCTCTTCCATGGCAGCCTTTTCCAGTTCTTCCACTTCGCGTCTGAAGTCTGTAAGTTCCTGTCTTGCCAAACGTGTACGTTCTTTTTCAGCCTGCGCTTCCTTAATGGTACGGATGGTGTTTTCTATGCGGGCATTCGATTCCTGCAGGATTTTCTCTGCTTCGTCCTTGGCTTTTTTCAGTATTTCCTTTCTGCTCTTGGCAAGTTCCTCCATTTCCTTTTCATACTTGGCAATGGTTTCTTCCATTTGCTTTTCGCGCTTACGGATATTCTGACGCTTGGTTTCCCAGTATCTTTTGTCGCGGACTATGTCTTGCAGATATTTGTCGCTCTGTATGTATTCGCTTCCAACAATTTCGGATGCATCTGCTATAACGTCTTCCGGAAGTCCTATCTTGCGTGCTATCTCTACGGCGAACGAGCTTCCCGGGTTGCCTATCTGAAGCTGGAACAGGGCACGCATCTCATGCCTGTCGTACAGCATGGCTCCGTTAATCACTCCTTCGTTGTTCTCTGCAAAATGTTTCAGGTTCTGGTAGTGTGTCGTTATCACTCCGAATGTTTTCTTTGCATTGAAGCGTTTCAGCACTGCTTCTGCTATGGCACCGCCTATTTGCGGTTCCGTACCGCCTCCGAATTCATCAATCAGGATGATGCTTCCTTCGTTGCAGTATTTCATCATGTTCTTCATATTCGTAAGATGTGACGAATATGTACTGAGGTCGTCCTCGATGCTTTGCTCGTCGCCTATGTCGATGAAGATGCCGCTGAAGATGCCGGCATGGCTGCGTTCGTTCATCGGGACAGGTATTCCGCATTGCAGCATATACTGTAGCAGTCCTACGGTCTTGAGGCAGACTGATTTACCACCTGCATTAGGACCGGAGATGAGGAGAATTCTGTTCTTGTCGTTCAGGGCTATTTCCAGCGGAACAACTTTCTTGTTATGCTTCTCGAGGTTTATTCTCAAAAGTGGATGTATTGCATCAAACCAGTCTATTGTCCTGCTGTTTTCCATGGCAGGCTTTACGGCTTTGGTGTCGATGCCGAACAATGCTTTTGCTCTTATGAAATCTATTTTGGCAAGAAACTCGTATGAGACGAGTATTGCGGGAATATGTGGTCGGATTTCTTTAGAGAATTCGGTCAGGATTCTTATTATTTCTCTTCGCTCTTCACCTTCAAGCTCTCTTATTCTGTTGTTGGCTTCAACTACTTCTGCCGGTTCTATGAAGACGGTTTTTCCTGTTGCGGATTCGTCGTGCACTATACCCCTGATCTTTCTTTTCATGCCGGGTGCTACAGGGATTACAAGTCTTCCGTCGCGTACGGTTGGTGTGACGTCCTTGTCAACAAAGCCTTCCGATTGTGCCTGCCTCAATATCGAGTTCAGACTTCGTGATATGCTGCCTGCCGTTGATGACAGTTCGCGTCGGATAGACAAAAGCTGTGGTGAGGCATTGTCTTTGATTTTCCCGAATTTATCAAGTATATTATTGATTTTTGATGTCAGCTGTGGAAAGACCATGATGTCTTCTGCAAGTTTGCATAGAGTAGGGAATTGACTGTTCTTTTCGTTGTCGTCAGTTTCCCCGTCATTGTCTCTCTGAAAAAACATAATTATATCCCTGATGGTTTCGAGTGAACGGCGAAGGTCGAAAAGCTCAGCTTCGTTCATGTACATTCCTTCAATCCTGATTCTTTTCAGTGATGGGCGTACATCGAAAAAGTTCTGGTCAGGGAATTCGTTTTCTCCCTGAAGAATTTGAGTGAATTCGTTTACCTGGTCCAGTAATAAATTTACATTGCTGAAATCATCTGAAAAACTCATTTCGTCCACCTTTTCTTCTCCTAGCGTGCATAGGCATTTTTGCTTTATGAGTGAACGTATTTGGTCGAACCCTATTTTTTGTTCAAAGTTAAGGGGGTATATCATGTTTCTTTTAGTGTTATTATGCTGTTTTATAAATACGAGGCAAAGGTAGCACAATGCGATTTTATTTCAAAATATTTTTCATTACTACACAACTGATGGCTTGAATTATTTATCTTTTTTTGGTAATTTTGCACACCAAATAAAAGAGATTGTTGGTATAGTATGAAATTGAAAAAAGATATAGAAATAGAAAAAGGTCCCGATGGATATGTCTTGGGCGGAGGGGATATGGAAGCTTCTGAATATGACATGCTTACTCCGCTTAGTGATGAAGCCGTGTTCCTGATAGAAAAGGTAGGTCAGGATGAATTTGATGAAGATACTCTGGCCGGGTTGCTGTGCAGTGAATTTGGTATGGATTACAGCCGTGCGATTGATGAGGCTCTGGCATATATGAACCATTGGCAGGACATAGGTATAACACGTTGGTAATATAATCTTGGAGATGTTGTTTGATAAGAAATCTCTTTCCGGAATATTAAATACTATTATATGGATGTGGAGGCAGATGGCGGGATATAGGGTTCCGGTATTTGCCTCTGTGTTTATTGGTCTTGTAAGGATTGTAGCTTCTCTGCTTTTTATCTGGATAAGCAAGGAGATGATTGATGCTGCGGTAAATTCGGGTGCTGACCTGAAGTCTTATTCGCTGGCGTTGGTTATGACTTTGGGAGTGGAGATAATATGTTCGGCTTTTCAGGGATATATAGATGTAAGGACAGAGGTCGGGCTGCGTAACACCTTGAGAGGTAATATCTTCCGTAAGGCTTTGAATGGAAGATGGTTTGGCAAGGAAAGGTGGCATACGGGTGATGTGGTGAACCGTCTGGAAGAAGATGTCAGGGTAGTGGCAGATACGTTATGTCATTTGATGCCTGGAACTGTAATAATTCTGGCACAGCTGGTAGGGGCTTTCATTTTCTTATGGACAATGAACAGATCACTGGCATGGGTTATAATATGTATTCTGCCTTTGTTTCTGTTGATGTCTGCCGTAATGGCGCGTAAGATAAAGAAACTGACGTCAGATATCCGTAATTCTGATTCTCGTGTGCAATCCATATTGCAGGAATCTCTTCAGAAACGTATTGTTATAATTGCTTTGAGCAGGGCAGGGTATATATTAAAACGTTTGGACGAGGCTCAGGGAATTTTGCAGGATAAGGTGATGAAGAGGAATAAATTTACTACTACATCGCGCACTGCTGTAATGGCAGGTTTTGCTACAGGATATCTCACGGCTTTTATATGGGGAGTGCATAACTTGCAGGCCGGTGTTGTGACATTCGGTATGTTGTCGGCATTTCTTCAGCTGGTCGGCCTTATACAGCGTCCTACTGCCGATTTGAGTCGTCGTCTTCCGGCTATGATACATGCTATGGCGTCTGCCGACAGGCTGGTGGAAGTGTATAATGTGGAGCAAGAGGAAATCTCTATGGATGATCATGTTTCTGGAAGTCGTTGGAATGGAATAAGGTTCGAAAATGTGACTTTCAGGTATCCTGATGGAAAGAGAAATATATTGGATAATTTCAGCTATGATTTCCGCCCCGGAACTTCTACAGCGATAATGGGTGAGACGGGAGCAGGGAAAAGTACCATGATGAGGATAATGCTTGGACTTCTCAGACCGGAAAACGGTAATGTGACACTGTATGATGAAAATGGAGACACTGTTAATGCTTCCGCTAGTTCAAGACAGGGAATAGTATATGTTCCTCAAGGTAACAGTCTGCTCAGTGCTACAATCCGTGAGAACCTTATCGGTGACAATGTTTCCCTGAGTGATGACGATATAAGAAAAGCACTTTATATGGCTGCTGCTGAGTTTGTATATGAACTTCCGGAAGGTCTTGAAACCAAATGTGGTGAAGGCGGTGAAGGTTTGAGCGAAGGGCAGGCACAGCGCATAGCAATAGCCAGAGCTTTGTTGAACAGAGGACGCATAATGTTGCTTGATGAATTTACTTCTGCCCTTGATGCCGAGACAGAGCGTAAATTGATGAACCGTCTCACGGAAAATGCAGGTGACAAAACGTTGGTGTTTATCACTCATAGGGCAGAAATAGCGGAACAGTGTGATAATATTGTGTATATGAACAGAAAGACTGAGTTGGATGAAAAAATTGATAATGCCTAACGGTATATTGTTGGGAGAGGTTGAAAGACTTTTGTCGCAAGGGACAGTTGTTACCATTATAACCAAGGGTAACAGCATGCTGCCGTTTATCGTCGGTGAAAGGGATAGTGTGGTCCTTAAATCATATGGTGAACCGAAAGTAGGTGATATTGCACTGGCTCATTTGGACAATGATGTTTATGTTCTTCATCGTATAATACATATATCCGATAATGGGACTGTAACACTTATGGGTGACGGGAATATCCGTGGAACAGAAAGTTGCCATATCAGCCGCTTGTGCGGAAAGGCGGTTTTTGTTATAAGGAAGGGCAGGAAGTATAATCCTGATTCCAGAATTTGGCTTTCGATGTATAGAATATGGAGGCATCTATTGCCTGTCAGGCGTTATCTGCTTGCGATATATATAAGACTTTTCATTAAATTAATATAGATAGAATATGCTAAGAACATATAAGGTTGGCGGACACAGGTTTTGTGTTTCAATGTCGGATGATTCTGCTTTATGGAAAGGAATGGACAATTATAATCCTTTCATGGTGGATAGCAATGCTGGTTTATGTAATGCTGAAATCTCGGATTTGCTGTTCCGTCTTGATATAGACTTTTCTTCAAATGGGGACGATATTGTCCGTGATTCAAAGTATCTGGCAGAGTTTGATGATGATACCGCATACATATCCTTGATGTCAGGCCCTGATAATCAAAGACTTTTTCTGATATCTCTTAATTCGGCAATGAAGGAACAGGGAGGTATATTGGCAGTGGAACGTAATAATCAGGAATGTAAGCTGTATTTGGGTGCATGCAATGATTATAGGCATGGCTTGTTTATAGTGAATAATGCCTTGATGCTGCTTTATGCCTTGATGTCGTCAGTGAAAGATACCATATTGATACATGCATCTGTAGTGATGGCGGACGGATATGGTTTTGCTTTCCTTGGTAAAAGCGGTACCGGAAAGAGTACTCATACACGATTGTGGCTCCAGAATATACCTGGAACATCATTGCTTAATGATGATAACCCTGTCGTCAGGATTGATTCGTCAGGAAACCCTGTTATTTATGGCTCTCCGTGGAGCGGCAAGACGCCATGCTATCGTAATGAGGAAGTGCCGCTTAGAGCTATAGTCAGATTGAGCCAGGCACCTCGGAATCTTATAAGAAAATTGTCAGGAATTTCAGCTTATGCGGCATTGGCACCTTCGGCTTCATCGATGAAATGGGAAAAGAGTATGGCAGACGGATTGCATGAAACATTGTCAAAGCTAGTTTCAACTGTTGGAATATACCATCTGGAGTGTCTTCCTGATGCTGAGGCTTCGCTTTTGTGTCACGAGACAGTTAAATGAGGATTAATATTAGAACACATAAATTATATAATTAAACTATGAGGATAAAGAAAGGATTTGTACTACGCGAATTGGTAGGACAGAAAATAGTTACCGGCGAGGGACTTGAACAAATAGATTTCAACAAGTTGGTTTCATTGAATTCGTCTGCCGCTTATTTGTGGGAACATTTGGTAAGCAGAGAATTTGACTTGGAAACTATGGTGGATTTGCTTCTTGAACGTTACGACATTGAACGTAGCGTGGCATTGAAGGATGCCCGTGCCTTGTTGGATAATTGGAAGTCAATAGGCTTGATAGAAGACTGATATAATGACTTTTCCAGATTTGCATGTATGCGGTATTGTATGCATACATGCATTTTTTTGCAATAAAAATTTAATATAAAGGTATATATTTACGAATATTCATTATTCTGACATATAAAAGTTGTCATATGATGATTATTTATGCAAAAAAGCAGTAACTTTGCCGCCGGTTAGAGTTTTAATTGAAATGCAAGAAAGGGTAAATAATATTATTGAGATTTCCCATGTCTCAAAATACTTCGATGATAAGGTAGCTCTTGACGATATCAACCTTTACATACGCAAGGGCGAGTTTGTAACTATATTGGGGCCTTCGGGTTGTGGAAAGACAACGTTGCTCCGTCTGTTGGCAGGTTTTCAGACAGCATCGGAAGGTGTTATAACAATTAATGGTAAAGAGATTACCCAGACACCTCCGCATAAGCGTCCCGTCAACACAGTATTCCAGAAATATGCTTTATTCCCTCATCTTAATGTTTACGACAATATAGCGTTCGGTCTGAAACTGAAAAAGATGCCCAAGGATGAAATCATGCGCAAGGTGAAGAACGCCTTGAAGATGGTGAGCATGAGTGATTATGAGTATCGCGATGTAAACTCTCTTTCCGGCGGTCAGCAGCAGCGTGTAGCTATAGCCCGTGCCATTGTAAACGAGCCTGATGTTCTTCTGCTTGACGAACCGCTTGCTGCACTTGATCTCAAGATGCGTAAGGATATGCAGATGGAACTGAAGGAAATGCACAAGCGTCTGGGTATCACGTTTGTGTATGTGACACACGACCAGGAAGAAGCTTTAACTCTGAGTGACACCATAGTTGTGATGAGCGAGGGAAGAATTCAGCAGATAGGTACCCCAACGGATATATATAATGAGCCTGTCAATTCGTTTGTGGCTGACTTTATCGGTGAGAGTAACATACTTAACGGAGTGATGATACACGACCGCTTAGTAAGCTTTGCAGGTGTAGAGGCAGAATGTGTGGACGAAGGATTTGGTGACAATGTACCTGTGGATGTGGTTATACGTCCGGAGGATCTTTACATATTCCCTGTAAACGACTCCGCACAGTTCCGTGGTAAGGTTACATCATGCATATTCAAGGGTGTGCACTACGAGATGGTGGTAGTTGCAAACGGATTTGAGTTTGTTGTGCAGGATTATCATCATTTTGAAGTAGGATCAGAAGTTGGACTGTTGGTGAAGCCATACGACATACATATAATGAAGAAAGAAAGGGTATGCAACACGTTTGAAGGAAAAATCATAGACGAAACTCATGTTGAGTTCCTCGGTTGTGAGTTTGAGTGTCGTAAGGAAGCAACGTCAGGCATGGATGCAGGCACGGAAGTGTTGGTGGAAGTACCTTTCGACGGAATTGTGCTTGACGATAATCAGGAGGACGGTACTCTGACTGGAAGCATAAGCTTCATCCTTTATAAGGGCGACCATTACCATATCACTGTCAATTCCGATTGGGATGAGCCGGTATATGCCGATACAAACGATATTTGGGATAAGGGCGACAATGTAGGTATCAGCATTCCGTCTGAATACATATCCATACGCAGAAAAAATTAATAACTAACTATAAAAGGAAACGAGGTGAAACTAAGTAACATTCGTATTTTTCTTACTTCGCGTAAGAGTTGGACATTGCCGTACATCATCTTCTCGGCATTCTTTGTAGTCCTTCCGCTGATATTGATTGTGGTATTTGCGTTTACTGACGAGAGGGGGGATTTCACTTTTGCCAACTTCAGTAAGTTCATGTCTCATCCGGAGGCTGTGAACACATTTATCTATTCCATAGGTATAGCCATAATAAATACACTGATATGTATCCTGCTGGGATATCCGGCTGCGTATATTCTGAGCAGGCTCAAGTCAGGCTATTCACAGATAGTAGTGATGCTTTTCATCCTGCCTATGTGGGTAAACATTCTGATACGTACTCTTGCCACAGTGGCACTGTTCGATTTCTTCCGTGTACCGTTGGGAGAGGGGGCATTGATTTTCGGTATGGTTTATAACTACATTCCGTTTATGATTTACCCCATCTACAATACACTGGTCAAGATGGATCGCAGCTATATCGAGGCGGCACAGGATCTTGGAGCAACTCCTTTTCAGGTTTTCACCAAAACCATACTTCCGCTTTCCATGCCGGGAGTGGCAAGCGGCATTCTCATGGTGTTTATGCCTACCATTTCTACTTTTGCCATAGCCGAGCTGCTTACAATGAACAATATAAAACTGTTCGGTACTACAATTCAGGAGAACATTAACAACAGTATGTGGAACTACGGTGCCGCACTTTCGCTCATTATGCTGTTCCTTATAGGTGCCGCCACTCTTTTTGCTTCTGACGACAATCAGGAGAAGGAAGGAGGTGCGATATGGTAAACATGATAAAGAAAGTCCTCTGCCATGGCTATCTATGGCTGTTGCTTCTGATGCTTTATTCTCCTATCATCATAATCATGATATACTCCTTCACGGAGGCTAAAGTTCTTGGCAACTGGACCGGTTTTTCAACAAAACTTTACGAAAATCTTTTCGTGCACGGCACTCACCACTCTTTGGTAAATGCCCTCTGGAACACCATTACCATAGCCTTGATTACAGCTGTAGTATCTACTCTGCTTGGAACGATAACTGCAATAGGTATGTTCAATCTGCGTGCACGTCAGCGTAGGGCTGTGTCATTCATAAACAACATTCCTATATTGAACGGTGATATAATCATGGGTGTATCCCTGTTCCTGCTTTTCGTTTCGTTGGGAATACATCAGGGATATGGCACTGTACTCATGGCTCATATAGCTTTCTGTACACCATACGTGGTGCTCAGTGTGTTGCCGCGTCTCAAACAGATGAACCCTAACCTTTATGAGGCTGCGCTCGACCTGGGAGCGACTCCCGGACAGGCATTGAGGAAAGTCATCATCCCTGAAATTCTGCCCGGAATGATAGCAGGTTTCATGCTTGCAGTAACAATTTCAATTGACGATTTCGCTGTAACCATATTTACCATAGGAAACGAAGGGCTAGAGACTCTTTCTACATATATATATTCGGATGCAAGAAAGGGCGGACTTACACCGGAACTTCGTCCGTTGTCAACTATTATATTCCTCATCGTGCTGTTTATGCTTATAATGATAAACCGCCGTGCAGGGAAGAAGAACGCAAAATAACGATGATAGATTATGAACAGACTTTATACAATATTTCTGACACTGCTCACGGCAATATTCCTTACGGGATGCTATAACAGTGAGGATCGCGAGAAGGTCTTGAAGATTTACAACTGGGGCGATTATATTGACGAGGAAGTGCTGGCGGCTTTCCCCGAGTGGTATAAGGAGCAGACAGGAGAGGAGATAAGCATTGTATATCAGACATTCGATATAAATGAGATAATGCTAACCAAGATAGAACGTGGTAAGGAAGACTTCGATGTGGTATGCCCTTCGGAATATATTATCGAGAGAATGCTGGTGAAAGACCTGCTTCTGCCTATAGATACGGCTTTTGGCAAGACACCAAACTACATTCACAATATATCTCCGTATGTACGTGGCGAGCTGGATAAGCTTGGACTTCCGGGACGCCCGACGTCGAAATATGCTGTAGGGTACATGTGGGGTACGGCAGGAATACTTTACAACAAGAAATATGTATCGACAGAAGAAGCATCTACATGGCATTCTTTATGGGACAGCAAGTTCCGCAACAAGCTGCTGATGAAAGACAGCTATCGTGATGCATATGGAACTGCTGTGATATATGCCAATCGTGAAGCATTGGCAAAGGGCGATATAAAGGTTGATGACCTGATGAACAACTATTCGCCTGAGGCTATTGCCACAGCTGAAAAATACCTGAAGGATCTGAAACCTAACATAGCCGGATGGGAGGCCGATTTCGGTAAGGAAATGATGACCAAAAGCAAGGCATATCTGAATATGACATGGAGCGGTGACGCCGTGTGGGCGATAGAGGAAGCTGAAGCGATAGGAGTGGAATTGGGATATGAAGTGCCGAAAGAAGGAAGTAACGTATGGTTCGACGGATGGGTTATCCCGCGATATGCACGCAACAGGAAGGCTGCAAGCTATTTCATAAACTATCTTTGCCGTCCTGATGTGGCATTGGCTAATATGGAAACCATAGGTTATGTCAGTGCGGTTGCCACACCTGAGATTCTTGAGGAAAAGATTGATACAACTCTTGAAACATATTCCAATCTGGCTTATTTCTTCGGCCCTGAGGCAAGACATATACAGATAGATCCGATACAGTATCCTGACAGTGCGGTAGTGGCACGCTGTGCAATCATACGCGATTCAGGAGAGAGGACACAGGCTGTTCTGGATATGTGGTCGCACGTCAAGGGAGACAATCTTGGAGGAGGACTTGTGATATTCATTCTTCTTACACTGTTGGTGCTGGTTATCTATGTTTCGTATAAAAAGATAGAGAAATATAGGAACAGACGCAATCAGAGCAGAAGAAAAAGAAGAGTCAAACGTCATATTCGTCGATGATTTCATTCTATTCATAGGTATTTAAGGGAGGTATTGACCTCCCTTTTTTATTTTGTCGATAAAACAATCGGGTGTATCTAAACTTCTTTTTATACGTGGTGTCGCATTATATTTTTGTAGAAAATAAATGTTTATGATATGAGTGTAAAAAGATTTGGATTATTCATGGCATCATTGCCTTCTCTGGTGTTTTTATGTGTTGGTTTGTCGTCATGCAGTGCCGACGATGATTTGAGAGTCTATGAACCTATTGACAAGCTGCATATCGGCGAGCAGTATGTGTTCGATACGACTCTCAATAATATAAGGCAGGGCGATTCGGTAGTAGTTCTGAATTTCTATAAGGACGAAGTCACTGACCTTGATTATGTGGATTATGACGAGGATTACTGCTGTTTCGTATTCCGTAAAGGAACAACTTCAAACTATAAAATCAGTTGGGATTTCAGCTCGTATAGTAGTTATGTGGAAGTACAGTACGGACAAAACGGAATGTGGTATAAGATGAACCAGTACGATTGGAAAGAGCGTATCCTTACGGCAAACGATGGAATGACGGTAAGGATGGTGTGCGACCCAAGTAAGAACCAGATAAACCTGACAGTAAACAAATTCTCTATTGAAGAATATATTCCAGAAGAGTAATTATTTGTTTAGAGCGGTATTAGTTATTATATATACTTCATTAATCAGAAAACTAAAAAGGCTATATTCCAATCCTTAAATACAGGATATGAAATATAGCCTTTATTATTTATTTCTCTGTTTATTATTTTGCGAAGCTTACGGCGCGTGTTTCTCTTATCACGGTAATCTTTACCTGACCCGGATAAGTCATTTCGTCCTGTATCTTCTTGGCGATTTCTGTTGACAGGCTTTCTGTCTGCTTGTCGTCAATCTTGTCTGCACCTACTATTACGCGCAACTCGCGACCAGCCTGGATAGCATATGTTTTGGTTACACCAGGATAAGACATTGCAAGCTGTTCAAGGTCGTTCAGACGTTTGATATATGCTTCAACAATTTCGCGGCGGGCACCAGGACGTGCACCTGAGATAGCGTCGCACACCTGTACGATAGGAGCCAGCAAGCTGTTCATTTCCACTTCGTCGTGGTGAGCACCGATAGCGTTGCAGATATCAGGTTTTTCCTTGTATTTTTCAGCCAGTTTCATACCGAGCAATGCGTGTGGCAATTCAGGTTCTTCATCAGGTACCTTACCTATATCGTGAAGCAATCCGGCACGTTTTGCTTTCTTAGGATTCAATCCAAGTTCAGAAGCCATCACAGCACAGAGGTTAGCTGTTTCGCGTGCGTGCTGCAGCAGGTTCTGTCCGTATGATGAACGGTATTTCATCTTACCGATGATACGGATAAGTTCAGGATGCAGACCGTGGATACCAAGGTCGATAGTAGTGCGTTTACCTGTTTCGATGATTTCTTCTTCCACCTGCTTGCGTACCTTGGCAACAACTTCTTCGATGCGTGCCGGATGGATACGTCCGTCAGTAACAAGCTGATGAAGTGCAAGACGAGCGATTTCGCGGCGAACAGGATCGAATGCAGAAAGTACGATAGCTTCAGGAGTATCGTCAACTACTATTTCCACTCCGGTAGCAGCTTCAAGGGCACGTATGTTACGTCCTTCACGTCCGATGATACGTCCTTTGATTTCGTCCGATTCGATATGGAATACAGTTACAGAGTTTTCGATTGCAGTTTCAGTAGCCACTCTCTGGATAGACTGTATTACTATACGCTTAGCTTCGCGGTTGGCAGTAAGTTTAGCGTCGTCCATAATGTCGTTGATGTAAGACTGAGCCTGAGTCTTGGCTTCATCCTTGAGTGATTCAATCAGTCTTTCTTTTGCGTCCTCTGCAGACAATCCTGAGATAGCCTCAAGCTTTTCACGTTCCTGTGACTGCAGGTGGTCAAGTTCTTCTTTCTTCTTCTCGATGATTACCAGTTGTGCGTCGAGATTTTCCTTGATGGCTTCAGTTTCGTTGCGTTTGCGCTGAAGTTCTTCATTTTTCTGGTTCAATACCATTTCACGCTGTTTCAGCTTGTTTTCAGCCTGCTGGATTTTCTGGTTACGGGCAGCCACTTCCTTTTCAAGGTCGGCTTTTTTGTTCAGGAACTTCTCCTTAACTTCCAGGAGTTTGTTTTTCTTGATTACTTCGGCTTCCGTTTCAGCCTCTTTAATGATATTCTCATATTTCGATTTCAGACCGTATCTGAAAAAGCTATATGAAATAGCTCCTCCTACCAGGAAGGCTACAACTGTTAGTATTACTGTTGTCAACATCTATAATTTAAGTTTAAAATATAAATAAAAACGCACAAGCTTCAGGAGTTTATCCTGTAAACTTGTGCGTGAATTTCCTTACTCGTTTCCCAAACAACTACTTTTATTTGCTGTCCTTTATGTAACCATCCAACAGGTTTTCCAGTTGTTCAATCTTTTCTTTATATGGTGTCATATCCACCGAATCCTTTATTTTTGCATTTTCGTATGCCAGTTCCAGTGCCACCATAGTCCAGTGTTTCATGGTTCCGAAATCCGGATATAGACTGCGGTATTTGTTCAGTTTATTGTCAATCATCTTGGCAGCTTCACGGTAGAAAATCTCTTCTTCACGATTAATCACCAGCGGATACCGTTCTCTGTCAATCTGTAAGTGTATTTTCAGTTTGTCGTCCATATATTATATGTTTCACTGCCTTTTCTTTCCTCTATTTGTTCAGTAAAGCAATACATTTATCGACCTCACGCACCAGCCTCGTAAGTCTTTGTTTCGTGTCTCTGATTTCATCATCATTTACACTTATCATACGGGCCATTTTCAGGTTCGCATATCTGGTTTCAAGTTCTTTAATCTTACTTAACAAGACCTGTATTTCAGAATCTTTGTCGGCTATGGATTGCTTTAAAATGGCATTTTCTTTTTTCTCTTCATCATATAAAAAAAGGACATGCCTTAGCTTTCCTTCGAAACTGTTTAGTAGATTTTTGTCCTCTTCTGTCATCTATGCTACATGTTTTCTATGACAAATATAGTATATAACTTCGATATATGAAAATTTTTTTCTCATTTTGTATATTTATTTTGTTATTCAGCTTGTCTGTATAATGGAATTTGCCATAAATCTTAAAGTTTGATAACCTTTTGCAAAAGCTTTTCAAACAGTTTTAAATTTTGCTTCAGATGTTTATGATATATTGAAAAAGTGTATTTTTGTATGTCTATTAAAAATATGATGAGAAATGAAAAGTAATCCAATGGAGTGCTTGTATTGTCAGAATAACGATACATTGCACAGTTTAATGATTGAAATAGCGAAACTAAGTGTTTCCAGAGTGTTCCTCTTCAAGGAACAGACTTACAGAGGACGTTGCCTGGTAGCTTACAACGGACATGTGGACGATCTTAATCTTTTGAGTGATGAAGAAAGAAACGCTTTTATGGCAGATGTGGCACGCGTAACGAGAGCAATGCAGAAAGTGTTCAGTCCTGCCAAGATAAATTATGGTGCCTATTCCGATACTTTGGAGCATTTGCACTTTCATCTTGTTCCTAAGTATGTTGACGGTCCTGATTTCGGTGGTGTGTTCCGCATGAATCCTAAGGAAGTATATTTATCTGACGAAGAGTATGCTTCGATGATTGAGAAGATAAAGAAAGAACTTTAATATATTTATCAGTTTAACCCGGTTCCCATTCTGTTGTTCAGGTGCGGAACCGGGTTATAATTTTAATGACCAATCTCCTTATATGTGCTGGTCTGTCTCTTTGTAAGTGAAAAGTTCTATTATCTGTTAAAATGCTTACGTTTTTATTTGTTATATATCATTGCTATTTCCGGAAAATATTATTCTAGAAGGTAAGTGTTAATCCTTATTGTATTACGTGTTCTTTTGTTTATGTAAAAGATTATACAATGTACTTATACATGTTATTTTGTTATATGTTGTATATCCGTGGCTTAAATTTTTATTGATGGATAATATCTTTCTTCAGAATATTTAAACCTTGGAAGGGTAGAAAAGCAAAATGTCAAAATGTAAATAATGTCTTTATTATTGTTTAGTTGTGGGTTTCACTTTAATGTATTATTTTTGTTTATACATGTTTGAATAATTAATATAAACGTAACTTTGTAAATCTATCAAAGAAAATTATGGCTAAAAATACAGATAAACAAGCAATTGAAAACATATCGGATAACTTTCGTGGTTATGCGGCATTGCTTCGCAAAATCAAGCAACGGGTACTGATAGCCCAGCAAAGGGCGATTTATGCTGCCAATGAAGAAATGCTCAGGATGTATTGGGATATTGGCGGCATGTTGCAGCAAAGCCAGGATGCAGACGGTTGGGGCAAGAAAACTTTGCAACGGCTGGCAGCGGATTTGAAGAACGATTATTCCGAAATAAAAGGATTTTCAGTCCGCAATATGCAGTGTATGATGCAGTTCTTCAACGAGTATAATCAGGAACTTACGATGATAAAAGGGGGTGCTACTTCAATTGCGCAACCACCGGTTGCGCAATTGGGGAAGTACAACTTTACTCTTCCCATCAAACATTTGGATTGGACGCACAACTTGATTATTATGCAACAAGTTAAGGATATTCGTGCCCGTTATTGGTACATGGTGCAGAGTATCACATCCCATTGGTCAAAGCGCTATCTTCAAGAAGCCATCAAACTTGATGATTATGGTAAGCACGGAGCGTTAGCTAACAATTTCACGGAAACACTGCCTGTTCCGGAAGCAGATGATGTGAAATCAATGCTCAAAGACCCATATATATTTGATATGCTGACTTTTACAGAGCAATACAATGAGCGTGACGTGGAAATCGGCTTGGTGAAGCATGTGGAGAAATTCCTTGTAGAAATGGGGGCAGGCTTTGCTTTCATGGGACGACAGTATCATATAGAGGTGTCTGGCGATGATTATTATATTGACATATTGATGTATAATGCTTTTCTGCACCGTTACTTAGTAATCGAATTGAAAGATACAGAGTTCATGCCGGAATATATCGGTAAACTGAATTTCTACTGCTCTGCCGTAGATGATATTCTTTGTCGGGAGGGGGACAATCGGACTATAGGACTGTTGCTATGCAAGAGTAAAGACCGTATCAAGGCAGAATATGCATTGCGTGATATTCAGAAGCCTATCGGAATTTCCGATTATGAATTAGGGCAAGCTCTACCGAAAGATTTTCGAGGTAGTTTGCCTACTATTGAAGAAATTGAGAAAGAATTAGAATCTGACAGGTGATGAACAGATTTTGATTCTATCATTGTATCGTCTGCGGGAGATAAGATTGGGAATTTCGATTCTATATTTCTGTAGCTTTGCAAATTAATTCCACTAACGGTATGAAAACAGGAAATTTATTCAAAATTCTTTTATTAATAATCTTTGCAATGACATTTGTCGCATGTGAAAGCGAGGAAAAAGATGGAGGTTGGGAATCGATGAAATGGGAAACCAATGTATCAAATATCAATAAAAACAAGATAGAAGTACCAAATAAGGGTAGTGTTTATGTCTTTAAGTGTACGAATTATAAAAGTTTTTGGATTTATGCCTTGTCTGAAAACGGTGAGTATCTTTCAATAAGTTATGAAGATAAAAAAATAGAAAGAGAGTGGTACTCTTTTGTTTTTACTCAATATTCTGAATCTTGTATGGCATTGCTCATTAAATAACATGTAAAAATCTGTTTTTTCATTTATTGTCGTTTCGGCGGAAAAATATTATCTTTGCTGCGTATTTTTAGTCAGATGGATAATAAAATAAGATATAATGATTTCGGATGTTTTCTGGCAAAACACTTTCCGTTTAAAGTTCAGAAAATTTCAGTCAATGCAGGCTTTACATGTCCTAACCGTGACGGTAGCAAGGGATATGGGGGATGTACTTATTGTAACAACCAGACATTTAATCCGGAGTATTGCCGGACTGAGAAGTCTGTGAGACAGCAACTTGAAGAGGGAAAGGAGTTTTTCTCAAGAAAGTATCCCGAAATGAAATATCTTGCTTATTTCCAGGCTTATACCAATACATACGCTGAGTTGGAAAAACTCAAGGCGATGTATGAGGAAGCACTTTCTGTAGATGGAGTAGTGGGGCTGGTTATTGGTACACGTCCGGACTGTATGCCGGATTCTCTATTGGATTATCTGGAAGAGATAAACGGCAAGACTTTCCTTTTGGTTGAGTATGGCATAGAAAGCACTAACGATGTCACGCTGAAACGCATAAATCGCGGACATGATTTTGCGTGTACTGCTGATGCTGTGAGGCGTACCGTTTCAAGAGGTATAATGACAGGAGGACATGTTATATTGGGACTCCCCGGTGAGGATAATGACATGATTATACGTCAGGCGAAAGATATATCATCGTTGCCGCTTACTACACTGAAGATGCATCAGCTGCAGCTGATAAAGGGAACAAGGATGGCGCACGAGTACGATGAATGCCCTGAAGACTTTCATCTATATACTGCCGACGAGTATATAGATCTTGTATTGGATTATATAGAGCATTTGCGTCCCGGCCTGGTATTGGAAAGGTTTATATCGCAGTCGCCGCGCGATTTGCTTATTGCTCCTGACTGGGGACTGAAAAATCATGAATTCACTGCGAAGCTGAAGAAGAGGATGATTGAGAGGGATTCGTATCAAGGGAAAAAAATAGTCAACATATAAATAACAAATTCATAATAAAATGGAAATTAAAGGTAAAGTACATTACGTAGGTGTGAACGACCGCACCAAAGCATTGTTCGAAAATCTTTGGCCGTTGCCATACGGCGTGTCATACAACTCTTATCTGATTGCAGATGATGAGATGGTGGCATTGGTGGATACAGTTGATGTTGCATTCTTCGAAGTATATCTGAAGAAAATCCGCAGCATTATCGGCGACCGTAAAATCAATTATCTTATTATAAACCACATGGAACCTGACCACTCAGGCTCTATCGCTCTTATCAAACAGTATTATCCTGAAATTGTTCTTGTAGGAAACAAGAAGACTTTCGAAATGGTGGAAGGATATTATGGTGTGACTGGCGACCGCTATGTAGTAAATGACGGCGATTTCCTGAAACTTGGTTATCACAACCTCCGTTTCTATCTGGTTCCTATGGTTCACTGGCCTGAAACAATGGTTACATACGATGAAACAGACGGAATCCTGTTTGCGGGTGATGCTTTCGGATGTTTCGGAGCTTTGAACGGTGGATGCATCGACAAGAATATCAATACAGATATCTATTGGAACGAAATGCGCCGTTACTATGCTAATATCGTTGGTAAGTTCGGAAATCCTGTACAGAAGGCTTTGCAGAAACTTGGCGGACTGAAAATAAACACTATCTGTTCTACTCACGGACCTGTTTGGGAAGAAAAGATTCCTCAGGTTATCGATATGTACGACAAGATGAGCCGTTACGAAGCTGAAGAAGGTGTTGTGATAGCATACGGAACTATGTACGGCAATACAGAGGAACTGGCTGAAGCAATAGCAGAAGAACTGAGCCGTCAGGGTATCAAGAATATCATCATGCACAATGTTTCTCACACTCATCATTCATACATCTTGGCTGACGTGTTCAAGTACAAAGGTCTTATCGTGGGATGTACTACATACAACATGAACCTTTACCCTGAAATGGAATCATTGTTGAGCAAGATTGTTGCCCGCGAAGTGAAGAACCGTGTGATGGGTTACTTCGGCTCATATACTTGGGCAAGTGCTGCTGTGAAGAAGATTGGTGAATACACTGAAAAGCTGAAGTTCGAGGTTGTAGGCAACCCTGTAGAAATGAAGCAGGCTATGAAGCAGGACAACTATGCTCAGGCAAAAGAACTTGCAAAGGCTATGGCTGACCGTCTGAAAGCTGACAGAAAGTAATCTTTATTTAAAACATATACATGAGTCCGCTTAAAAGCCTTTCATCAGGTTTTTAAGCGGATTTTTATTTTTAACGAATGTAATCTGATAACAGATTTATGCAAGGAAATTTAAAAATTACAATGCTTGGTACAGGTAATGCTGCCGTAACCAAATGTTATAACACCTGCTTCACGATTCATAATGGAAATGACCTGTTGCTGGTTGACGGAGGTGGAGGAAACGGTATCCTCGTACAGCTTGAGAAGGCAGGTATCGAGATTAACGATATACATGATATTTTTATAACTCATGCTCATACAGACCATATCTTGGGCATAATATGGATAGTCAGAACCATTGCACAGAGAATGCAGCAGGGAAAATATAACGGTGAGCTTAATGTATATTCTCATGACAAGGCGATACTTGTTCTTGACTGGATATGCAGAAACACTCTGCCAAAGAAGATTGTTGCCAGAATAGGGAATGGCATAAACTTCAATGTACTGTCGGAAAATGATAAGTTCAGTGCTGCCGGAATGGAAATTCAGTGTTTTGATATATATTCCACAAAAGAGAAGCAGTTCGGCTTTAAGGCTGTAACTTCTGACAATAAAACTATTGTCTGTCTGGGCGACGAGCCTTACAATGAGAATAATAAAGAGTATGTGAAGAATGCCGACTGGCTCATGTGTGAGGCCTTTTGTCTTTATGAGGACAGAGATGTATTCAAACCATACGAGAAACATCACAGTACAGCTCTTGATGCGGGAGTACAGGCTGAGGAACTTGGTGTGAAAAACCTGTTGTTGTACCACACAGAGGATAAGACTCTTTCGAGCCGTAAAGAAAAATATACTGCTGAGGCCAAAAAGAATTTCAATGGTAATGTGTATGTTCCGGACGATCTGGAAGTACTGGATTTATAATACGACTATTGTATAACAATACAGGCTGTTACGTGATCTTGAATACATGTAACAGCCTGTGGATTTATTATTTTATATTGTTTCGAATCTTGCTAAGATAGGCATGCATGCCGTCGGCATCCTTACGGCTTATTATGTCAAGAAGCTCGTTCAGTTCGGTACGTATTCCTTCCACTTGTTTCGGTGTACGTGGGTTGAACAGGATTTCCTGAAGCAGATAATCGTCTTCGTTCAAAACTCCCTTTGCTATTGCCATGTGGCGTTTGAATGTTGTACCGGGAGCGTCCTGATGTTTCATCACTGCGGCAAACACGAATGTAGAAACGAACGGTATTGACAATGAATATGCTACAGTTTCGTCATGCTCATCGAATGTATATTCGAAAATGTTGAGTCCAAGTCTTTGATAAAGATCCTTGAAGAACACTTTGCCCAGACAGTCGCCTTCCTTTATTATTATGGCATTCTCTGTACTCAGCTGGTCGAGATTGGCAAATGTAGGACCGAACATAGGGTGGGTTGATACATATCTGAAACCGCTGTTGTCGTAGAATTCCTGAAGACCGGTCTTTACTGATGCAATGTCGCTTATGATACAGTCCTTCGGAATTACTGGCAGTACCTGGCGGAATGCGTCGAGTGTGTATTTCACTGTAGCTGCATTTATTACAAGTTCAGGACGGAACTCTTTAATCTCATCCAGTGAAGTAAAGCGCAGGCAGTTGTACATGAAGCGCAGGTTCTGAGGTTTTATATCGTAAACTGCCACTTCGTGGTCGAAACTTAATACATCGGTAAAGAAGGAGCCCATTTTTCCGGCTCCCAATATTAATATACGCATCGTCTTGATAATTTTCTTGTTCTTTTTACTTGTTTATTATTTCCATCTGCTGACGTACGCTTTCTTCGTGTATGGCTTCGAATACATGTTTCACAAATTCAGAATCCATACCGCAAAGTGTTCCTTGTGCTCCGCGCTTGTCAAGAATTTCATTGTAACGTCCTGTTTGGAGGATAGTCATATTGTGCTCTTTCTTGAATGTTCCGATTTCGCGGCACACACGCATACGTTTTGCCATAATCTCCATCAGCTCGTTGTCGCATTCGTCAATCTGACGTCTCAGCTCGCTGAGGCTTTCTGTTGACTGGTGTTCCTTACGGATAACCAACAGGTTTAGAATATAGTTAAGAATATCCGGTGTCACCTGCTGAGAAGCGTCGCTCCATGCGCAGTCAGGGTTACAGTGTGATTCCACTATCAGTCCGTCGAAACCGAGGTCCATAGCCTGCTGGCAAAGAGATGCGATGAGCTCGCGTTTGCCGCCGATATGGCTAGGGTCGCATAGGATAGGTAGGTTAGGAATACGTCTTCTCAGTTCGATAGGAATATGCCATTGCGGAAGATTACGGTAGATTTTTTTGTCGTATGATGAGAAACCGCGGTGGATTGCTCCAAGGCGTTTAATTCCTGCATTGTTTATTCTTTCCATTGCTCCGATCCATAACTCCAGATCTGGGTTTACAGGGTTCTTTACATATACAGGTATGTCAACTCCCTTCAAGGCATCTGCTATTTCCTGCACTGCAAACGGATTGGCTGTGGTGCGTGCACCTATCCACAATATATCTATTCCGGCTTTAAGACATTCGTAAACGTGTTTTGCTGTTGCAACTTCTGTGGCAACGTACATCCCTGTTTCTTTCTTAACTTCTTTCAGCCATGCCAGACCGTCAACTCCTACACCTTCGAATCCTCCCGGTTTGGTACGTGGTTTCCATATGCCTGCGCGGAAGATTTTTGTTCCGTTGTCGGCCAACTGTTTTGCAGTTGTCATTACTTGTTCTTCTGTTTCTGCGCTGCAAGGTCCTGCTATGATCAATGGACGTTCTTCTGATACGCCTTCCAGTCTGATAGGTTCTAATTCGAGTGCCATAGTTGTAATCTTTTAGTAGTTATTTGTATTTTCTTTTTATTTCATATTTTTTATTCTCTCAAGTGCTTCTGCCAGTTTTTCTTCTTTGGCGCAAAGCGAAATACGTATATATCTCTTTCCGTTGCTTCCGAAGATAAATCCCGGTGTTATGAATACTCTTGCCTGATGCAGAACTTTTTCTGTCAGTTCCTCTACATCTGTATAAGTTTCAGGTATCTTGCCCCAGAGGAACATTCCCACCTGATTCTTGTCGAATGTACATCCCAATACGTTCATTATTTCTTCGGCAAGCTTTCGGCGACGGCTGTAAACATTGAAGTTGGCTTCTTCGTGCCATTCTGCGCTGTTGTTGTATGCCTGTGCAGCTGCCAGCTGTAATGGACGGAATGTGCCGGAATCGATGTTACTCTTTATTTTCAGTATCCACTGTACGAAAGTGGCGTTTGTTGCCAGCATTCCTACACGCCAGCCCGGCATGTTGTGGCTCTTACTCATGGAGTTGAATTCTATACAGCATTCTTTGGCTCCGGGAACATTGAGTATGCTTATCGGCTTTTTGTTCAGGATGAAGCTGTATGGATTGTCGTTCACTACTACGATGTTGTGACGGCGTGCGAAATCGACAATCTTTTCGTACAGTTCAATTGTGGCATTGGCTCCTGTCGGCATATTGGGGTAGTTGGTCCACATGATTTTCACTCCTGTGAGATCCATCTTTTCCAATTCGTCGAAATCAGGCTGCCAGTTGTTGTCCTCACGAAGGTTATAGTTGATTATTTCACTGCCTAAAATCTTATTGAGCGATGTATAGGTAGGGTAGCCAGGGTTTGGAACAAGAACCTTATCGCCAGGATTTACCAAAGCCAGTGTCACGTGCAGGATACCTTCTTTTGAGCCGATAAGAGGCTGTATCTCTGTGGCTGGGTCAAGATCTACATTGTACCATCTTTTATACCAGTCGGCCATGGCTTTTCTCAGTTCGGGTATTCCCACTGTAGGCTGGTAGCCGTGAGCGTCAGGTCTCTTGGCATTTTCGCAAAGAACATTGATTGTTTCTTCTGAAGGCGGCATGTCCGGGCTGCCTATTCCGAGGCTTATCACGTTTTTACCTTCGGCATTCATCTTTGCCACTTCCTTCAGCTTTCTGCTGAAATAGTATTCGCTGACATTTGCCAGTCTGTCGGCTGGCTGTATGTTATATTGTTGATTCTCCTTCTGCATATTCTCCTAAAATTTTAAGTGCTTTTGTAAGCGGTGTAACTGCATCTATAGACTGTTTGTATCTTAAATAATCATTGAACATTACGTCAACGTAGAACATATATTCCCATTCGCGTCCGATAATCGGCAATGACTGTATCTTTGTCAGGTTTATCTTGTAGAATGAGAAGATTGACAATACCTGCGAAAGGCTTCCTTCGCTGTGAGGAAGAGAGAATACTATGTTTGCCTTGTTTACCTTAGAGCGGTCTTTCAACTCATCTGCCAGCCATGGATTGCTGATGACCAGAAATCTGGTGAAGTTATGTTTATTTGTTTCTATTCCTTCTTCCAGGATTTTCATGTCGTAAAGTCCGGCAGCATATTTGGAGCAGATGGCTGCATGTCCTCTCAGGTTGTTTTTTCTGATATTCTCGGCGCTACCTGCTGTATCTTCCGTTTCTACTACCTTCAGTTCCGGATGGTTGTGCAGGAAGTCGCGGCACTGTGCCAGGGCTACAGGGTGGGAGTTTACTTCGGTGAGGTCTTCCCAATTATCTTCTGGCAGACACATGATGCTGTGGCTTATTCTGAGTTTGTGTTCTCCTATGATAGTGGCGCCGCTTTCACGAAGTAATTCGTAGTTGTGCAGCAGGCTTCCGGCTATTGTATTCTCTATTGCAATCACACCTATCACGTCGCTGTCCTTTTTCATCTGTGCAAAAACTTCTTCGAATGTATTACAACAAATAAGTTCTATTTCTTCATCCTTAAAATATTTATGGGCAGCTATATCGTGATACGAGCCCTTTACTCCTTGAATTGCTATCTTTCTCATTTTCTTATTATACCATTAAAAAAAATCCCGCCTCATACAGAAGCGGGATTTCGTTATTTTATTTTGTATTGATTATCTTACGTATCTTACACATACGACTTCCCGCTTCACTTTATTGCTAAAGTAAAAGTAATAAAAGAAAAAGAAGAAGTATGTTGCAAATGTTTTCATATTATACTTTTTGTTATCGTTTCTGATGCAAATGTAATACTTTTCTTGAAAAAACAAGAATATGATGAAAATTTTCTTCAAAATTTTTAATTTTCGAGCATTATTACCTTATTTTGTAATGCAGGTTTAATATTTATAATACATAGAATAATCATTATGAAGTATAATTTTGATGAATTGATTGACAGAAGAAATACAAATTCTGTCAAGGTTGACGAAATGAAAGATATATGGGGTAGAGACGATCTTATCCCGATGTGGGTGGCAGATATGGATTTCGCTACACCGGATTTTGTGGTCGATGCGGTGAAGAAACGTTGTGAACATCCTGTATTCGGATATACGGTAAAACACGATGGCTATTACAATTCAATAATAAACTGGGTGAAGGCCCGTTACGGAATGGAGGTTGAGAAAAAACATATCAACTACGTTCCGGGGATAGTTGCCGGTTTGGGAATGGCGTTGAATTGTTTCACTGCTCCGGGCGATAAGGTTGTCATCATGCCGCCGGTTTATCATCCTTTCGCATGGCTGACAACGAGAAACAACAGGCAGTTGGTGGAGTGCCCTATGATATTCGAGAATGGTGAGTACAGAATGAATCTTGAACTCCTGAGAAGCATAAAGAAAGGTGTACGTGTACTTATCCTCTGTAATCCTCATAATCCGGGTGGGGTAGTATGGAAAAGAGAAGAGCTTGAGGAACTTGCCGAAATATGTGCTGAAGATAATATCCTGGTATTCTCTGACGAGATACATGCCGACTTGACACTTCCTCCGCATAAGCATCTGCCTTTTGCGATGGTGTCTGAGAAGGCGAAAAAGAATTCGGTAACCTTTATGGCTCCAAGTAAGACATTCAATATGCCCGGTGTCGCAGCATCGCATACAATAATATATAATGATGCCTTGCGTGGAAAATTTGAGGCTTATCTTGAAGCCGGTGAGTTGAATGCGGGACATGTGTTTGCCTTTCCGGCTGTTGAGGCTGCCTATTCTAACGGAACTGAGTGGCTCGACCAGTGTCTGGATTATATTCAGGGGAATATAGATTATGTCGATTCTTTCCTGAAAGAGAATGCTCCGAAAATAAAAGCTATCCGTCCTATGGCTTCATACCTGATATGGCTTGACTGTCGTGAACTCGGGTTGAACCATGATGAACTTAATTCATTCTTTGCCGATAAAGCCGGTCTTGCATTGAATGACGGTGAGATGTTTGGTCGTGAAGGTGCAGGATTTATGAGGATGAACATCGGTACGCAGCGTTCTGTCCTTGAACGTGCCATGAAACAGCTTGCTGAAGCATATAATACACTGTAATCTGTTTTTCAGAGTAATAAAAAAACGGAAATGTAATGCTGGTATCGCTTTCATTTCCGGTTTTTTTGCTGTTTTCTATTAATAAATTCCTACTTTATTTTCCTGAGAAAAATTGTTGTAATTCCCATTTATCAGGTTCTCGCTTTCCGGATTCAGTTCAATTGCTTTTTTCAGATCTTCAACAGAACCGTCCTTGTCGCCTTTAAGCAATTTTGCCCTGCCTCTTTTCTGATATAGCTTTGCGTTTTCAGGAGATAATTCAATTGCCTCGTCGTAAACGGCTATGGCCTGATCGAATTCCTTATTGCCAAGTAGTGCTGTTCCTTTCATTATATAAGCCTTCTCGTTGAAAGGATTCATTGAGAGAACCTTGTTCAAATATGAAATACCTTCTTCGAAATTGCCTGTAGCGGCACAGATTTCACCTTTCAGAACCAAAGCATCTTCGTCGTCGCTTTCTTTTGAAAGAATAGAATCGAGATCCTCTATAGCTTCTTTGGCTTGTCTCATTTCCCATAAAACTTCTGCTCTCAGCTGATATGCATCCTTAAAATCCTCATCAATAGCTATTGCCTTTGTCAGCATTACTATTGCCTGAATGTAGTTTTTCTCTCCCTTTTCAGCCTTTGCAGCCAGATAGAATGCAGCTTTGTTCTTATCGTCAAGAGATATTGCTTTTTCGCACGCTTCTTTCATGGCCGGATAATCTTCTTGTATGAAACATACTCCTGCAAGTGAAAGAAGTACTTTGGTGTTTTCTGGAACAATTTCTGCCAGTCGGTTATATACTGTTCTCGCATCGTCGGTTTTTCCTGTCTGAAGATATGATGCGGCCAGAAGTTCCATTGTCTCTACATCTTCTTTTATTGCAGTAGCTTCTTCAAAGCATTTGATGGCATATGGCAACTGTCGGATGTTGCGCGCTCTGATACCATCATATTTTAGAATTTCAAAGTTTTTCTTTTCCTGTTTCTCCTGTTCGCTGCTTTCATCTTTCTTGTTTCCTCCGAACAGGGATGATAATAGACCCATAATTAATACATTTATTTGTTAGTGCCGCAAAATTACAAAATTCAATGATATATAAAAACAAAAAAAGAGAATGTCTTGATTGACATCCTCTCTTTTGTACACCCTCAGGGATTCGAACCCTGGACCCACTGATTAAGAGTCAGTTGCTC